>OJMH01000207.1_pt1 | contig 89462 bp, 73 predicted proteins | sample 1597111 | NCBI WGS metagenome assembly OJMH01 (sample SAMEA2452115, study PRJEB22498) | human gut metagenome | reverse complement strand
GGCGCGAAAGGAAGGCGCGAAAGGAAGGCGCGAAAGGAAGGCGCGAAAGGAAGGCATAAAAAAATGCGCATATAAAATGCGCATTTTTGTTGTGCCAAATTCTGTATGCTTGAAGTACTTATTCTTCTAGGAGAAGTTCGAGCATCTTCTTTGCAGATTCCGGAATAGGAGTTCCGGGGCCAAAGATGGCACTCGCGCCGTGGTCGAAGAGGAATTGGTAGTCCTGGGCGGGAATTACACCGCCGACGATTATCATAATATCTTCGCGCCCGAGCTTCTTCAGTTCTTCAACAAGCGCCGGAAGCAGCGTTTTATGCCCAGCGGCGAGAGAACTCATGCCTATAATATGGACGTCGTTTTCAACCGCCATCTTGGCAGTTTCTTCCGGAGTCTGGAAGAGCGGTCCGACGTCGACGTCATATCCCAAGTCGGCGTAGCCGGTCGCAACGACTTTTGCGCCGCGGTCGTGCCCGTCCTGTCCCATCTTTGCGATGAGAATGCGCGGTTTTCTGCCTTCCTTAGCTTCGAACTTCTTTACGAGGTCGCTAATTTCGTTTACGATAGACATATTCTTGGAGTCCTTTTGGTATTCTTTTTCATAGACGCCGCTGATTGAACGGATAACCGCCTTGTAGCGGCCGAATACTTTCTCGCATGCGGACGATATTTCGCCGAGGCTTGCGCGGGCTTTTGCGGCTTCCACGCTCAATTCAAGCAGGTTGCCTTTGCCGCTTGCAGCGCAGTTCGTGATTTCTTCGAGAATTTGGCGAACCTTTGTATTGTCGCGGTTCTTGCGCAAGGTTTCCAATTTCTTGATTTGCGCTTCGCGGACGGCGGTATTGTCGATGTCGAGGATGTCGAGAGGCTGCTCTTTCTCGAGCCTGTACTTCGTAAGCCCCGTGATGATTTCCTGGCCGCTGTCGATGCGAGCCTGGCGGCGCGCTGCGGCTTCCTCGATGCGGAGCTTGGGCAGGCCGGCTTCAATTGCCTTTGTCATGCCTCCGTGCTTTTCAACCTCCTCGATATGTCCCCATGCGCGCTTTACGAGAGCGTCGGTGAGACTTTCGACGTAGTAGGATCCCGCCCACGGATCTATTACGCGGCAAATGCCGGTTTCATCCTGCAAGTACAGCTGGGTGTTGCGGGCAATGCGCGCCGAGAAGTCCGTCGGAAGGGCGATAGCTTCGTCTAGGGCGTTTGTATGCAAGCTCTGCGTGTGGCCGAGAGCCGCTCCCATTGCCTCGATTACCGTTCTTGTCACATTGTTAAATGGATCTTGTTCTGTGAGCGACCATCCGCTTGTCTGCGAGTGCGTGCGCAGCGCAAGGCTCTTGGGGTTCTTCGGGTTGAAGCCGTTTACGATTTTCGCCCAGAGCATTCTTGCTGCGCGCATCTTGGCTACTTCCATAAAGTAGTTTTTGCCGATTGCCCAGAAGAACGAGAGGCGCGGCGCAAATTGGTCGACCATAAGACCCGCCTTTTCGCCTTCGCGCAGGTATTCAAGGCCATCGGCGAGCGTGTATGCCATTTCGAGGTCGGCGGTTGCTCCCGCTTCCTGCATGTGGTATCCCGAAATTGATATGCTGTTGAACTTGGGCATATTTTTCGAGGTGTACGCGAAGATGTCGCCTATGATTTTCATGGATGGCGCGGGCGGATAAATATAGGTGTTGCGCACCATGAATTCCTTCAGAATGTCGTTCTGAATTGTGCCGGTCAACTGTTCAAGCTTTGCGCCCTGTTCTAGCCCCGCAACAATATAGAAAGCCAGTATCGGCAGAACTGCGCCGTTCATTGTCATAGACACGGAGACTTGCGAAAGCGGAATGCGGTCGAAGAGAACCTGCATGTCCATAATGGAGTCAACCGCAACGCCCGCCTTGCCGACGTCGCCAACCACACGCGGGTGGTCGGAGTCGTATCCGCGGTGTGTTGCCAAGTCAAACGCTATGGAAAGGCCCTTTTGTCCGGCAGCCAAATTGCGGCGGTAGAAAGCGTTTGATTCCTCCGCAGTGGAGAAACCCGCGTATTGGCGGACTGTCCAAGGACGGATGACATACATCGTCGCATAGGGACCTCTAAGATTTGGCGCTATGCCGGCTGTGAAGCCTATGTGTTCGAGATTTTCCGTGTCTGCGGCCGTGTAAAGGGGCTTTACGGGAATCTGTTCCATTGTTTCGACAATGAGGTCGTCAAACTTCTTGCCGGTTTTTTGCTCTATGTCTTTTTGCCAGTCCTTCAGCGACATTTTCGCCTTGGGATTTTCAAATGCAATCTTTGTGAAATCAGGATTTTTGCTCATTTTTCTATTCCTTTCATTATCCTGTTTTTTTAGAGAACGCCCAAAGCGGAAAGCATTGTTTTGAGAGTTTCGTAATTGTTGCTCTTTATGCTTATGCTGCCGTCGTATCCGGCTTCCTTGTACGCAGCCTCAAAGTCGGCGGCAGGGAGGCCTGCCATATAGACAACCGCGTCTGGGGACACCGCCTTAATGGCTTTGGTGACCGCCGGAACGAGTTCCGGATAGGTGTCGTCTGTGGAGCATATAACCGCGTATTTTGCGCCGCTTTCCTTGTAGGCTTTGGCGGCTTCTTCGGGAGTCGCAAAACCATTGGGATATATGACGTCGAATCCGCCGACTTCAAAGAATCCGCGTATGAAATCCGCGCGAATCTTGTGCTGGATAAGCGGCCCCATAGTTGCCAAGAATATCTTGGGGCCGAATCCGTTTGCTTTCTTATATTCGGCGCTCGCAATGCGAAGAGCTTCGTAATGCTCTACCGCCCTATGGATGTCGAGGGGTTTTACGGTTGTCTGGGAATTGCATTTGCATATCGCCTTTTGAAGCGCGGAGATGCTTGCGCCTGCCTCGGCGGCGGATATGAGCTTTCCCATAGCGTCTGCGCCTTTTGCGTCGGCTATGTCAACGCTTTCGCATTTGCGGTCGGCGGCTACCTTCTCGGAGCGTATCTTCTTATTTGAAGCGCAAACGCACGCAGGCTTTTCAAGCGGCTTTTCCGAAAGGTTGGCGTAGTTGTTTGTTCCAACAACCGAACTGCGGCGGCTGTCGTAAAGCTTTTTTCTGCCAGCCGCGGTTTTTGCTATGGCGTCCTGGACGGAACCCGATTCCAACGCTTTGATGATTCCGCCTTCGGATTCTATCTTTACAAAGAATTCCCAAGACTTTGCAGCGACTTCGCGGGTGAGATTTTCCACATAGTAGGAACCGCCCGCTGGGTCGATTACATCGGTTAGGTTGCACTCCTGCTGGATTATTATCTGCTGGTTGCGGGCTATCCTTTCCGAGAATTCGTCCGGGCGGCGGATGATTTCATCGAACGCCCCAACTGTTATGGAATCTATGCCGCCGATTGCCCCGGAGAATGTCTCTGTGGCGGTGCGCAGCATATTTACGTACGGGTCGAATATCGTCTTGTTATAGAAGGAAGTGCGGGCGTTTACGCGTATTTTTTGGGCTTCTTTGTCGCCTCCGAATTCGTCTACGATTTTCGCCCAGAGTACGCGCGCGGCGCGCAATTTTGCAATTTCCATAAAGAAATTGGAGCCTAAACTGAAGCGGAAACGCACTTGCTTTGCGGCGTCGTTAATGTCCATTCCCTTTTCTGTCATGGCGCGCATATACGCAACCGCCGTCGCCATTGCCGCGCCCAATTCCTCTACGGCGCTTGCTCCCGCTCCGGAGTAGCACATGGTGTCGACGCCGATTGATCCGAATTCCGGCATGTTCGCAGCATTGTAAGACGCCATTGCGTACATCTCGTTTAGCGCGCAATCCATGCTGCGGTTCAGCTTGCCGGTCTTGGCGAGTTCGCCTATCGGGTCGAAATAAATTCCGCCGGAAAGCTTTTTGCCTTTTTGCGAGGCGAACAAGGCCGCCATAATGTCCGCTGCTGCCGAACCCGTGTGGATGTTGATTTCCACGCATTCGGTTTCGACTCCCTTGAGGGCGGTTTCAAAATCCTTTGCGGTGCTTATGCTTTGGCGCCCCCTATGGCCTACTTTATAGTCGCCGGAGTTATCGGCGTCGGCCGCGTTGGCGGAGGGATCGTCTAGAACGATTTCAACGGAATTTTGCCCCTTGTTCAGGTATTCCAGAATTTTCTTGTTAAAATCTTCGGGAAGGGCTGCGCAGATTTCTTGGGAAATTTTCCAAGGTTGGCCCTTGTTGCCCTCTATTTTTGTGCCGCGGACATAATCGTCGTAGCCGGGCAGTGATACGTCGAAAGTCATATCCTCTTTGTTGTAGATAGGCTTTAGCGTAATGCCTTCAGGCGTGTTTGTGTACATCTTCTTGTCGAAGGGCGCGCCTTTGAGAAGCTTTACGGCTTCAGCGTACCATTCTTCGTACGTAGAAGGTTTGAATTCTGCGAACAGTTTTTTTTCGTTTTTCATCAACTATTTGTAGGTTAAATTTTTTCGGGATTTGCCGGCTGAATCGATGGCAGAGTTTGTCTGCGAAGTGTCAGGGCTGCTTGGGCAGCCGGAGTTGATTTTTTTCGCGCGCACCAAATCCATTCTTCCTGGCAACAAGAAGAACGCAATAAACGCTGAAACTCTTTCGACAGTCTTTTGACAATAACCGCCAACCTAAAATTCAAATCTTTTAAGAAAGGCAGTCAAGCCTTTATATAGATATAAAAACTTCATCTAAGGCACTAGAAAATTTAACTTCTTTAGTGTTTTATTTGTTTGAGTGTTTGTTGGGGGCAATAGTTTTTACGCGGGGAAAGATTTGACAATTTTGGGGTAGTTTTATTTTATATCCAAATTCCAAACGAACGCATCAAAGGGGGCAACGTGAATATATCCATTTTTAAAGCAGGCGCAATATCCGGATTTTTTCTGGCCAGCTTAATTTTATCTGCGGAAACAGAATTTTACAAATATACCAATTACAACCCGTCTGATAAAAAAAACTCGATTTCATATGAAGGATTCGCAAATCCGTCGGGCAAGGCCCGTCCGCAAACGTGGTGGCACTGGATAAACGGCAACATTACCCGCGAGGGAATTGAACGGGATCTAGAGGCGATGTCTCAAAACGGATACGGGGCGGCTATAATATTTAACATATCCGATCCGCACGAGGGCGATTTGGCTTTCAATTCCCCCGAATGGTTCGATACTTTCAAGTTTACTGTCGATACCGCAAAAAAGCACGGCATTGAAATAGGCATACACAATTGCGACGGATGGTCCGAGGCTGGAGGTCCATGGGTGGCGCCTGAAGACTCGATGAAAAAAGTCGTTTGGACTATCGCAGACGTAGATACAGCCGACGGCAAAGCTTTAAAATTGGGGAAACCCCGCGCAAATCTTGGCTTTTATAGGGACATAGCCGTGGTTGCTTGGAAAACAAAAAAACCCTCGGCTTCTTCTTTGAAGAACGCCAAGATTCTTCCCGCCAACGCCAATACGTCGTTTTGGGCTCCAAACGGGTTGCAGTCAATAAGCGACGGCGATTTCAGCACCCTATTTGCGCTTGGCTCAAAAGACCAAGGCAAATCTTCGTACGGAGCGGTTTTCGAATTTCCAGGCCGCGCGGAATTCGATTCAGCATTTATAACCGTGCGCTGCGATTGGTCGGCAAATTCTCCAGTATTTATAGAGGTTTCAGACGACAACGCTTCGTACAAGCCCGTGGCGCGCCTCGACATTCCGAGTTCGTCGGGGAGCGTAAAATTTGCCCCTGCGTCAGGCAAGTATTGGCGGCTTATGCGATATACCAATGCAGAACGCAAACAGGATGTCCCTATGCAGCGCGAGGCCGTAATTTTCGATTTTGAGCTTGTATCCAAGGGCGGCTATCCAGCTTACGCAAGCTATATCGACGGCATGCGCACAAAGGCAGGCCTTGACAATTTCCTTCGTGGAGGCTTTAAGCGCGGGCAATCCGACGTGCCCAAGGATTCCATCTTGGATTCAAAAGATGTTGTCATATTCAGAGGAGGGGTTTCGGAAGACGGTTCGTTTAAAGGAAAGCTGCCGCCGGGAAAATGGCGCGTTATGCGTTTGGGGTACACATCCACAAACGCGCACATTCATCCAGCCACAAAGGGCGGTTTTGGCTTGGAGGTCGACAAGTTTAGCGCCGGGGCTCTGGAGCGCCATTTCAATTCTTATCCCGCAAAAATGATTTCCGCTGCTGAATCCAACGCGGGAAAAGTATTCAAATATATAGAAACCGATTCCTGGGAATGCGGCACGCAGACATGGACGGAGTCTTTCGACGAGCATTTTAAAAAAATGCACGGTTATGATATGCTGAAGTATGTTCCCGTTTTTGCGGGTGAATGTATCGATAGTCCGGAAGATTCCGACGCGTTTTTGTCGGATTTGCGCGTCGTATATTCAAAGCTTATCAACGACAATTTCTACGGCAAGTTTGGCGAGCTCGTTCGATCAAAAGGGCTGCTGTACGAGACAGAGCCGTGCGGCTCTTTCTTTATGTCGGATGTCTATTCCACCTACCGCGTCGCCGACATCCCCCAAAACGAAATATGGCAGGACGAACGCAAAATAGGCTATTACGCAAAGCCCTATAGCGGATGCGTCTCGAGCGGAGTTGCGAGCGTCGCAAACTTTTACGGCAAGGAAATGACAACATGCGAGTCTCTCACCGCCAAAAAGGGCAATTGGGCCGATTCCCCGCTTTCCTTAAAAGGAGCGACAGACACCATTCTTCTCAACGGCTACAATACTATGGTATTCCATTCCTACGTAAACCAGCCCGACGAGCGGGTTCCGGGATGGGCTATGACTCCGTGGGGAACCACGCTCAATAGAAAGGTGACATGGTGGAAACTGGGCAAGCCGTTTTTCGACTATATCGCGCGCGTCCAGTATATGATGCAAAAGGGCAGAAGCGCGGCGAATATCCTAATTGTCGACGGCGACGAAATCCCCCAAACAGGCGGATCTGTCGATATCCCTGATAATATCGAGATCGACAGAATGAACGGGGAAGGCGTGCGTGATTTTCTCAAGGTCGAAGGCGGGAAGTTTACGAGCCCTGGGCGCATGGCTTACGAATTTCTCGCATTGTCAGAAGGCAAATATTTTTCATTGGAAACCTTAAGAAAACTTAAGGAATACGTTTTGGCTGGGGGAAAAATCTGCGGTTCAAAACTAAAGAAATATTCCACATTGAGAGGCGGGGAATCGGCAAAGAAGGAATGGGACAGCCTAAACTCCGAATTGTTTGGAGACGGGAAAAAAAGCGTCAGAAAGATAGGTTCCGGCTTGGTTTTTTCGGGGTATTCGGCTAGAGAGACCGCTTCCGAGCTTGGATTGACCCCGTCTTTCTTCGACAATGCAACCGGCGATAGCGAGGGAATATTGTGGCGCAAGAGAATTTCCCCGGACGGGCAAATTTACTATTGGCTTGTAAATTCAAGCTCCAGTCCGCGAAGCGCCGTGGGCAGCTTTAATGTTGTCGGGATGTCGGCGCAATTGTGGGATCCTGAGACTGGAAAGCGCCGCGGGTTGGATGTTGCGGCGGAGGAAGGGGGGCGCACATTGATCCCAATAGAGTTTAATCCATATTCGGGAGTATTTGTGGTCTTTAAAAGAGGAGTAGAACGGTGGAAAAATATTCGCTCGACGGTTCTGAGGTTTTCCCAAACGCCAAAGGAGCGCCCCAGGATTCTTCAAAAGTGTCTAAAAATTTCACTATCGCCTTTACAGCCACGCCCGCGCAGGATCGCAAGCTTTCGGAAGCGAGCCAAAACGGGATAATGGACACTTCTGGACAGCCTTTTGCGTTTTTCCCCGAAGGCATGCACCACAAACTAGGGGAGTCGCATTGCGGCGCGGGGGTTTCAGTCGGAAAGAATTCTATAGGAGTTTACGAGCACAGCGCAAACTTTTTGTCGTGCGTTCTCTTTGCCGATGTTCCGGTGCCGCCCGAAAGCCGCATAGCCGTCGTTTATAGGGATAATGTTCCTTCCATTTGGCTAAACGGCAAGCTTGTGGCGCAGGCAAAGTCTCCGTCAAAACGCTCCGCGCACATTCCGCAGCGGCATAGGAGCAGCTTCGACGGAACCCTAAAAGACGTTATTCTTTCCCCAACGGCGCTGTCGGCGGAAGAAATAGCGGCGGATTCAAGGCGAAAGCGTGGAGACGGTGAGGATGCGGTAAATCCGAGGCTCCGAGTCAAGGGCGGAAAACTTTTTGCGGAATTTTTTGGCAAGGGGAAAATCGACGCTGTCATGTCGGACGGGACTCCGCTTTCCTTGGAGGTTTCGTCTGTTTACGGTCCGCTTGAAATAAAGCCTCCATTTGATGTCGAATTCAATCCGGCCATGGGAGCTCCCAAAAGCGTTAAGTTTGGGAAGCTTGAATCGTGGACCGACAACAAAGATGCCGGCGTGAAAAATTATTCCGGAACGGCGATATATAGGAAAACTTTCAACTTGCCTTCAATTTATGCGGCGCCAGACGTAAGGGCGTATATAGAAGTGGACTGCGTTGCGGAAATCGCAAAGTTTTCGGTAAACGGAAAGCCTGCCGGCACAATGTGGAAACCTCCGTACCGTCTGGATATAACAAGGCTTCTTAAGCCCGGAGAGAACTCTCTTGAAATCAGCGTTGCCAATACCTGGGTAAACAGATGTTTGTACGATGCATCCCTGCCTCCGGAAAAACGCCTGACCTGGTCAAATACTATGAACATTCATTATCCTCCGATCGGTTTAAAAAATCCGTCTCCGATGGCTTGGAGCCAGGGAGCGCTGCAATCTGGTCTCATAGGGAAGATGAAGGTCAGATTTTCCAAGATAGTGTCTGCGCAATAATCCTTGAAACGCGAGGATATTTTATTTAAGAAATTTCGAAATATGAAAGAGTCTTTACATTTTTGCAGAAGGGATTTTCTAAAGGATGTCGCGCTTGGGACTGCGGCTCTCTTTCTTTGGAGGGTGCTCTTCCAGGCAGTCTCCATTTACTGAATCTGAACGCGAATGCGTGGTTGCGCTTGCGGAGCAAATTGTGCCGCGGGACGAATTTCCGGGAGCCACGGATGTCGGGGTGATAAATTATATAGAAAATTGGATATCGATTTATTATCCCGAGCGCGCCGAATTTTATAAACGCGGAATCGCCGCATTGCAATCGCACTGTTCCGCAAAATATTCAGAGCCTTTCCAGCAGCTTGATTTCGACACCCAGGAATCAATCCTAAAAGACATGGAGCGCGGCAGGCTTGACAAATCGCACTGGAGCGGAATCTCGCAAACCGAATTCTTCGGAGAGATTTTGGACAGGTCGATGCAGGGATTTTACGGCAATCCTCGCCACGGCGGGAACAAGGACTTTGCGTCGTATGCGATGATGAAATTAGACTCTCCGCTAGTAATAGGCAGAAACCAATATTCGATAAAATGAACAAGCACGTTGACGCAATAGTAATAGGAGCCGGAGCTGGCGGCGGGGTCATAGCAAAGGAGCTTGCGTGCTCCGGAATGAAAACCGTGCTTTTCGAGCGCGGCGGCTGGGCGGCTTACGACTACCACCCAAACGACGAACTTATGAACCAGCGTCTGCATATAATAGGCGCAGTTCACGGCCCCGACAGGCGCAAAAGCCCTTATGTTGAAGTGGCAAAGGACGGATCGATTGTAAAGTCGCGCCCCGACAGGCCCGACTACACAATTATAGCCGCATGTGTAGGTTCCGGCACGGTTTCCTACGGGGCGATGGCTTGGCGTTTTATGCCCCAAGATTTTAGGCTTAAGTCAATATACGGATGCCCCGAAGGCTCAACTCTCGCGGACTAGCCTATTTCATACGACGACCTTGAACCTTTTTACGAGAAGGCGGAGTGGGAGATAGGCGTGTCTGGCGACAATAGCAAAAATCCATTCGCCCCGCCGAGAAAAAAGAATTTCCCTATGCCCGCATTTGAGTTCAACAAAGAGGCGAAAGTTGTCGCGGCGGCTGCGGAGCGCATGGGCCTCCATCCATTCCCAATTCCAATGCTGCGCAATTCAGTGCCTTATAATGGGCGCGCCGCATGTATTCGCAACCGCACTTGCTGCGGCTATGCGTGCCCGGTGGATGCAAAGAATGGAACGCAAAACACGGTTATTCCAAAAGCGATAGAGAGCGGAAATTGCGAATTGCGCACGCATTGTGTAGTCGCGGAGATTTTGATGGACGGTAAGCGGGCAAAGGGCGTCAGATATTTCGATGAAAACAACGAGGAAAAAATTCAGACTGCCGACGTGGTTGTCGTGGCGGCTTCCGCCTGCGAATCCGCGCGTTTGCTTTTAAATTCGCGCACTTCGCTGTTCCCGAACGGAATAGGGAACAATTTCGACAACGTTGGCCGCAATCTGCAAAGCCACGCCTATACAGGCGCGTGGGGGCTTTTCGACTACGATATTTTGGAGCTTAACGGACCTGGCGCCACTTTGGGAATTTCGGATTTCAACCACAACGAGAAAGAAGGAATAATTGGCGGGGTGTTGTGCACGGAGTTCTATGTCTTGCCCTACGGATTTTCCCGGGCTCGTCCTCCATCATATCCGAAGTGGGGACGGGAGCATAAGAAGTTTCAACGCCAGAACTATCGCCGTATGGTGCGCCTGCACGGTCCGGTTCAGGACGTTCCGACACCCGGCATGAGGGTGCAGGTTGAGGATTCTGTCCGCGATTTCTGGGGGATACCGGTGACAAAATTTTCCGGTTCGCGGCATCCGCTCGATAGAAAACATTGCCAGTTCTTGTCTGAAAAAGCCGCTTCCGTGTTGCGCGAGGCCGGCGCAAAGCAGGTTTGGATGAATGTAGGCGGGCTCGGGAGGGCTGGCGGACAGCACCAATGCGGAACTTGCAGAATGGGCGACGATCCAAAGACTTCGGTGGCGGATCCAAGCTACACTTGCGCGCAATGCCACGAGGTCAAAGATTCGCACGCCCGCTGGAGCCAATCGGCACACAAGGATGTCGCGTGCGTGGAATGCCATGCTGCGGCTCTTGAAAACGGCGTCGAAGGTCTGGCGGAGAAGCTTGGGATGGTGTTTGCGCATTTTTCAAAAGACGTAAAGAATTCCGATATTAAAATGACGGAGAAGCAAGTGTTGGAGATTTCCGAACGCTGCGCCTCATGCCATAAGTCCGAATCCGAAAAATGGGCTTTGGGCGGGCATTCTACGCGCTATAAAAATATCTTTGAGGATTCTTCATACAACTCCAAAGAAAAGCCATATGCAGACTGTTTCAGATGCCACGGAATGTTTTACGACGGCGATATAAACACCCTGATGGATTTCAATGGAGATTGTTCACATTGGAAAATAAAGGATCCGTCCCAAGCCGAAATTCCGGCAATTCCTTGCCTTGCCTGCCATAAAATCCATTCCCCTAGAAATGCTCCCGGCAATTTAGGGCTTATGGATTCTTTGCGCAATCCGCCAAAAACTTCTTTCTATTCGCGCGCCGAGCGAAAACATTTTAGAACGGACAATCTTACTCCGATAGAAATGTATCTTGGCTCAAAGAAGCTCGAAACTTCAAAAGATCCCAACAACACTCTTTGCATCCAATGTCATTCTCCCAATTGGGAGCGCCAAGCGCGTTCTTGCGACGACCGCACTCCCACTGGAGACCACAAGGGGTTCAGCTGCGTAGTATGCCATGATCCGCATTCAAATTCGGTGGCGGATTCCTGTTCTCGCTGCCATGATACATCTAAGCCTGAGTTCAGGGCCGGAAAAACTTGCCAAAAGTAGTTGGAATGCGCTTTAGCATATGCCTGTCGGGCGCGGAATTTCCAGTCGCCACATGCGCGGAAGCTCTCGCGGCACGCACCATGCGGGAGAATCGGCGCAAAATGCAGGCATATTCTCAAGCGCGCGTTTTTTTGCGTTTTGGCATTGTTTACTTTGTAGGAGTTCGCACGTTTCCAAGCATGGGAATTATTGGGTAAAATCCTTTGGATAAAAAAGAAGTTTCCCCGCAGCATATTAAAATAGAGCGGGACACTTTGGACGCCATTTGGACTCCGCATCTTTCCACAATGTTTTTATAAATGCTATTTATTGGTAAAACTTTATCTGGGCGAGCTTTATGGTATACGCGTCTGTTTGATTCGGATATAGAGCCGGGAGCGGATAGAATCCATGGGTTTTTGTTTTCCTGTCGTTTTAAATTTTTTACTGTGTCGCCGCGTGCGGAATATTGGAAAACTGCCGGTTAAAGTTAGGATTCTTCGTTATGCGCGCTAAGATTTTCAATATGCAAAAAAATTTTCCCGAGAAAACGTTTTGAAATAGCAGTCTGCTGCAGAGGCCAGATGGTTCAGGACGCGTCCGGAAAGAACTAGCTGCGGCGAGGCAGTTGTTGGAAGATTGCAGGCTAGTAATAAATAGACGCGTATATAAAATTATTTGTGAAAAAATACCGGATTATTGCGGTGCTTTATGCGGTGTTCCGGCATGTTTTTTAGATTGTAGGCGAGAACGCAAAAATGCCTGATGAAAAACCGTAAAGATGCGCAATAACGAATTGCGGTTAAAAACGGGAAAACGACAGAAATCGGCGCGCAAATCGCAAATAGGCGTATAGAATGTTTTTCTCAGGCTTAAAACGGGCGCAGGTTATACGGCGCCCGGTGTTGATTTTTGGAAAAATAGCCTATTGGAAATCAACTATATCGGCGTCTTTCCAGAGCGACTCTATTCCGTACATGCCGCGTTCTTCAGGCAGGAATATATGCGCCATGAAGTCAAACCCGTCGACGACAACCCATCCGCTGTCGGAATTATAGTCTCTGCCTATTGCTTTCACTCCGAGTTCTTTCAGGGTTTTTTCAAGCTCTCCTGCAAGCGCGCGCAGGTGCGGAGTACTGGTGGCTGTGGCAATTATAAAATAATTTGTAATTGGGGATTTTCCGCGCACGTCCAGAACTTTTATGTCTTCTGCTTTTTTGTCGTCCATTGCGTCGCGGCACTTCTTTATTATTTCCAATGTCGGGTCAACGGGAATTTTTGGTTGTTTTGTCGCCTTTTTTTCAGACGGCTTCTTTGTTCCGGATTTTTTGCCGGCGGTCTTTTTTACCGCTGTTTTTTTTGCGGCAGGCTTTTTTGCCGATGTTTTGGATGTCTTCTTGGCTGTCGAGGTTTTCTCTGCTTGCATATTATTTTTCATATAATCTGTGTTCTAGAATATATTTTTTTACAGACGGGTCGAGCATTAAATCGCAGTCAAGCCCGTTTTTGAGGCGGTTTCTGATTTCCGTGGAGCTGTATGGTAGGGGGGCAAAGTCTATAAACTCCAGTTTGACACCTTGGGGGATAAGAGTTTCATCGGTGTCGTATCCGTTCCTAACGGCGCATATAAAGGAGATTATCTTTCCGAGTTTTTCTATTTGCTTCCATTGAGAGAGCTTGCCTATATGGTCCGCCCCGATTATCCAGCATAGTTCGGCGCCAGGGTATTTGTTTGAAAGGTGCAGGGCAGTGTCAATCGAGTAGCTGGTTTGATGGCGTCGAATTTCAAATTCGTCAATTTCATACGGGTATTTGAAGTTTCGCAAGGCAAGTTTTAACATTGCCAGCCTGTCTGCGTCCTGCGCTCTTACCGGGGCGTCGCGCAAAGGAGCTTGTTTTGCGGGTATAAATATTATTTTAGAGAGGCCCGATTGTTCGTATGCTGATTCGGCAATGGCCAAATGCGCCTTATGAATCGGATCAAAACTTCCCCCCAGTATTCCTATGCGTGTGTTTTTTGTTTCCACTCTGCTATTCTTTTCGGAATGGAATGTGCAGCAATAATAAAATTTTTTCAACTTTTTTATGGCTAATATTGTATAGCGTAAGATGCTTTAAATCATAATGTTGCGGTTTTGGGGTTTGCGCGCCGTATTGTTTTGTAAAAAATTTAATATTTATTTGAACAAAATTTGCCGCGTTTGCGTCATAATAAACAAATAGTTTTGTAGTTTGTATAGTTTCTGCGCCGAATCCTTGCTGTGGATTCGGCGTATTTTTGTCGGATTTAAGCGCTCGCCAACGAACTAGCGGAAAGCTGGTTTGCTGGGATTAGGTATGTTTTATATGGGTGAGCGGCGAAATGGATGGGTATATAATTTGCATCAATAAACTGTGCCGGGGAACATTATTTTTTATTTGGCGGAACGGGTTTTTTATTGAAGTGCGTATTTATAATTTTTGATTTGAGCTTTTTTTTAAAATTATGCATATTAAATTCGATATAACATTTTAATTTTTGATTATGAAATATGCAATTGGCGTAGATATTGGCGGTACAAACACGAAACTCGGAGTCGTTGACGAAAAGGGTTCTGTTCTTAAGCGCCACGAGTTTAAGACAACGGATTACGACAACTTTGCTTCGTATATGGAGGGGTTGATTCAAGCTGTAAGCTTTTTGACGTCGTCAACCGACGGCGAATGCATGGGAGTTGGAATAGGCGCTCCGAACGGCAATTACTATAAGGGGACAATAGATTATGCTCCGAATCTGCCCTTTGGAAGAAGCGCGCCGATTGTGGAAACCCTGCGTATGGCAGTAGGATACGAACATATTTATCTAAGCAACGATGCAAACGCCGCTGCTCTTGGAGAGAAAATCTACGGCGGCGGTAGAAATCTCGACCACTTTATCGTAATAACTTTGGGGACCGGTTTGGGGTCGGGGATAATTATAGACGGCAAGCTCGTTTTGGGCGCTGATGGATTTGCCGGAGAATTGGGGCATGTATGCGCGGTTCCAAACGGAAGGCTATGCGGCTGTGGAAACCGCGGATGTTTGGAAACATATGCTTCGGCGACCGGCATAAAGCGCACTTTTTTGGAAATGGTGGCAAAGTATAACGGCAAATCCTCCATAGCCAATTGTACTTGGGACAAACTCGACGCCCGCGTAATTGAGGACGCTGCAAGGGCAGGAGACAAAGCCGCTGCCGAAACTTATCAAATCACGGGAAATATTTTGGGAAGATGCCTTTCGGATTTTGTTTTGTTTTCAAGACCGTCGGCAATATTTTTGTTCGGCGGGCCGGTAAAAAGCGGAGACTTGCTTTTAAAGCCGACTGTCGATTCAATGGAGCGGCATTTGATGTCGGTTTTCCGGAACAAAGTAAAAGTCTTGCCGTCTGAACTTCCCGCAAGCGATGCCGCAATTTTGGGGGCGTCGGCGTTGGTGTGGAACCAGCTTTAATACCTGTTTTTAAGAAAAAGCGCGAGACTTAAAATCGCGCTTTTTTTGTGTTATTATCTCTTGTTTAGTTCCATGCGGGCGGAGATTTTACGATGGGGCGGATGTTCTTCTTGTGCAGCGAAGATTTTATCCGGCAGATCCTCCCCAATTATCCGCTTCCCCTAAATTTCTGAGGAAAGCTTGCAAATACGGAATGTTAATTTTGCAGATTGTAAAATATTTCGGCAGGGATGTTAAAGCGAGGCTTTTGTAAAGAGCCTTTCGGCTACCATAGAAGAACGCCTGGTTATTTCAGTCTTTGCGAGGCCAATTTCTCCCATTCTTGCTTGTATGTTTTCATTGGCTATCTTGGAGAGGTCGTCGAGATTGTAGAGAAAAATTCCTTCCAGATCTCCGCAATATGGGTCTATGTTTTTCGGCACAGACAAATCTATGAGAAACATCGGATTGCTTGCGCGCGCGCATATGGCATCGCGCGCCGATTCGAGCGTTATTAAGTAGCTAGGAGAGCGGCTCGCGCATATTACTATGTCGAAAATTGATATTTCAGAAAGCGCGTCCTGCAAATATGCGGCGGTTGCCCCGACCTTTTTAGCCAGTTCGTTTGAGTTTGCCCATGTGCGGCTTGCCACGGTTATATTGTGCGCGCCTCTTACAAACAGGGCGTCTGCAACAAGTTTTCCGGCTTCACCGGATCCTATCAGCAATATTTTTGCTTTGGATATATCTTCAAAAATTCTCGCAGCCAGTTCGGCGGAAACGCTGCCAAGGCTTATTTTGCCATGGCCGATATCCGTATTTGTCCTAATCCATTTTGCGCATTGAGCGGCTTTTTGGAATGCTGCGTTTAGTATTGCCCCGCAATGTCCCGCCGCGCATGCGCGCGCATAGGCGGCTTTTACTTGCCCTAGAATTTCGGTTTCTCCAACCATTTGGGATTTTAGCCCGGAGGCTACTTCAAATATGTGCTGCAAAGCGCCCTTGTTCGAAAATTCATATGAATTTTCCCTAAAATCCCCGGCGGGTTTGCCAATGCGAGCCAGCTCGTATAGAATCTTTTCTGAGGATTCCGCGGAATCTGCCGCAAAGTAAAATTCAAATCTATTGCACGTGCTTAAAATGAGTATTTCAGAAATATCGGAGTTCTTCAGCAAATTATCCTCGATAGCAGTGCATTCGTCCGGGGCAAGTGAGCATTTCCCGACTAATTGCGCATTTGCGCAGTCGTGCGAAATTCCCGCCGCATATAGGTTGTGGCTTTGCCTGCGCATAATTCCAGCTTCAACCAAGCTTGAGCTTGCGCATTGCGGCGCAAAATTCGTTTAGCTTTTTGCCTTCGGCCGGATAGCCTTGAAGAATCTTTTCAGCCATTGACACGCGCCGCATAAATTCCTTCGAGCATTCATCCGGAACGTCGAGAGCGCGCATTTGCGAGGCTATTTCAGATGGGTTGGATTCCGGCAAATTCCTCGCAAGTCTCGCGGACTCCTTTTTAGGGAGTTTTTCCATCAATATAATGAGAGGATACGTTTGCTTGCCGGAAATAAGGTCGGTACCGAGCGTTTTCCCTGCGTCCGATTCCGACATAAACCAGTCGCAAATATCGTCGTATATTTGATAGGCTATGCCCAATTGCTTGCCCGCTTCCTCTGCGGCTTCTATCCATCCTTCTTTCGAGGTTGTCGCCATCGCGCCCAATGCGCAGGCAAGCTCAAACAAAACCGCAGTCTTTCCGTAGGCTATTTCGTAGTACCGCCGGCGGGTGACATTCTTTTTTCTGTCCGCCAATGTTTGGCGGATTTCGCCCTCGCAAATTGTGCGGACGCAGTTGGCGATTTTCTTTGACAGCGCGGCGTCGTTCTCCTCGAAAGTAATGGACATTGTATGGGCAAAAATTGCGTCACCTAGAAGTATTGCTGTGCGCGCTCCGTATTTTTTATTTGGAGTGGCGGCTCCCCTTCTAACGGACGCGTTGTCTATTACGTCGTCGTGTATCAAGGTGGAAAGGTGGGTTAGTTCAACTATCGCCGCGCGCCTTATAAGCGACATTTTGTCGGCATTCCCTCCGGCAGCCGCGGCGAATACGAGCGTTGGCCTTATTAGTTTCCCTTTGGGCGAAATTGACTCCTTTGCTGCCGCGCGCACTTCTTTTTCAAAGGTCATGGCCTGCTGCAACAGGTATTTCTCAAGCGAAGCAAAAAGCGGACGCATGGACTCCATTACCTCCAAAAAAGGATTTATGCTGTTATTGGATTTTTTCAACGGGGTTAAAGTTTCGCAAAATTGAATTTTTACGCAAATAAAAAATTTTTTTTCGCAGCGGCATTGCTGCCTGTTTAATGCATATATATTGTGCTTTCTATCATGGAAAATGCTTTTTTATAATTCATTTATTAAATAATGTATTGACTTATATTATAATAATATTAAAAACAATTTGCTAATATGAAGATATGCTTTGTTGGAAGCGCTGACGGAGTAATTTCCGTGCCGTTTGTCTTATCGGCATTGATTATGTTTATGTCGGTTTTTATATTATTGTTCGTTTTGCGCGATATAATAGATTCTCTTTTAGACTCCACCGTATTAGAAATTAGATATGCCTCAGTATCCGGTTGCGACAAATATTCCCATTTGTACTTTAAGAAATGGCGCAGGAAATATTATTGCAAAGCTGCCGTTGCCGTATTTCTTTCCGCCGCGGCAATAGTCGCAACGTGTTCCTATATGCTTGCAAAGATCTGACAAAAGAAACGTTGGGCAACGGCGGGCGCGGTTTATTCGACGTTTTGAATTTGCTCCCTGACTCGTTCAAGCTCGTTTTTCATGTTGATTGCAAGCTTCGTCAAATCCAAATTGTTTGCCTTGCTTGCAATTGTGTTAATTTCGCGTCCCATTTCCTGGCAGATAAAGTCCATTTTGCGCCCTACGGCGTCGGATTCCTCCATTGTGGCCGCGAACTGGGCTATGTGGCTTTTCAGCCTGGTGATTTCTTCGCAAATATCGCATTTGTCTGCGAACAGGCAAATTTCCCGCAAAACGCGCTCGTCGTTCAAGTCGAATTCCAAACCAGAGTTCGAAAGGCGCTGCATAAGAAGGCCTTTGTATTTTTCGACTGTGCCTTTGGAGGCGTTCTCCACTTCCGCGAGCATTCCAGACAGCGCATTGAGGCGCGCGTCCAAATCGTTTTTGAGAGCAATGCCTTCGGTTTGCCTCATGCTCTCTGATTTCTCAAGGGCCGATTCAACGCAGCTTTCTACCGCCGCGGAAAAATTTTCCCAGTCGGATGGAAACTCCGAATTTTGCTGGGTGAGACAATCGTTGAGTTTTAAAAGCAAACCGGCATCTGGAGCAAATTCAACTTCGGTAGCTTCGCAAGTTTTGCGGAGTTCATCCAGGGCTTCCGATACGGCTTTTGCATCGATGGAGAAAGAGCCGGGCTTCTTTTTGAAATCCGCTCTGCACGCGACGTTTACCTTGCCGCGGGAAAAGCTTTTCCTAATTTGCTGGGCAATTGCGCGCTCCATTGCTTGCCATTCGCGCGGCAGGCTTACGCAGATTTCAAGCCCTTTCTTGTTTACCGATGAAACATCGAGCGTTATGGAAAGATCTCCGCAGTCTGATACCGCGCGCCCAAAACCCGTCATGCTTTTCATATAGCCTTGCCGCCGTTTGCTTTTAGAGCTTTCTCACTGCGCCGTCTGCGGCCGAGGATACCGAGCGAGCGTAGAACTGCAGCGATTTCGGCACGATTCTGTCGCGAACCGGCTTGTATGCGTCCTTGCCTTTTGCGAGCATTTTTTTGCGGCGTTCTGACAGTTCGGCATCGGAAATCATTAGGGATATTGAACGCTCGGGAATATTTATGTCTATCATATCGCCGTCTTCGATTAGCGCTATGTCGCCGCCGTCTGCAGCCTCGGGTGAGGCGTGTCCTATAGACAGGCCGCTAGTGCCGCCGGAGAATCTTCCGTCAGTTAGCAGCGCGCAGACTTTGCCAAGCCCCATGCTCTTTAAATGGCTTGTCGGATAGAGCATTTCCTGCATTCCGGGACCTCCGCGGGGCCCTTCGTAAAGGATTACGACAACGTCTCCGGGGGCTATTTTCCCGCCGCGTATTGCTAGGCTTGCATCCTGTTCAGAGTGGAACACTTTTGCTGTGCCGCGGAACTTTAAAATGGATTCGTCGACTCCGGCGGTCTTTACTATGCAGCCGTCTACGGCTATATTGCCCCGCAAGACGGCGAGTCCGCCGTCCTTGCTAAAGGCGTTTTCAACATTGCGGATGGCGCCGGATTTGCGGTCGGTGTCGTTTGAGTCGTAGTAGTTTTCCTGCGACCACGCTTCAATGCTGTATTTGTTTGCGGGGGCGGCGCGGTAGAATTTCTTTGTCTCCTCGGAACATGCGGGCGAGGTTATGTCGAACTTTGAAATGGCTTCGCCGATTGTGGGGCCGTAAACCGTGCCCATCTGGGTGTTGAGAAGCCCTGCGCGCGCTAGCTCGCCGAGGATTGCCATTATTCCGCCGGCGCGGTGGACATCCTGAATATGGACTTTTTGAGTGCTTGGCGCCACTTTGCATATGCAGGGAGTCACCCTGGAAAGCGCGTCTATATCTGCCATTGAAAAATCTACTTCGCCTTCGCGGGCTATCGCCAAAAGGTGCAAAACAGTGTTTGTGCTGCCGCCCATTGCAATATCCAGCCTCATGGCGTTGAGGAAAGAGTCGCGGCGGGCTATCGAGCGTGGCAGTACGGATTCGTCTCCGTTTTCATAATAGGCTTTTGCCATGTCTACAATTCTTTTTGCGGCGTCTGCGAACAGCCTTTTGCGCGCCGCGTGCGTCGCCACAACTGTTCCGTTTCCGGGTAGAGCCAGGCCTATGGCCTCGGCAAGGCAGTTCATTGAGTTTGCAGTGAACATTCCTGAGCAAGATCCGCAAGTGGGGCATGCGTTGCGCTCCATAATTTCGGAATCGGCGTCAGAGACGTTCGGGTTTGCGCCGGCTATCATTGCGTCGATTAAGTCCAGCTTTCTCTCTCCGTCCGATAGTTTGCCGACGCCCGCTTCCATAGGGCCGCCCGAAACAAATATCGCGGGAATGTTAAGTCGCATTGCCGCCATCATCATGCCGGGAGTGATTTTATCGCAGTTTGAAATGCATATCATTGCGTCGACGCAGTGGGCGGCGCACATGTATTCCACGCTGTCGGCTATTAGTTCGCGGGAGGGCAGGGAGTATAGCATTCCCTCGTGCCCCATTGCGATTCCGTCGTCTATGGCTATGGTGTTAAATTCGTGCGCGATTCCTCCTGCTTTTTCAACCTGCTCGCGGACATATTTTCCGACTTTATCCAGATGGACATGCCCCGGGACAAATTGCGTGAAGGAGTTTACCACGGCAATAACGGGCTTGCCGAAATCCTCTTCTTTTACTCCGGTGGCGCGCCATAGCGCGCGCGCGCCGGCCATGTTTCTGCCGGTAAAACTTTTCTTTGATCTATATTCAGGCATATTGACAATTGTTTACGCGATAAAATCACGGCGCAGGAAAAAAGTCAAGCGTCCAGAGTTTTCGCCCGTCCCCAACAAAAGATTTGAAACGCTTTTGAATTTGTGCAATCTTTGGGGCGAATTTTTAAACAATGGAGAAATGAAAGAGTATTTGGATTTGCTAAGGCTAGTTCTCGACCGCGGCGAGGAGCGTTCCGACCGCACGGGCGTGGGGACAATCGGTGTGTTCGGGGCGCAGGCCCGGTTCGATTTGCGCGGCGGCTTTCCGCTTCTTACCACAAAAAAGCTCCATACCCGCTCAATCATATACGAACTTTTATGGTTCATAAAGGGCGACACCAATATAAAATTTTTAAACGACAACAAAGTCACAATCTGGGACGAATGGGCTGATGCCAACGGAGATTTGGGCAGGGTTTACGGCGCCCAGTGGACTGACTGGCGGACTCCAGACGGGCGTTCAGTTAACCAGCTTAAAAATTTGGTCGAAGGAATTAAAAAAGATCCTTTCGGGAGGCGGCATATCGTTTGCGCGTGGAATCCCGGAGAGCTCGACAAGATGGCGCTGCCGCCATGCCACGCTTTATTCCAGTTCTACGTCACCCCAAACCGCGAGCTCAGCTGCCAGCTATATCAGCGCAGCGCCGACTTGTTTTTGGGCGTTCCGTTTAACATTGCGTCCTATTCGATGCTGACTATGATGGTAGCGCAGGTTTGCGGTTTGAAGCCGCGCGAGTTTGTCCACACTTTCGGCGACCTCCACATATATAAGAACCATCTTGAGCAGGTGCGCACCCAGCTCGGTCGGGAACCGCGCAAGCTGCCTGTTTTACGGCTCAATCCAGAGCGGAAAAATTTGGAGGATTTCGTTTTCGATGATTTTGTCTTCGAAGGGTACGATCCCCATCCGACAATAAAAGCCCCGATTGCCGTATGAGCGAATTTAAAGCCATAGTTGCGGTTGCTCAAAACGGCGTCATAGGCTGCGGCATGAAAATACCGTGGCACATAAGCGAAGATTTTAAGCATTTCAAACGCACCACCCTTGGAGGCGTAGTCGCCATGGGGCGCCGGACTTGGGAGAGCCTTGGGGGGCGCCCGCTGCCGGGGCGTGAAAATGTGGTTCTCACGTCGCGCGGGGGCGTTTTCAGCGGCGCGGAAACAGCTAAAAGCCTGGAAGAGCTTGCCGCGCGCTACCGTTGCGATCCGCGCACCGTTTGGATTTGCGGGGGGGCGGAAATATACCGGCAGGCTCTGCCAATGTGTTCGGAGGTCGTGTTGAGCCGCGTGAAAATGTCGCCGGATGGGGACATCTTTTTCCCCGATATATCCGCCGATTTCGAGCCGTCCGAAAAGATTTTAGAATCGGAGCAATTTGACGTTATAATATACAAGAGGAAACAAAAATGACCGACTTTTTTCTCGAAAACGCCGGATCTTTTTCGTACAACTTCAAAATCAACACAATACAACAAATAGGACAGACACAATGAATTTTCTAATACTGATAATTGTGCCTTTAATAGTGGGCATGTATGCGCAGTCCCGAATAAGCAGCGCGTATGGCAAATACTCCCAAGTTCGCTCCCGCTCAGGGCTGCGCGGTTGCGATGCGGCTGCTGCTGTTATGAGGGCCGCGGGAATATCGGACGTGAAAATAGTGGAAATAGGCGGGCATTTGACCGACCACTACGACCCCACCAAGAAAGTCTTGGCGCTAAGCGGAGAAGTTTATAACGGCACGTCTTTGGCGGCTCTCGGCGTCGCCGCCCACGAAGCTGGGCACGCCATACAGCATAAATGCCAATACGCGCCGCTGAATTTGCGCATGGCGCTTGTCCCGATTACAAACTTTGCATGCTCCCTCTTGCCGATAGTGATGCTTGGAGGTTTCTTTTTGTTCCACAGCCCGATGCTCATTTATGCGGGAGTTGCAATCTACCTTGTCTTGACGGTATTCCAGTTGGTCACCCTTCCGGTCGAGTTTAACGCCTCCACGCGCGCAAAAGCCGCTCTGCGCGAACTTGGAATAATCGAAGGCGGAGAGGCTCGCGGGGTTGAGGATGTCTTGGATGCCGCCGCGTTTACGTATGTTGCGGCTTTCATTTCGTCCTTGGGCTGGCTGCTGTATCTTTTTGCGGCGTCAAACAATCGAGACTAACCAGTCTTGGCATTTACGGAGGAATTTCGGATGAGATTTCTTGCCGCGTTTTTTATATGCTGCTGCGCATGCGCTTTAACTTCGCATGCGCAAACCTCGCAAACGGCAAAACCGTGGACATTTTGGCACGTAATGGGAAGCTCGATGGAGCCTGCAGATATTACGGCTCAGCTTGAGTTTATGCATGGCGCCAATATCGGCGGAATAAGCATTGTCCCGATTTACGGCGAAGTCGGAGATGAAAACAACTATGTTGATTTTCTATCCCCTAAGTGGATGGAAAATCTGCGCTACATATCATCCGAATGCAAGAGGCTGGGTATGGGAATTGATATGACGCTTGGCACCGGATGGCCGTTTGGCGGTAAAAACGTGTCCGTCGAAGATTCCGCGAAGAAATTGTCGGATTCGGGCGGATGCGTTCCGACAAATCAAAAAGTAAAGCGCGCGGCTCCCGGCGGCGAGGGCTTGGTATTAAACCCGTTTAGCGTTCGGGCGATGAAAAATTACGCCAGTGATTTCTACAAAGCTTTTGAACCATCCGAAAACAAGGGAATTATCAGGGCGTTTTACAACGATTCGTACGAGGTATTCGGGGCGAATTACACTGACGATTTCGACGGGCAATTTAAAGCCCGGCGCGGATACGATTTCGCCCCGTTTAAATCGGGCCTTGCTTCCGGAAATTTAGACGAGAGGGTTTGGCAGGACTATCACCGCACATTGTCTGAATTGCTGCTCGACTTCATTCGGGAGTACGCAGCTACAGCAAAAAAACTCGGCGGCCTGAGCCGATACCAGGCGCACGGCTCCCCTGGAAATCTCTGCGATTTATACGCTGCAAGCGACATTCCCGAAACGGAGTCTTTCGGTTCCAGCGCCTTCGACATTCCCCTTGTGCGGGTTGACGAAGACTACGAGCGTGAGCATTTTGGTAGGCCAGATAAAATGATGATGAAATTCGCTTCTTCAGCAGCGAACGTGTCGGGAAAAAAGCTAGTGTCGTCCGAGACCGCAACTTGGCTTGCCAACCATTTTAAGGTGTCGCTTTCGCAGATAAAGCCGCAGGTTGACGAGCTGTTTTTGGGAGGAATAAACCACATAATTTTTCACGGCTCTACTTATTCCCCTATTTCAAAGCCGTTTCCGGGGCGCCTGTTCTACGCGTCCACAAACTTTAACTACCATTCGCATTTTGCCGAATATCTGCCATACCTTTGCAAATATATAGAGCGCGTCCAGAGCCGCCTTCAAGAATCCGGGCCCGACAACAATATTCTTCTGTATTTCCCGGTCCACGCATTTTGGAAAAGTTCCGGCGGTGAGCATAAAGTGCTGATGTTTGACGTGCATAAGGCGTCGGATTGGTTAAAAAGGTGCGAAAATTTCGACAATCTCGCCAGAATTCTCGACGCGCGCGGATACTCTTTCGATTTTATTTCCGACGCCCAAATAGCTGGTTTGGAATTTTCCGGCGGTTCTTTGAAAACCTCCGGAGGGGCGCTTTACGATGCAATTGTAGTTCCAGATTCCGGGCAGATTCCCGTTCACACTTACGAAAATCTCTTGTCTCTCGCGCGCGCCGGCGCAAAAATAGTATTTGAAAACCGCCCTCCGAAGGATGTCGACGGGTATTTTAACGTTTCGGAGCGCAGGGCTAGGGCTGAGAAAATAGCTGCCGAAATCGCGGCGGAGAAAAACGTCCGTTCGGGGGATGTGCCCGCGATTTTAAATGAATTGGGAATTTGCCGCGAAACCTTTTCGGATAAAGGCTTGCAGTTTATCCGCAAGAAGTCTCCGGACGGCGCGTTCTATTTCATATCAAATTTGGGAAGCAAGTTTTTTGAATCCGAAATAGCCCTGTCAAAAAAGTGCGACGTGTTTGAGGATCCGCTTACAGGCAAAAAATTTGCCGTTCCCGAAGCGTCCGCAAACGGCACAAAGTTCTTTCTCCGCTTGCCTCCGGGGAAATCGTGCATGGTCTATGCTGGAGATTCGGAGGGGCTGGAAAGATTGGAATTTCCAAAATGCGGAGAATGGAGAAGCCTTGACGGCAAATGGAAATTGAAATTTTTGCGCGGGGGACCTTGCCTGCCGCCTCCGGCAGAGTTGGACGAGCCGCGTTATTGGACGGAGCTTGGCGACGAAAAAATGCTCTATTTTAGCGGGGAAGCAGCCTACTCGACGGAATTTGAATGCCCGGACTCTTCCAAGGATCTCGAAATCGATTTGGGAGACTTGCGCGAAATGGCGACTGTTTTTGTAAACGGAAACAAAGTCGGGGCTTTGTGGTGCGTGCCGTACGTTTTGCGCATTCCGTCCAAAGTGCTCAAAACCGGCAAAAATCTTTTGGAAATACGGGTCACAAATTTGTCGTTCAACAGAATAATAAAGATGGACATCGACAAAGTAAAGTGGCGCACATTTAGGGAAATAAATTTTGTGGACATAAAATACAGGCCGTTCGACGCCTCAAAATCCGCGCCGGTGCCGTCTGGATTGTCTGGAGAAATCCGCATGCGCGAGCTTGCGGATTCTGCCGCCAAATGAGCCGGATGCGGACAAATTCGCGCCGTTTTAGCTCGGGGGTAAGGAACAGCGCATTTTCTTTGTAGCATTTTATCTTTACTTTTGAGTCAACCGAAGCAAAATCCATTACCTATGCAGAGAATTTTTATTACAGCAGTTTTCAGTTTGGCGTGCCTTTTGTGCGCATGCGCCGAGTCAAACGAAAAGTCGGCAAGCCGCAGTTATGTAAAAGCGGCGCAAAAGGTTTCGGCCGCCCAGGCGGCTTTTGATTCCGCAGATTATACGACAGCCCTTGAACTTTGCAACCAGGCGCGCGCGGACGTTGAAAAAATAATTATAGACTATCCTGAAACGCCCGTTGCGCTCAAAGTTGTCACAGACGGCTCAACCCGCATTGGGCCTTGCACGTACGCCGAGTTGAATTCCGTCGTTATTCCCAAGCTGAAGCTATTTACCGACGAAAAAATATATCCGTTGGACGCTGTCTGGGCTATAGCGGTGTCCCAGGAGAAAAGAGACGACGCCATACGCCATCTCGCCGAAAAGATTCTTGCTTCCAAGAGCTACGACTCTAAAAAGCGCGACATGATTTTAGCCTGCGCCCGCGAAATTTCCGACGCAACAAGCAAAAGCGTTCTATTAAAGCGGTTAAATCCGCCGGATTCGAAGCCTTCCGCCAAAGGGGACGGCTCAGAGACGGAAAAAGCCAAAGCGATTGCTCCAAAATTGAAAATAGCCAATGAAAAAATGTTTTTAACCCAGGCCCGCAGCGACGCTGCGCTGGTCTCTTACGATATGCAGGCAATTGAAAATTTGCGCCAAAAGGCGGAACAGGCTAAGGGCGCTTCCGATGCGCTTAAAGCGGAATTTTCAAAAATCTTGCAGTCGGCGCGCAGCGATATATTGAAAATCAGCGTAGCCGACCTTCGAGAAAAAGCCATGGCCACGCTCGCGCTTGCGTTCTCCAACCTTGGGGACGAGAGCAACGCCATCTCGATAGCTCAAACGCTGAAAACTCCCGAAATCTTTGCGAACGTTTTCAACTCTATTGCAAAGCAGGCAAGTTCCGGCAAGAACTACACTTTGGCAATAGCATTGTCCGCGCGCTTGCCTGAAGGGGATACAAAAAATTCTTTTCTAGTAGAGCTCTCCGGGGGTGTCGCCAGCCAAGGATTGGGCGTTGAGGCGGCGGGCATAGCTTCGACTATTAAAGACGTTTCGGCTCGCAACAGGGCGCTTGCGCATGTTGCGGCAATATCGTTGGCAAACGGAGACAAGAAAAATTTTGAGCTTGCCGTGTCGAAAATTGATTTAAATTCCCAGGACTATTCGTGGCTTGAGCCTTTCAAATTTGAAGAATTAAAGGTTGGAAAAGAATCTAAATCAAATCCCTCGCGCGATATTGCGCTTTTGGCTTCCGCTCTCATTGAAAACGGCGCCGATAAAAAACTGTGCGAAACTGTAAACAATAAAGCTTTGGAACTTTGCAAAGCTATCGGTAAAGAGGACTCAAATATGTTTTCATCGACTTCAGACATAGTAGCCCGCAACATGGCGTCGGTCGGGGGAGTCGATTCGGCATTGAAGTTTATTATTCTCAACATAGACAGATCCGATCCGTCCGTTTCATTCGGGACAATATGCGATATAGCCAAACAGTGCGCGGCAAAGGACAAAGCTCTTGCAGCGAGCGCATTTAGGGTGGCTGCGGATCTATGTCCATCGCTGCCGGGCAGCGCGAAATACAGGTATGTAATCGACTTGGCTTGGACCTTGCAGAATTCAGGCTTGGATCGCTCAGAGTCCGTAAAAATACTTAAGCCGTTCCTGCCGGAAATGCTTTAATTTATGCATGAAAACAGATTGGGCTTCCGGCAGAAATATTCATTGCCGCAGGCTCGGTTTGCACGGCTTGGCCTAGCGGAACGGTTAGGCTCTCGCGCGCGTTATGGCCTGCTGCTTTGGAACGGATTGCAGCGGCATTTAATCCCGCGGGATGCGGAAACTTCCGAAAAATGGAGTCGCGTCAGCGACTCTTTTGAAAAAAATGACTTTTTGCCGCGAAAATAGAGGTCTTAAAAAAAGCTTGCGGCGCGCTTGTATAGTGGCTACTTTCGACGGGATTTATATATAAGAAAACCCGTCTGGATTTAAAAACAACAATATGGCAAAGCGCACCGATATTAAGACGATACTGATAATTGGCTCGGGGCCAATAGTTATAGGACAGGCATGCGAGTTCGACTATTCCGGAACACAAGCCTGCAAAGCCTTGAAGGAAGAGGGATACAAGGTTGTGCTTGTTAACTCCAATCCGGCAACCATCATGACCGACCCAGACTTTGCCGATGTCACTTATATTGAGCCGCTAACTCCGGAAGTTCTCGAAAAAATAATAGCCAAAGAGCGTCCCGACGCTCTCCTTCCGACGCTGGGCGGGCAAACCGGCCTCAATCTATCCTTGGAATTGGCTCGGCGCGGTATACTCGAAAAATACGGGGTGGAGCTTATAGGCGCAAAACAGGAGGCAATCGAAAAAGGCGAAGACCGCCAGCTTTTCCGCGAAGCCATGCTGAAAATTGGCTTGGACATCCCCCAAAGCACGACTGTCCACGAGATGAAGGAGGCCGTTGATTGGATTGAGTCTTGGAATAAATTCCCCGTGATTATTCGCCCAAGCTTTACTTTGGGCGGAACAGGAGGGGGAATCGCATACAACCGGGAAGAATATGAAAAAATGGTCGCGTTTGGGCTGAGCGCATCTCCCGTGTCTGAAGTCCTCGTAGAGGAATGCCTGCTTGGATGGAAGGAATTTGAGATGGAGGTAATGCGCGACCACAAAGACCAATGCGTGGTGATTTGCTCCATCGAAAACTTCGACCCCATGGGCGTACACACCGGAGACTCCATAACTGTCGCTCCCGCATTGACTCTCACCGACAAGGAATACCAGCTTATGCGCGACGCAAGTTTTGCGGTCATACGCGAAATCGGCGTCGAGACTGGCGGCTCAAACATCCAGTTCGCCGTGAATCCAAAGGACGGCAGAATGATTGTAATAGAAATGAACCCGCGCGTTTCAAGAAGTTCCGCATTGGCTTCTAAGGCGACTGGCTTCCCCATTGCAAAGATTGCTGCAAAATTGGCTGTAGGATATTCTTTAGACGAGCTTCGCAACGACATAACGCGCGAGACGCCCGCCAGCTTTGAGCCGACGATAGACTACATCGTGACAAAAGTTCCGCGCTTTACTTTTGAAAAGTTCGCCGGCAGCGACAATACTTTGACTTCTTCAATGAAGAGCGTCGGCGAGGCGATGGCCATAGGCAGGACATTTAAGGAATCTTTTCAAAAAGCTTTGCGGTCCCTTGAAATCGGCGCTCGCGGTTTGGGCGGCGGCGGAAAGTTCGGCGGTTGCGAAGTGACCGATTTGGATGAAATACGCAAAGGCCTTGTGCGCCCGACTGCCGAGCGCGTCTTTTATATAAGATACGCAATGAAGGCCGGAATGACTGACGACGAAATCCATGAGTTTACCGCAATAGACAAATGGTTTTTGCGCCAAATACGCGGCATAGTGGACTTGGAAGCCGAGATGGCGCAAAAAGGCCTCCTAAATATGGACGAGGATTTGCTGCGTCGGGCAAAAGAGTCGGGTTTTACGGATTTGCAAATTTCAGAAATATGCGGAACTAAAATTCGCAATATAAAACAGCTTCGGAGAGAGTTCGGAATAAATACGGTTTACAGGCTCGTTGATACGTGCGCTGCGGAGTTTGAGGCTTTTACACCGTATTATTACTCAACTTACGGCGCCGAGACTGAGACGCGCCCAAGCTCCAAGAAAAAAATAATGATTATAGGCGGCGGCCCAAACAGAATAGGGCAGGGCATAGAATTCGACTATTGCTGCGTTCACGCGTCGTTTGCATTGCGCGAGGCTGGATATGAAACTCTAATGATAAACTCAAATCCAGAAACGGTGTCGACCGACTACGACACTTCCGACAGGCTTTTTTTTGAGCCTTTAACCCTTGAGGATGTTCTGGAGGTTTACAACCAGGAAAAATGCGACGGAGCCATAGTTCAGTTCGGGGGGCAAACCCCACTCAACTTGGCGAGCGAGCTGAAGGCAAATGGCGTAAATATAATCGGCACTTCGCCGGAGTCAATTGACGCAGCTGAAGACCGTGAAATTTTTAAGAAAATTCTGGAAAAACTCGGCCTAAAACAGCCTATTAATGCGACCGCGACAACTCCCGAACAGGCTTACGAGCTCGCAGGTCAAATAGGTTTCCCAATACTCTTGCGCCCCAGCTTTGTGCTAGGAGGCAGAGGAATGTTTATCGTCTATGAAATGGATGACATGAAGCGCGTCATCAGAGAGGCCTTTGACGCCGCCCCTGGGAAACCGGTGCTTTTAGACAAGTTCTTGGAGGACGCCATAGAGCTGGACGTCGACGCTATTTCCGACGGGGAAACGACCGTAATAGGGGGAATGCTCGAACACATTGAATATGCCGGGGTCCATTCCGGAGACGCTGCTATGGTGATTCCCCCGCATACTTTAAACGATAAAATAAAGGAGGAAGTCAGGCAGGCTACTTACGCTTTGGCTAAAGAGCTAAAAGTAGTCGGCTTGATGAATGTGCAGTACGCCATCAAGAAGGGAGAACTTTATTTGATTGAGGTAAATCCCCGCGCGTCGAGAACAATACCGTTTATATCGAAAGTAATAGGAGTTCCGTTGGCAAAGCTCGCCGCCCGTGTTATGGCGGGTGAAAAACTAAAGGATTTGGGCTTTACAAAGGAAATCGTGCCGGATTACATAGCGGTAAAGGAGAGCGTTTTCCCGTTTGTAAGGTTCTTGGGCTCGCAAATTATGCTGACGCCGGAAATGCGCTCCACCGGAGAAGTCATGGGGTTGGCGGACGATTTGGGAATGGCGTTCGCAAAAAGCCAAATGGCTGCGCAGCCCGGATTGCCAGGTTCAGGAAATGTATTCATCTCTGTTAAAGACCACGATAAGGAGGCTGCAGCAGAGATTGCGCGCCGGTTCCACGAACTTGGATTTAAGCTCTTCTCCACTTCTGGCACGGCCCAGTTCCTGCGCGGCAAGGGAATTCCCGTGACAAAAACCTACAAGCTAAGCGAAGGCGCCCGCCCGAATGTCGTGGATATGATAAAGAATGGAGAGATGCAAATTATCATAAACACTCCGTCTGGAATGAATCCGCGGCTTGATGAGAATAGAATACGGCAGGAGGCTCTGCTTGGGCGCGTATGCATGATAACGACAATTATGGGTGCATATGCCGCAATCAAAGGCATAGAGGCCTTAAAATCAAGCCAATTGACGGTTAAGTCGCTGCAGGAATACAAACTTCAGATGGATGCAAAACGCATGAAAACAGAGGCAAAAGGCTAAGCTTTTGCCGGTAGGCCGGCGTAGGATGTTTCAGTCTAGAGTATTTACAGGAAGCGTCAAAAATCCGATACCATAAGGGCAATGAGCAAACGAAAATTTCAACAGACTTTAGAATCAATTTTAAAGGACGACTCCAGATACGCCGTTGGAGCCTATGTATTTGTTCGGATGGCTTTGGATTTTACAATCAAGCGCCTTTGCACTCAAGATCCCAAACGCAAAAATAGGCATGTCAGCGCAAAAGAGTTTTTGGAGGGGATAAGGATTTTTGCCTTGGAGACGTTCGGCCCTATGGCAATGGTGCTTTTTGAGGAATGGGGCGTCAAGAGTTGCGAGGATATAGGGCAAATAGTTTTCAACCTAATCGAAGCGCAAGCTTTGCGCAAAACCGAAGACGATAAAATCGAGGACTTTTCTGGCGGGTATGATTTTAAAGAAGCGTTTGTAAAACCTTTTCTACCTAAGTGAGGAATATTATGCAGGGTTTGGAAATTAAAAATTTAGTTGTGAGCGTAGGCGGAAAAAATGTCGTAGATGGATTGTCTTTGGCTGTTCCCGCAGGGGAGGTTCACGCGATAATGGGCCCAAACGGCACGGGCAAAAGCAGCCTGTCAAAAGCCATAGCAGGCCACCCAGATTATAAAATAGAATCGGGCGATGTCCTAATGAACGGAGAAAGCTTGGTCGGGCTGCCTCCGGACGAAATCGCTCGCAAGGGGTTTTTTCTTGCGTTCCAATATCCGGTTTCTATTCCGGGAGTAAGCATAGCAAACTTCATCCGGGCGTGTTTGAGCGCGCGTTTGCCGGAAGGGGAAACAATCAACGCCGTCGAGTATTACAAAGAGCTGTACTCGAAAATGGACGAACTGAAAATGAGCCGCTCATTTACTTCTCGCAGCGTAAACGACGGCTTCAGCGGCGGAGAAAAAAAACGCTGCGACATTCTGCAAATGCTAATGCTGAAACCTAAGTTCGCCATATTGGACGAAACAGACAGCGGCTTGGATATCGACGCCTTGCGAATTGTTTCCGAGGGCGTAAACGCCGCGCGTTCTCCTAGCATTGGAATGCTTCTTATAACGCATTACCACAGGCTGCTAGAATATATAAAGCCGGATAAAGTACACGTTATGAGCGGCGGGAAAATCGTGAAAAGCGGAGGCGCGGAACTCGCCGTCGAGCTAGAGCAAAAAGGCTACGACTGGATAAAGGAGGCTAAGTAAGTGTCCGGAGAAAATCCAGAAAAACCCGAAAATTTTCCGTCGGCTTTAAATCTCGACCGCAGCGCAGGCGATTTCAGTTTTGCGGAAGATTATGCGTACGATGCGGGCACCGGCCTAAATCCCGACGTCGTAAAATATATTTCTCGCGTCAAAGACGAAGATCCTTGGGTTTTGGAGTTCCGCCTAAAAGCTCTTGAACGCTTTGAAAAAATGCCCAACCCAACGCATTGGGCGACTAAAAAGCTGGAAGATTTGGATTTTTCAAAAATACGCTATTATCTGGCAAAAGGGGAAAAGAAAAAGAAATCTTGGGACGAAGTTCCGGAGGACGTTAAAAAAACCTTTGAGAGGCTTGGAGTCCCCGAACAGGAGCGCGCTTTCTTGGCTGGCGTGGAGGCCCAGTTCGATTCGGAGTCCGCGTATTCCAATATGAAGGAATATCTGCAGAAAGACGGAGTGATTTTTGTAGATTCTACTGAAGGGCTGAAAAAATATCCGGAAATTTTCCGCAAATATTTCGGCAAAGTGATACCTATTTCTGACAATAAGTACAGCGCCCTAAACAGCGCAGTCTTTTCTGGCGGGAGTTTTATATACGTTCCCAAGGGCGTTAAAGTAGCCCAACCCCTTCAAGCTTACTTTAGAATAAACGCGGAAAGTTTTGGGCAGTTTGAGCGCACTTTGATTATAGCCGACGAAGGGGCTGAACTTATGTATATGGAGGGCTGCACGGCTCCGCGATTTGAAACGGGAACTTTGCATTCCGCGGTGGTTGAACTCGTCGCTTTAAAAGGGGCTAAAATCCAGTATGTGACGGTTCAAAACTGGTCTAATAATGTATTCAATTTGGTCACAAAGCGCGGAGTCGCGGAAGAGGACGCGCAGATTAGATGGATTGACTGCAATATAGGAAGCGGCCTTACAATGAAATATCCCGCAGTCGTCCTAAAAGGCGAGAGAGCCCGCGGAGAAGTGGTTTCAATTGCCATAGCAAACAATTCCCAGCACCAGGACACCGGGGCAAAGATGATTCATGTAGCCGACGGCACCACGTCAAATATAACTTCAAAGTCTGTTAGTATCGGTGATGGTAGAGCTTCTTACCGCGGGCTTGTGCATATGACTTCAGGCGTAAAAAATTGCAAGAACAATACAGTATGCGACGCTTTGTTGATAAATTCAAATTCACGCACCGATACTTACCCGGCGGTGGTATGCGCCGGTAAAAACAACAGCGTCCAACACGAGGCAAGCGTTTCTAAACTCAGCGAGGAGCAGATATTTTATATGCGCCAGCGCGGGCTATCGGAAACTGCGGCGATGAGCCTGGCTGTAAACGGATTTGTAAACGATCTTGTAAAGGAATTCCCCATGGAGTACTCGGTCGAACTCAAGCGGCTTATAGAGCTTCAAATGGAAGGATCGGTGGGCTAATGGAAAATCTCTTATCAAACATTTCAGATTTCTCAAAAAAACGCTTTGCAGAGATTCCGTTCCCGCACCGCAAAGACGAATTCTGGCGCTTCGGGGATTTGAAATCCTGGGGTGTCGATGCTTTGTTCCCGTTCTTTCAGCATCATTGCCAGCGCAAATTAAAGGACGCGAAAATTGAAGGACTTGAAAAGTCCCTCCATGCAAAAGATTCGATAGTCTTATTTGACGGGCAAATGGTTTTTGCCGACTTGCCCAAAGGCGCCAAAGTTCTTTCAATGCCTGCGGCCGCCGAGGATTATCCGGAACGCGTAAAAAATTTTTATGATTTAGCGGATGGAAAATTCGATATTCTGCAAGCTTCCAGAGCCTCCGCGGGCGCATATATAAAAATAGAGGATTATGCGGACGTCGAACTCAATATTGGAGTAGTTTCCAAATTGGGCGTTTCGACCGCCGGAATCATATTGGACATAGGCAGAGGAGCTTCGTTAAAACTCAACCGCTGTTATTTGACGTTCGGTGGAAGTTTAGGCGCGGTCCATTCGGGTTTCTTTTGCGGGGAAGGTTCGCGTTTGGAGTCGGCATCGATAAAGTTCTCCGAAGCGGATTCGCGCTCTTTTGAAAGAGAGGATTTTGACGTGTCTGACGGAGTGGAAATAATCGACGCATTGGCGCAGGCTGGCGCGTCTCCTTCAAGGCAGGAGCGCAACTTTGAAATTCGCGGTTCAAATTCTTGCGTCGACACAAGGGCCTTTGTTTTGTCGCGCGGGGGAATTACCCACGATATTCGCACCAGACAGATGCATCGCTCCGGAAATTCTAAAAGCGATCTCTCTGTCCGCGCAGCGTTATTCGATGCCTCAAAGCTCGCTTTTTCTGGTTTGATACGCGTAGAGGAATGCGCCCAGAAAACAGAGTCATACCAGAGTTGCCGTTCCCTGCTTATGTCCGAAAAGGCTCTCGCACAGGCTTCTCCTATCCTTGAAATTTGCGCAAACGACGTAGCGTGTTCCCACGGATGCACTGTTTCCGAACCGGATCCCGATGAGCTTTTTTATATGTTCCAGCGCGGATTAAATCCGGATTCGGCAATGCGCCTTATGGTTAGAAGCTTTGCGGAAAGTTCATTTGAAAAACTTTCCGATAAAGAAAATGTCGGGCGTATAATGTCTTTGATTTTCTAGTTTTAGCCTCTGTAATAAATCTTTTTAAGCCGGTTTTTGCAATTGCAAAGGCTAAGTACAATTGAATGCCATTTAAAAGGGCGTTTATTGTCCTGTTTTGCGTCTTGTTTGTCGCGCGGTATTTATCTGGCAAAATGCTTCTTTTTTATATTTTAATAATATCATATAAGGAGTTTAAGATTAGGCGCTTGTAAAGACTGCTTAAAATGTGTGTTCGGCAGCGGCTATTTTTGCTGCATTTATTTCCGCCGGGAAAAATATTTTGTTTTCCGGCCGATGTGTATAATGCGCTGCATGTAGAGTAAACAGATTTGTATTAACAGGTCTGCGAAAACTTGGGCGATGGAATAAAAATAAGGTAAACTTTTTAAGATTTAGGAGGAAGATATGTGGAGCTAAGTGGCATAGAAATAATGTGCGATAAGCAAATTACTTCGTAATATATGGGGCGGGCGAGAAATATGGGAAGAGAATAAGTATGGATATAAAGGGGAAAAAATGAAACGGAAATGAATTATAGAAAGGGCAAATAGGGAGCAGGGGTATAAAAAAAGGGGGGGAGAAGGCTCGTTTTTTAAGAATAAAATTGGATGGGAAAAATTGGAAACAAAAGAAAAGAGATTTTCAGTATTTAAATCGGTTGGCGGAAAGGAAATGCTGGGGAACAACTTTACGGTCGCATTTATTGATGTTAGGATAGTGGGCGGGAATGGATAAGAGAAGAATGAATATAGAGAAGAGGAAGGTTAGGGCTCGGAGAGGAGAAAATAATAAATGTAAGGCGGGTAAAAAAGTATCGATATTTCTTAAACATTCCGTAAATTTTGTTCTATAGTGTTTGTTTTCTCCGCTTTGCTTATTTCTCCCCCCAAAAAATCCTTTTTCTATTTCATTTCCATATTCTTTTTATTTTACCTTTTAATCCATCTTTTCCTTCCAGCAGCAAAAAATCCCAGAATACTTCCATATTTAACCCCTTAATTTTCGCATATCCTCTATCTCATTCCGAATTTTCTTATTTATAAACTCTATCCAATGGCCAAGTACGTTTACGAAAAAAAGACCGACACCGAACTTCAGTTTTGGCCTAATTTAAGCCGCGAAGTCTATTTTTCTAAACCTTTTGTAGACGTAGCCCAAATCAATAGAAACAAAAATCTAGTAAGTTGCCCTCCGGATTGCTCTATAGATTATTTGTGCCGGCACGGAATACTATATGCCGCCGTTGCGCTTCACAAAAAGGGATATTACCAGCTGCGCGGAGGGGCCGATTTCCACGTTGTTTTATATACGCTTGGAGGCTCGGCGATATTAACGTGCGACGGAAAAAAGAGAAAGCTGAGCAAAGGAGATGTGTTTGTTGCTCCTGCGGGAGTGTCTTATAGCCTATCGTGCGCAAAAGGAGACTGGAATCTTTTTTGGTTTCACCTCGAAAATTCTCCAAGATGGAAGCCTTTTACGGGCGAAAAAGCTTTCTGCAAGAAATCGGCGGTTTTAAAAAAGTTTTCCGCAGTGGTTGAATTTTTTCTTGACGATTTGTATTCGCCGGATACGGCAGCCGGCCTTTTGGATTTATACGGGGGTATAATGGCGGAATACTTGCGCAAAGACTTGTCTGGTGCGGCAGATTCGATAATATTTTCAGAGTTTGAAAAATGCATGGTAAAAGTAAAATCAGACTTGTCCGTTAAATGGAATTTATCCATGCTTGCTGCAGAAATTGGAATAACCGAATACGAGGTTAACTCGATTTGTATGCGCAAATATTCAAAATCTTTTTCTAAATATTTGCACCAATGCAGGATGATCTTAGGGCGAGAACTATGGCTTACGGGAGAATATTCCCTGTCGAGAATCTCCCAGAAAACAGGCTATTCGGACGCATACTCATTTTCGAAGGCATTTAAAGCTTATTTTGGATGTTCTCCGCGAAAACTTGCGTGATTTTTTTCTGCGTCTGGCGAGTCCTTTTGCGTTGGCTTATGGTAATGTTATTTTTTTCAAAAGATGTTTTTTATATTGATTGAAGAAAGCTTCGGTATCCTGTAAAATCCAACGTGAAATAACGGGATAACATGAGAGTCGCAAATATTATGAAAAACATTATAAAAATATTTTTAGCATCGAATATATTGGCATTTGGCAGTGTTGACTTAACGGCCGCCGACGCCACTGTTTCTTCTTCGGGCAATTGGAGCGAATCGTCAACATGGGGCGGAAGCTATCCGGGAAGTGCCGTAGATACGCTGAACTTTACCCAAGGCGGTTTGGAATTGGTTGTTGATTCAAATGCAAGTGCGAAACAGATTCTTTTGCATGGCGACGATGGTTATACGAACAATGCTTCTATCGTCATAAACCAAGGAGTATCGTTTAATATCGGGGGGATAAGCCCCGCCATAAAGGGCGCGGACAATCCCGCGCCAAGCGGCGACAATTGGAAAACCATCCTCACTTTCAACGGGGCCGGGACCCTAAACATTTCCTTGCCTCAAAGTTCGTATTTTTCATACGGCAAATATATTTTTAACTCGAATGTCGTAAACGACGGCCCCACAAATTTGTCTTTGCAGCTTAGCAACGCGACTATGGATGTCAACGGCACATGGACCGGCAATCAAACCATAGACATGTTTGCCAATTCCGTTTTGAATGTAAACGGTTCTATGAACGTTTACAATGTAAAAGGCTGGGCGCAATGCAATATAAACGTCAACGCAGGCGGGACTTTAAACATACAAAAAAACCCAAACTATTCCTGGGCAACCGGAATGTACGGAAGAATCGGAACCGTTAACGGCAACTTGATTGTAGACAGCGGAGCGGAAAATTCCGAAAGATATTCGCTGCGCCTTGGGTGCGACGATAACAATAGATGGGACGGAAAATGGACTATCGGCAGCACCGGAACTATCAAGGTGATGAGCTATTCAAAATATTATTTCCAAGTTAGAAACACGGCTCTGACGATAAACTCCGCGGCAAAATCGATATACTCCAACAATACTATTCTATTTGGAGGATACTCCGCCAACGCTTCCGGCGGATCTATTGGCGACACGTCGGTGGTTTTCAACACGTCCAATCCCTTTACTGTTTCATCGTCCAGCCAAGCGGAGTCGTCTTTTGCCATAGGCCTTGTCAATGCGTCAGGAAAGAAGGCCGCCTCAAGCGTAAAGTTCACTTTGAATGCCGACAACTCTTTCGGGGAAATCGAATTCTTCCAAGCCAATGCTGATGTTGCTAACACTTTGCAGGCGGATTCCGTTCTTACCATAGCTGCCAACGGGCATTTGGTAAATATTGGAAAGCTCTCCCTTGAAGGCGCAGATTATTCGGAACTAGCCGAAGACCATGTCTATTTGAAGCTTCAGGCGCTCACCGATTGGACGGTTCAATTAGCGAACATAGAAACTGTAAATACGCAACTTATATTTGAGGACGATTCATACGAAGTATATAAAACAAGCAATATCCAGTTCTCGACAGCGGAAGATAGCGACACTTATTTGGACGCATACCTTGTAAAGAATAAGTTGGATGAGAATGGATATTTTATAAACACGTCTTCCGCAGTTCCGGAGGCTTCGACATATGCCGCTATTATGGGAGCTGTGGCTCTTGCGGCGTCTCTGCTTCGCAGGCGCCGTCGATAATAAGTGAGTTTTAGTTTTTTTATTCCCAGGATAAGACGTTTGTTATGGAAGCAAAAACACAAAGGCGCGATTTCTTAAAGAAAACAGTTGCGGCTGCTGCTTTCATGGCGTTGGGCGGCAGGCTTAAAGCGGCGGAAACGCAACGGAAGAAGCCGAAAGAGGTAGATATTCCCCTTTATCGGGGTTTTAATCTGCTCAATATGTTTGTCCACACTTGGGCGTCAGATTTTGAAGAGAAGGATTTTGAGACGATACGGGAGTTCGGTTTCAACTTTGCAAGGATTCCTCTTTCTTACTGGTGCTGGAGTTCCGAGGAGAACTGGTTTAAAATAGACGAAAAAGCTCTGGAGCGCATAGACAAATGCGTAGAGCTTGGCGGCAAATACGGCCTGCATGTCAACTTGAATTTCCACCGGGCTCCCGGGTACTGTATCAATCGTTGGGAGGGCAAGGAGCTGCCGAAAAATCTATTTTTGGATTTGGAGCCTTTAGAGGCATGCGCGTTTCATTGGAGGCATTTCGCACAACGCTATAAGGGCATCGACAACGCGCGCTTAAGCTTTAATCTAGTAAATGAACCCCCAAAGGTTCCTACTCAAAACTACATAAGGGTTGTAAGGGTATTAACCGAGGCAATCCGATCCGAGGATCCGTCGAGGCTCATATTTATCGACGGTGAAAATTCCGGCGAAAGAGCTCTGAGGGGAGTTGAGGATATAGACGGCATTGTGCAGAGCGCCCACGGATATTATCCGAATGAAATATCCCAATACCAGGCGTCGTGGCTTAAGAAATGGATAAACTTTGATAAGTATCCCGCGGATAAGCTGTCTTGGCCTTTCAAAAAAGGAGATAGGATAATCGATAAGCAGGTCTTGTCCGAAAGGTACGACAAGGGATGGGCGGAATATGCCAAAGACGGCGGAAAAATCCACGCCGGAGAATTCGGGGCATATTGCAAACTTCCGCACAAGATTGCGCTGGCGTATTTATCAGACCAGTTGTCAATTTATAAAGAGCGGGGTTGGGGTTGGGCGCTTTGGAATCTCAAGGGTACTTTCGGGGTCTTCGACAGCAAGCGAAAAGATGTCGTCTACGAAAACTACAAGGGCATGAAGCTGGATAGGGAAATGATGGAGCTTTTGCTTAGAAGCTGATGTTTCCCAATGGAGGCAAAAGCTTTTGTTGTCGCGCGGGTTGTAAGTTTAGAGTCGGGAAGGGAATACGTGGACTTGCTTGTTCTGCCTCCCAAGATTTACCAGCATTTTATTGGAATATGTTCCAAGAAAGGTAGCATTCCCTTAGGAACCAGAAAAGCGCCAAAGCTATGGCTACATAGAGAAGCCGCCGGACGGATTTCCATACCTCTCCGGGGATGTCGTAGCGGCTGAATTCTTTTCTTGAAGCTTTCTTAAATTCGTGCAGCGGGTCTTTCGAGCGCACGGATTTTGCGACAACGATACTACTTTTGCGGCGTCTTAAAAACATGGTCAACTCTTTAGCGCAATATCGTCGATGCGTTTTAGTTCTGCATCCGAAAGTGGCGGCTTCTTTACGGCTTCGGCGCAGTTTGAGATTTGATTTGGATTGCTTGCGCCAATCAGCACCGAGCATACATTTTTGCGCGTAAGCAGCCATTGAATTGCCATTTGCGGAAGTGTCTGGCCGCGTTCGCGCGCCAATTCGTTAAGCGCGCGCACTTTTTTTATCTTGGCCTCTACGCGCTCGGGATCCAGCCATGGGTAATCTGGATTCGCCGCGCGCGAACCCGATGGTATTTCGTTTATATAGCGCTCCGAGAGCAATCCTTGCTCCAGAGGGCTAAAGCATACGATTCCTAGGTCGGACATATCCTGGACGGAATCGTTTTCTATGCTGCGGTCGAATATGTTGTAGCGCAATTGGTTTACAACCATCGGAACGCGGAAATCGTCGGCTATGGCCTTTGCGCGAGCTGCGGCAGCGGCGGGATAGTTTGATATTCCCAAGTATAGCGCTTTCCCCTGCTGGACGGCAAGCGCGAGCGCGCCTATTGTTTCTTCCAGAGGAGTGTCGGGATCGTATCTGTGCGAATAGAAAATATCGAAGTATTCCAGGCCGGTTTTCTTTAGGCTTCTGTCTAGGCTGGCTATTACGGATTTTTTCGAGCCCCAAGTCCCGTAAGGGCCTTCCCAGGCAATATATCCGGCTTTTGATGTGACAAGCAGCTCGTCGCGGTAATTTGCCAAATGTTTTCGGATTATTTCGCCAACGACATTTTCCGCAGTGGAGTTGCTGTAATTGTTTGCGAGGTCAAAAAGGGTTATTCCGCAGTCGAAAGCTGTAAAAAGCATATTTCGACAATTTTGCATGTCTGAATCCGCCGAAAAATTATGCCACATTCCAAGTTGGATTTCAGGAAGTTTTAGGCCGCTGGAACCCGCGTTGCGGTAGGGCATATTTTCGTATCTATCTCTATTGGGTTGATACATAAGGTTTGCGTTTTTATTTAAAATCTCAAAACTGCGGGGCGCAATCAAGCCTTTAATAAAAAAAGCCTAATTCGTAAAAAGTGTTTGAAAAAAGGGCGGGAAAGGGCAGAGTATTGAGAAATTATGAGTAAAGAAATAGAAGAAGGTCTAAATTTGAGCCTCGATTTTACAAAGCTCAAGAAAGTCGCGGCTTGTTCGGAGGACGTAATTCCCGCGATAGCCCAATGCGCAGATACTGGCGACGTATTAATAGTCGGGTACGTAAACAAGCTGGCTTTGGAAACGGCCGTAAAAGAAGGAATGGCAACTTTCTGGAGCACTTCGCGCAACGAGCTTTGGATTAAAGGCAAGACTAGCGGCGATTATCTCGAGATTGTCGATATTCTAGTCAATTGCGAACAAAATTCAATAGTATACAAAGTCCGCCTCAAGGGCAAAGGTTCATGCCACACCAAGGACAAGAGCGGAAATCCGCGCTATGGATGCTATTATCGCCGCATAAAATACTCTGACGGGAAAATAACCGGATTGGAGTTCTTGGATGGGCAAGAATAAAATCGTCTCCTAGAAAAGCGTTTTTTATTTCCTGTAAGTTTCGGGCGTTTCTTGGTCAAATATCTTTCAAATATTGAAAATTTGACTGGATTTTTTTGCGATGTGCGAATAAATTTTACGCACCTTTTTAAGATTCCGCCTGTAAAACCGGAATTGGTACAACTATAATAACGAGAGAAGTTCTATGAAGTTCAAAATCAATAAGGAACATTTTGCAACGGGTTTGCGCCAAGTAACAAATGTCGTCAGTTCAAAGCCGTCGATGCCGGTGTTAAATAATGTGCTGATAAAGGCGGAAGGCGATACGGTCGTGCTTACGACCACAAATCTCGACTTGGGAATTAGGTGTTCAATAAAGGCTGAAGTAGAAAAACCCGGGGAAATTACCCTGCCTGTAAAAAAACTTGCGGCTATTGTAAATTCCATGCCCCAACAAGAGATAACTCTTGAAAGCGGAGACGGCCAAGTTGCCAGAATCCGTTCCGGCCGTTCAGATTTCCAGCGTTTTAACGGCTTAAAGGCGGAGGATTTCCCGCCGCTTCCAAGTTTTGTGGACCAGCATAATTACGAACTTGGGCCGCAAGAGCTGCTAAATATGCTGCGCTCTGTCTCGTACGCCCAGAGTTCGGACGAAAACCGCTATATTCTTAACAGCGTGTTCTTTAATTTTTCGGAAGGCAAACTTACCTTGGTAGCTACGGACGGCAGAAGGCTCGCACTGATTTCGCGGGATATGAAAATAGACCGCGAGGACGAAGGCAGCATAATCCTTCCCGCTAAAACCGTGTCTGAACTTGAGAAACTGCTCACGCAGGGCAAGAATGTAAAAATAAGTTTTAACGACCGCCAAGTGGCTTTCGATATTGAGGTTGGAGAAGAATCGTCAGGCAACGGCTTAACCGGTTCCATTTATCTTGTTTCCAAAATCGTGGAGGGCAGCTATCCCAACTATAAGCAGGTGATACCCAAGGAAACGGAGCACAGAATAAAGGTTGAGCGCGAATTAATGCTTGAAACTGTGCGCCGTGTGGCTCTTATGACCACAGACAAGCAAAATTCCGTGCGCTTGAAGATTTTCGACAACTGCCTCGAAATATCCGGACAAAGCTCCGATTTTGGCGAGGCCAAGGAGCCTATTGAAGTTGAGTACGACGGACCGGAAGTTCAAATAGGGTTCAATCCGGAATTTCTGCTCAGTCCGCTTAGCAACCTTACTAAAGACGAGATATTTTTTGAATTTAAAGACGAAATGAGTCCTGGCGTTTTCAAGACGCTCGACAATTTCCTCTGCGTGGTTATGCCGCTGCGCATATAAAGGGAAAATGGAGTTTTCTTTCGCTGGAATTTATTATCCCATCATCGCGCTTTTATGCGCGATGATTTTTATGGGATGGCTTGCCGCCGCATTTCCGGAACATCCTATTTTATTTGTCGCCAAAAGGTGGCTTAGGCTGTGTTTTTTCACAGCGGCCATTGGGGTGTTTTTGGAGGCTCTTTTACCCGGGCATCCGCTTTGGTCCAGGCTTGCTATTGCGGCGCTCGCCTATGTCTTTGTGGAGTCTTTGCTGTACTGGCTTCAAATATGGATTATGAGTTGTAGCCAGTATGATATTTTTGCGCCTTACAAGGAGGTTGAAACTGCATGGAGCGCGCAAAAAAAGCATATATTAATAAAAAATGCCATTCTTGGTCGGGGGTTTGTGAAATCGGGATCTTTTAAGAGCGAACCCATAGAGGGAATTGAAATTATGTCCACGTATTTCGATTCTCCCGACAGGCTCGTGCGGTTGGGGGTGGCATTTATTCCATACGCGGGTATATCTCTTATGGCATCCAATGTTATCTCGATAACTAAGGATGGCAAAAGCATTTTGACCGAGGCCAGCAGCTCCCCGTCGGGGCTTCCTTATCCCGAGAACTGTTTGGTGCGCCGCCATCCGCTTGTTGGAAGCCCTCTAAAATTAATTGACATGCATCTCAAGCGCGTAAAAGATATGCAATTGCAGCCCATATCCTATTCCACATCCGAAATGTTAAAACTGCAGTTGGCGGAATTTAAAAATTCGGCAGTGGAGGGCGGTTTCGTGTATCCGGACCCAATAGGCGACGACGGCGAAACTTTGACTCCGGAAGGCAAATATCGCGTTTGGGTTGACACGATTTTCGTGAATTATCTTCCGTTTTTAATAAAATAAATTCTTTGCATTATGGAAAATTTTGAATTTTACGTTCCGACAAAAGTAGTTTTTGGCAGTGGCACGCAATCGCGTGTAGGCGAACTTGTAAAGGAGTTTGGCGGCGCTAGAGTTTTAATACACTTCGGAGGCGGAAGCGCTATAAGATCGGGCCTTTTAAAAGAAGTTGAGGAGTCTCTCGACAAGTCGGGAATAAAGTATGTGGAGTTGGGGGGAGTTGTTCCGAACCCTCTGCTTTCAAAAGTGCGCGAGGGCATATCGCTGTGCCGCAAGGAGAAATTGGATTTTATTTTGGCTGTCGGCGGCGGAAGCGTTATAGACTCGTCAAAGGCAATTGCCTATGGGCTTGCCAATGACTGCGATGTTTGGGATTTGTATTGCGGCAAATGCAAGGCGCGCGGGGCTGCGCCAGTCGGCGCGGTTTTGACAATCGCCGCCGCTGGAAGCGAGACTAGCGAATCGTCTGTTATTACAAATGACGATGGAATGTTGAAGCGCGGATACAGCAGCGATTTTGGACATTGTAAATTTGCGGTTATGAATCCGGAACTTACTTGCACTCTGCCTAAATTCCAGACTTTTAGCGGATGTGTGGATATAGTGATGCACACTTTGGAGCGCTATTTCTCAAGCCAAAAAGATACTATGCTCCAGGACTCCATAGCAGAGGCTTTAATACGTACGGTAATCGCAAACGCCAAAATTCTGCAATTAGAGCCCGAAAATTATGCGGCGCGAGCCGAGATAATGTGGGCATCCACGCTTTCGCACAATGGCGTCACTGGCTATCGGTTTATTGGAGATTGGGCTTCGCACCAGTTGGAACACGAACTCAGCGGAATGTTTGGCGTAGCCCACGGAGCGGGGTTGTCTGCGATTTGGGGCGCATGGGCGCGTTATGTTATGCCCGAAGCAGCAGAAAAACTTGCGCGCCTTGGAAAAAATGTGTTCGGCATTTGCGAATCCGATTCTGCTTCCGCCGCCCTGAAAACGATAACGTCTTTCGAAAACACTTTTTCTTCGTGGGATATGCCTATTTCTCTCCGTGAGCTTGGAATAGATCCTACCGATGCCCAGCTTGACGAATTGGCGCGCAAATGCAGTTTCGACAATTCGCGCACAATAGGGGCGATTAAGAAACTCAATATTGACGATATGCGAAAGATTTACGCTTCTGCCAGATAGAAAAATGATTCTCTCAGGCGGTTTGGTCGTTTGCATGCGTTAAATTTGCTTTTAAACTAGGTGCTGTGTAGCTGCTTATATATAGATATCGATTGGCATGCGCGAGGCAGCGATTCCCTATGTATGGCATAGTAGGGAAAGCCTAGATTAGAAATTTGCAATTGCATAGAGTTCTTGAAAATTTATTTTTAGTTTTGTGCACCAAATCCCGCGCCGTGGCTGTTGGATATCATCCTACTTGGATGCAGCGCAATGTACAGGCTGCAACCAGGAATTTATTTTTGGAATAATTTTATTATTGGAGAGCTGAAAAAAAACGTCTCAATGCCGAATTGTTTTTCTAATTTTTCTTGTTAGCTCTTTCCCATTAATTCTGTTTCAGCCTGCTAAACTATAAATAAATGCTTTAACGCAAGGCCGATTTGCGGGCTCAGGTTTTTCTTTATGCAACTGGAAATTCGCAGCGGCATTTAAGCGGGATGATTTTTTTGCGCTGTCTATTGGGGCGTCGCAACCTGCGGCTTTGTAATTTTCGGCTGCTTAATGCGTGTAAAATCAGGCGAGCTTGCTTATCTTGCAGCAGAACGCTGTGCGTCGGCATTCTTTGCCGCAGATATCAGCGCGCTGCCGTTTTTAAAAAATTCCGTTCCGGCAACAATCGTATCTGCCCCGCGGGATATGCAACCGGCTACATTTGCGGACGTTATTCCACCGTCGACTTCTATGCGGAAGGCAAGCTTCAGTTCGCTGCGAAGTTCCGCGAGCCTTTTTATTTTTTCAAGTGCGTCTTGATTGAAAGACTGTCCGCCGAAACCGGGCTGGACGCTCATTACCAGAACTAGGTCTACTTGCGTTAAAAAGGGTATTATTTCGCCTATAGGTGTGTTCGGATTAAGGGAGATTCCGACCTTTTTGCCGGCAAGATGTATTTCCTGCAATGTCGCCGAAATTGGATATTGGGGCTCTACATGCACGGTTATCAGGTCTGAACCTGCGTCTGCAAATGGTTTTATATAAAGGTGCGGGTTGTCCAGCATCAGATGGACGTCGTAAAAGAGGTTGGGGAACTTAGATTTCAGCGACTTTACAACGCCGGGCCCAAAAGAAAGGTTCGGCACAAAGTGCCCGTCCATGACGTCAACATGAACCCACGAAAGTCCCGCTTCTGCGATTTTAGCGACGGAATCGGCGAGCGCAGAGTGGTCTCCGCCCAGTATTGAAGGGGCTATTTCCAATGAATTTATTACCATATACCTATAACGGCGTCTTTAATTCTGTTGCCGAGTTCGCGCATGAGCACGGGCATATTTTGATATTGGTTGCCAATGAGGTTGTTTTCTCCGTTTGAATATGGATATACCATTGCGTCGGCTTTCACGCGCTTGTCTTTAAATATAATTTCGCCATTTGAACGCGTAAGAGTGCATTGGGCGGTTGCTTGCGCCTTATAAGACGCAGCCAAAGCGGTATCTTTCTCACTGGTGGCGACGGGTATTAACTTGTAATCTACAATTGCAACTTGAAGCACTGCCTGGGCGTCGCCTTCGTACGCTGTCCGCAGCCCAGGAGTTTGGTTTAGGGCGTTGACTATTTGGTTGGTAAGCAGATTGGCCGCTTGCGGCGCGTAAGACGTATTTTTTACCGGCATGACGTACACGGATGAAAAAGGAAGTTTTATCGGAGTTCCCGCAAGGCGGTAATTCGCGCATCCGCAAGCAAGGAAAGCTGCGCATATCGAAAAAGCCAAGAAAATACAGGATATTTGTTTCATTTTGCTATAGGGAGTTGTCGATTTCCTTTTGAGACCATTCGTAGAATCCGTCGTTAAACAGGTAGTCGTTCAAGCCTTCGCCATAAACGGGCAGAAAGTCTTCGTAGGATTCAACGGAGCCGTCAGGCATTATTTTTTCTTCAACCGCGGCTCCGGGGGTTAGAAGAAAGTCGTCCACGCTCATTACGGCAAACTCCTCGTTTTCCATATCTTCCACGCGGGATTCGTCTTCAAATTGGTCGATTGTCGGTTTTTTGTACCTGCCCCAAATCCAGTCGTACGGAGTCATGGGGGCTAGAATTCCCTCGTCTATTTTCTTCAGTTGCGCTCTGGCTTCTTCGGCGGCTTTGCTTGTCGGGGCAATAGTTATTGTTTCGTTATAAAATATTGACGCGGCAACATTATTATTGCGGTAGTAATAGTAAAAATCTCCCATTACAAGCCTGCTTCTCGCGTATGTGTCCTGCATTTTTTCCAGGCCTTCTTCCGCGTGCAAAATTTCGGATTCCGCAGGAAATAGTATTAAATAGTCTTGGTAAAAGCTTATGGCGTTTTTTGTGGGAGCCTGGTCGTATTCAGGCCCTTCTACGAGATCGTTGTATATTTTTGCCATTTGCATATATGCGTCCGGAGCCAGCATGCTGTTCGGATAGGAATTTATCAACCTGTCCAAGGCGTCAAATGCCACTTCGAATTTTCCCTCGTCTTGGGCTATTAGGGAGATGTTCATTAGAGCTATCGGCGCATAGTCGCTATAAGGTGCGTCGCTTACTACAGATTCGTAGATTTTTATTGCGTCGTTGTAGTTTGTAAACCATGGGAACCATCCCCACCAATAGGGGGTTGCTCCGCCTTGTATAATGCTGGCTATGTTATATTGCTCGCCTATGATCTGGTTGAATTTAGGATAGTCAGGATATCGCTTGACTATTTCTTGAAGGCAGTTGTACCCCTCCATAAACTGTCCGCGCGCGACGTATACCTTTGACATTTGGAAGTATGCTTCGGGGGCGAATATTGAATCTGGATAGTCATTTGTGACTGTCTGGTAATATCCTAAAGCCACATAATAATCTCCGGCGTCTTGGGCGGCTTTACCTTCGTTCATTGCCTCAAGCGCATTGGCAACCTTTACGTTTTCGCCTAGCACGTTTGCCAAAACGCCTCCTTCAACTTGCCAGCCCTTGTCTGGAGTCCACACAAGGTCGGCGTATGAAACGCACGCGCATGCCGCAAGGCATGCGAAAGCGGAGATTTTTAAAAATTTGCTGTTCATTTTATTTAGCCCATCAAACACGAGATATTCGCGGTTAGCAAGTTTAATTTTTCAATGCAAACCGCGCTATTCGCGCTTTAGCGCAGTGTTTAGCCGGATGCTTGCGCCAAATGGAAACTCGCTTGTTTAAATGCCCGCGGCGGCGCGCCGCTACTGGCAATTGGCGCAAATTCTGTGTATGGCGCCAAGGTCGAGTTTTCCTGTTGCAAGAACCGGGATGGCTTCTACCCGGACAGTGTGTTTTGGAATCCACAAATTTGGGAGGCCCGCCTCGGTTAAGAGCCGGCGCAGTTGGGGCATGTCTATATCCACTGCAGATAGAAGTATCAAGGCTTCGCCTTTTGCGGGATCAATTTTTGAGCCTATTGCGATAAGGGGCTTTTCGGAGTCTTGTATGCCAAGCGCGCGCACGATGGAGTCTTCTACGCTCATGTGCGGAACCATTTCTCCGCCGATTTTGGAAAAACGGCTTAACCTTCCTTTTATAAAAATAAAGCCGTCTTCATCCAATTGCGCCAAGTCTCCGGTATTGAGCCATCCGTCTTCCCTAAGCTTCTTGGAGTTTTCTTCGGGCTGCTTATAATATCCTGCAAATATGTTGGGGCCGCGCAGATTTAGAAGTCCCGTGCTCCCTATCGGGAGAAATTCTCCGGTGTCAGGATCGCTCACGGCGCACTGCATTCCGGGAAATACTTCTCCGACAGATTTTGCCTTAGTTTGGCTCGGCTGCGGGCAGAACTTGCCGCGCTTTAAGTTCGGCGGAAGATTTACGCAGACCACGGGCGAGGCTTCCGTTAAGCCGTATCCCTCCCAGTAATAGACGTCCGGAAATTTTTTGCGCCACATGTCTATAAATCCGTCGGGAGTTTTTTCCGCGCCGCCTATAACTCCGCGCATAGTGGCAAAGTCGTCTGGAGAGCCTTTTTTGTAGTAGGAGCGCAGGAAAGTCGGCGTGCTTATCATAATTGTGGAATGTCCCTTGCGCATGGCGTCCAAGTTCGCTTGGACTTCCAGAGGGCTTTGCACGCATACGTTTCGGACTCCAAAAATGCACGAAAACCAAACCTGTATTGTTTGTCCGAAACTATGAAATAGCGGCAAGTTTGCGTGCAGCGTGTCAGTTCCGTCTATTATTCCGAGCTGCCACATCTGCATTGAGTTTGCCATTATGTTGCGGTGTGTTAAAATTGCCGCTTTAGGCATTCCTTCGGAGCCGCTTGTGAATATTATTGACGCTTCCTTTTCTCCGCCGGCAGAAGGAATTTTATAAATTTTTGACAACAACCATCCCGGCAATAGGCGCACAGCGATGAGTTTGGGGAGAACTCCCTTTTTGCCTATTTGTTTTAATATTTTTCCTATGTCGTAAAATTTGTCGGTCCAGGGATAATCCGGAGAGTGGGCTGAAACTTTTTCCCTAACTTTGTCCGAACCTATTATCGATTTTATTCCGACGCGCTCAAGGCATGCTTTGGCAGCTTCTGGACCCATCGTAAAATTGACATTCACGCTGGATTTCCCAGCCATTTGAATCGCGAGATTGACCACGATTCCTGGAAAGCAGGAAGGAAGCGCTACTCCTATGCGGTCTTCGTCAGGAAAATTCTTTAATATGTATTCTTTTAGCGCCAATGCTACGGCCAGAGTCGTGCCCCTATCGACATGGCGGTTTAAGGAATAGTCGTAAATATGTTCTTTGCGGGTTGACTTTGAAAGATTTCTTACAGCCATATCGGCGAGGTTTCTGTTAAGAAATTCCAACTGCCCAAATTCTTCAAATCCGCTGTCTAAAATTTTTGAGTCTATTACCTTCATCAATATTTTATTCCAATAGGTATCTCTAATATTGGCGCAAAACCGCATCGCCTATAATTGTCGAATTATTTTCTATTGGTTTGTTTTTTTCGGTCAAGTACAAATATCGGTTTAAAGCTTCCAAATAATGGATTTTAAGCGCGGCGGCGGATTTTCTATGGTTTGCCGGCGTATTTTTAGCGCATATGCAAAAACAGGGCGTATGCCGCGCAAGAATTGCGTTTGCGGGACGGGACGAAGCTGCCGGCGCGGGAGGATTTTAGACCAAAAAAATAGAGCCTAGACCGAGAAAAATAAAAAAGCCTCCGGAATCCGTCACCCCCGTAGTAAATATCGAAGAACCAGATGCGGGATCCAGATTCATGCGCTTTAATGTGAAAGGAATAAAGCTTCCCATAAATCCGCCCAATCCCATATTTATAAGCATGGCGATCCATACTATCAGGGAGAAGTCTATTCTTGCCGTTGTTATGAAAGCAATTGCGGCACCGAGGGCCCCGATAAAAATTCCGTTGATAAGCCCTTTTGCTGTTTCTCTCATACAGACATTGCGCATATCGAAAATTCCAACTTCTCCCAGAGCCAGAGAGCGCACCGTGACCGCCAATGTCTGGGCGCCCGTATTTCCGCCTATTCCGGCGATGATTGGCATAAAGACGGCAAGCAGCGGAAGGACGGCTATGTTAGAATCAAAAATCCCGACCACGAACGAAGCTATAAAGGCAGTTATAAGGTTTACCAACAGCCACGGGGTGCGCTGTTTTATGCTTGTTGACAATGGGTCAAACAGACCCTCGTCAGCGCCTGCGCCTGCGAGTTTCTGGAAGTCTTCGGTGCTTTCCTCCCGCATAATATCCAAAACGTCGTCGTGGGTTATAATCCCTAGAAGTTCGTTGTCAGAATCAACGACGGGAAGAGTATGGAAATTTGTGTCCGCCATTATGTGCGCGACAACTTCTTTGTCCATTGTCGGCGCCAGCAAACCGATCAAGTTTGTGCGCATTATGTCGGCGACGCGCGAACCCCGCGGCGCAAGCAGAAGCCCGCGCATGGAGACCACTCCTTGCAGGGCGTCATCGGCGTCTACGACATACAGGTAGTAAATATTCTCGTATTCGTCGCGCATTCTTCGGACTGCTGAAATGGCTTCGTCTACGGTGAGCGTATCGCGCAATGTGGCAACATGCGGATTCATTATTGCGCGGGGTATTCCAGAAGTTCCCTGACGCTTTCCGCGGATTCTGGCTGCGCCTTCTGCATCCCCTTGAGGAGCCTGTCTCGGTCTTCCTCCTCCAATTCGCGGACGATGTCCGCGGCGTCGTCCGGCTCCATCTCGTTCAGAACCGACACCGCCCGATGCTCGCGCATTTCCGAGACGAGCTCGGCGGAAAGGTCGGGATCCATTTCCGAGACTATTTCGGAGATTTTTTCCGGCGCGAACCTGCGGAGAATATTCCTCTGTGTATCTACGTCCAGGCGTTCCAAAAATACGGCAACGACGTGGGGGCTTGTTTCCAAAAGCGTTTGCGAGTCGATTTTATCGAGTTCGCCCTCGTCGGCTAGAACCACCAAATCGTAAAGGGAATATCCGCGCTCGCTCTGCGCTTCTAGAATGTCGTCGTCGTTTGACATAGCTGGCAGGAGATTTTTTTCAGTTTCTTTTTTTGCGTTGGCAATTCAAGTTTTTTCGTACGCGAAAGAAATTTTTATTTTTTTGCTGGATGCTATAAAGATTGGCGCCCCCCTCCTTTTGAGGGCGGGCGCCAGGCTTGTTTTAGAAAGCAAAGCGCATTTCTGTTGATTCCTTCAGCTGCCGCGAAAAGTTTGGGCATGCCTAAGCGCTTATGCGGGGCTAATCGTTTAAAATATATCCGGAAGCCAAATTCTTGAACTCCTGTATTTGGGCATTTTCCCAATTCTTATCCCGCCCAAGTTCCCTTGCCAAAATCTCGGCGACTTTCGGTGCCGCTTCCATTGCGGCGCGCGCATCAAGGAACAGCATTCGCACGCGCCTTGCCAGGACGTCTTCGACTGTTTGCGCAAGCTCGTTTCGCGCGGCGAATATAACGTGCGCGGCTTTGAACGGATATTTGGGATGTATCGGTTCGCCGGCGCCGGGTTCTTTTGAAATTATCTCGTTAATCTTAAATATATCGGAGCCGTAAACGTAGTCCCATCCGGAGCGGTCGGTGTTCTCAAGATAGCCGTGCAGCTTGAGATTTGCGGTGGAGCAGGGTTTGGCGGATAATCCCGATTGTTTTATTGCAACATTTAAGACATCCTCGGCCATTGCGCGATAGGTAGTCCACTTGCCGCCAGTAATAGAAATAAGCCCGGACTCTGCCCGATAGATTTTATGCGACCGCGAGATTTCCTTTGTTTTTTTCGAGTCCGAATGCGTCGGCGCGGCAAGCGGGCGCAACCCTGCGAAAACGCATAGTACATCTTTGCGCGTCGGTTTTTTTGCCAGGTATTGTCCGGCTTGGTCTAGGATAAAGCCTATTTCCTCGTCGCTTGCGCGCGGTTCCGGGGTATCGGAGTCAACGGGAGTGTCGGTTGTGCCAAGAATGACCTTGCCGTGCCACGGAACTCCGAACAGGACTCTGCCGTCGGTAGTCTTGGGAATCATAAGCGCGGATTTTCCTCCTAGAAACGAAGCGTCGACAACTAGGTGCACTCCCCTGCTGGGGCGCACTTTTCGCGAATTTTCCGGCGCGTCCATTTTCATTATGTCGTCCACGAAAACGCCCGTGCAGTTTATTACGGTTTTTGCGCTTATGTCGAATTTTTCCCCGCCTATTTTATCGTCCGCGCGCACGCCGCATATTTTCCCCGCTCCGTCCTTTATTAGTGATTCTACATTTACATAGTTTAGGCATACGGCGCCGGCGTCCATTGCCGACAGCGCCAAAGTTATAGCCATGCGGGAGTCGTCGAACTGCCCGTCGTGGTAGACGATTCCGCCGCGCAGCTTGTCGTGCGCAATCATCGGAATTTCTTCAAGAACGGTCTTTTTTGAAAGTGGAAGCGATTTCCCAAATCCCAGGGAGCCGGCCAATAGGTCGTAAAAAGTTAGGCCTATCGTATAAAACGCGCGTTCCCACCATCTGTACGCGCCTATTATAAAGCGCATATCCATAACCAGATGCGGGGCGTTGCGCAACATTCTGCCGCGTTCTTTTAAGGCTTCGCGGACTAGAAGCACATCGCCGTTTTGAAGGTATCGAACGCCCCCGTGCACGAGTTTAGTGCTTCTGCTTGATGTTGCTTTTGCAAAATCGTCGCGTTCAAGCAAAAGGGTTTTTAGCCCGCGGTTGGCCGCGTCGACAGCCACGCCCAGCCCGGTGGCTCCGCCGCCTATTACCAGTATGTCCCACGCCTTTGAAGCGGCGTCCTTCAGTAAATCTTCTCTTTTTTGTTCCATAGTTTTTACGATATCGATTTATATACTATCGGCCGCAAAAGATTTTACAATATATTTGCCGGCTAAGTTTTAAGTATTTTTAACAACATTGGAGGCAAAAGTAAAGAACATATCCGCCCTTATTTAATTTGCTTGCCAATAAAAACATAATAACAATAAAATCCACTTATCTATGGCAGAATATATAATGGCTCTCGACGCCGGAACAACAAGTTGCAGATGCATACTTTTCGACAAACAAAGCCGCATTTGCAGTCTGGCGCAAAAGGAATTTAAACAGTATTTCCCGCATGCTGGATGGGTGGAGCATAATGCAAACGAAATATGGTCTACGCAGCTGAGCGTCGCGGTTGAGGCGATGGCGAAAATAGGGGCGTCGGCGTCGGATATTTCGGCGATAGGAATCACAAACCAGCGCGAGACATCGGTCGTGTGGGATAAAGAAACGGGAGAACCCGTATATAACGCCATAGTATGGCAATGCCGCCGGACTTCGGAATATTGCGATTCTTTGCGGGAAGGAGGGTATGCGGATTTCTTCAAGCAAAAGACTGGCCTGGTTTTGGATGCGTATTTCTCGGCCACTAAAATAAAATGGATTCTAGACAATGTGGAGGGGGCGCGCAAAAAGGCAGAGGAAGGGCGGCTGCTTTTCGGCACTGTCGAAACTTGGCTCATATGGAAACTCACCGGTGGGGCGGTCCATGTCACGGACTACTCTAACGCCTCGCGCACGATGCTCTTTAACATAAACACGCTTGAGTGGGACGAGGAAATCCTTAAGCTGCTTGAAATTCCGCGTTCCATGCTGCCGGAGGTAAAGCCGTCGAGCTGCATTTACGGAGAAACCGCTCCGCGTTTTCTAGGCGGTGGGATAAGGATATCTGGGGCTGCGGGCGACCAGCAAGCCGCGCTTTTCGGGCAAACGTGCTTCGGCGCAGGAGAGGCGAAAAACACGTACGGAACGGGGTGTTTTCTCCTCATGAATACAGGGGAGAAACCGGTTTTTTCAAAAAACGGCCTTGTCACCACAATCGCTTGGGGGGCGGACGGGAAAGTTTCCTACGCCTTGGAGGGGTCTATTTTTGTGGCGGGAGCGGCAATACAATGGTTGCGTGACGAAATGAAAATTCTTGAGGAGTCTCCGGATTCGGAATATATGGCGACAAAAGTTCCAGACACAAACGGCTGCTATGTTGTTCCTGCGTTTACCGGGTTGGGCGCGCCCCATTGGGACCAGTATGCAAGGGGTGCGATTCTCGGGCTTACGCGCGGCGTCAACAAATACCATGTGATTCGTGCGACCTTAGAGTCTTTGGCTTTTCAGGTGAACGATGTGTTGTCGGCTATGGAGGCCGATTCCGGAATAAAGCTTCGAGCATTGAAAGTTGACGGTGGCGCCAGCTCAAACAATTTTCTTATGCAGTTCCAGTCCGACATTATCGACGCCCCCGTGAAGCGCCCTATGTGCGTTGAAACTACCGCTTTGGGCGCCGCTTATTTGGCCGGGCTTGCCGTAGGCTACTGGGAGAGCAGGGATGAGGTCGTCAAAAATTGGCGCATAGACAAGATTTTTGTCCCGCAGATGCCGGAAGCGGAGCGCAGAGACTTGATAAAAGGATGGAATAAAGCTGTTAGGTATTCGCTGGGTTGGGCGAAAGAAGAATAAACTGTTTTGTAATTGATGAAAAACTCGTAGATTGTCATGTTGATATTCATATCTGAATTGGTCGGTACAGCTCTCCTGATTCTTCTTGGCTGCGGAGTGGTGGCAAATGTAGTTTTGGAAAAGTCCGCTATGAAGGGCGGCGGGACGGTGCAGATAACCTTCGGATGGGGATTGGCGGTTCTTCTGCCTGCGTTCATATTCGGGAAATCTTCGGGTGCGCACCTTAATCCGGCAATAACATTGGCTTTTGCCGCAGACGGGCAAACGCCTTGGGGCAGTGTTCCGTATTATTTGTCGGGGCAGCTTCTGGGCGCTTTTATAGGAGGGGTTCTGGTTTATATACTTTTTAAAGGGCATTTGGACGCAGAAGAAAATAAAGACTCAAAACTCGGCGTCTTTGCGACCCGCCCGTCGGTGCCGAATACGGCGTTGAATTTTCTAAGCGAATTGGTCGGCACTTTCGTGCTGGTTTTCGCCATTATGGGAATAGGGAACGTCGATGGCTTGGGCGGCGGAATAGACAAATTTTTCGTATTTGCAATTATAGTTTCAATAGGTATGTCTCTCGGCGGGCTTACCGGATACGCCATAAATCCCGCCCGCGACCTGGGACCGCGTTTGGCGCATGCCTTGATGCCTATAAAAGGCAAGCGCGATTCAAACTGGAAATACGCCTGGATACCGATAGCGGCCCCGATTGCTGGCGCTTATTTGGCCGTGGCGCTCTATCGTTGGATACCTTGGAATTCCTAGGGCGCGGGGAGAGCGGCCCAGCGGGCGTGGACGGGTTTGAGTTTTAGCGCGCGCAACCTTTATTGATTGGGCGAAACTCCGCTCAAAATACCGCAGCTTGGATTCTAAAAAAGAAAGCATAGCAAGGTTGGTCGCCCCGGGTTTATTCTTTTTAGCAATGGGCGACCATTATTGATTGTTTTTATCCAATCCTGCAAGGCTCGGTCTTACTCCGCTAAAAAAAGATTGTAAAGCATTTCAAAGGCAAATACATTCAAAGGAGTTTTTTATTTTAAATTTATGGCTAAACAGAAAAAAAACATCTACAAACAAGACGAAATTATTTTTAGAGACGCGAATTCGTGTCCTTTTTTCGTGAGCGAAACTGCCGAGGGAATGAAACAGGCCATACTGTGGCACTTGGAGTGTTCGCTCGCCCGCGCACGCACGGCAGCAACTGTGCGCGACTGGTGGGTCGCCACGGCTTTGGCTATACGCGACCATATTATGCGCCGGTTTATTGGCACAATGAACCGCCAACACTCAAACGATGTCCGCAGGGTTTACTATCTTTCTTTGGAATATCTCGTCGGAAGGCTCACCGCCGACACTCTCATAAACGCAAATCTAATGGAGCCGACAAAAGAAGCATTGCGCCAGCTTGGATTGGATTATAACGCGATTCTCGACGCGGAAGTCGATATGGGCTTGGGCAACGGCGGCCTTGGAAGGCTGGCAGCTTGTTTTCAAGATTCCCTCGCAACTTTGAACTATCCGGCGGTGGGATACGGAATTAGATACGAGTTTGGGCTATTTACGCAGAGTTTTGAAGACGGCAAACAGGTTGAGTCGCCCGACAATTGGCTGCGCTACGGATCTCCGTGGGAGATAGTCAGGCCGGAGCATACCGTTAGAGTCCCTACCGGCGGGATTGTCGAGAGCACAATAAACGACAAAGGCGACTGGGTTCCGCTTTGGAAGCCCAAGGGCGAAATACTCGGTGTTCCGTGGGATATTCCGGTTGTTGGATACGGCGCCGAAACAGTAAACTTCCTACGCCTATGGGAATCTAGGGCGTCCAACGAATTCGACCTTAACGCCTTTAACGAAGGCGGATACGCACAAGCCGTCCATGAAAAAGCTATGGGAGAAACTGTTTCAAAGGTTCTATATCCGAACGACAAGACCGAGAACGGGAAAATCTTGCGCCTGATACAACAATACTTCTTTGTCTCGTGCTCGCTGCAAGATATAATACGCCGCTATCGCGACGAGCACGATGACTGGTCACAGTTCGTCGACAAAGTCGTAATCCAGCTAAACGACACCCATCCGGCTATCGCCATTCCCGAACTTATGCGCTTATTGATGGATACGCACGGTTTGCCTTGGAACGACGCATGGGCAATGTGCGAGAAAATATTCGCGTACACGAACCACACTCTCTTGCCCGAAGCTCTCGAGAAGTGGTCTGTAAAGTTCTTCGAGAAGATATTGCCGCGCCATCTGCAGATTATTTACGAAATTAACGCAAGATGGCTCAGGAAAGTAGAGGAAATGTTCCCGAACGATCCGCATAAGCTTGAGGCTCTCTCTATTATAGAAGAAGGTTCTCCAAAAATGGTCCGCATGGCTTATCTTGCGGTTGTCGGCAGCTTTAGCGTCAACGGCGTGGCGGCTTTGCATACAGATCTTTTGAAATCCAGCGTATTAAAGGAGTTCAATTCCGTTTCCCCCGAGAAATTCAACAACAAGACAAACGGCGTGACTCCGCGCCGTTGGCTTAAAGTTTGCAACGAGGGGCTTTCAACGCTCATCGACTCTAAGATAGGCGGAAAATGCTGGGTAAAGGATTTAGACATGCTCAAAGGTCTTGAAAAATATGCCGACGACACAGGTTTCCAAGACGCTTTTATGTCCGTAAAGCTTGAAAATAAAAAGCGCATGGCGGAAATTATAAAACAAAAGTGCGGCATAACAGTCAACCCTGAGGCGATGTTCGACGTCCAAATCAAGCGCTTGCACGAGTACAAGCGCCAGCACTTGAACTTGCTGCATATTCTAACCCTATACAGAGACCTCCTTCACAATCCGGATATGGACATAGCTCCGCGCGTATTTATATTCGGAGCAAAGGCTGCTCCAGGCTACGACATAGCTAAAAATATAATTTACGCCATAAACAAAATAGGTGAAAGAATAAATAACGACAAACGCATAAACGACAAAATAAAGGTCGTATTTATTCCCAATTACAGCGTTTCACTTGCCATGAACATTATTCCCGCCGCAGATTTGTCTGAGCAGATTTCAACTGCGGGAAAAGAGGCTTCCGGAACTGGAAATATGAAACTCGCCCTAAACGGAGCCGTCACAATTGGAACCCTCGACGGAGCGAATGTCGAAATAAAGGAATGTGTAGGGGACGACAACATATTCATATTCGGGTTGGATGTGCAGGAAGTTCAACAATTGAAGGGGCGCGGCTACAATCCTTGGGATTATTACGCAAAAAATCCGAGGCTGAAGTACGTTTTGGATTGGCTTGTTTCAGACTATTTTATGGCGAGCAATCCCAACGCCTTTATGCCGTTGCGCAAGTCAATTCTCGATTGGGGTGACCCGTTCTTGGTATGCGCCGATTACCAGTCTTATTGCGACGCCCAAGCCGATGTGGACAAAGCGTTCCGCGACAAGCGCCGCTGGGCAAAGATGGCAATACTAAATACTGCGCGAATCGGAAAATTCTCGTCCGACCGCACCATCCGCGAGTACGCCAGAGACATATGGCACATAACAGCATCTTAACAATCCGAAAAAGCTTTTAGACTGTGTTTGCAGCCGCGCAATTTGCAAATTGCGCGGCTTTTTTTTTCATTGCGGCTTTACGGGTTTTTCGCCAAAAGGCAAAAAAAACGCCCGGCGTAAACCGGGAGTTTTTGTTCTGATTATGCAGCGGAATCCTTTTAAATGTCGGGTTCGACTTAAACTTTATTTTGGTTGTTTGTTAAAATCCCACGCTTATAGAAGTTCCAAACCACACTTTGCTTCCGCAGTCGGATATTTCATTGTTGTAGTATTGATATCTCATTCCTGCCGAAACTGAGCAGTATTCTGTAATCGACGCGGTTCCGCCAAATGCGAATCCCGTATAGAATGAATGCGATTCGGGCGTGTAATTATAACCTGCATATCCGGCGATATCAAGCGTTCCCCAGTTGCTGCCTATAAGCCATTTTGTAATGGGCGCGGAGTATGATAATCCGCCTTCTAGCGTTTTTGCCGAAAGCGTTAGGTCGTAGTATCCGGCGGCATACGGAGTTAATGCAAAGTCTTCTCCAAACAATTCAGACGTGTCATAGGAAACAGCCGCTTTAATTTCGTTTGTATTTCCGCCGGTGTCGTACACATAAGCAATGTAGCCTACGTCGATTTCAAAATTCTCAATCGAGTACGTTATTCCAGCCGAGAAATCGCTTTCGCAATAATGCCCGTCCACCGTATTGTTAAAAGGATCCGTTTCTGACAAATCGTCAACAGAAAGGGCAGCCCAGTATCCAGCGTAGACTCCAAATCCCGCTCCTAAATCGTAGCCAAGATTTACAGTTGGCGAGACAATGCCGCTGCATAGGTTGTAGCCCCGGAACATGTATTCGGATTCATATCCCACGGATACGGATCCGGAAAATCTTTCGAGTGCGGACGACAAAAACGGTTCGCTTGCCAATGTGTTTATTTCCGCTTTTTCAGATTCGGTAGTTTCTGCCGCGCCAGCAAAAATCGAACATCCTATGAGCGATACGCCAATGATTATATTCTTTTTCATAGTTTTGCAATTTTATTGTTTTAGTGGGTTTCCCCCGCTCCAAGAACTGATTTTAGAGCGGGCAGCAAAACGTATAAAGCAGATGGCGTGCCAAAAATTTTTTTAATTCTAAAATCCTTTTAACAAACGGGAAACAAGTGTTTTTTCAGCTTCGAAAAAAATATAAAAGGATAGTTTTGTGGAAAAGAAGCTACGTAAATGAAGTGGATTTTTACCAAAACTGACATATTTGTAGTAAACATGGAAGTTCCGTTTTTTTCTTGCGGCATGAATGCAAATACCCGCCAAAATTTGAGCAACAAAAAAGCCCGCTTTAATCTCTGCGGGCTTGTTCTGAAGGATTATTGTGCGGTTAATGGCGCAATATTCTGTCGGCTTGGTATGCAGCGCCTATTATGCCGGCGCGGTTTTCCAGCTTTGCTATAGTTATATCGCAATCGACATTTAAATATTTTATGTATTTTGGGCTTTTTGATGCGATGCCTCCGCCTATTATCATTAGATCCGGCCATGTCAGCGAATGCAGGTATTTCAGATATTTGTTGAAACGCTCCGCCCAATGGCGCCATTGCAAGTCTCTTGATTTTCTAACTGCGTCAGAACAGATTTTTTCCGCCGAAATGTTTTTCCCGGAGGCTCTGTCGCGCATTTTTAAGTGTCCAAATTCAAGATTGGGAACTAAAACTCCGTCCGCAAACATTGATACTCCGATTCCCGTCCCAACGGTAAGCATCATTACGACGCCGTTCCTGTCCTTGCCGGCCCCGTATTTTATTTCGGCTATTCCTGCGGCGTCGGCGTCGTTAAGCACCCATACTTCGCAGCCGCAGCGCTGGCCTATTTGTTCTGCAAGGTTGACTCCGATAAAATTCTTTCCGCCTACATTGGCGGCTGTGTCTATGATTTGGGCTCTTATTACTCCCGGGAATCCGCATCCGATAATTCCTTTCCATTTGAAAGAGGTGACGATTTCTTCGATTGCGGAAAGCATATTTTGGAGTGTGTGTGGCGACGGAGTCGGAATGCGAATTCGTTCGCTTTCAAATTCTCCCTTTTTCAGATTTACTATAGCGCCTTTAACGCCGGAGCCGCCAATATCGATACCCAAAACGAGATTTTTTCTCATAAGCATTTATTCTTAAAATTTTATATTTTATAACAAGCAAATTTTTTGCCGCCCACCTTTGGCATCCGTCGGAATTTTATTTTTTAAAGCATGTATTTAATTAGCACGAATCCCAGTACTAGAAGAATAAAGAAAGCGGTCGCAAGCATATTGAAGTATTTGTCTATAAAATCCTTTGCTGACGGCCCTATTATTCTTATTAATAGCGCAACTGCAAAAAACCTTCCGCCTCTGCCCAATATGGACGCAAAGACAAGCGTGGCTAAGTCGACATTGCAGACGCCTGCGGCTATCGTAAAAAGCTTATATGGGATAGGCGTGAGGGCGGCGCCAAGAATCGCCATAAAGGCGTTGTCTTGATAAAGGTTTTGAACGTATTCAAAATTTTCCTTGGTGAATCCCGGAACATAGCTATAAAAGAAATCCTGCAATCCGCTCCAGGCCAAATGGCCGATTCCCCATCCCAGTATGCCTCCCACAACCGACGCGGCCGTGCAAATCAAAGCTGTCCACCACCATTTTTTTGGCGCCCCGAAAACCAGCGGTATCAGCAAAACGTCCGGGGGTATCGGAAAGAATGATGATTCCGTAAAAGAGATGATTGCCAAAGCCCAAAGCCCTTGCGGCTTTTCCGCCCATGAAATAGTCCAATTATATAGGCGTTTTAGAAAGTTGGGTTTTTTCACCGATTTGGATTGTTCTGCTTGCATATAAATATTATTGCGGGCGTTTGGCGAGTTCGCCTATTGTTTTTAAGTCTAGTTTGCCGCTTGGAAGCAGCGGAATTTTATCTACGCGCACCAGGTATTTGGGATGCCATAGATTGCTGATTCCGGCTTTGCGAAGGGCGTTCTTTACGTCGGCAAGAGTTATGTCGGTAGCGCTTAGAAGAACAAGCGCTTCGCCTTTGCCTTCATCGAGCCTTGAAGATACCGCTATTAGCGGGGTGTCGCTGGCGGCGAATCCAAGCTCATTGTTTAAAGCAGTTTCCACTGTTGCGTGGGGGACCATTTCTCCGCCGATTTTTGAGAAGCGGCTTAGGCGCCCGTCTATATACAAAAATCCGTCTTTGTCTATTCTGGACAAATCTCCAGTAATCAGCCATTCTCCATGCAGGGCTTCGGCAGTCGCTTTCGGGTTATCCAGATATCCGGCGAAAATATTTGCGCCGCGCATAGCCAAAAGCCCCTGTTCGCCAAACGGCAGGGGAGCTAGTGTCGTTGGATCCAAAATTTTTGCCTGCATGCCCGGGAACAATTTGCCTATGGACCCTTTCCGTGAGCCAGTGGAAAAAAATCCAAAATCTCTGTCCGGCAGATTTACTCCGACAACCGGAGTTGCTTCCGTAAGTCCGTAGCCTTCCCTGTAAGTGTCGCCGAAAGACTCGTTCCACATTTCGTGGAATCCTTTGGGAGTCTTTTCCGCTCCGGCTATAGCCTTTCGCAGGCTTTTCATGTCGTCGGCGGATGCGTACTTTAAATAGGCGCGGAAAAAAGTCGGGCTTCCGATTATGCAGGTTGCGCGTTTTTCCCGCATGGCGCGAATGTTGTTTTTTATGTCAAGCGGGCTGATTAATGTCACGGTCTTTTGCCCCTGCAATGCTAGAAACCACACCTCAAAGAGCATCCCAAAACTGTGAAATATGGGAAGATTTGCCAATAAAATGTCGTCGGCGTCGAATACCCTGCTGATCTTGGTCTGGAGGCAGTTGCCTATAATGTTGCGCTCGGTCAGGATTGCGGCTTTGGGGGACCCTTCGCTTCCGCTTGTAAAAACAAGAGTTGCCTCGGTTTTAACGTCTTTTGAGAACTTTAAAAATCCGTATTTCTTGGCCAAAAAATCCGATCCCTTTTGAATGTCGGAAATAATTTCATCCAATTCGGCTGTCGGTATAGAATTCGTCAATTCGGCGATGTCTATAAAATTGTCGCTCCAAGAAAAGTTGGGGTTTGCCTTAGATATTTTTTCGCGGACGGGCTGCGTGCAAACCATTGTTTTTATGCCGGCTGTCTTTATGCAGCTGTCGGCAGCCGCTTTGCCTAGCGTAAAATTTAAGTTCACAGGGATTTTCCCCGCAAAAATGCATGCGTAATTGCATACAAGGCCAAAGTGCGAAGGAGGAATTACTATTCCTATCCTTTTTTCCGCAATCTGCTTTATGCGTTTTGCAAGGGCCAGAGACAGAGACAGAATTTCATTTCCCGTGTGCGAAGTTCCGGCGCTGAAATCGCACAATAGTTGCGCATCGCCTGCCTTTGACAATCCGCGGGCGATTGAATATGCGAGGGTATATAACAAATCTTCTTGGGCGTTGAATTGTTCAAAGCCCATATCCAGCATATAATTTTGCATAATCGGAGGATTAACAATAAGATTCAATCTGTCAAACGCAATTATTTCTTAGTCCTAAAAAGAAGCGTGCGCGCCGGCCAAATTGATGCATTGCACCGGCGCGTTTTCTTCTGTTTGATGTTAAAGTTGGCGCAAAATATTGCTTGACTAAAACATATCCGGATGTTTGATTTATACTGTAATTTGAAATTTTTATGAAAAATAGCCTGATAGCACTTATAATGTCCGCATTTATAGCGGGCGGATCCGTTTGCGCGGAGAGCGTTTCAAGCGGAGTATTTGGGGCATATCAAATAGAATGTCCGGCAGACAGCGACACATATATAAGCATTCCCGTCACAAGGCCTGCTGAATTTAGCGGCATAGTTGAATATGTTCAAAATTCTGCATCAAAGATCGTAGCTAAAGGCGAGCCTAATTGGGCGGTAAATAAATTTGTTTATTCTGCTGGAACGCAGAGCAATTATTATTATGTAAAGTTTACTTCCGGAGCTTTGGAAGGAGCTTGGTTTAATGTTTTATCCAATAATGAATATGCGCTAGAGCTTGAAATAGGCGAGGCGGAACTTTCAAAGGTTTCCGCGGGAGATTCTTTTGAGGTGATTCCGCATTGGAGCCTTTCTACGCTTTTCCCTGACGGAGGCGGATTTACGCCGAACAGCTCTCCAGTTTACGGAATGGGAGCTTCTACAATTTACAAATACACGGCGTTTGAAAACGGCAAGATAGTGCTTCCGTATGTCGGGAAAAATATGGCATTTAGGGCGTCGTATTATTATCGTTCGCTAAACTCCTCTTGGATGAACGGCAGAACTGTTGCAAACGACGACATAATAGAGCCCAATACTTTTATTGTTGTTCGCCAGCCTGAGACAGAGTCGGCAACAATATCGGTTTCAGGAACGATACCGCTTTGTTCCACGACTATAGAGTTGGCAACATATGATGAAATTTCCGACCAGGATAATTATATTGCTGTCCCCGCCGCAACGGATATAAAACTTTCCGATTTAACTTCGGCTTTAATAGAGTCTGGAATATTTGCTCCAACGACATCTCCTTTGCCGATTGCCGTAGATTCTATATATGTTTACGATAATTCTGTAATCCAGAAGAATAAAGCTCCTTCCAAGTCGTATTTTTATAGGAGCACTGGAAATGTCGGGTGGTATTCAGGAAAAACACTCGCAAATGACGATGTAATAAAGGCTGGTTCTGCAATTTTAATAAGAAAAAAATCCACTGGGGCTCCCTATGCGGGGAGAGGTACTTTTAAACCGTTTTATACTGAATAGTTATGAGAAAATATATATTGGCATCATTGGCATTGATAACATCGGCGGTTTCCTACGCCAATTATCTTGCGGAAATATCGGGCGGATATTTTTACGACAACGAAGGTCAATCTGTAATGTCTGCAAACTATGTAGTTCTTGCATACGATGATACAGTTGATTTGTCTTCCTTTATTTTAAATAGCGGAGACTCGTTTGCCGATTCGTCATGGTTGAATGGGGATTCCGGAACGGGTATTTTTGCATTGTCTGTTGACTCTTTTTCCGACAGAGTGGCTTATTCAAGCCTGACAATAGATAATGATTTAATACCGCTAAATGGCGATGAGAAGATTGCCATAATTACATGGGTGAATCCGTCTGACAACTCTTCATTCGTCATAGAAGAAGGCGCTTCATATTGCGTATTTTCTCCCACGCTTGTTCCTGATGAACCGCTATCTGGCGGGGATGCCTGGCAGTTGTCTCCCGATAACACTGGCGCGTTTCAGTTCTATTTCGCTTCTGTCGGAGCAGGCGGCGATATTCCGGATTCCTATCTTACCCTGTCTAAGGTCGTAGTTCCGGAACCTGCGGCTATGGCAGCCATATTTGGCGCTCTTGCATTGGCCATGGCTCTTTGGAGGCGCGCAAAGTAAAAATAACTAATTTTTCTTCTTATGCGTCCGCGTGTGAACATATTAAATTCGCTCGCGGGCGTTTTTTTTGTCTGTATTTTTTCCTTTTGCGGAGTTCCATTTTTACTAGCGCAAAATCGCATTTCTCCGGTTGCGGCGGATACAGGCGTACAAGATACTCAAAAAATAAAAATAATATCTGCTTTTTGCATAGACGGTAAATGGTCGTTTAATATTTACGACGGTGTAAAAAATAAGACTTCTATGGTTGCGCTTGGGCGCAGAAATTCCGATGGAATTGTCGTTGAAAGTTTCGACGAATCTTCCCAAACTGCCCTTGTTTCAACTCCTCGCGGCCGTTTTAGAATTGCCATGCAGACAGCCGCTTCAAGCAACGTAGAATCATCTTCAGTCCAATCGGAGACTCCTCCTCCTCCGCCACCTCCTCCTGAAAATGCAGCTGAAGAGCAACCTTCGGTTCCTCAAAAGAAAATGACGCGGATTCAATTGTTGAATCTAATGAAATAGTGCAATATTTTGCTATTCCATTTTGTTTGGGAAAGAATTTTATAATTTTCCATATTCTTAAAAGAACGAAGACTTATTCTATTTGCGCCTTATTTGTACTCTATCCAATATTCTCGAATACATATTGCATTGAAAATATGTAGTTGTTGAAAACAAACATTCTATATTCGTAAAACGTCCAAAATATCTTAATCTTCAAATAATTGATATGCCGAATCCGGAAAAAGGAATTGTCGTCAACGTAGCCGACCGGGGCTACAGATATATCAGGGGTAAAACGAGGTTTTAATAAATGGTGGATTTGTATCGGTTGCTACATTTATGCGCAGTTTTTTATACCGCGGCACAAAAAAACGCCCGACAAAAAGTTGTGGGCGTTTTTTTGTGCGTTAAAATTTTTATTGCAGAACTTCAGTTTTAAGTATATTTGAAGAACCGCCGCGGATTGCTTGCGAAATATTAAATGTGCGCTGAGTTTCTCCGTAAACCTTCAAGACGCCTTGGCGAGTATTTTCATCGCGCAGAGAGGTGTACCATTCGACGTGCGCATCGGTAAATCCAATATGCCCGCCTTCGCGCTTAAACACGCCTTCTTCCGCATCCCATTCTCCCGATGACTTAAGTCCGCGTGTCCACACTAGAGGCGTGCCGGACGGGGCGTTGGGATCAGTGCGGTTTGCGACTTCCCAACTTATCGGGAAATCTTTAAATTCAGGATTTACCTGCCAGTTTGAGCCTGTGCGGTTTGCCACTGTAAGCGGAACAGAAGCGCCCGTAGAAATCTTTTCGATTACTGGAAGGTCAAAGTCCAATATCCAGATGGAAGCGTCGTTAAGTTCCGCTTTTTCCGCAAGAACAGCAGCCCATTCATAGATGTCGTTGCCAACTACAATTCTTGTGCGGGTTCCCGTTTTTACATAGGACAGCCACGTTTGGGATATATTCTTTGCGTTGTTCATAGAACGAACTCTGCTGCCTGCACCCATAGCTTGGCTGAGAGCGGGGTATATCAAGCTGGCTAAAACGCCTATGATGGCTATGACGATCAACAATTCTACGAGTGTGAAACCTCTGGATAACTTTTTATTTTTCATAAATATTTTTTAACAGGGTATGTATTTTTATTGTTAGGCCAGCAAAATTTCCATTTATCAATTTATGACATTTGAAAACCTTGCTTTACCTTCGCGTTTAAAAACATAATCGCTCTTGATGTTATAATTTGCAAGAAAAAAATAGTATTATTATGAAGCGATTGGCATATATGCCGCGCTGATTTAACTAATACTCTTTCTTTACTTTTTCGCCGAGAGATGTGACGACTTCTGCGGTGCCGCCGCCGGATTCTATATTGACTTTATCGTAAGATTCTCCCGATATGCTTTCCAGCTTTGGCAGATATTTGCCTTCGACCAGCGCGGGATAGCTTATTAAAAGGGTTCCCCTTTCCGAGTTATACTGTTGCCCCGCTTCTATTATCTTGTCTAAATTTTCCTCTATATATTCTAGCCGCACATCTTGCCTTATCTTGACCGCAGCGGGTATGAATACCGCAGCAAGAAGTCCTGCAATTATTAACACAAGCAAAACTTCGATAAACGAAAACCCTCTTCTGCTATTTTTCATATAATATTATATTCTCATTCTAGTTTGATATAATCAAGCTTATTAATAGTTGGGTATGGAATGCGCCAGAGTAGTTGAATTTATGCTTTCTAATTGCAAAGATTTGCTCAAATTGCAATTTTTTTGTTGAAGTCGGCGATATAAATATATTGTTTTTTGCGCAATGAAAGAAAGAACTCTCATTATATTAAAGCCCGACTGCATGGAAAAAAAACTTGAGGCTGTCGTTTTGGACAGATTTCTCAAGGCTGGTTTGGATGTAGTTGCCTGTAAAATGTCTCGTCTAAGCGAGGATATTTTGCGCGAACATTACGCGCATATAGTCGGGAAACCATATTATCCGCCTCTTGTCGAATTTATGGGGCGCCGTCCGGTAATTATAGCGATACTTGAAGGAGACGACGCGATTGTAAAAGTCCGCAAGCTTTTGGGGCCTACAAATTCATTGGAAGCTCCAGCCGGCACAATTCGCGGAGACATGGGTACAAACACGCGCGAAAATATAGCGCACGCATCCGATTCCGTCGAGAGTGCTCAAGCGGAAATCGCCCGTTTTTTTAAACCCGACGAGGTATTTTAGCGATTGTTTAACGATATTATATTGAATTTATAACTAGGGATTGCCTCTTAAGGCAGTCCTTTTTTTTTCAGCCGCTTTGAAAAATATGGTAAAAATTATCTATTGCGGTTTTTGTGCAAAGGTTGTCTTAAATGTATTTAGTATAGGGAAGGTCGGCATAGCTTGCTTGAGTAATAGGCTGTTGGTAATATGCGCGGCAGAATTGGCGGGGATTGGAGAAAGGAGATTTTTCAGCGAGGATGGAATTCTGGCTTTTGGGAAGGGCGGAAATTTTGTAATTTAAAGATTTTAAAAAGGTATAATTTTCTTGCACAACGCAAATTTATTACTAAAAAAATATAAAGTAAAAAGGAAGGTCGCTTATTGGCGGTTGAGTTTTTAAATGCTAATTAGAGTGATGTTATGAAAAACAGGTTTATTTATTTTGCTCCAATATTTTCCGCATGCGCATTTTGTTTGGATTTGAATGCGGCAAGTATTGTTTCGCAGTCTGGAGATTGGTCTTCAGGATCTACTTGGAGAGATGGTGTCGTTCCCGAAACTTCTTCTGCAAACCCGCTTGACTCGTTAAGCTTTGCGACCAGCGGCCTTACCTTGGGAGTGGACGGAAGTTCTTACTATGTGAGTTTGATTGAGTTGGGAAACAATGCGGAATCAACTATAGATATTGCTGAAAATCAGACTTTTTATATAAGGAATTTAGTTGGAGACAATCCTTTTATAACCTCCAATTCAAAAGACAATATTTTAAATATAAATGGTGCGGGGAAATTAGCCGTTCAATCTCCGAATGGGCAAATTCAATTGCGGGGAGGAATATTAAATCTGAATGTAGAATCGTCTTTTCAAAGCATTTACGCCGTGGCATCTTCCGCGGCGACTGCCGGGACAATTAATTTTAATAAAGATTCAAATAATTCAGGCCAGTTCTCAATAGGGCATAATTATACATTGAATGTGGCTTCAGGAGTTTCGGTATCGGCTACAAGGCCGTTTAATGTTTGGGGATCGAATTCTTTTCTCAATATTGCCGAGGGAGCAAAGGTCTCTGCAAATGGTGGGATTTGTTTGGCAAGCGGAAGCATTGCCGGCGAAGTTATAAGTACGGGAGCCAGTACATACGATACAACGCAGTATGGACTGTCGTTTGGGGATTCCGCATCGCACTTAATTACTCTGGAAGCAACGGCTTCAATAAAGCAAAGTTATGTTGCATCCCAAAATCAGGTAAGATTGAGAGGGCAGGTGACGTCCTATGCTGGAGAGGGGATGATTGCTCTGGATTCGGTATTGTATCTCTGTAATTCTTCAAGCCTGACTTTGAATTCAAGCGGGGCTTTCTTAACCCGAAATGGAGATTCTTTGGCGGCGAGCCAAGGAGAGTCTGCTTTCTATATAGTAAATTACGCCAGCAGCCTATCAAATGGGAAAATGTTTAGCGCGTCAAATACGACGATATCTTTGGGCGCTGATAACGATTTTGGTTCCTTGGTTTTCTACGACGGCTCAATTTTAAATTTTGAAACCAACGGACATAAATCTGTTATCGGGAGTATAGACTTGTATGCCGATGGTGCGAATTACGAGATAGACATAAAAAATCTTACGGATTTTACCGTAAAGCTTATGAGCCTTGATAATGTCAAATATTACACTGACGAAGAAGGATATCTTGTTGCTGAGAATATATACGTTCTCGATTCAGACGAATATAGATCTATTGCATATCTAATTCAGGATACAGCAAACGGCGGTTATTGGATTAACGCTGCCGTTCCCGAGCCTTGCGCATATGCGGCATTATTGGGGGCGATGGCTTTGGGCTTTGCGGCTTGGCGCCGCCGTCGCGGGGCTTAATATTACGCAAGTCCCGCTTGCAAAAGCGGAATGTATAGACGCAGTATTTACAACGCAATCGCAATAAATTTTTTGCGTCTGGATATCTTGATTGAAAACGGCTTTGAAATAAGTTCAAAGCCGTTTTGTTTGCCAGGAACATTGAAAAATGTCTATGCAGAAAGCAAGGGGGGGAGAAGCGCCTTTGGTCTGCGGTTGCAGAGTTAGCCTAAATCCTGCGCTAAAACTTGCGCGGCATTTGCCCGGCCGGGCAGACTTTTAGCCGGACTTTTCAATTGCGCAAATGCTGGGGCGACGCGGTTTTTACAGAGGGCCTTTACTTTTTAACGCATTAAAATTGCCTATTGCCTCTGATACAGTCAGGGCGCGGTTATAGAATCTAACAGCCTCAACTTTTAGGTTTTCAGAAACTCCTATTTCGGAATTTTGCGCCTTCGTGCGGCAGGAGATTGTCGGAGCCGCCGGTTTTCAGAAACTCCTATTTCGGAATTTTGCGCCCAACAATTCACGTCGGTCATAGTCTTGTCAAATCGGGCCCATCCGCAATAGGCATATTCTCCGCCGTCGCACAATTTTCCGTCTATCACGCATGATACTATGCGCGCGTATGCATCTACTATCAATACAATGTGGTGCGTCTTATTCTCGGCGATAGAAGAAATATCGCTTAGATATGTGAAATTTATCCTGTAATTGCTCAACGTTAGGGCTATCGATGAATTTCCACCAACAAGGAGTTCAGTCCCTCCCCCGAATGGATTCATGCCCCTGTAAATGGCGTCGCCTTTCTCAAGCTTGTCGAAGCTGACTACAAACTCCATTGTGAAAGAGGATTTGTCAAGTTTTGGCAGCCGCACGGCATTTATTGTTTTCCCTCCCTTGGGAATATCTTTATCCTCAAAAAATATACCGCCGCTGGCGGCGGCCTTAGAGTCGGCCTGGTTCCAAAGCGCCTCCAGGAAGCCGGCTGGAATTTCCCTTACGCGCGCCTTTACTTTTTGGGTTTCGCTTACCCAGTAGCGCCCGTTATTTTCTATAAAATCCGGATAGCTGTAGCGCCCTGTTTCAGGAGTGGTATCTTCGGGGTTGTGCAGAAGTATTTCCGGTTGGCTCCATTCTATTTTCCCGTTCTTTTCAACTCCTCCTGAAATCCAAACGGGATTTCTGTTTATGAGCCCGCGTTGCGAATGGTTGTGGAACCAAAGCAAGAATTTTCCGTTCTTTGCCTTGTACAGCTTGGGGCATGCGCGCGGAGTTTTTAACGGACGACCGTCCGGGTATCTTACAAAATCTGGCTCAGACCATGTTTTCCCGCCGTCGCGGCTGTATGAGCATGCCGGATGCCCGAGAGTTGTCCTGTAAACGCAGTAAAGCGAGCCGTCTGAGAGTTCCACTAGATTGTGTTCTTCCTGGATAGAGCCGAATTTAGGATTCCGTATTCCTTCATCGCCTTCGGGAAGCATTTTCCAATCCAGTTTTTTAGGGTCTCTTTCAGTTTGTATGTTATCGCATCTAAACATCCAGCCTTCTCCCTTTTCTTGCAAGTACTTTCCGAGTTTTGAAAAACAAAACGCAACCGCCCCGTTTGAGAGGCGTTTGGGCTTGTCTATGCCCCAAAATATTTGGACTTCGCCCTTCCAATCGTTTTCCCTGTCGCAGCGCGTAATTCTAACTGGAAGCCTGTGCCGTTCAGACCATGTAGAGCCGAAGTCGTCGCTATATCTGAAGCAATACCATCCCAGCATATCGTCGCGCACTATTTTTTTGCCGTTTAGGGAATCCACTTTGCTTCCGTTAAAATCGTAGAATACATAGATTCGTCCGTAGTCGGTTAGAAATGGAGTCGCCCATGACGACGAAGGCGCGTCTGGCTTTTCTATCTGCACTGGCTTTGACCATGTTTTCCCGTTGTCGCTCGAAACCATGGAGACTATGTGCTGGCCTTTGCTGCCTTCCTCGCCCTCGGCCGTTGTAAATGCGCAAAACCAGCGTCCATCTGGCAAAACCAGCATATAGGGCTGGTCGACATATCCATTGTCGTAAATTGAGTTTCCGTTGGGTGCGTAGCGCCAGTCGTCTGACAAATTTAGCGCGCTGGACAAATGGGCGCAAAATAGAATAAATAATATGGATAATATTTTTGCGGCTCGTGTCATAATATGTTTTGGGTGGGTTGATAGTTATTTTTATTATGAAAGTTTTGGCTTTAACCGAAGGCAATGCGCTTTGCTTTATAATGGAGCATTTTGCCTGGCGGAATACGCTTGCGGGAAATCCGGCAGAGAAGCAGTCGTTAGTTTCGTGCTTTTAAGAAGTAATTTGTTGGCTTCAAGACCAAAGGCTCAGAAAATAAAAAAAGATAAAAAGCATTTTGCCTGAAAAATGAGAGTATTAGGCAGTTTTTTGGCCGAAACGCGCATTTACGGGAAAGAATTTTTTGGTATCATTTATATAGATATTGAAAATAAAACTATTCGCAGAATATGAAAGGACGCTAGAAATGAAAACACTGGCTGCGCTGGCATGTATTTTAGGCATTTTAATGACAACAAACACACTGAGGTCAGAAACTATGGATTCGTTAACTCAAAGAGAAAAAAGCATTGCGGCCGTTGCAGCGTATTCTGCAATGGGCGATATTCAGAAACTAAAACAATCGCTTGCAGAGGGGTTGGATTGTGGCGTCACAGTTGCGGAATTTAAGGAGATTCTGGTTCAGACATACGCATATTGCGGATTCCCGCGCAGTTTAAATGCGCTTAACGCATATATGGAGCTTTTAAAAGAAAGAGGCGGAAAGGATGTTGAGGGAGCATCTCCGAGTCCGCTTCCAGGTGGGAAAAGCGTCGATTTCGGCGCTGAAAACCAGACAAAACTCGTAGGAGCCCCCGTGAAAGGGGAACTTTTTGAGTTCGCGCCGGCCATAGACGAATTTCTGAAGGCACATTTGTTTGGAGATATTTTTGCCCGCGACAACTTGGATTGGAGGACGAGGGAAATTGCCACAATAGCGATGTTGGCATCTATGGACGGAGTGGAAAGCCAGTTGAAAAGCCATATAAAAATAGGCTTGAACAACGGCGTAAGTAGCAAACAGGTTTCCGAAATTCTTGCGATTGCTTCCGATGCCAAGGGAATGTCAAACACCAGCGCTTTCGATTTTGGTAAAGAGAATACGGCGTACGCGCGCTATTTTAGCGGAAAATCCTGGTTGGCGCCGCTTGCGGTTGACAAACGGCTTGGAGTCCCTATTTCCAATGTGACTTTTGAACCGGGCTGCAGAAACAATTGGCATAGCCATAGCCAGGGACAAATTCTAATAATTACCGGAGGGGCGGGTTATTACCAAGAGAAGGGGAAGCCGGCCCGCCGGTTAAAGGAGGGCGATATTGTGGAAATTCCGCCGGATGCAGTGCATTGGCACGGAGCCGCTCCGGATTCTTGGTTTTCTCATCTTGCAGTCGAATGCAATCCTCAGACGAATAAGAATACATGGCTTGAGCCTGTGAGCGACGAGGAATACGCCGAGGCTACCTCCGGAAAGTAAAACAGAAAAAATGTTGCAAAAAAGGCGCCCCCAACAAAAGGCGCCTTTTTTGTTTAACGCGTTTATGTTTTTATTTTCCAAGGAGGCTGTTTAAACGCAGCCATTTTTCGATTTCCGCTTTTGACCCTTTAACTGAACCACCTCTTATCGGCAGAGCGTCCAGAATTTCAGATTTTGGGCACAGCTTTTTGACTTCCTTTATGGAGCGTCCCATCCTGCTGCCCTCATGGGTCATGAAAGGTACTAATTTTTTTCCTGACATATCGTTTTCGGCCAAAAACGTCCTTATGGGCGATGCAATGCTTCCCCACCAGTTCGGCGATCCTAAAATTATTGTACCGTATTCCTGAAGATTTGAAACTTTGGTTTTTATTTTAGGCTTAAATTCCGCATCCGCTTCTTTTTTTGCAATGGCTACGGTTTCATTGTAATCGGAAGGATACGGCTTTTCTGGAAGAACTTCCAGAATGTCGCATTTTAGGATGTCTTTTATTATGTTGGCGGCATACCGCGTATTGCCGCTCCACGAATAGTAGACAATTAGCATTTTTTCCCCTTTCTCATAGGTTGTTTGCGCCGCCAAGTTTTTCATTGAAAGCAAGGCAAACGGCAGTGAGGCTATAAAATATTTTCTTTTCATGGCATATGTCTTAATGGTTAATTTTATGCGGTGTTTCCGCAAAATTTTATCCGCCGGTTCTGGGAGGTATAAGGCTTGCGGTTAAAATAGGAGTTGTTATTTGTACGAGGCCTTGTATATGGAAATGCAGTCGGCTTCGGACATTTGAATCCTGTCGTTTAAGAACAGAAAACTCATTGAATCTTTTGCATTTTTGGCGAATTTCTCAAATTCGTCGGGCGTTATCCCGTAATCCGACATCTTGAGGCCGTCTACGCCGCATTCCCTTTGAAGCTTTTTTAATGCATCTAGGAAATCTGTAGGGGAGTTTGCGTTCTGATTCCCCATAAGGCGCGCCATTTGAATAAAGCGTTCGGGGCAGGCGCCTTTGTCTATAAAAAATGCGTAATAGGCTAAGCTTATCATGATTAGTCCTGCGCCGTGCGGAAGTTCCTGGTGGTATGCGCTCATGGCGTGTTCCAATGAGTGCTCGCTGGTGCAGGTCCCTGTGCTCATCATCATTCCCGAAAGCGTGTTTCCGAAAGAGACGTGCTCGCGGGCCTCCAGGTCTCTGCCGTCCTTTACGGCTCGCGCCAAGTATCCGGCTACATTTTTAATGGCCGTTTCGGCATACATGTCGCTAATCGGATTTGCGCCGGCTGAAATATACCCTTCGGTGCTGTGAAACAGGGCGTCGAATCCTTGGTAGGCTGTAAAGCGCGGAGGAACGGAAAGTGTAAGTTTGGGATCTACAATCGACAGGGTTGGAAAGAGCGATTCGTCAAAAACTGCGGTCTTTTCATTTGTTTGGGGATTTGTGATTACTCCTCCGGCGTCGGCTTCCGAGCCTGTGCCTGCGGTTGTGGTTATGGCTACTATCGGCAGGGCTTTGTTTTTAAAAGGAAATTTTTTTCCGGTGCCGAATAAAACGTAGTCCCAAAGGTCGCCGTCGTTCACAGCCATTGCAGCAATTGCCTTTGAGGCATCCATTACGCTGCCTCCTCCCAAGGCTACTATAAAGTCGCACGAGTTTTCCTTTGCGGCGCTTGCTCCCGCCATGACTGTAGATTTCAATGGATTGGGTTCAACTTTGTCGAATATGCAATAGGAAACGCCTGCATGGGATAGCTGCTTTTCAAGCTCTGCCAAGTATCCGTTTTCGCGTGTGGATTTGCCGTTGGAGATCACCACAAGCGCCTTTGTTCCGGGAAGCTTTTCTTTGCATAGTTTTTCAAACGTTCCTGTCCCGAAAATAACTTTTGTGGGAATGTAGTTTACAAAATTTTTCATAATATTCCTTTCTAATTTTCTGTTTTTTTTGTTTTGCTTAAATATCGAACTGATAGAAACCAGGCTTAAGTGTGCGGCGTATGCAACTAGCAAAATTATAGATGCGCTCTCAAAGAAAAATAGTATAGTCGGGCGATCTTCATCCCAGTAGTCGAAAGAATATCCCAAAAATAGCTTGTCGAACATTGCCCGGTCTGCCCATGAATATGCGCCGCAGATAATCATGGCGAACATGGCGAGCTGGAATATTCTCCGCATATGGCGTCCAGCTGGGTTTATATATTTAGATAAGGTTTTCCACTTCATACCCAAATGGATAGCTCCTAAAAACATCAGCCAATATGCGGCTGTCGCATGAATTTGCCTAATCTGCATTGTTTCGGCTATTCCAAGAAACGGGAGGGCAAACTTCGACTGAACTGCTCCGGTTGCAGCGGCAGTTATAAAAACGCAGAGCAGAAGCGCGTTTACCGCCGCGTTTAGAAGTCTTGCTGCCCCGTATTTTCCCTTAAAAAAGCCTAAGTACCAGCGCGCATTGAGAAGGTTGTGCCATGCCAACATCGCGCAAGCTGCAAGCCCAATCCATTCGTGGAAAAAATCTCCCGTTATGCGAAACGCAAGAGCAATGATCAGCGCAATTGCCATTGCGGCGTCGAGAGCGATTCGGCTTTTTATTGAAAATCTCATATAGGGAAAATTTGTATCGCGGAAAATGCAATGCTGTATAGAATCATTACAGCAATAAGGAATATTTAAGGGGAGGATTTTCCCACATGCTATCACTGTTTATTAAAAATGTAAATATGCGTTTCGACTGAAAAATTGCCTAATCCGCTTGGAACATAAACTGCAGGCATTGGGATGCGGATTCATACCGCCAATTTGTATCTGTCAATAAGGCATTTGAGGGCGATGTTGGGAAAAGCAAGATGGCAAATAAATGAAGAGAAAGCCAAAATCCGCAGACTGTCGCGATGAATACAATTGGAATACAATGCGCCAATAGAGCCTGATAAGACGGGGCAAAGAGTTTTAGCTTGCAACAATAATGCTGATAGAACAGCAATATAACGCAAAAGACCTGCCGCAAGATGGATGATCAAATGCGCGCTTTGGTTTGCCTGAAGTCAGCTTTAATCCTCTATTTTGAAAAAAATGAAGCTCATTCAAAAGGGGGGGGACGTATACAAAAAATCTAAAAGACTTCCGCCTTCTGGCAATCGCGGCATTTTTTTTGAAAAAACACTATAAAAACTACTCCACAACTCTGGGCGTTATATTTTTTATGCCGGTTATTTGGAGTGTTTAATAACTGCTGTTGAGGGCGTGTGAAGGTGTTCGGATTTTATTTCTCTATACAGCGGATTGCATGGCGCGGTGTAGAACGGATTTTTACAAACATTGGCAAACAATAATGCCTTGTATAAAAATTTCTTTTCGTGCCGTGGCTGCGGCATAAATATACACAAAAAAACCAACCGCGAATTTTACGGTTGGTTTAAATTAAAAACGGAGAGGATGAGATTCGAACTCACGGTAGGGGTTTAAATCCCTACACCGGTTTAGCAAACCAGCGCGATCGGCCACTCCGCCACCTCTCCAGTTTTTAATAGAAGTTTAAGACAATCATATTATGGCGCAATCGCAAGAAAAAAATCGTTTTGCATAAACTTTTGACGCAATTTTATTGTAAAAATAACGAAAATATTAGTAGATAAATGCGCAAGGATAATAATCGCATTTTTAACTCATTATAACGGAGGATTCAATTATGGCACAAGGTTCTGCCGGAAATGTAATTGCGGCTTTGGCTAGTTTCTTTATTCCCGGATTGGGGCAATTGGTTCAAGGAAGGCTTGTTGCGGCTGCGGTTTTTTTCATTACCGCCGTACTATTGTACGCGCTTGTTGTGACATGGCCCATTGCGCTTATAATCCATATATGGAGCATAGTAAACGCCGCTCTTTTTAAGTCGAAAGAATAATAGGGTCTGCTTAATGGCGGATATCGATGAAAAAACATCGCGCTTCGAATGCGGATCAGAAGGCTCACTAAACGAAGATTCCGGCGGCTGCGGAGCGCGCGGAGACTGCCATGGCGAAAGTTCCTGCGGGGAGTCCAGCGGATCGGGAGTTTGTGAAAATTCCTGCGCAAATGAGAGCGAAGAATCTAGCTTGGCTGTTGTTGCCGAAGGCGGCTGCGGCGCGTGCGAGAATGGTTGCCAACACAAGCCGGAATGTTTCGGCGAAAAGCGCGGCAGCGGAGTGCAGGGATTTTTGCGCTGGGGATGCGGCTGCTTTGTGGTATCCTTGTTTATGGTGCTGGTGTTTCTCTTGTTTGCCGGAAATGTTGTTGTCAGCGTGTCAAAAGACGCCGTATCGGCTGTTGGAGATTTGGGTTCTTGCGCTTTTGATTCTGCAAAAGGCGTGGCTGCTACCGTTGCGGAACGCCTAAGGGCGGATCCCAAAACAACAGTGTATGTCGACCTTAAACTTGTAGGCGCCGAGGGTGTGGACAAGCTCGTGTGCGCCGAGGTTCGCAGGGAGGTCGGCAAGGTTGTAAAGTTTGAAGACTTTAAGTTTTTTTCTGCCCTGCTTAAGATACGCGCGACTGCGGTATTCGAATATTATGTGCCTCTTGAAAAAATGCGCATAGGTTTGTCCATAAATCCCGGCGGTAAATTGGATGTTTGTGTTTTTTTCCCCGCTCCCCGCCTTAGCGTTCCCGTAAAATTTAACATAAACGAGTACGAGGTAAACAAGAGTTTTATTCCAAAGTTAAATGCGGCCGCAAACGAATATATGCGCGTCGATTTCCCGCGCATACTTGAGGAGTACGGGAATCAGGAGGATGTTGTTTCCCATGCCCGCGAAATCGCCCGCAAAAGGCTGGAACAGACCGTGCGCGGGGCAATTTTGCCTCTTATAGGCATATCCGGAAATTCGGGAGAGCGCGTAAGAATAGTTTTTGATTCCGCGGAGCTTGAAAAACCCGCGCAGATTACGCACGAAGTAAACGTCAAAGCGGGCAGCGAAGACTAGCATTTCTTTTCGGATGAAAAAACTGTTGTCTTTTGCTTAATCTGCGTTTAATTTACACTTATTTTAATATGGATACTTTTGCGGGAGAGTAAATGCCTGCGAAAAAACTGCGTAATTAATTGTAATCGGATTGAAAGACGAAAAAACAGAGATTGCAAAATCCGGCGGCCTCGACCCTTCCGGCGAAGGCGCCCGGCGCGGGGTGTGCGCCGGCGGGAATATTTCGCATTCAGGCAATTGCGGGGGGGGCAAAGCCTCCGCCGGAGTTGATAGTTGCGCAAAAGTCCGGCGCTCTTGCATGGGAACTGCGCTAGCTATTGCCGGGATTTTTATTTCGCTTTTTTGCATGCTAAATTTTACATGCGGAATTTTTGAAATTCCAGACAACATTCCGGTAATCGGAAATTTGGACGAGGTTTTTTTTACTATGTTGTTTTTGGGATGCCTTTCGTATCTGGGGGTGGAGATACCATTCTTGGAAAAGCTAGTTCGTTCGCGAAAAATAAAAAAATAAAATTTTATACTTATGAGAAAATACGCTTCAATATTGACACTGTACTCCGCCATAGTTTCGGTGGCTTTTGCTTCCCAGCGCGATGTATCGCTTCTGGAGGACGGTTGGAAATTCCATTTCGGGGACGCTGCGGGCGCGGCCCAGCCTTCTTTTGACGACTCGGCTTGGGAGGACGTGCGCGTTCCGCACGATTGGGCAATCGGAAAGCCGTTTGATATGAATATAGACCGCCAGATGGTGCAGGTCCTCGCCGACGGGGAAAAGGCGCAGAATTTGCGCACTGGGCGCACGGGAGCCCTTCCATGCTTCGGGGTCGGCTGGTATCGGACTGAGCTTCAGATAGACGCCAATCAAGACGGCAAAAAAGTTTATGTTGAGTTTGACGGAGCTATGAGCCGTGCCCAAATTTACCTCAACGGCAAGTATATGGGAGAATGGCCATACGGATACGCGTCGTTTTGCATAGACGTCACTCCGGCGGTGAAATTCGGGCAGAGAAATGTTCTGGCGGTGCGGCTTAACAATCTTGAAAACTCGTCGCGTTGGTATTCTGGAGCGGGTCTTTTTAGAAATGTCAGGATGGTTTTAAAGAATCCTATACATGTGGACTATAACGGCACATTTGTTCAGACCCCGGAAATCGGCGAATCCGAAGCCGTGTGCACGGTCGGCGTAAGCCTGAACAACTTTGCAAAAGGAAATGAAACTGTTGAAGTCTCAACTGAAATTTTAGACGCGGAGGACAAGGTTGCCGGGAGCGCTAAAGACGAGTTGAAATTCGATGGCGAAAGCGCGTGCATAACCCAAAAGATAAAAGTAAAAAACCCCAAGCTGTGGGATTTGGAATCTCCTAATCTCTACCGCGCCGTTACGAAAATTTCCTGCGGCGGCAAAGTTTTGGACTCGTACACTACGCGCTTTGGGTTCCGCACGATTTCCTACCACCGCGACGACGGCTTCAAACTCAACGGCAGACGCGTCCAGTTTAAGGGCGTATGCATGCACCACGATTTGGGCCCCTTGGGAGCCGCGGTAAATGTTAGCGCCACAAAGCGCCAGATACGCATACTTCAGGAAATGGGATGCAACGCAATACGAACCTCGCATAATCCTCCGTCTCCCGAGCTTCTCAACCTCTGCGATGAAATGGGAATGCTTGTAATGGACGAGGCTTTCGACGAATGGAAGTTCGTAAAGTGCCTCAACGGATACAATACCCTATTTGACGAGTGGGCGGAGAAAGACCTTACGGCATTTGTAAAACGCGACCGAAACCATCCGTGCGTGGTTATGTGGAGCATAGGCAACGAAGTCCCCGAACAGCGCGGCGCTGAAGGCGCGCGCCGCGCGAAATGGCTCGCCGACATAGTCCGCTCTTTGGATGCGACACGTCCGGTCACATCCGGAATGAATTGGCACAGCGACGCAATCCGCGACGGTTTTGCCGACGCCCTCGATTTGCAGGGTTTTAACTACAAGCCGTTCGACTACAAAAAATATTACGACCAAAAACCGAACATGATTTTCTATGGAAGCGAAACCGCCTCGACCGTAAGTTCGCGCGGAGAATACATGTTCCCCGTCCGCGAGTGGAACAATCCCTGGTATCACAATACCCAAGTTTCCAGCTACGACATGGAGTGCGCGCCATGGTCGCAGCAGCCGGACAAAGAGTTTGCAGCCCAAGACGACAATCCATTTGTTCTGGGCGAATTTGTGTGGACGGGGTTCGACTATCTTGGAGAGCCTTTCCCCTACGACAAGGACAGCCACGCAAGGAGTTCGTATTTCGGAATAGTCGATTTAGGCGGCCTTAAGAAGGACAGGTTCTATCTCTATCAAAGCAGATGGAGCGACAAACAGAAGGTTCTGCATGTTCTGCCCCATTGGAATTGGGAGGACAGAATCGGGCAGAAAGTTCCCGTGTTCGTCTATACAAACTATCCCAAAGCCGAGCTTTTTGTAAACGGCAAAAGCATGGGCGTTAAGGCAAAATCAAAAGATAGCGTCTTTAGCCGCTATCGTTTAATGTGGAACGACGTTGTTTACCAGCCCGGAGAAATAAAGGTTGTAGCGTACGGCGCAGACGGAAAGCCGGCTGCGGAAAAAACTGTTAAAACCGCAGGCGAGCCCGCACAGATAAAGTTGATTCCAGAAAAGAAAAAAATCCTTTGCGACCGCAACGATTTGGCTTTTGTGGAGCTGCAAATATTGGATAAGGACGGCAACCTATGCCCACGAGCCAACACGATGGTTTTCGTGCGGGTGGAAGGGAACGGCAGGCTTCGCGCGCTTTGCAACGGGGACGCCTCGGACCTTGCTGCGTTTTCGTCAAACTATATGCGCGCATACAACGGAAAGCTAATGATAGTGGCGGACTCGCCATCCGGAGACTCGGGCAATTTCCGCATAACGGCGTCAACCGCGCAATTAAAGAGCGGTTCGGCGGTAATCGAAGTCTACGGCAGGTGAGGTTGGGCTGTTCTTTGACTGCAATGGAGGGGGGGATCCCTCCATTTTTGCGTCAAACCCAAGCCGCAAGTATTTTTTATGCGCCTTTTGCGGAATTTTCCGGGCGGTTGCCGCGTCGTTTTTTTCCCGCGTGCGGCTCGGAGGACAAGAAGCTTTGCGGCGCGGAAAAAATTTTTTTTGCGGATTTTAAGCTGGCTGCGCGCTGAAAAATTCCCGCTTTGAACGCAGGTAAGTTTGTGGATTTCCCAAAAAAAGGTTGCGTTTTCGGCAAATAGAAAAAAGAGTGTTCTTATGGAGGCTAAAGGGATTTTGTCAGTCGGGGATTCGGATGTTTCGGATATGCCGCGGCGCATGCGCACAAAAGTGCTTATGGTCGACGACCAGCCCATTATCGGGGAGGCCATAAGGCATATGCTCGCGGCGGAAGAGGATGTTGATTTCTTCTTTTGCGAAAAACCTACTGAAGCTTTGTCGATGGCGGCAAAGGTGAATCCAACAGTGATTCTTCAAGATTTAGTGATGCCGGATGTTGACGGGCTTACTCTGGTCAAGTTTTTCAGGGCAAATCCCGCCACGCGCGATGTTCCGCTCATAGTATTGTCCTCAAAAGAGGAACCCGACATAAAATATAAGGCGTTTGAGCTTGGCGCCAACGATTATATGGTGAAATTTCCCGACAAGCTTGAGGTCATAGCGCGCTTGCGCTACCACTCCAAGGCATATATAAATTTATGCGAGCGCAACGAGGCAATGGCTAGGCTGCAAAAAAGCCAGGCGGCCCTAAAAAACGAATTGGATGAGGCTGCGCGCTATGTGATGGGACTATTGCCCGGGCGCATGGATACTCCAGCGCTTTCAACAGACTGGATTTTTAAAAGCTCTACCGAGCTTGGCGGAGATTGCTTCGGATACGAATGGCTGGACGAAAAAAACTTCGCAATATATCTTTTGGATGTTTGCGGGCACGGAGTCGGGGCGGCGCTGCTTTCGGTTTCTGTGATGAATGTGCTTCGCTCCAAAAGCTTGGCTGGTGTCGATTTTAAAAACCCCGACGAAGTCCTTTCCGGGCTAAACAGCGCCTTCGACATGGACAAGCAAAACGGAATGTACTTCACATTTTGGTACGGAGTGTTCAACTCCCAAACGCGTGTTCTAGAATACGCCTCTGGCGGTCATCCTCCCGCCATTCTAATAGACTCATCCGGATTAAAAAAACTAAAGACCGGCGGGATGGTCATAGGAGGATTTCAAAATGCGACTTTCAAGAAAGCTAAAATAGATGTGCAAAAAGGCGCAAAGTTTTTTGTTTTTAGCGACGGAGTTTACGAAGTGGAGTACGCCGATGGTAAGGGTATGATGAGCTTTGACGACTTTGCCGAGGAACTTAAGTCTGATTCCGGTTGTCAACGTAAAGTGGAGCAGATGATGCGTTTTTCGCAATCTGCACAGAACAGGGAGCTTTTCGACGACGATTTCTCCCTTTGCGAAGTAATTTTCAGATAATCCGCCATGAAAAAATCCTATCCTGCAAAACTTGAAAATCTCGGCGCGATAGCCGCCGATATTGAAAGTTTCTGCGCCTCGAACGGTTTGGAAGACATGTGCTTTCAAATAAATCTTTGCGTTGAGGAGGTTTTTGCAAATTGCGTTGAGTACGGATATTCCAAGGATTCCTCAAAGAGCGTCGAAATAGAAATTGCCAAGCGGGAAAATTGTGTGGAGATATTCGTGAGGGATACAGCGCCGGCCTTTAATCCGTTGTCGGATGTTGCTCCGCCGGACTTGACTTCCAATATTGAAGACCGCAAAGTGGGCGGCCTCGGGGTTTTCTTCCTGCGCAAAAATATGGACAGACTGTCTTATAGGCGCGTTGGAGGAGTAAACGAACTTATGATGGCGAAGAATATACATCCGAAATGAACCTTTTAGACGTACAAAATCTGCGGATAAAATTTAGCACGCGGCGCGGCGAGACGGAGGCCGTCAAAGGAATTGATTTTCGCATCGGCGAGAATGAATCGGTAGCAATTGTCGGCGAAAGCGGTTCGGGTAAAACCGTGACCGCCATGAGTTTGACGCGCCTTCTTCCTCCGCCTCCGGTTTGCTCCGTAAGCGGAAAAATCCTGTTTGAGAAAGACGATGTGGCAGCTATGGACGAAACTTCGCTGCGCAAAATTCGAGGGCGCAAGATAGCCTACATATTTCAAGAGCCGTCAACTTCTTTGAATCCAGTTTTTACGGTCGGGTATCAAATATCCGAGGCGGTAAGGCTCCATTTCCCTGAAACCGAGGATGTGCGAAAGACGGTTGTCGAGGCTCTTGGGGAGGTCGGCATACGCAATCCGGAACTCAGGTACAAGTCGTATCCGCACGAGTTGTCGGGAGGAATGCAGCAGAGGGTCATGATTGCAATGGCATTGGCGTGCAAGCCAAAGCTTCTAGTCGCCGACGAGCCTACTACAGCTCTTGACGTCACTATCCAGAAACAAATAATCGACCTTTTAAAATTTGTGCGCACTAGCCGCGGGATGTCTTTGCTTCTTATAACGCACAACTTTGGAATAATAAGCGAGCTTTGCGAGCGCGTGCTTGTGATGTTCCGCGGAAAAATCGTAGAACAAGGGCGTTGCGCTGACGTTCTCAACAATCCGCAACATCCCTATACAAAGGCGCTAATAGGTTGCATACCGCGCCTTGGAATGACAAAAAAATTGGAGCCGATAGATTATGGAAAACTCGGTGAAATCTGAATCAAAGCGCGACTTTTCTTCCGCCGAGGAACTTTTGAGAGTCAGCAATCTTACGGTGTCGTATCCGATTGCCGGAGGGCTTTTCGGCGGCTCGAAAAAGCTTTTCAACGCCGTTGACGGTGTAAGCTTCTCAATCCGCCGCGGAGAAATTCTGGGGCTTGTTGGCGAGAGCGGTTCGGGCAAGACGACTACCGGAAGGGCGATAATAAAATTGGCCCCGATATCTGGCGGGAAGATCTTCTACCGCGGAGAAAATATTTCCGACTTGGATGAAAAACGCTTTCTTCCATACAGGAAGAAAATCCAGATGATTTTCCAGGATCCATTCAATTCGCTAAATCCCCGAATGGATATTTTCCGAATAATTTCAGAGCCGCTGGATATACATTTCAAGAAGATGGCCCGCCAGAAAAAGCGCGACAGGGTGGCGGAGCTTTTGGAAACCGTTGGATTGAAAGCCGATTATATGGCGCGCTATCCGCACGAATTCTCCGGAGGCCAGCGCCAGCGCATAGGAATTGCCCGCGCCCTGGCGGTAGAGCCTGACTTTATAATTTGCGACGAACCTGTAAGCGCTCTCGATGTTTCCGTCCAGGCTCAGATAATAAATCTTCTCCAAAATTTGCGCGAAGAAATGAATTTGACTTTTCTTTTTGTCGCACACGATATCGCCGTGGTGGAATACCTGAGCGATAGAATAATGGTAATGACTGGCGGAAAAATAGTCGAGCAGGGAGATTCGCGGGAGGTATGCGCCCATCCAAAACATCCGTACACTCAAAAATTAATAGCTGCCGTGCCAAAGTTCTGACACGCCGGAGGAAATAGAGTTTTTACTTGTGTGTCGTTTCTTTGGGATATGGCGGATAAAATTATAGGGATTTTTAAGAGAGCTGCGGCCGTTTCCGCCGCCGTTTTCCTTTGCGCCGCGTGCGTTTCTTGCGGCGGGCGCGAAACCCCGGCGCGCAAAGCCGCAGAGCGCGGGATACTGCTAATGGGAAACGCCGCGGATCCTGCGTCTTTGGATCCGGCGCTTTCTACTGGGCTTTCGGAGTTTAAAATATTGTCTGGGCTTTTCGAGGGGCTTGTCGGCGCAGATTCCCGCACGCTGCGCCCAATACCTGCGGTGGCGAAAACATGGAAAATCTCCGGGGACGGGAAAAAATACACTTTTTACTTGGATGAATCCGCAAAGTGGTCCGACGGCTCTCAGGTTGTTGCTGGAGATTTCGTCTTTGCATGGAGGAGGGTTGTAAATCCGAGGCTTGGCGCCGAGTACGCCTCGCTTATGTTCCCGATAAAAAACGCGCGCACAATAAATTCCGGGGAGATATCCGACCTTTCCGCACTCGGCGTAAGAGCCGTGTCCGACCGTGTTTTGGAAGTTGAGCTTGAAGAACCAACACCGTATTTTCTTTCGCTGCTTTACCATAACGTATATTTTCCGGTATCGAAAAAAAATCTGGAGAAATTCAATGCCGCCCAAACTCGCGACTCTCTTTGGACCCGACCCAAAAATATGGTTTGCAACGGAGCTTTTACGCTCGATTACTGGAGCATAAACGAGAAGGTTTCGGTGCGTAAAAATCCCGCATACCGCGACGCAAAAAACATATTTTTAAACGGCGTGGATTATTTGCCAATATCTAATATCAATACAGAAGACCGAGCCTTCAGGGCTGGGCAGCTGCATATAACAGACTCAATCGCTCCGTCGAGAATCGACGCTGTAAAGCGAGGCTCTCCCGAGACCTTGCGCCGCGACGACTGGCTTGGAGTGTACTATTATATGTTTAATACCCGAAAGCCTCCGTTCGACGATGTGCGTGTGCGCCGGGCTTTTGCGATGTCTGTCGATAGGCGGCTGATAATAGACTCTTTTCTCAAGGCCGGGCAAAAGAGCGCGTACAGCTTTGTCCCGGATAACTGCGACGGCTATATTTTAGAAGAATCCCGCAAAATAAAGTTCGATGTCTCCGCAGCCAGGAAGCTTTTGGCCGAGGCTGGTTATCCTGGAGGCAAGGGATTCCCGCGGGTTAGGCTCACCTACAATACTTCAGAACAGCACAAGCCTATAGCCGAAGCCGTGCAGCAAATGTGGAAAAAAAATCTTGGCGTAGAGGTAGAGCTGTACAATCTTTCATGGCCTGCGTATCTTGCAGCAAGGCGGGAAGGCGACTTTGAAATAGCGCGCTCCAGCTGGGTGGGGGACTTTGCAGCGCCGGAGTCATTCCTGCAAAATTTTGAATCCGCAAGCGGCCTGAACCATACGGGATTTTCGGACGCGAGATACGACTCCCTTTTGCGCGCTGCGGCGCTCTCAAAGGAACGCTCCCAGAGGCTTGAAAACTTGGCGGACGCCGAGGCACTGATGCTTGAAAGCGCGCCAATCGTGCCGCTGTATTTCTATGCGCGAGTATATCGAATTTCTCCTATGGTTGAAAACTGGACTTCAAACCTTCTTGATTACCACGACTACAAAGGAGTGAGGCTGAATCCGGAAGCCGAAAAATAGACTTATGCTAAAATATTTCGCAAGCAGAATTTTAGAGGCTGTTCCCGTCTTTTTTATAATAGTGACGGCGGTGTTTTTTATGGTGCGGTTTGTCCCCGGAGGTCCTTTCGACAAAGAGCGCGCGGTTAGCGAGGAAACATTGGCGGCGCTTAATTCTTATTACGGCTTGGACAAGCCTCTCGTGGTCCAGTATTGCGGCTTTTGGAAAAATCTTGCCAACGGAGATTTGGGACCCTCTTTTAAATACGCAGGCTGGAGCGTAAACGAAATTTTGCGCGAAAAGGCTTTGGTTTCTTTGGAGCTTGGCGGTTGCGCGCTTGTTATTGCATTGGCGCTTGGATTGTTCGTCGGATTTGCGGCGGCGGCTTTCCCCCGAGGCAGGGTTGGAGCGGCGCTTTCGGGCATTTCATTGGTGGGAATATGTCTGCCGGCTTTTGTCCTGGGGCCGGTTTTGATTTTAATTTTTTGCCTGAGATTGAAATGTTTTAATGCAATGGGATGGTCCGATTTCCCGTCGGATATCGTTTTGCCGGCATTTACATTGGCTCTTTTCTACGCCGCTTGGATTGCCAGGCTTTCGCGGAGCAGGGCGGTTGAGGAGAAATCTCGCGGATATGTCAGAACTGCGGTTGCCAAAGGATGCGGAAAGGGCAGGGTTTACTTTGTTCACATACTGCGCAATGCCATTCAGCCTGTAATTTCGTACATGGGTCCTGCGGCGGCGGGTTTGCTTTCGGGCTCTTTTGTGGTTGAGACAATCTTTCAGATTCCGGGGCTTGGAAGGTTCTTTATATCGAGCGCTCTCGACAATGACTACACCATGATTATGGGCTGTGTTATGCTTTATTCCGTATTTATAATAGCCTTTAATCTGCTTTCCGATTTTCTGCTTGCGGCGGTCAATCCTAAAATAGCCAAGGAGATGAGGAAATGAGATCTGGTTGGGTATTTGAAGAATCTTCGTCGGATTCCGCGTTTGCGAGGGCTTGGAGAGCGTTGAAGTCAGACAGGCTCGCGCTTGCGTCGCTTGCGTTTGTAATAGCAACAGCAATCCTTTGTTTTGCCGCGGGGATTGTGGCTCCCTACGACTACCAGGTTCAAAATCTCTCAATCGGAGCCACTCCGCCTTCGCTAGACCACTGGTTCGGGACGGATATACACGGGCGGGATTTGCTAAGCAGAATGCTCTACGGAGGGAGGGTTTCGTTTGCCGTAGGGATATTGGCGACGGCAGTGGCTGTCGTCATAGGGACATCCTACGGAATGGTTTCTGGAATGTGCGGAGGGAAAACCGATGCGCTGATGATGAGGATTGTAGATATAATTTATTCTCTTCCGTTTACGATATTTGTGATACTTTTAATGATGGCTTTCGGGCGGAGCTTATGGCTAATATTCGTGGCAATAGGGGCGGTTGAATGGTTGACGATGGCTAGAATTGTCAGGGCTATGACGCTCGACATAAAGTCCAGGCAGTTTGTTGAAGCCGCGGTGGCTTTGGGCGAGAGCCGTTTGGGAATTATGCGCAGGCATATACTGCCGAACGTTTTTGGATCAGTTCTTGTATGCGCGGCGCTTACGGTGCCAAGCGTTATGCTTTTGGAGGCTTTTTTAAGCTTTTTGGGGCTAGGAGTGCAAGCTCCTTTGCCGTCGTGGGGAGGCCTTGTAAAAGACGGTGCGGAATATATGGAAGACGCCCCGTGGATGTTGGTTTTTCCGGCTTTGTTTTTTAGCGCCACTCTATACGCCTTAAATAGAATAGGGGAAGCCGTATCGGAAAACTTGGGGGATAAATGAAAAAACTTGCCATAGTAGGCGCGGGAGCCGCGGGGGTTTTTTGCGCGGCGGCTCTGAAAAAAAGCCAGAACCTTGATGTAAGAATATACGAGGCTTCGGGAAAGCCCCTGCAAAAGCTTCTGCTTACCGGAGGCGGAAGGTGCAATTTTACAAATTTGAATGTCGATAAAAATATTCCGAGGGAGTTTTATCCGCGCGGGGCTTCCGCCATCAGAAAGTCGCTCTTGAGATTCGGCGCGAGGGCGGCTATAGAATTTTTTGAAAAGCTTGGCGTAAAAAGCAAGGTTGAGTCAGGGGGGAGGGTTTTCCCGGCATCCGACAAAGCGGAGGACGTGGCGGAGGCTCTGACGGCAGCCGCGCTGCGCAATGGCGCTGTTTTTGAATTGGGCTCGCGCGTGAAGTCAATTTCTAAAGTCGGAGACAAATTTGAATTGGCTTGCGGGCGTTTTAATGGTGATGATTTTAGTAGTTCCGCCGATGCAGTTATGGTGTGCGTGGGCGGAAACTGGAACGGTTCTTTAAGAAAATCGCTCGAGGCGTTCGGGCATTCATTTGAGTCCGCTGCGCCTTCTCTGTTTTCGATGAAATTAGACGCTTCGGAAACTTCGGATTGGCGCGATTTATCTGGAATATCCGTTCCTTGCGCAAAGCTTTCTGCATGCCTAGCAAACGGAAAGTTTTCGGCCGAGGGCGCTCTTTTGCTTACTCATTTTGGAATTGGAGGCCCGTCTGTTTTAAAGCTGTCAAGTTTTGGGGCGCGCGCGTTTGCGGCGGAAAATTACGCTTTTGAACTGTCTATAAACTTTGCGCCAAACTTGCGCGCAGACATGGATGCCGCCTTTGCGGTTGCGCGTTTGGATTCGCCTAAAAAATCGGTTTTGAATATTCCCATGTTCAATATTCCAAAAGCGCTTTGGGCTTATCTCTGCGGAGTTTCTGGGATTGAGGAAAATTGTACGATGGCGAATTTCCCATTGTCAAAGCAAAAGGTTCTAATAGGGAACATTGTAAACTTTAAAGCCAAAGTTTCCGGCAAGTCTTCGCACAAGGAGGAATTTGTGACATGCGGTGGCTTGAAACTTGATCAAATAGATTTTTCTACTATGCAGAGCAGACTTGTTCCAAATCTTTATTTTGCGGGCGAATGCCTAGATATAGACGGAATAACTGGCGGTTTTAACTTGCAGGCGGCTTGGACTGGGGCAAAAGTGGCGGCAGAAAACATAGAAAAAACTCTGATTTTCTAAAATTTACATCGCAAGTTATTGCAGACCAAATAAATAAAAATTAAAAAAAATACTTGCAAAATTTCAGATGAAATAAGATTATAACACCATAATAAAAATTTCCTCCCCCATCATATATATAAGCGCCCCTTGAGATGTTTTTCCTCCAAGGGGCGCACCTTTTTATCCGGCCGTTGGCAGTTTTCTTTTTTGTATAGCCAATCCGTATTATGTTTAAGACGTTCGGTCTGGTCGGAATGAAGGACAAAAGAATTTTGGAACGCGAAAGATTGTTGAAAAAGATTTTTTATTAAGCGCATAATTGCACATGCAAAAACCGCCCTGCAAGAGCCGAAACCTGAGCATGTTGAAGCAGCGAAAAAAATCCAAGTTGGACAAATCCATCCAATCTATGCAACCGCAACCTATGCGCCAGGCAGTTTTACTCTAAAATATTAAGC
>OJMH01000202.1_pt1 | contig 90338 bp, 77 predicted proteins | sample 1597111 | NCBI WGS metagenome assembly OJMH01 (sample SAMEA2452115, study PRJEB22498) | human gut metagenome | reverse complement strand
GTGGAGGGCGCGGAACGCGACGCGCTGCTTGGATCCCGTTCGCTGGTCCGGCAGGACAGCCCCCGCCTTCTGGTGTCTGTCTACCACCGGAGCGCGGATCTTTGGGAACTCCCGCTTCTTGTGCGGTCGCTGTATCCCGGTGCCAGCCTGTACCTGCGGCGCATGGACGGTGTCCCTGCGTGGGATATTGAGCTGTATGCCGTGCCGGACGAAGAACTCCCGGCAGTGGCACGGGAATGAGCCATCCGCGCTCCGGTCGGTGTCCGCTTAAACGTTGCCGCTTTCGTAGACAGTTTTCTCGGGCGTCCAGTCGTGCAGCGTGAGGCAAAGTGCCGCCGCGGCGGCTTTGGCGCCGGGCAGATCATGCTCCCGGTAGTTGCCGCATTGCGTGCGCGTCGCACCGGGGATTTCTCCCTCATAGGCGGCAATGAAGGCAAAGCTGTCCTGCACCAGCCGGATGGCTTCGGCGCGGCTGACGCTGTCGCGCAGGAGCAGATAAAAGCCGGTACGGCATCCCATAGGACCCACATAAACCACCTGGTTGGCGTACCCGCTGTTGCGTGCGTAGGTGGCGAACAGATGCTCGATGGTATGGGCGGCTGGCGTGGGCAGGTAGTCCCCGCTGTTCGGCACCTTCATGCGGACATCATAGGTCACGATGTCCCCGTCCACACGGGACACGTACAGACCCGGCAGGAGCGTATCGTGGTTGACAGTGAAGCTGGCGATGGTTTTCATATTGATGGCTATGGCTTTTGCGTCGGCAAAAGCCTCCTTTCTTTCAGGATCGGATACTGATAACATGCGGAGCAGGGGAGGATCTTTGGACTTTTCAGCCCTGAAGAATCTGTCCGTCAGTCTGTTGCCGGACAGACAATCTGCCGCCGCATCCCGTGGGCGTCGGCTGTTTCGGACACCGCCGCGTCTGCGACCAGCAGGCGGAGGGCGTAGCGCGCGTAGGTGAACCGGAAGCCCCGGAGCAGTTCCCCGGCGGAATCCGAATCCGCCGTGCGCAGATCCAGCGCAAGGTAATCGCATACCGACAGCATCCGCCCCGGCGTGCGCCAGCCGGTGTACTGCACGATACCTGCGCCGGTGCTGTCCTGCGCGAAAGCATCCGGTACCGTTTCTCCCTCCGCCCGCACGAAAGCATCTGCCGGGAGCGCCACGCCGAGTGCCGTGCCGCTGTCCGCAAGCAGCTGCTTCAGCTCGCGCAGAAAGTCCAGTGCGCGGGCATCCGCGTCATCGTTCCCGCACGGAATGCCAAGCAGCAGGAGTTCATCGACGCCTGCCCGTGCCGCGGAGGTCAGGAGACTCAACTCCACGCCGCGGCGCAGAACGGCGGCAGCCGGATCCGCGCGGTACACATCGTCCAGGCACTGCACCCGAAAAATGCCCAGTACGCGCAGTCCGGCGCGGTGCAACCGCCCGACTTCCGCCTCCGGGGTCGGCGCGCCTTCGGCGACAGTCAATCCGGCGGTCGCGGCGGTGGGAAAGGCGTAGCCAAGCTGACCGTCCGGGTTCTCCGACAGTGTGATGACGGCGCCGGACGCGTCTGCCGGCAGTCCGGGCAGCTCCCCGCCGGGGGATATCGCGCCCCCACGGAAATCCGGAACTGTGATCTGCCGGAGCGCGGCTTGGGTGGAGGCAGTCCATGCGTCCGCTTCCAACCCGGCGTGGTAAGCGTCCGAGCGGCGCTTGAGGGCAGAACCCCATATCAGAGCCACTGCCACGACAGCAAGACATACGGCGACCGTCACCGCTGCCCGTCGCCGGACATTGCGGGAAATGCGCAGACGGCTGCGCCGCGTTGCGCCGGCACTGTAACGCCGCGATACGCGCACGAAGGATGATTTCTTCGACCTCATAGTGCCGCGGTCACTCCATGGCGACCAGATCGATGCTTTGCCCGTACTCGTTGAGCACGACGCGGCACGCTTCGGCGCGTGACTCCTCCAGCAGACCCATCTGGGCGCTCTGGTAATACTTCAGCAGGGTGGAGCTGTTCTGCATGGCATACCCAGCCTCCGGCGCCAGCCGCATGATGACATAATAGCCGTTGCCGCACAGGAACGGATCGCTGACCTCCCCGACCTGCAGGGCAAAGGTGTTCTGCTCGTAGATCTCGTCCATTTCGCCGCGCGTGAAGTAGTAGCCGTCCTTGGATACCATGCTCAGGTCGTCATTGAGTGCCGATCCGATGTACCCGTTCATGACATCCTGACGCTGTTCCGTCCCGGAGACCGCCCGCAGTGCCTGCGTGATCTTCTTTGCTTCCGCCAGATTCTGCTCCGGACTCTCGCCCTCGTCGTTGCGGAGGAACACGTGTATGGTGCGGGCATAGTCGGGGCTTTCCAGTACGAACTCGACGAATTCGTCAATGTTTTCGGCAGTATAGGCGAAGTGCTTCCCGGCCTCCAGCGTGTAGTACAGCACGGACTCCAGGTAGCTTACGCGCAGGGCGAAGCGCTGATAGTGATCGGTGAGGTTGTGCTCCTTCAGGTAGTCCTTGTACTTGCCGGTCTTGCCGCCGCACTCCTGCGTAATCAGCTGGTCGATCTGCCTGTCCACATAGTTGTCCGCCTCCTTGGAGTCGGTGCTTATGCCGTAGGCGGCGCAGGTCGCCAGCACCATATAGTTCGCCCGGAGCTTGTCCATGACGCGCTCCTCCAGCTCTGCCCGGTATTTCTCGGCTGTGTCGGCGTTTTGCCAGATGTCCGCGCCGTATTCGCCCGCCATGGCATCCTTGACCAGCAGGGTCACAAAGCGCAGCTCCTCATACAGAACGTCAAAGCCGCCGCTTTCTCCGATCACGCGCTGGTTCTCCCGATCCGCCCGGGACGTGCAGCCTGCCAGTGCCGTGAGCATCAGCACGAGCGCCAGCGCCATCGCGCCTGCCCGCCCGCATATTCTTTTCAGTTTGACCATTGTTTTTCTCCCTTTCGGCACGCCTGTTTGGCGCACGTTGCTATCCTACAGTATAGCACGATATTGTGACGGGTTTATGACCATACGGAAAAACAGCGGAAAAGATGTTTTCATACCCGGAAGTTTTGGATACCTGCAACGAGGTGCCCGGCGGGGCAGGTCGAGCCGCGTCACCGGGGCGAACCCTGCACCGCAGGCAATCCTGCTCCGTTCCCGCGCCGTAAAAAGGGATAAATGCTGTTTCCATGCCCAAAATCGGCATTGACTTTTCCGTAAAACTGTGGTATACTATAAGTGGATAAGAGTCCGATTGCCACGGCGGCGGGATCCGGCGGGGGAACGGTCACAAGAGGCGTCTGAGTACGCAGGGCGGCTCCCGGTCACGGGGGCGGAGAGGAGTATACCATGAGTGAGGAAAAACTGAATCCAATCAACGTCACGGGGGCACCGCTGGTCGGCGGTTCCTACCTGATGTATAAGGATCGTCCGCTGGTGCGGGAGGGCGACACCATCTGCTACGGCGATATGACGGAAAAATATATACTGGTTATGGACATTATGAGCTATAAGGATGAGGGCGGCACCCGCGTTCCGAACGATGTGTTCGTCAGCGTGGTGGAAACGGCAGATCAGAATAAAGTATACCGGCAGGGCGGCAAGAAGGGACTGTATGAGGCGTTCGGGTACGGAATCATCTGGCTGGAGCAGGCGCTGGCAAAATAAGGAACCCCGGAAATCACACGCGCGGTGATAATCCGGAGGTACCCATATGTACGGAACAAAAAGGGGCTTCCGCCGTGCGGACGCCCCTTTTTCGGGAGATGAAAGGACAGATTGCAATGTATTTTGATACGTGTGAGGATATTCTGCGCGAAAGTATTGCGGGGGACGTGATTCCCTCGGCGGCATTCGCCATCGGGCAGGGCAGGGAGGTGCTGCGTTCCGGCGTGATGGGGGATCGGACACGGTTCCCGGCACCGGAGAAGGCGGACCGGGACACGCTGTATGATCTGGCATCACTGTCCAAGCTGGTGTCCACGACCATGGTAGCCCTGCGGCTGGTGGAGCAGGGGCGATTGCTCCTGTCCGACACGATGTCGCGCTGGTTTACGCCGGCGGAACTGGCGGGGGCACCGGAAGGGCGCGCCGACGTGACGGTATTCCGCCTCATGACGCATACCTCCGGCATCACGCCGCATATAGCGCTCTGGAATAGGACGGAAACGCCTGAGCAAAGTGCCGTGGCACATATAATCCTGTCCTCCGAACCGTTTTGCCGCCCCGGCGAGCAGGTCTACTACTCCTGCATGGGGTACATCCTGCTCCAGATTATTCTGGAGCGGCTGACCGGGCGGCGGCTGGACGATCTGGCACGGGAGTATGTGTTTGCCCCGCTGGGCATGGCGCACACGGGCTACTGTCCGGAGTCCGACAACGTGGTGACGACCGAATATTCCGCCCTGTACAAGGCGTATATCAAGGGGCACGTCCATGACGAGAACGCGCATTTCCTCGGCGGTGTGTCCGGAAACGCGGGGGTGTTTGCCCCGCTTGATGACATGATTCGCTTTGCCGTCATGTGCTCGACCCACGGTGAGCTGCCCGGTGCGGCATTCGGAACGGCGGAGGGACGTTTGCTTTCCCCCTGCACCTTTGCAGCGGCAATCCGCGATTATACGCCGGGGCTTGCCGAGGCGCGCGGACTCGGCTTCCAGCTCAAGCCGCCCCTGCCTGCGCTGTCCTCGGCAGGCGACCTCATGGCGGATGGCTCCTTCGGGCATACCGGCTTTACCGGCACCTCCCTGTGGGTGGATGCGGAAAGCGGTCTGTGGGGCGTTCTGCTGACCAACGCCGTCCATTTCGGACGCGACAAAACCGCGTTCTTCCGCGTGCGCCGTGCTTTCTATACCGCTATGGCGGCAGGACAGGGCGGGCGGCAGTGAGGTTCGGAGTTACTGTCCCGCAGTGTCCTTTTCGAAGGGCACATCAATCCCGTTGACCTCTGCACCGTCATCGGCACGGATGAGAATGTACTTTACGCCGTCGATGATGCGGGTCTCGACCAGCTCGGCTCGCTCCGGATTGACGCGGATTACGACATCGGGCGTTCTGACCTCGAATTTGCGTGTATCCACCAGATTGCGGGGGCTGACGGCGGCGCCGGAGCCGAAACTGCGGTCGAATTTCTCCTCAAAGGCGTTGATGCCTTCCTCGGGCACGCCGCCGAAGCCCAGCATATCCCGCAGAGCGTACTTGTCCACGGTCAGCGGCTCCGGCTCCTTGGACGCCTTGTGATCTTCTACCGCCTGGCAGATCTGCGCGCGCACTGCCCGCACAACCGGCAGACTGCACGCCTCCCCTACCGACTCCGCCAGCACGTTGCGGAAGGTCTCCTGCTGGGCGGCGGCGGGCATGGGCAGCTTTCCGGCACGGAACACGGCATCGGTAAACTCCTCATGGCTGTCGCTGGTGTCGCGGGTATAGTACAGCGCGCCGTAGAGATTGGTGGAGCGGTTGTCAAAGGCGGGGAACAGAAAGCCCAGCGCGGGCGGCGCAACGACCGAGTCGGCTGTGATATTGCGGAAACAGTTGTCCCGGACAAAGTAGGACAGCGCGGGCTTTGCCATGCTGACCGGGCAGATGGCGCAGAGGATGTAGCGGAATATCTCGCCGGAGTCCTCCGAGCGTCCGCCGTCCTTGTGGTAGGAGAACACGTCATAGCTGTCGTGGCAGAGCAGGATCATGTAGTTGCCCTCCAGCGCCAGCGAACCGATTACCTTTTCGTAAAAGGCGTGGACGGCGGCGTCATCACCGAGGGCGCTTTCGCGCAGAGTCATGAGCAGACCGTGCTCCGCACCGGACTGCACCTGCGCAGTCGAAAAGGCGATGTCCATCAGATTGGTTCCGACTTTTCCGGACAGCGCCTTCCTGAGCAGTGTCAGCACCTCTTCTGCCTCGCTTTCGGACATCAGTCCCAGCGACTGGTCAAATTCGGAGATGATGGTTCGTTTTTCGTTGACATAGCATCCCCGGATGCGGGAGATGCCGCTCTTTTCCGCCCTGTAACGGCGGCGGATTTCGGATATTTCTTTATCGTTCAATGTTTTTGCTCCTTACGGGCGGTGCCCGGGAAAATATGAAAAGGGAGGTCTATGATGATGGAAGAGAAGCGCAAGGAACGGCAGACTGTGCCGAAGAAGCCTGCCGCGCGGTGTGAGGACTGTGAATTCTACGACTACGACGAGAATTGGGAGACCTATACCTGCCGTGTGTCGCTGGACGAGGACGAGATGGGGCGCTTTACGTCCGGGCAGACCGGGCGGTGCCCCTACTTCCGGTACTACGACGAGTATAAAAGCGTACACAAACAGATTTAGAGAACCGCCGATTTGTTCGGCGGTTTCTTGTACCCATCAGGGAAGCTTTTGCCCGTGCGCACAGAATGACCGCAAGGGACACGCCCCGCACGCCGGGGCGCGGGCGGTGCAGGTATCCCGTCCGAACTGCACGATGCGGTGGCAGAAATCCGACTGCTCCTCTGGTGGGATGAGCGGGGAAAGGATGCGTTCTGCCCGGACGGGGTCCTTCAGCTCCTCGGGGTAAAACCCAAGCCGCCCGCAGATGCGGATGCAGTGCGTATCTGCCACGATGCCCGGCTGACCGTACAGGTCGCCGCGGACGAGATTGGCAATCTTGCGCCCCACGCCGGGCAGGGAGAGAAGGGTATCCATGTCCTCCGGCACCAATCCCGCCCAGTCGGCGGCGAGAATGGCGCAGGTCGCACGGATACTCTCCGCCTTGGTTCGGAACAGTCCGCAGGGGCGGATGACGGCTTCCACATCTGCCTGCGGCGCGGCGGCAAGTGCTCCCGGAGTCGGATACAGCCGGAACAGCTCCCGGCAGACCTGATTGACCCGCGCGTCGGTACACTGTGCCGACAGCCTCGCCATGACAAGCAGACGCCAGCCGTTTCGGCGGCGCGTTTCCGGATCGGAATCGTGCTGCCCGCCCCAGTCCAGGGCGCAGACTGCGGCGGGATAGCGTACTTTCAGAGCGGCGACAATGTCCGCCACCGGTACGGATGTGGTGGAATTCATGGAAACGGTACCCGTTGCCCGTCCGGTGTCAGATATACCGGATGGTCGTGGCAACGACCTCGCCGTTTACGGTGACGATGTTGGAGCCGCCCATAGCGCCGGCTTCCAGCTGCATTCCCGCGACCGTGGCGGTCATGTGCGCTCCGTTCACGCGCGCGCGGGGCATCTCGGCATATACCTGCCCGTCCACAACCAGCTCCTCAATCTTCCCGACCCGGCGGTACTGGATTTGGTGCCCGTCCCATGCCGTTTCAACGTACACCCGAACCTTTTCGCTGCCCGTTTCATCAGCGGAGCGCAGGATCGGCGTGTCGGGGATGACCGGCTGTTCTGTCGGGGCAGATTCTGCATCGGCGCTTTCCTCCGCATTGGCGGTTGTTGCCGACATATCCGCAACGGTGCCGTCCGGGTTCAGCGTGAGCGTTCCGTTGGGGAGAGGTGCCTCGGCGGCTTCGGCTTCCGCCGCCCGTCTGGAGAGCAGTCCGTACCGCACGCCCATGATGAGATAGTACAGCACGTAAGCATGGAACAGGATATCCAGGATGAGGCTGATATGGAAGTTAAGCAGCAGCCAGACGGAATCCAGGGAGAACAGCACCAACGCCGCAATCATCCAGCCGTAGTGCTTTTTGGAGAATATCCAGCACAGCAGGTACGGCACCAGCAGAACGGCGGCGATGACGGCACCGATTACCAGGATCGCTGTCGGGTTAGCGGCAGGCTCCAGTCCGATATCCTCCGGGCTATATGCCCACGCGGCGGAGAAGCTGGCTACATAGTACGGGATGGAAGCGGAGAACAGAAAGTAGAAATTGCCATGGGCAAAGGAGATCACCGAATTGATAAGGGTGAACAGGATGACCAGCAACAGGTTGCTGCGGGCGATCCCGTACTTGTTGGCTGCGATGGCGCTCTTGGTGGGCTTGAACGGGGAATTCATTGTACAATACCTCTTTTCTTATTCTCTATCGGTTATTTGTCTTCGGTCCGGGCATCCGGTTCGGGAATTGATACCAGCTTTTCCAACTGGGGCAGGTCGTAGCAGGGGATCAACAGCTCGTAGCTGTCACCGCCCGGTGCGCCCAGCATCACGCAGTACCACGTGCGTCCCTTTACGGCGAGCAGACCGGTCTTTTTAAGGTGGTACGGCTTGAAGCGTCCCTCGCCGGGGCGCTCCTCCTTGAGCCACATATCCACCACGAAGGGGCGGTCACAGGTCACACGTCCCCGGATAGCCTCGGTCGGGATGCGCAGATTGCAGGTGCCGTCCGACAGGCACAGGTCATTTCCCTGCCGCCATGCGAGAACCAGCAGGCTCTGAAAGCGCCCGTTCCGATCCAGTCCGACCGTGCGATCCCCTTTCTTTTCGTAGACGAAGGGAAAGACGTCCAGCTCCAGTGCATCGTCCGGCACGTGCAACTGAGCGCGCGCCTGCCGCTGAAGGCGGGTCATCTCCTTCATGGCGGTTTCCACGGCGGCGGCGTTCTGCCCGGAGGCGTTCGCCTCCTGCCGTTCGCGCGTCTCCTGCATCATGGTCTTTTTCTGGATGCGGTATGCCCAACTGACCAGCACGCCGCCTGCAATCAGCAGAGCCAGCAGGATCCATGCGAAATATGCGCGGTCGCCTGAAAACAGCGTGTCGCGCCAGAGAAATACCGGGACGATGGCGATGATTGTCAGCAGCAGCCCCAGTCCCAGCTGCCAGCTCCCGTGTCCCCCGGCTTGCCTGCCGCGGGGCGGGGTCAGGGGTTGATCAAAGGCTTCAAACGCCGCGTCGGAAGCCTGTCTCAACTGCTCCTCCAACGCGCTGTCAATATGCTCTGCGTCGAAGGGTGTGCTGTCCGGACGGACGGAATGCGTATCCTCTGTCCGGTTGATGGAAAACAGATTTTTCACGGAAGCTCCTCCTTGTCGGATATCATTCCAGATCGGCGTCCTTGACGTATTCCTTGCCGTGCAGGGCTATAAATGCCTTGCGGGCGGGCAGGTCATCGCCCAACAGCGTATCGAACATACGGGCAGTCGCGGCGGCATCGGTCGGCGTGACGGCAACCAAACGGCGCGTGGCGGGATGCATGGTGGTCTCGGACATCATGGCGGGGGTGTTCTCGCCCAGACCCTTGGAGCGCTGGAGCGTGTAGCGGGTGTTTCCGAGCTGCTTCAGTATTTCGGCTTTTTCAAATTCGTCGTAGGCAAAGTAGGTCTTGCTCTTGGTGGTAATCTCAAAGAGCGGCGTCTCGGCAATGAACACCTTGCCTTCCTTCAGCAGGGTAGGCAGCAGACGGTAAAACAGCGTCAGCAGCAGCGTGCGTATCTGGAATCCGTCCTCGTCGGCATCGGTACACAGAATGATCTTGGACCAGCGGAGGTTTGCCAGATTGAAGTCGGATGCGTCATCCTTGCGCTTACTGCCGGTTATCTCCACGCCGCACCCGATGACACGGATCAGGTCGGAGATAATATCGCTCTTGGAAATGCGGTTGTAATCCGCTTTAAGGCAGTTGAGCGTCTTGCCGCGCACCGGGATGACTGCCTGAAATTCCGGATCGCGCGCCAGCTTGACCGACGTCATAGCGGAATCACCCTCCACGATGTACAGCTCCCGGCGTGCGACGTCCTTGGTGCGGCAGTTTACGAATTTTTCCACCCGGTTGGACATATCCACAACGGTATTGAACTTGCGGCGCATCAGGTTCTTCTGCGACTCGGCGCTCTCGCGGCTGCGCTTGTTGTTCAGAATCCGACCGGTAAACACCTCCGCCTCGGCGGGATGCTCCATGAAGTAAATCTCCAGCTGTTCGCGCAGGAAAGCGTTCATGGCACTGTATATAAAGGTGTTGGTAATGGCTTTTTTTGTCTGGTTCTCATAGGAAGTCTGAGTCGAAAAGCTGTTGATGACCAGCACAAGGCAGTCCTCAATATCCTGAAACGTGATGCGCGGCTCGTTCTGCTTGTACTTCTTGCCAGCCCGCAGGAACTTATCCACCGCGTACACGAACGCGGAGCGGACTGCCTTGTCCGGCGAGCCGCCATGCTCCAGAAAGCTGGAGTTGTGGTAGTACTCCAGCATCGGCGCGGAGGCTGATGCGGAAAAGACAAAATCCGCTTTGAGCTTATAGTCGGGCTTATCCGCACGGTCGCGCCCGGAGGTTTCCAGATGCCATTGTGCCGTCGGGATGAGGAGGCTTTCCCCTTCCTTCTCGGCAACGTAGTCGGCGATGCCGTCCCGGTAGTAGAAGGATTCCAGCGGAAAGCTGCCGTCTTCCTGCTCGAACAGCAGGTCAAAACGAACCCCCGCGTTCACAACCGCCTGCCGGCGCAGTATGTCGGTGAGGAATTCGTGCGGAATGCGGATGTCGGTGAATACGTCCAGGTCGGGGCGCCAGCGGATGACGGTGCCCGTCCGGGCGTTCTTTTTGTCCAGCGGCTCCTCGGTCAACTCACCGACGACCTCGCCCTTGCGGAAGGAGATGCTCCGCTTGACCTGCCCGCTGTAGGATGTGACCTCCATGTATTCGGAGGAATACTGCGTTGCGCAGGCGCCCAGACCGTTCAGTCCCAGCGAGTACTCGTATGCGGAACCGTTGCTGTTGTTGTCGTATTTTCCGCCGGCGTACAGCTCACAGTAGATGAGATCCCAGTTCCAGCGTCCCTCGCGTTCGTTCCAGCCCAGCGGCACGCCGCGCCCGCGGTCATCCACCTCGATGCTCAGATCGCGGAAGTACGTGACCTTTATGACCGATCCGTGTCCCTCACGCGCTTCGTCCACGGCGTTGGACAGGATTTCAAAGAAGGAGTGCTCGCACCCCTCCAGCCCGTCCGAGCCGAATATGACGCCCGGACGCTTGCGGACGCGGTCTGCGCCCTTGAGCGACGTGATGCTCTCATCGCCGTATCCGTCCGGCTTGGCGGATGCCGACCTTGCCGTCTTTTTATCCTTTTGGGGAGCCGCTTTAGCCGCAGCTGTTTTTTCTTCGGTTACACCTACACCGGTCTTCTGGGGCATGGCTTTCTCCTGCCTTCCTTAATTTTATGTGTTTATATGTATTCACCCGGCTTGCGGGTGCATGATTCCGTTTCATTATACCACACGCGCCGGGAAAATGCAAGGCTTTTTTGCGGCGCGTGGGTGTTCGGAAAGCACGCATCCCGGAACAAGTGCATTTACTTTGCGAATTTACTTGAAATTTCTCTTGACTTGCCGCCCATCTTATGGTATAATACGGATTGTTCACGCCGGAATGATGGAACTGGCAGACGTGCTGGACTCAAAATCCAGTGGTAGCGATACCGTGCGGGTTCGACCCCCGCTTCCGGCACCAGTCATAATACAAAAAGCCCACCCTGCGCGTCCCGATCCTTGGATCGTGGCGGTTGGGGTGGGCTTTTTGCGGATGTGCCGGATCACGGTTCCTCGGTCTGATACTGGGCGCGGGGACCGCCGATATAGGGCGGACGCGTGCGGGCAAAGACAACGGGTGCCTCGCCGATACGCGACACGGACAGCCGCACCGGGACTGCCACCCGGCGCAGGTGCATTCCGATGAGCGTCTGCCCGATGTCCATGCCCGCATGGGCACGGATGCACTCGACAGCGACCGGGTCGGCAAAGCGTTCCCACACCGCTGTGGCGAAGGAACCGCCCGCGTGCGGCTGGGGTTTGACCCAGACAGGCTCCAGCCCGTAGCGTTCCGCGCACGCACGCTCCACGATGAGCGCGCGGTTGAGATGCTCGCAGCACTGTGCGGCGAGCAGGATACCCGCAGCCTGCAGGGGCGGGAGCAGGGCGTCAATCAGGGCGGCGGCGGCGTCCGGACTGGAGCATTTGCCGATGCGCCCGCCGACCATTTCGGAGGAGGAGCAGCCGACGACGAGAATCTGTCCGGCGGTAAGATGCGCGGCGGGGATCAGCTCGGCGACGGCAACGCCGGCGTCGGCGCGGATGCGGGAAAGAATATTGTCAGACATGGTGTTCTCCCTTTTCGGATATGCCCCCCGACCTGCGCCGGGGGGCTGCCCTCTGCGGGCGGAGGCGGGGTATCAGGCTCAGTAAAACGTTGCCACTTCCTCGGCTGGCTTGGAGGTCAGGGCGGAGTCTGTGGCGTAGAGGACGGGACCGGGGCGGTTGGCGTAGAGCTTGTGAGTTTCAATGCGGATTTTAGCCGTGACAAGAATCCAATCGCGGGTCTTGTAGGGGACGGGGGCGGAGAAATTGCAGACCAGCGGGGAGTAGGTAATATCGGCTGCGCAGCAGGTCATGACGTGTCTGCCGACCAGCAGGGCAGCCTTGCCCAGCTTGGGGTCGCGCATGACGATGCCCTTCACGCGAACGGTCTTGCCGTCCCATGCCTGCAGTTCCTCGGTCAGGTCACGGTACCAGACGGCATAATCCTCGTCGCCGATCTCCACGATGGGGGCATTCAGATCGAAGGGCAGGGGATCTTCAATGTCGTCGGATTCCACGTGCCCGTCCGGATAGTCGTAGGAAATCTGCGCACGGCGGGAGCATCCCCGCACGATCTTGTGGATGGTTTCCTTGTCAATATCCGCCGGTGTGCGGTTGAGCACGACCAGATCGGTGTTCATCAGCTTGTCCACCATCAGCTGGCGCATATTCTGGTTGTAGCTGAGGAAGGTGTTGGCATCGGCGAACATCATCTGCTGATAGATAACCCAGTTCTGCGGCATGGCGTCATACAGCGTGCTCAGCATCCACATTCCGTTGTACTCGATGAGGATGCGATCCAGCTTATGCTTTTTCGCCATGGCGGAGAGAAGGTCGGGCGTCAGGTCGGACTCGTTTTCCACAGTCTCCAGATAGACATTCTTCCCGTTGAAGGTCGAGATGTCCAACTCGTCCATACCTTCCTCGCACTGGATGATCAGCGTTTTTTCTCCCGTATTGAACTGCGGACTTTCCATCGACTCCTGGATCATGTGGGTCTTGCCGCCCTCAAGGAAGCCGGTGAAAAGGTAAACAGGTAAATCGTATGCCATGGTGTGCTCTCCTTACGCGTCAGTCCTCCTCGGACTTGTGCAGTGTTACTCCGAACAGCGCGGACAGGGCATCTACCTTCAGCCCGGAGCCGATGACGCACAGCCGACCGATGACAGCCGGAGCACCCGTGCGGACGTCGGGCTCGCCGGGAACGTAGTCAAAGTGAATCCAGCCTTCGCTTGCGCTGTCGGCGGGTGCCACAATGCCCTTGGCGCGCAGAACGGTGCCGTACTTGCCCTCATCACACAGGGCGGTCAGCATACTTTCCAACGCCGCGCGGTCAAAACGGACGGTCGTCTCGGCGCCGCAGCTTACGAACACCTCATCGGCATCGTGGTGATGGTGATGGTGTCCCTCGTGGTCGTGGTGGCAGCAGCCGCACCCGCACTCGTCCTCATCCTCGTCCCCGTCATGATGGTGATGATGCTCATGCTCATCGTGGTCATTCTCATCCTCGTGATGATGGTGGTGATGCTCATGCTCATGCTCATCATGGTCATCCTCATCCTCGTGGTGATGGTGGTGATGCTCATGCCCGTCCTCATCGTCCTCCTCGGCGGCAAGGCGGGACAGCTCTGCCTCCAGCGTGTCGCGGCGCTCCATTGCCTCGCGCAGCTGGTCGCCGGTCAGCTGGTTCCACGGTGTGGAGACAATGACAGCCGTTGCATTGTGTGCGCGGAGCAGTTCGACCGCTTCCTCGACCTTCTTGGCGGGCGTGGAATCGGCGTGGCTGACGATAATGCAGCCGGCGTTTTCAACCTGGTCATTGAAGAATTCGCCGAAGTTTTTCATGTACATCTTGCACTTGCCGGCATCCACCACGGTGGTAAAGCCGTTCAGTACGGCGCCCTCGGTGGCTGCGCCCTCCACGGCGCGGATGACGTCGGACAGCTTGCCGACGCCGGAAGGCTCGATCAGGATACGGTCGGGGTGGTACTCGCTGATGACCTGCGCCAGCGCCTTGCGGAAGTCGCCGACCAGGGAGCAGCAGATGCACCCGGAGTTCATCTCGTTGATCCGGATGCCTGCGTCGGCAAGGAAGCCGCCGTCAATGCCGATCTCGCCGAACTCGTTCTCGATGAGCACCAGCTGCTCGCCCTTGTAGGCGTCCGTGATGAGCTTCTTGATCAGCGTGGTTTTGCCTGCGCCGAGGAAGCCGGAGAAAATGTCGATTTTTGTCATGGTATATCGCTTCTTTCTTTGTTTCGGGGTACCCCTTGGCGGAGCCCCGGCGTGCCGGACCGCTGGGGATACCCCTAAATTTTTGTTTGACAGAACCGGGATTGCAAACGGGAAATAGGGCTCTTACTTTCCTCTGTATACGAAATTCATGCGTCCGAGCGGGGCGACATCGCCCTTGTCATAGAAATCCTCAACCGAGGCAATCGGCTCGCGGCTGTCAGCCGCCTTGAACCAGACGGTGAATCCGTCAGGGTTAAGCCCCAAAGCCCGGAGGGGCACCTTGATCTTGAACTTGTCACCGTCCACCTCATAGAAGGCGGCAACGTCCGGCAGATCGGCTGCGGTCAGATCATCGTCCGTTCCGGTCACACGCGCCAGTGTGGTGGTGCCGTCCGGCGCGGGATGCGTGTTGAGCACGAACTGATAGCCCTGCCCGCCCGTCGTATTCAGGTACAGGCGCATCCAGCTTCCGGTGCCGTCGTAGGGCGTGACGGGCTGCTTGGTACGCAGGAGGAAGCACAGGTACTCGCTGTCGTGCTTGACCTTGATCTTGCGGATGGCGTTGCGCTGGGTGCGGTTGTCGTACACACAGCCGGAGCCCTCCGCGTGACGGGCAAAATCACCGTCGTCGAAGGAATCATAGACGGCGTCGGACTCGCAGAAGCACCCGACAGCCGCCCCGTCCGGGACAGGCAGGCGTCCGAACACCGGCGTGTCTGCCACGCCCTTGTAGCGGCGGACATTCTCGATGAGCTGCATGAAATAGTTGTCAAAATACCCGCCGCGCATCATTTCCAGGTCGCGGCTGTACTCGTAGTTGGCGCAGTCCACAAACATCAGGGGACGCTCCGGGATACCCTGCCAGCGTCCGGCGATCCACTCGTTCCACCCCGTCACCAGCACGATGGGCAGGTCGGTCTCTACGGCGCGGTCAAACTGCTCGGCAAAATTGTACCCCTTCTTCCAGGCGTCCGGTGCAGGATCATTGTGCCCGTCGTGGAAGGCTCTGCCGCAGTTGCCCGTCTCGCCGTACAGTACCGAATCGCCGAAGCGAAGCTGGGGGTGCTGTGCCACCGACACGTTGATGACCTCCGGCACGCCCTGCAGGTTGGAGAACACGCGCTGCGGGCGGGTGAAATCCATCCACGGCCAGCCGCCCAGCTTATCCGGCTCGTTGGGCCATTGGGACATCTTGATATTGAAGAACGCGCGGCATTCGGGGGAGCATTCCGCCTCCACCGCGATGATGACCGGCTTGCCGTCCAGGCAGAACCACGTGTCGCGGGCAAAGCCGGGGCGGTAGATCTTCTCGTAGATTTCCTGCACGGTCTTGCCGGAGGCGGTATTGGTGTAGAACATGACCTGCGGAATTTTCCAGCCCTCGTCGTGGTATTCCTGCAGCACGCGCATGACCAGCTTGGAGTTGTGCTCGTACATCAGCGCGTTGGTGGTATCGAAGAAGAGGAAGTCGATGTCCGCCTGCATGATGAGCTTCATGTGGTGGCGTACGACCCACTCGTCATCCGAATAGTAGTAGCCGTAGAACGGTTCGCCCCAGTGGTGGTAGGTTCCGACGCCGCCCCAGACGTCGCTGTCCGGCTTGTACCCTGCCTGCGGATCCGCCGCAACGATCTCGGAGATGTTGTACGGCTTGTGCTTGCCGCACTCGCCCAGCCATAGGAAGTAGAACAGTCCGACCAGACGGTTCTTTCGCGGGGCGGGGACGCCTGCGGCGCGGTCAGGGGTGGTGCGCCCCAGCGCATCGGTTGCCATGAGGGGACCGGAGGTGGAGCGCGGTGCATTCTGCGCGCATCTGCCTGTATGTTCCATGAGTATTGTCCTTTCTGCACCTGCGTCATGCAGGGGTATTCACATTGCCCTACCATTATATATCAACGCGCGGCGTTTGTCAATGAGAAAACCGAAAAAAGCCCGCTTCCCCGCATAGCAAAACCGCTCCCCCGAGAGGAGCGGTTCCGTATGGTTGTTTACTTCTTGTTAAAGACAAACAACTTAGCCAGCGTGATGGTCTTCTTGTCCTTGTCCTGAGAGAAGGAAAGCGAAACGGGATCCTTGCCTTCCTCAACCGTGAACTCGATGGTCTGCGAGCCGTCGTCCTTGTCAACGATCTTGTACGTGACTTCCTTGCCGTCAGTCACAGCGGTGAGACCGGGGATTTGGGACGCGCCGGTAAAGGTTGCCTTGCTGCCGCTGAACTTGATGCTGACGGTGACAAGACCAACCTTGCACTCATACTCGCCGGACAACTTGTTGCCGCAGGAAGCCAGAACGGTAACAACCGTCAGGAGAGCCAGCGCCAGCGCCAGGATACGAATAGACTTTTTCATGGGGTACTCCTTTCAAAAAATGTCACGGTCGCACAGGATGTCGCGGAGCGGCACGCCCGGCGCCGATTTCGTCTGTCATTATAGCCCTTCCCCACGGATTTGTCAAGGGGCATTCCGTGATTATTCACAAGTTTACCATACATTCATCAAGTTTACGGACAGTTCATGTCACCGGACAGCCATCAGCACGGGGGTTCATTCGCTTTTTCTGCCCGCGCGCAGGCGCCGCATGACCATTTCTGCCGGGTTAGCAAGCACAGCCGCCGCACACAGTGCCGCGCACAGGTACGCGAACAGGTTCCCGATGCGGGTGTACAGCGTCCGTTCCTCGCACAGACGTACCGTTCCCGGCACGTAGCCGGTCAGAAGCGGATCCAGCTCCGCCGTGACCTGCCCGGTCGGATCGATGACGGAGGACACGCCTGTGTTGCCCGCCCGGACGACATACCGCCCGGTTTCGATTGCCCGCAGGCTGGACTGCGCGTTGTGCATCCAGACGCCGCGCGAGTCCTGGAACCAGGAGTCGTTGGTGGACACCGCCAGCAGTTGAGCCCCGCGGCGCACACTGTCCAGCGCGGTGCTTTCGTAGATGGAATCAAAGCAGATCAGGGACCCGACCCGCCCGGCTCCGAGGTCGAACACCTCGGAGCGGTCGCCGACCAGCAGATCGTTTTCCAGCATCCCGATGTCTGCCAGCGGCGGCACCAGCAGCATGACCAGCTCCCGGTAGGGGACGAATTCCCCGAAGGGGACGGGCTTCTGCTTGCTGTACACTGTTTCGCACATACTTCCGTCCGGCAGGAAAGCGACGACGGAATTGTACTGCCGGTTGCTTTCGGTGCCCGTCCCGGAGGTAAAGACGCCTACCAGCAGGGTTGCGTCGGTTTCGCGTGCGAGCCGGCTCAGCCGGTCGCGGGCAGCGGCGGAACGGTCTATCGTGACAGTCAGTGCGGTTTCCGGCCAGACGATCAGCGTAGCTCCCTCTGCCGCCGCCTTTCGCGTCAGCGTCTCGTAGCGCTCGGCGGAAACGGAATTGCCGGACCATTTTTCCAGTGAGGACATATTGCCTTGGATCGCGGCGACCTGTACCGCATTGCCCTCCGCCGGGCGGGTCAGCAGGCGCAGACCGCCGAGCGCGAGGTTCCCGACCAGCAGACTGCCCGCCAGAATGCCGCACAGCCGCGCCCGATCCGGGTGCAGGAGCAGGTCGGCAATCAGCATACTCACCGCGATCAGCAGGAAGGAGACGAAATAGGAGCCGAGAAAGGCGGCACTCTGCAGAGTCAGGCGAAGCCCGACCTGCCCGAGCGGCAGTCTTGCCCACGGTACACCCGCCCACCCGATGCTTGCCTGAATCCATTCCCGCACTGCCCACAGGGCGGCGAACAGCAACGGCTGCAGGATCGGCTTGCCGGACAGGAATTTTCCGCGCACGGCGACCGCAAGGAGCGGGAACAGTGCCGCCGCGCCCACTGTCTGAAGTGCCGACAGCCCGAACCACGCCACGATGACCACGACCGCCGAGGCGGCATCCGACAGTCCCGCGAAGGTCAGCGGGTACATATACAGGAACCAATGGAAGTTGACAAGGTAGAAGCAACCGAAGAAGCAGAAGCCGTAGCCGTACATCCGGCGCAGGCGTATGCTCCGGTCACGTGCCGCCGTCAGGATGGCAAGCCCGGACGGCACTGCCGCCACCCATTCCAGTACACCCAGTGCAGGGAACAGGATGCACAGTCCCAGCAGCAGTGCTCCGGACAGCAGCAACAGCCAGAAGAGCCACCGGGGCGCGGCGTGCAGGCGCGGGGCGAACGGCTTCATGTTGTGACCTCCCTGCCGTCCGACAGGGGAAGGCGGTAGCCCTTGGTGAACCAGATGTCCGCCGGATTCAGGCGGAAGGAGCGCCCGCGCAGGTAGGCAAGACTCCCCCCGTCGCCGGGGATATCAAAATCCAGCCGCCATGCGTACAGTGCCTGATACTTGAAGCCTTCCTGCCGGTCGGCGCGGTTGATGCCGTACTTGCCGTCCCCCAGCAGGGGGTGCCCGATGTGCGCGAGGTGCGCGCGTATCTGATGCGTGCGTCCCGTGACCAGCTCGACCTGCAGAAGTGACACCGCATCCGCCCCTTTTCCCCGCGTGTCCAGCACGCGGTACTTGGTGATGATCTCCCGTGCGCCGGGGAAGGGGTGATCCTCCACGCGCACGAGATTGCGGGCGCTGTCCTTGGCAAGGTAGCCATGCAGGGTTGCCGCCGGGCGCTCCATGCTGCCGTGGCACAGGCAGAGGTAGAACTTGGAGAGCTGATCCTCCCGGATGAGGCGGTTCATGTCGCGCAGAGCCTCCGCGTCCTTGGCGGCGATGACGATGCCGCCGGTGTTGCGGTCGATACGGTTGCACAGGGCGGGGGCGAAGGACTGCTCATCGGCGGGATCGTACTCCCCCTTGCCGTGCAGGTACGCCTGCACGTGCAGGATCAGCGTGTTTTCGCCGCCTGCGGCGTCATCGTGAACCAGCACGCCGGGGCGCTTGTTGAGCAGCAGAATATGCTCGTCCTCATACAGGATATCCAGTTTGGGACGGATCGCGCCCAGCGCACTTTTGTCCTCCGAGGGGGCACCGAAGAACTCGTCCTTGATGAAGAGCTGGATTTCGTCCCCCTCGCGGAGCAGCTGGGACTGATCCGCCCGTGCCCGGTTGACTTTGATTTTCTTTGTGCGGATGAATTTATACATCAGGGAGGCGGGCAGCCCCCTGACCGCCTTGGCAAGGAATTTATCCAGCCGCTGTCCGGCGTCGTTCCTGCCGATTTTCATGGTGCGCATAGCACAGGCTCCTTTGCGGGAAATTCGGAAAACCGGGGGCTGTCGATGGGAATCCGACAGCCCCCGGTGCAGAAAAACTTGTTGCGGTCTGCCGCCGGACGCTTACAGCGTGCCGAAGATGCGGTCGCCCGCGTCGCCCAGACCGGGCACGATGTAGGCGTGCTCGTTGAGACACTCGTCCAGCGCGGCGGTGTAGATGTCCACGTCCGGATGCGCTTCCTGCACGGCTTTGACGCCCTCCGGCGCCGCCACAAGGCACATGAAGCGGATGTTACGGCAACCGTGCTCCTTCAGCTTGCACAGCGCGTCCACGGCGGAGCCGCCTGTCGCCAGCATGGGATCGACCAGAACCACCAGACGCTCCTCAATGTCGGTGGGGAGCTTGCAGTAGTACTCTACCGGCTTATGCGTCTCCGGGTCGCGGTACATACCGATGTGTCCCACCTTGGCGACCGGAACCAGGTTCTGCAGACCGTCCACCATGCCCAGTCCCGCGCGGAGGATGGGCACGATGGCGAGCTTGCGTCCGGACACCATCTTTGCCTTCATCTTGGTAATGGGTGTCTCGATGGTGATTTCCTCCAGCGGCAGATCGCGGAAGACCTCATAGCCCATCAGCATGGCGATTTCGTTGAGCAGCTCCCGGAAGTCCTTGGAGCCGGTCTTGCGGTTACGCATGATGGACAGCTTATGGGTAATCAGCGGGTGGTCGATAACGTGCAGGTTGCTCATGATGTTTTCTCCTTGCCTTCATACAATATCGGCGCGGCGCCGGGCGGCGCCGCCCATGCATACTGAGGGTATTATACTCCCTTTTCCCGCATTTTGCAAGAGCTATCGGCAAATTCCCGCGCAAAAACATAAAACTTTTACACTTTGCGTATTTACATTCCCGGAGCGCCGTGCTACAATAAGAGCAACTGCGGCGGTTCCGGGTGCTCGTGCGCCAATCCCGCCGTACCGCAAGGAGATGTTTCCGCTATGTCCGTGACCGAATCCCGTCCCAGCGCCGCTGTCCTGACGCAGGGCTGCAAAGTCAATCAGTACGAATCAGAAGCGATTGCCGAGGCACTGACGGCGCGCGGCTTTACGATCCGTCCGCCGCAGGAGGTCTGCGATCTTTACGTGGTCAATACCTGTACCGTGACGGCAGAATCCGACCGCAAGGCGCGGCAGGCGATCCGGCGCCTGCTGTCCGAAAACCCGGAGGCGTTCCTGATCGTCACGGGCTGTTCGGCACAGAAGGCGGCGGATGCCATCGCTGCCATTCCCGGCGTGGACTGCATCGTCGGAAACCGGAACAAGCTGGCGGTTGCGGATGCGGCGGTCAGCCTGTGGCGCGCCGGGGTGAAGCCGGCGCGTCCGCTCCTTGAGGTCGGAACGCTGGAGGGGAGCGCCTTTGAGGCGATGACCATCACGCACTTTGAGCGTACCCGCGCCTATGTCAAGATTGAGGACGGCTGCGAGTGCCGCTGTACTTACTGTGCCATCCCGGATGCACGGGGACCTGTGCGCTCCAAACCGGCGGAAGCCGTGCTGGACGAGGTGCGCGGATTGGTCGCGGGCGGATGCCGCGAGGTGGTGCTGACCGGCATTGAAACCGGCTCCTGGGGACGTGATCTCCCCGATTCGCCCCGGCTGTGCGACCTTTTACGTGCGGTGGATGCGTTGCCCGGCATCGGACGGGTGCGGCTGGGATCGCTTGACCCCTCGGTCATGACGCCGCGCTTTGTGGAGATTGTCTCCGCCCTGCCGTCGCTGGCGCCGCACTTCCATCTCTCGGTGCAGAGCGGATGCAGTGCCACGCTTGCCCGGATGCACCGCCGCTACAACGCCGACCAGGCGGAGGCGGCGATTGCCCGTCTGCGCGCGGCAATCCCGCACGTCCAGCTGACAACGGACATGATTGTCGGCTTCCCCGGCGAAACCGAGGAGGAGTTTGCCGCTTCGCTGGCGTTCGCGCGGCGGGTCGGGTTCCTGCATATTCATGTTTTCCCGTACTCCCGCCGGGCGGGAACGCCTGCCGCGACCATGCCGGAGCAGGTGCCGGAGCCGATCAGACGCCGGCGCGCGGCGGAGCTGTCTGCCGTGTCGGAGCAAAGCCGGGATGCCATTCTGGATGCCGCCCTGCGTGCGGGGCGCCCGCTGTCCGTGCTGTTCGAAAGCCGTGAGGGGGGGATGTGCTTCGGGCACACGCCGGAATTCCTGGAGGTGCGGGTGGCTGCCGGGGCTGATCTGCGCGGCAGTGAGGCAACCGTCCTGCCGCGCTCCCGCGACGGAGGGGTGCTGACGGCGGAGTTTATCTGAGATCGTACCCCGGCGGAAGAAAAACAGGAAACACGTGCCGGCAGAAAGGATTTTTGTATATGGAGCAATACACCTTCAGAACCGATGAATTCCGGGAGCCGCCGTTTGAGAGTCGGCAGATCCACCCCTTCTGTGAGCTGTCGCCCGATGCTCTGCCGAGGCTGAACCAGTCGTTGGGACTGGATATGTCCGTCGCTGTTTTCGCCGCGATACAGGCGGTGTACCGGGAGAGGGAGCTGCGCGAGCCGCTTGTGGGCGAGGTGCGCCTGCTGGCGACCCTGCACAGTCTGACGGCTTCCGATGCCGCCCGTGTGGGCGTGGGCGAGGTCTGTACGGACAGTGACAGCCGCTCCAGCAGCTTCAGCGCGTCCGGGTCCGCCTGCTGGCGGGCGGCGTGCCCGCGCCCTGCACCCTGCCGGAGATTCTGACCGCGACGGACAGCTACCTGCGCCGTCTGGGGGAACGTCCTGCCGATGCACCGGTACGTGTGCTTGCCGAGGATGCCGCCTGCCCTGCCGCCGCCGGAGCGCGGGCGCTGGCGGACGGATACGTGCCGGTTGCCCGGTTTGTTGCCGGAGATACGGCGCGGCTTGCCTGTATCCGTCGGCAGGAGGATGCCTCTTTCCGCGCGGAACGGGCGGCACGCTTTGCGTCCGATGATCTGATCCTGCTGGCGCGTGACCTGCCGGATCGGGCAGTGTCCGCGTTTTTCCGTTCCGGCGAGGATCCGCACAACGGAGAGCGGAGGACAAACATTGTTGCCTTAAGCGGGCGTCCCCTGCCGCTGGCGGCAACGGCGCTGTGCCCGGACGGCGCACATATCCAGACGGATGTCGTTTGCCCGACGTGTACCGGGGATATCATGGCAGAGTTCACGCGCGTGGGGACGGGAGCGGAGGACGCCGTGCGCCCTGCCTACCTCCTGCGCCTGCGGCGTACCGATTTGTCTGCCTTCTGGACATTCTGCCGGGAGATGAATCTGCCCGTTTCCCCGATCGTGATCGGGCAGGCGTTTAGCGACCGGCACCTGTCGCTCTTGAACCGGGGGCATTTACTGGCGCATTGCGGGATCGAAACGCTCGGAACAACAGTCGGCATATGCCTGTACGGCGTCCGTCCCGACGCGGCGCGGCCGGGCGGAGCCGAGACTGCCCCGATCGAGGCGGAGGTTCCCGCGCCGACTGTGCTGTCCCTGCCGGGCGGGGTGCTGGCGGCGGAGACCTCGGCCACTCTGACGGCGGGAACGGACGCCGACCTGATGCCTGCTGCCAGCCGGCAGAGTGCGCAGGCGGTTCGCGCGGTACTGTCTGCCCTGACGGAGGCGGGCGCCGATCCAGCGGCTGTGTCGCTGTCGATTGCGCTGCACGGCATCCGCCTCGGGCAGAGGAACGCAGAGGGAACGCGCCTGCCCGATGTGGCGTTCGGCGGGCTGTGCGGGCTGTACCGCGCCTGCGCCGAACTGCGGCTGCCCGCACCCGACCCCTGTCTCACCCCGGCACGCACCGCCGGGGAAGTGTGCCGCCTTTCGGTTTGCGCATGGGCATCGGGTGTCAGTGCACCATGCACCGGACCAGCAGACTGAAGGAAAATACGAACAGCGAGAGGAACTGTCCGGCGCGAAGCAGGGCATAGACCGACAGTAACCAAAGCAACGACAGAAGAAACAGCGAGAGCAGGCGCAGGACACGACGGGCAGCGTCCGCGCCGAGGGTCAGTGAAAGCAGGCAGGAAAGTATCCGTCCGCCGTCCAGTGTGGCGACGGGCAACAGGTTCACGGCGCAAAGTCCCAGTGATGCGGGCAGCAGAACGCCCAGAACCAGCGCCCAGCCGGACAGGGACGGCGATGCGCCGCAGACCGGACAGCCGCAGGCTGTCCACGCGCGGAACAGCACGGTCGCCGTTAGCAGATTGGCGGCAGGACCGCCGAGGGCGACAAGCAGCTCCTGCCGATAGGAAAGCAACCCCGGTAATTCCAGCCGCGCACCGAACAGGTCAAGTCGCATACCGGTTATCCGGACACCGCAGGCGACCGCCGCCGCGAGGTGTCCCAGCTCGTGGATCAATGCCGCAAGCCCCAGAAGAAGCAATGCCGCGGGGCGTATGCCTTCCTCCTCCGCCGCCGAAGCTGCCCATACTGCCGCTCCGCCGACGAGCAGAAGTGCCGCCGGACTGACCTGCAGGCGGAAATGCCTTTTCCGGATAGTGCTTTTCTTTTCCATAGCGGAGCCCCCCTTGCCTGCGGCACCTTGATTACGGACACCTCCCTCGCCGCACGGTGAGTATGCAGAGGTGCTCTTAAAGAATATGAAGGGAATTGTAAATGATTCGCAAACAATCGCATGACCTTCTTGACAATCGCAAGACCGCAGGATATAATGGAGACAACACAATATAGAATGATAGCTGTGTGGGAGGTGGCTGTATGAATCTTGAAATACATGATACTATGGTGCCGGGAACCCGGCTGACCAGAGCGGCGGCTGGAAACGTCACCGGGCGGGACTTCCTTGACCGCGTGTTTTTCCCCAGTGACGGCGTTATGCTGTCCCGCATCCGCGATGTTTCGGGAATTGACGGCTCCACGCTTCAGAACTGGATCAAGCGCGGCTGGGTGGAGAATGCGCCGCTCAAGCGCTATACCGTTGACCAGGTGGCGCACATTCTCATCATCAATATGCTCCGCTCCTGCGTACAGCTGGATCATATCGCGTTCCTCCTGCATTACATCAACGGCAGAGTGGACGACCGGAGCGACGATATTATCCGCGATTCCGTTCTGTACGATTACATCTGCAAGATACTGGATCGCCTGATAGAGGAGGACAACTGCTCCGGCGCTTCGATTCGCGGTGTTATCCGGGAAGTTACGGCGGACTATGCCGAGATCCGCCCGGGCGCACATGAGCGCCTCAACAACGCGCTGGAGATTATCGTTGCGGCGTACTATGCCGCTGTTCTCAAGCGGCACGCGGACGATATGCTGATCGACCTGCGCACGCGTGTCACCGACACGGTCGGGTAAGGGGGTGCGCATGGGAAGGGTCAGACGGGTTCTGCTGAATGCGGCAATCTATTTTGTCTACTTCTTTCTGTCCTGCGTTCTCGTCATGCTGATTGAGGCGCTGTTCCTGAAGCTGTTGGATCGCTTTGTGCTGCTTTCCTACCTTGCGCAGACTGTCATCCGGCTGGTGATCTACTCGCTGGGCGTTCCGGCTCTTGTCGGGCTTGCCGCGTATGCGGAGGGATACCGGGAGGCGGACGCGCATCCCGGCGAGACGGTCGTTTCCGGCTTGCTGGCGGTGTTGATCCCGCATCTTCTGCTGGCGCTCCTGTTTCATTTCAGGCAGTTCTGCGCGGGCGCGGTTCCGTTTTTGACGGGACTGCTGCGTGACGGAGCTGACGTGACGGCGGACAGCATTGTATTCAATGATATCGGAACGGTCGGACTGTTTCTGGCGGTATTCCTCGGGTACGGGCTGTTGAATACCGGCGTACTGGCGCTCCTGCGCCAGTACGGTGTCAGCCGCCGGCACGCTGAACGCGCCGGGATGGGCTTTACGCCGGACGGGCGGGGCAGAACCGACGGAGAATAAGGGAACCGCCCCGGACTTCCGTGTTGGAGAGACGGGATTGACCATAAAAACGAAGGCGGGCTTCCCCGCCGCGGTGCCGGCATACGTTGCCGTTTGCGGTACCCGGCGGGGGCTTGCTTTCACTGCCGCCGACCCGATATGCCGCCGGGCATTTTTACTTTCGCAACTTGCTATTGCAATTTGCGCTTTATTTTTTTGCAAAGCGGCAAAAAAAGAAAAAAACGGGAAGGAAAAAGAAGAAAGCCTGCGTATCTTATACGGTAGCGGAGAAAAACGCGAAAACGGGCGGAAAAGGGGGACTGATGGCGATGGGCGGAACCGCAGGAACAGACGGCGGGATTGCCGGAGTTGCGGAGTGGCTGACGCAGCGGGAGGAACAACTGCTCGGTCCCTACGCCGCGCGCAGCGCGGATTCACGCGGACGGGCGCGTCCGCAGGCACCGTCCCCGATGAGGACGGAGTATCAGCGCGACCGGGACCGTATCATTCACTGTCAGGCGTTCCGGCGTCTTATGAACAAAACGCAGGTGTTCCTCGCTCCGGCAGGCGACCATTACCGTACCCGGCTGACGCATACGCTGGAGGTTTCGCAGATTGCGCGTACCATGGCACGTGCCCTGCGGCTCAATGAGGATCTGACCGAGGCGGCGGCGCTGGGGCACGATCTGGGACATACTCCCTTCGGGCACGCGGGCGAGGCGGCACTGCGTGCGTGCTACGACAGCCGCTTTGCCCATTACGAGCAGTCACTGCGCGTGGTGGACAGACTGGAAAACGACGGACGCGGGCTGAATCTGACCTTTGAGGTGCGGGATGCCATTGTCAACCACACCGGTGAGCACATGGCAGCCACGCTGGAGGGCGTTCTTATCAAGTATGCGGACCGCATCGCATACATCAACCACGACATAGACGATGCCTGCCGCGCCGGATTACTTGACCCCGGCGATATGCCTGCCGACATCTGCCGGGTGCTGGGGGACAGCCACAGCAGCCGCATCAATACCATGGTGTCCTCGGTCGTGCGGGCAAGTATGGATCGGGACAGCATTTCCATGGAGCCGGAGGTGCAGGAGGCTACCGTGCAGCTCCGGGAATTCCTGTTTGAGCAGGTCTATCTCAACCCGAGGGCAAAGGGACAGGAAAGCAAGGCGCAGGAGCTGGTCAAGACGCTGTTCGGCTACTATGCGACGCATCCCGACCGGATGCCGGAGCTGTACCGCCGCCTTGCTGCCGAGGGGGAACCGGTGGAGCGATGCGTGTGCGATTTCATTTCCGGCATGACCGATCGGTACGCGATTGAGACATACGAGGAGCTGTTTGTTCCCCGCGTCTGGAGAGGACTGCACGAATGAAATACCCACGGGAATGGATAGACAGCGTCCGGGAACGGTCGGACATCGTGGAGCTTATCGGCTCTTACGTCACGTTGCGCCGTGCCGGCTCCAACTATACGGGGCTTTGCCCCTTCCACAGTGAACGGACGCCGTCCTTTACGGTGTTCCCCGATACGCAGAGCTTTTTCTGTTTCGGCTGTGAAGCGGGCGGGGATGCCTTTACCTTTGTGATGCGCTCCGAAAATCTGGAGTACCCCGAGGCGGTGGAGTTTCTCGCCAAGCGGGCGGGTATACAGATACCGGAAACGCACGAGGACAGCGATCAGCCGCGCGGCATCAGCCGCGCCCGTGCCTATGAGCTGAACCGCGCGGCAGCACGTTTCTACCGCGACTGCCTGTTCGACCCCGCGATAGGGGAGGCGGGCATGAATTACCTGCGCGACACGCGCGGGTTGGATACCGCTGTTATCCGGCACTTCGGGCTGGGTTACGCACCCAATGAGTTCGGGGTACTGCTGCCGCACCTGAAGAGCCTCGGCTTCACGGAGGAGGAAATGCGCCAGTGCTTCCTCTGCGGCAGGAGCCAGAGCGGGCGGTACTACGACTACTTCCGGGGACGGGTTATGTTCCCTGTCATCAATACGGCGGGGGAGGTCGTGGCGTTCTCCGGGCGCGATGTGACGGGGACGTCCAAGGCGAAATACCTCAACTCCTCGGACACGCCGGTCTTTCAGAAGCGCAAGAACCTGTTTGCCCTGAATTTTGCCAAGGCACACTGCGCCGAGCAGATGATTCTCTGCGAGGGTAACATGGACGTCGTGTCCATGCACGCCGCGGGCTTTGAGAACGCCGTTGCGTCGCTGGGCACAGCCCTGACTGACGAGCAGGCGCGCATCATGGCGCGGTACACCAAGCAGGTCATCATTGCCTACGACGGCGACAGCGCCGGACAGCGCGCCGCCGGCCGTGCGATGGATATCTTCGCGCGCGTCGGGTTGGATGTGCGGGTACTACGCATTACCGACGCCAAGGATCCGGATGAGTACATCCGTAAATTCGGGACGGATGCATTTGCCCGCCTGCTGAAGGGAAGCAGTACCGGCTTCTCCTACCGGCTGGACGGCGTGCTGAACCGTTACAACATCAAGGAGCCGGAGGACAGGATCAAGGCGGCGGCGGAGCTGTGCGGCATGGTGGCACGGGTTTGGTCGTCCGCCGAGCGGGAAGTGTACCTGCAGGCGGTCTCCGAGCGGCTTGGGTTGCCCATTGACAGTCTGCGGCGCGACGTGGAGCGTGCGCAGGCACGCATCCAACGCGACCGGCACCAGAGCGAGGCGCGCGCGGCACGGATGTCGGCATTGGCGCTGGATGACCGTGTCAATCCGGAGGCGGCTGGAAACATCCGCGCAGCCGCGGCGGAAGACACCGTTCTCGGACTCATGCTGCTGTACGAAGAGCACCGCCGGGCGGTGCGGGAAGGAGCCGTGTCCCTGACGGCGGACGATTTTGTCACCGCCTTCAACCGACGCGTCTTTGAAGCAATCATGGAGCTGGAGAACAGCGATGGCGGCTTCTCGACTGCCGTGCTGGGCGAGAAGTTCGACCCGGACGAGATGGGGCGTCTTGCCAAGCTGGCACAGGCACGGCGCAATCTGTCCGAGAACGGGCAGTCGGTTCTGAAGGCGGCAGTCCGGACGCTGCAGGACGAGAAAAACGCCGTCACCAAGGACGATGCGCCGCCGGAGGACAGTCTGGAGCGCCTGCTGGAAAAGAAACGGCAGAAAATGCATAAATCAAACGGTTAAAAAACAACCGATTGTTTATATTCGGGCTTCGTATGCACGGAAGTCCAAAAAACAGGGAAGGGAAACATACACATGAACTACGATGAGAATCAGAGCTACGGAGCGGATCAGGATATGGACGGGGAGGCGATGCCGGATCTGGATCGCCTGAGCCTGCCGGACGATGCGCTGGACGATGATATGGAACTGCCGCTGGAGGATATGGCGGCGCCGACGGACGAGGACGCTAAGGACAAGCCGGAGGCGAAGAAGCCGTCTTCCAAGAAAAAAGGCAAGGAGCCTGCCAAGACGGACGAGGAGCGCGAGCGTCGCACCCGCATGGAGGATCTGATTGCCAAGGGCAAGCGCGGTGATCTGTCGGCATCCGAGCTGGACGACGCGATGGAGGAGATGGGCTTTGACATCGACAGCATCGACCATCTGTACGAGTCGCTGGGCGGTGCGCTGCCCGGCAATATCCCCTCTGCCGAACTGCACGAGATTGAGACGGAGGTTGAGAGCTTCGGAAGCGGCGAAAATATGCAGCGCATCCTGGAGCAGGAGGGGCTGGTGGATGACCCCGTCCGCCTGTACCTCAAGGAGATCGGTAAGGTGCCGCTCCTGACCAACGAGAAGGAGCACGAGCTGGCGGAAAAGATGACGCAGGGTGACCCGACTGCCGAGGAGGCGGTACTGGGCATGCTGACGCTTTCGCCTGCCCTGCGGCGTGAGGTCGCCGCCAAGACACTGCCCCTGCTCGCCGAGGACTTCATGCCGTATCCCAACCGGGATCTGTTTGAGGCGCTTATGGCGGCGGATATCCCGGCAGAGGACGTTCCGGCGGAGGATATGGATCTGACTCATCTGTCTGTGCGCAGTGAGGGGCGCTTCCTGACCGAGGAGGATGTGCAGCGCCTGTCCGCCATGCGGGAGGCACGCCGCGATGCCGACAATAGCCGCGCGGCAATGGAAGGCTACCTGGCAACGCTGAAGGCGGCTGCCAAGGTGCGTGAGGTCGCCAAGGGAGAGCTGGTCGAGGCGAACCTGCGCCTGGTGGTCAGTATCGCCAAGCGGTACGTCGGGCGCGGGATGTTCTTCCTTGACCTCATCCAGGAGGGCAACCTTGGTTTGATGAAGGCGGTGGACAAGTTCGACTATACAAAGGGTTACAAATTCTCCACCTATGCCACCTGGTGGATACGGCAGGCTATTACCCGTGCCATCGCGGATCAGGCGCGTACCATCCGCATTCCGGTTCATATGGTGGAGACCATACACAAGGTGTCCCGCGTGTCGCGTCAGATGCTGCAGGAGCTGGGGCGCGAGGCAACCGCTGAGGAGATCGGCGAGAAGCTGGGCATGAGCGCCGATAAGGTGCGCGAGATTATGAAGATCGCGCAGGATCCCGTGTCGCTGGAAACGCCCATCGGGGAAGAGGAGGACAGCCATCTCGGCGATTTCATTCAGGACGAGGACACGCCCGCCCCGGCGGATGCCGCATCGCAGACCATCCTGCGGGAAGTCATTGAGCGCGAACTGCATACCCTGACACCCCGGGAGGAACACGTCATCAAGCTGCGCTTCGGACTGTACGATGGCAGAACGCGGACGCTGGAGGAGGTCGGCAAGGAGTTCGACATCACGCGCGAACGCATCCGTCAGATCGAGGCAAAGGCACTGCGCAAGCTGCGTCATCCCAGCCGCGCCCGCCATCTCAAGGGATTTCTGGACTGAGCGCGCGGCTTGCCGATACTGGCAGGATGACCAAATCGGCACCCGGCTATTTGTGCAAACCGACTCTTACGTGAAAAAAGTGCTGATGGACAGGCATTTTTCTGCCCATCAGCCTCTGTTGGAGACGAACTGTTCAAAAAAATCACTTGACATATTCACAAAAAAAGTGTACAATGTAACGGTATGGAATCATCTGCCGGACTGCGCACTGGCGCAGACGGCGTGATTTTACGTTTTACAGGAGGAGTTCTCGTTATGAAGAAAAAACTCGTGTGTCTCTTGCTCGGCATCGTCATGCTGATGTCCTGCGTCCTGACCGGATGCAATAAGGCAACAGACTCCGACGATGATGACACGACCGACAACAGCGCCAAGACCATTACTATGTGGGTCATGACCTCTGAGGAGACGACCGAGAAGGCAAAGGAGCTTGTCAGCGCGGAGTTTACCAAGATCACCAAGTCGCTGTACAAGACCAATGTTGTCCTGCGGTTCTGCACCGAGGATGAGTACTATGAGAAGCTGGAAGGCTCTATCAAGGCACTGCAGGATTATGCAAAACTCAAGGAGGAGGCAGAGAAGGCTCTGCGTGCCTACCTGAAGGTGCATGATAAGGAGAAGACGCGCGAGGAACTGACAAAGGACTTCTACGCGGCAAACCCCCAGTATGCGCAGTTCCAGAACGCGGATGACGAGGACGACGAGAACGAGAGCGCGACCGAGGAGGAGACCGTAATCAACGATTACGGTGTCACCGAGATCAAGTATCCGGACGTCAAGGAGAATCAGGTCGATATTTTCTACCTCGGCGGACGGAGCAATTACTATGCGTTCTACAAGAACGAATGGCTGGCATCGCTGGACGAGGAGCTGTCGGCTTCCTCCAGCCAGCTGACGCATTACGTCTCTCCCTCCCTGCTTAACGGTGTCCGCATCGACGGCGGCGTGTACGGTATCCCGAACAACGTCGCGGTCGGTCAGTATACCTATATGCTGGTTGACAAAAAGATGTATGACGACAACTACAACAGCGGCATTGAGAACACCAAGTCGGTGCTGGATCTGGAGGTTTTCCTGAACGATATCAAGAACCTCAACGGCAATAAGACGCCCGATGATCCGGATTATGTCGTTCCGCTGGCGTCCACCTTTGAGGACTGCCTCAAGATGCTGGTTTGGTTCTGGGATCTGAACTATGTGGACGCATCGGTGTACGAGATGTACTACGATGCCGAGCGCGGACGCAACTATGTTGTGAACGAGAAGTACAAGGTGGAGACCGAATCGGATGATGGAGAAGGCGGCGGTTCCAAGAAGACCAAGGAGCTGATCGGGTACTCCATCGGTGCCGGGATGATCTATAAGACCAATGCGGATCACCAGTATGTTGACAAGGACGGAAACGTTCTGAACTATACCTACGTGGTCGACAGTGAGGGCGGCATTCTGCGCTCCACTGCGAAGAGTGTGGCATATTCCGCCGAGGCGAAGAGCGTGGGTATGTATCTGGTCGACGAGAACGGACAGACCGTGACGCCCGAGAACGACAAGCGCGTGATCCTTACCTACGATCCGGAGTCTTTGGATGCGGCATTCGTCGGTTCCCATACCGTGGAGACCACCGACGGGGAGAACGACCTGACCGGTACGGATGCCAACGGCCGCGTGAAGCCTACCTACTATTACAGCTACAGCCAGAACGCGAATTTCTCCGTGCTGGGTCAGGTGGTTGCGGATCCTTCCATGTGGTCGCGCGGCAAGGTTGAGATGGGCTTTGGCAGTCTCTTTGCCGATTCCTCCTTCCGCACCCTGTATGAGACGCTGAAGGGGTACTCCTATAAGGGTCTGTACGGTACACCCAAGGACGGGCAGAGCGCGGCGGTTTCCTTCATTGAGGGCGATTCCCGCATCAAGCTGGAAGCGGATCGTGAGGATACCGTGACCGGCAAGGAGAAGGGCGTCATCACACGGGACGGCAAGCAGTACTATGTTGTGGTTGCAAAGTGTCCCGAGGCAAGCGAGCGTGAGCTGTACGGCAATATGTTCTGCGTGTACGCGGAGAGCGCATATCTGGGACGTAGCATGGAGGTTATTACCCGCCTCAACACCAATGCCGAGCTTCGCAACCTGTTGCAGTACGGTATTCTCGGACAGCACTACGAGCTGAATGCTGACGGTACCGCCCACCTGCTCACCAGCCCGGAGAGCGAGTACGGCACCTACCGGATGGACATTGAGAAGACCGGTAACTGCTTCAAGGCGATTCCCAGCGAGGCAGACGGACCGGATGCATGGGTGTATGCCAAGATGCAGAACAACGATGCGCTGATCAATCCGTTGCTGGGCTTTGATTTCAACGATGAGATGAAGGAGAGCGAGAACACGCTGGATGTTGCGCTGATCCGCCACATCCGCGAGTTGAGCGCCGGTGCACAGGAAAAGATTGATGAGTGCGCTACGCTGGATGCGCTCGTGGAATTGCTGGAAAACGACGATGACGGCTTCAAGAGACAGTTCTCCAAGTCGTCCGGAGACGATAAGCTGGTTAAGGCAATCAACAAGAACTATGATCCTTCCCAGCCCAAGGGTCCCGAGGTGCCGGATCAGGAAGCGGACACGAGTGGAGAAAGCCCGTACGCTGTCTACTACAAGTGGATGAAGCAGTACGGCTACCTGCCTTCCACTAAGTAAAATATCAAGCCACGCAGTCGCGCGATGCCGTGACAGCAGGCAAAGGGCGCCCGTTGCCGGAGATTTCTCCGGACAGCGGGCGCCTTTTATCCGTTCCCGTAAAAAAGGGTTGCCGGTCGGCAACCCTTTGCTTACTTGCTATCAGAAATATCAGGACTTGGATGCTTCGGTGGCGGTGGCGGTACCGGCTTCGGCAATGCATTCATTGCTGATGTAGTATTCCCGATCCTCCGTGACTTTCGCACCGTCCTTGGTGTAGGTGTAGGTGAACAGGACGCGGCTCCAGCCGTCTCCGATGCCGGTGCGCGTGACCTTGGTGCCCTTCAACAGTGTGCCGCGAATGCTCAGGTCGTTGGCACTGCTCTTGATGGCTTTGGGCATGGAGCGGACGTTAACGTTCTGCGAGATTGTGACCTCGTCGCGGACATCCTGGAAAGCGTCGATCAAGGCGTTGTCGCAGACAATGCTCTTGCGCACATAGCAGGTCTTTTCGTTGTACAGCACCCGGTACCACTCCTTGCTCTCGCCCGTTGCCGCCAGCGTGTCGCCCTCCTTGACATAACCGCAGATGGCGCCTTCTGTCAGGACAGTCTCTGTCTTGCTGCGGATATTCCCGTTTGCCACATACACGTACAGCGTCATGGAGATGTCGGAGAAGGTAGGATTCGCCTCCAGCGTTTCCTCGACAGGGGCAGCCGTGCTGTCGCCGCTCGGACCTTGGGGGAGCGTCGCGGGCTCCACGGAATAGTTGGGACCGGTCGGATATGTGGACGTAGTGCCCGTTTCCGTTCCGCTCGGCGTCTTGGCACATCCGACAGCGGACACCAGCGCCAGACCGGCGACCAGGGTTGCAAGTATCTTTTTGTTCATGTATAACTCCTCCTTGATTTTCATTCCTGCCACTGTGTACCGCAAATCGGCAGCAGATTCCTATTTCATTATATCACAGCCCTGCCGACCTGTCAAGGGTGGTACGGAAAAATATCGCAGTAGCATTTTGCCTTTTCGCTGTGCGGGGCAGGGAGAGACGCATTTGGGGGGACTCCCGAAAGAGTCCCCCGGTTTTCCGGAAAGTTCCGTGATTCTGACTGGTCGGAGCCGGTAGCCCCAGCCGGGACAGATTACTCCGGCTTGTCCTCCAGCGTCAGATCATAGTCGCCCAGCTTGTTGACCTTGAAGCCGTTCTTCTTGTACTCCTCGTAGTTGAAGGCTTCCAATTCGTCAATGGCGAGCTTGTGGAACTCATAGAAATTATGCCACCACTCGTAGCCTGATCCAAGCTCGGCGTTCAGATAAGCGTCCGCAATGTCACAGCCCATTTTGGGAGCAACATAGAAGGCGCCCATTGCCAGTACGTTGACACCGTTCCCGGTGATGGCGCGCAGGGCGGCGGGGACGCTCTCCACCACGCCTGCATGAACGTGCGGGCACTTGGAGGCGGCGATATGGATGCCCATACCGGTGCCGCAGAAGATCAGGGCGCGCTCAAACTCGTGCTCGGCGATCATGGAGCCGACGCGCAGACCGAGACGGTGGAACATCAGGTCGGTGTTGTTCGGGTCGCTGTCTGCCTTGACGCCGATATCGGTGATTTTCCAACCCTTCTTTGTCAGATGCTCCACGACCGCCTCCTTCAGCGGAAATCCGGCAAAATCGGCGGCAACAAGCAGTTCTTTGTTCGCAATAGTTTTCATGGGATCTGTCTCCTTTATACGCATACGCAGATTTGCTTTTGGGCGGAGAGTCCGCCCGACAACTGTATTGTACCTTATTTTTTGTGCAATGTCAATAGCCAAATTGGAAAAATCAAAAGAAAGTTGCGCAGGCACCGAAACCAAAGCCGCGCCCGGGTAGACCGGGCGCGGCGGGGGATACGTGTATGGTCGGATCAGCTATGCTTACGCTTTGCCAGCGTGAGAGCCGCACCGGCGGCAATCAGCAGGACAGACAGCCCGCCCAGAACCGACTTGCATCCGCCCGCGGAGCTGCCGGCGGCGGTGGTAGCCGCGTTCGTACCGGTCACTTTGCCGGTGTCGGAAACACCGGGCTCTGCTTCGGTGACGGCGGTGGTCTGCGCGGAGGTCGGCGTATCGCCGGTGGCAGGAGGCGGTGCTTCCGTGTCAGTCGGCTCTGCGACCGTGGTCGCAGGCTCGGTGGTAGGCTGTGCAATCATGGTGTACTCTGCCATGATGGTGATGTTCTTATCAGACAGCGTATAAGCCTTCCACTTGCCGGTAAAGCCAGCCTTTTCCGGCACGGCAGGCTCCTTGATGGAGGTTGTGCCTGCCTCAAAGATCACGCGATCCACGACCTTTCCGTTCGCCATAAAGGTCGCGGTGTAGGTCTTGTACGTGTGCATGTACTGGTACGCCGCATCTTCGCTGTCAAAGAAGGCGATGAACTCCAGCTCCATGGTGCCGGAGGTCGCGGCGTCAAAGAAGTCCACACGCAGGAACTTCAGCTCATAGGTATCTGTGTTCAGCGTGGACACGCCGACCGTGCTCAGGTCGATGATGTCGGTGTGCCATGCACCGTCAGCCGCCAGCTCGCGCTTGAAGGACTGTCCGGCGGCGGGCGCCGTATCGGAGGAGCTGAGGAACACCTCCATATTGTCCTGCACGGAGGTTCTGTAACGGATTGCCATATAGCGGGCGGCAGTCTTGCTCTCGTTGAAGTAGGTGGCGTTGGGGTCACCGCCGGTCACGTTGATTGTGGTGATACCGGTCAGGGGATCCATCTCCAGTGTGGCACTGTTGGCGTCAACCTTCAGGCGGGAGCCTGCCAGCAGCAGCTTCGGGGTGGTGTCGCAGGGAACGCGGACGTCCTTCTTCTCGTAGGTGTAGGAGTAGGTGCCGTCCTCGTTTTTGGTCACGTCCCAGGTAACGCCGTTTTCATCGGTATAGGTTGCCTTGTCGCCAGCCACCGTGACCTGCGACTCCTGCAGGACGGCAGTCTTGGTGACATCGTGCAGCTCATTGGCTTCCAGGTAGCCCATCAGACCGGCTTTGGTCGTAAAGCCCATGATATACGCAACGTCAATGGCTTCCTCCCCGGTAAACTGGTAGGAGCCGCCGCTCCAGTTGCGTGCCTCCAGCGGGTCAAAGCGGAAGTGCTGAACCGTCTGGTTCTCCTTGTCGTAGAACTGGTTGGTTGCCATATCCACAATGACATACGTCCAGCCGCTGCCGTTGGCGGCGATGGGGAACTCGATCATGTTGTTGTCCGACGTGATGCCGGCGCCCTGCGCCATGTACAGCTGCATACGCGGAATGACGGAATGGTTGTTGTACTTGACCAGCAGCCAGCGACCGACCTTGGTGGACGTGCCGCCGATGTAGTTCAGGTAGGGGTCGCCCGTCTGACCGGCGGTAAAGGTCACATATCCGAAATCATTTTCGGTTACGGTTACCGCATTGAGCGAACTGCCCTGCGCCAGCGCACTGGGGGTCAGCGTCCAGCAGGGTGTGAATTCCACTTCCTTGTCATCGGGAACCGTATTCTCGGCAGCCGTGACCGTGATGTTGGTGAACTTCAGGACATCCATCTGCACGCCTTCCTCATCCGTGCCGCGGGCAATGACCTCGGAATAGGTACCCTCCGGCAGGGTAATGAAGACGGTGGAACGGTTGGAGCCGGCGTTGTAGTTTGCCTGAATCCACGCGGCATGCTCCGTGCCGTCCACGATCAGCGTGTACTTTCTGACCGCCGTTTCGGACGCTGCCGAAACCTCGACCAGATAGGAGCAGGTAGCGGACACGACCGCGTCGGTCGCGGCGGAGCCTCCTGCAAACACAACAGGGGAATTGGTTGCCGAGTAGTTTTCCGTGGTGAAGCCTGCCTGCTCTGCCACGATGACCGTGTAAGTTTCGTCTGCCGATACCGTAAAGGCAAGTACGCCAACCGCAGACAGCAACATGGTGACCGTAACGAGGACAGCTAAGAGCTTTTTCATGATTTTCCTCCCTGAATAATGATTTTGGCAGAAACCACTTGTATTATACACATTATTCCGGATTTTGTCAAGGGCTTTTCATATATTTTCACCACGCAGAGTCTGCCTGCTCGGGGCGAGGTGCGCCGACTGCAAATATTTTTTGAATTTTTTCAAAAGCTATTGCAAAACAGGACATTTTACTGTATAATGAACCTGAATGGTCAAAAGGCTCCCTCCGAATGCCCCTGCCGCACGCGGCGGGCGGTGATCCGGCACGCTGCTCCCCATTATATCTGTAACAAAAACACAGGAGGTTCACCATGAACGCACGCTATGAGTCCGCCAAAGAGGTGTACGCAAAGCTCGGTATTGATACCGAGGCAGCCCTGGCAAAACTCCAGAACACCCGCATTTCCATGCACTGCTGGCAGGCAGACGATGTCCACGGCTTCGAGGGCACCGGCGCTCTGTCCGGCGGTATCCAGACAACCGGTAACTACCCCGGTCTGCCCCGCACGCCGGATGAGGTCTTTGCCGATCTGGACAAGGCTCTGTCCCTGATTCCCGGTTCCCACAAGATCAATGTTCACGCCAACTATGCCATTGCCGAGCCGGGCGAGGTCATTGACCGCGACACCATTGAGCCGCGTCACTTCAAGAGATGGGTCGAGTTCGCCAAGGCGCACAACTGCGGGCTGGACTTCAACCCCACTTTCTTCTCTCACCCGAAGGCTGCCGGTCTGACCCTGACCAGCCCGGATGAGGACATCCGCAATTTCTGGATCCGCCACGGTATCGCGTGCATCCGCATCTCCGAGTATTTCGCCCGCGAGACCGGATTCCCCTGCCTGATGAACATCTGGATCGGAGACGGCTTCAAGGACGTTCCCGCTGACCGCATGGGTCCCCGTATGCGTTACATGGATTCCATCGACAAGATCCTGTCCTGCGGCTATGACAAGAGCCTCGTATACGTGGCACTGGAGTCCAAGGTGTTCGGTATCGGCGTCGAGGCGTACACTGCCGGCTCTGCCGAGTTCACGCTGTCCTACGCCATGAGCCGCCACCTGACCCCCCTCATGGACAACGGTCACTACCATCCGACCGAAGTGGTTTCGGATAAGATCCCGGCTCTGCTGTGCTTCAATGATCGCATTGCCCTGCATATCACCCGCGGCATCCGCTGGGATTCCGACCATGTGGTCGCTTACGACGACGAGACCAAGGAGATGATGAAGGAGGTCGTGCGCTGCAACGCGCTGGATCGCGTGTTCCTGGCAACCGACTACTTCGACGCCTCCATCAACCGTGTCGCCGCACTGGTCATCGGTATGCGCAACGTACAGAAGGCGATCCTGACCGCCCTGCTCCTGCCCAACGAGAAGCTGAAGGAGCTGCAGGACAACGGCGAGTTCACCAAGCTGCTGGCTCTCCAGGAGGAGAACAAGCTGCTGCCCGTCGGCGCTGTCTGGGATGAGTTCTGCACCCGCAACAACGTGCCTGCCGGCTCCGAGTGGTTCAAGGATATCGAGGACTACGAGAAGAACGTCCAGCTGCTGCGCAAGTAATACAAAGCGATACCGCAAGCCCGAAAAGGGGGAGTCCGCTCCCCCTTTTCGGTTGCCTGTTCCCGCGCAAAAAAGATCCCGCCGAGCGACGCAAAGCCGCCCGACGGGATCTTTTTTCGGAGACGTATCAGTCGATCTGCTCCTTGACCTTGGAAGCCTTACCGACGCGGTCGCGCAGGTAGTACAGCTTCGCACGGCGAACCTTACCGACGCGAATGACGGTAATGCCCGCAACGTTCGGGGAGTGCAGGGGGAAGGTCTTTTCCACACCGCAGCCATACGTGACGCGGCGAACCGTAAAGGTCTCGGAAATGCCGCCGCCGTGACGGGCGATGACAGTACCCTCATAAATCTGAATTCTCTCTCTGTTGCCCTCTTTGATCTTGTTCTCGACGCGAACCGTGTCGCCGATGCTGAAGGAAGGCACCTCAGCCTTGAGCTGCTCGTTTGTAAAAGCCTTGATTAAATCCATCTTGACCCTCCTGATATCGGATGTTCATGCAGAGCGTGGCAGCGGACCATCCGTGATACGTGACCGCGCGGGCATACGCGCCCGCACACACGCAGGTTATTATAGCACAAATGCCGGCGGAATGCAATACCTTTTCTGCATTTTTGCAAAAAAGTCTTGGCGCAATCAGTGCTTTAGCACCGAAACAGCATCGGAGATGGTCTTTTCAAAGGCTTCGCGCCCGTACTTGTCCACTTCCGCCTTGTTCTTTTCGCCGTGGGTCAGGCAGCCCGCGCCGCCGATACAGCCGCCGATACAAGCCATGCCTTCAATGAAGTTGGCGTCCAGCCGGTTCTTGCTCTTCTGAAGCAGGGCGAGCTTGCAGGCTTCAATGCCGTCACAGGCGTAGGGCTTGACGGTGAAGTCAATGTTCTGCTCCTTCAGACCTTCTGCCACTGCATCGGACAGACCGCCGCACCGTGCGAAGATACGTCCGAAGTAGGAGGCGTTGTCCAGCACCCCCTCATCCAGCGTTGTGATGTCGATATCCCGGCTGTCGAACAGTGCCTGCAGCTCCTCAAAGGTCATAGCGGCATCCACGTACGGTTTGACATCCTCGCGCTGCACCTCCATCTTCTTGGCAGTGCAGGGACCGATAAAGACCACCTTGCAGGGCGCCTCATGCTCCTTGATGTAGCGGGCAATCGCCGTCATGGGGGAGGGGTTGTGCGACACGAAGGGAATCAGGGACGGGAACGCCTTATGTACGTAATCCACGAATGCCGGGCAGCAGGAGCTTGTCAGGAAGCCCTTTTCTGCCAGCTCGCGCGACTCTGCCTGCGCGACCATATCCGCGCCCAGCGCCGCCTCAATGACGGTGTAGAAGCCCAGCTCCTTCAGTCCCGTGATGACCTGCCCCAGCTTGGCATAGGTAAACTGGCTGGAAATAGAGGGCGCGACCACGGCAAAGACCTTGTACTTGGCGTTGCGCTCGCTCTTTTTGATCATGTCGATCACGTTGAGAATGAAGGACTTGTCTGTAATGGCACCGAAGGGGCAGGCATACACGCAGGCGCCGCAGGAGATGCACTTGGAATTGTCGATGCTCGCCTGCTTCTCGTCACCCATGGAGATTGCCTTGATCTTGCAGGCGGATTCGCAGGGGCGGCGGTAGTTGTGAATGGCGCTGTACGGGCAGACCTTGGCGCAGGCGCCGCACTCCTTGCACTTGCTCTTGTCGATGTGCGCCACATGGTTGGCGTCAAAGGTGAGCGCGCCGAAGCGGCACACATCCTCGCACCGGTGCGCAAGGCATCCGCGGCACGCCGCCGTGACCTCGTAACCGCCGACCGGGCATTCGTCGCAGGCGATATCAATCACCTCAATCACGTTGGGGTTGTGCTGATCGCCGCCCATGGCTATCTTGACGCGCTCGGTCAGGATCGCGCGCTCCTTGTATACACAGCAGCGCATGGTCGGGACCTTGCCCGGGACGATGGTCTTGGGAATGTCGATCGCGCTTTCCGGCAGACGGTCTGCCCATGCTTCCCGCGCGACTTCCCGCAAGACCTTATATTTCAGATGCTGTACCTTTGTATCAAACTTTCTCATGGTTTCTTCCTGTTCCTCTGTTTTCCTTTGAAATTGTCTCCGCAGCGGCGGACGGGCGTTGGTTCAGCAGTTTCTCAGAAGTAGCTGACCTTGATGTGCTTGCCCATCTGCTTCAGGCAGGATGACAGCTCCTCCACCAGATTCATCTTGATGTTGAAATTGATCGGCAGATCCGGGTTCTGGTGGGCGGGGTTGACCGCCCGACCGACATAGAAATTTATATCCGTGGCTTCCTCAAACAGCATACGGCAGATCAGGGACGCGCCGTCGTGCCCGAAGCTCCACTTCTCGTACAGTCTGTTCTCGCCCAGTGCGTCCTTGGCGTACTCCACCACCCGGTTGATGGTGATGACACCCTCCGTGACCAGATCCACGCCCTCAATCTCGGCAATGGGCGGGATGTCGCTCGCGGCGAAGGTCAGCTGTGCACGCACCGGCTTGCCCAGATATTTACCGGCAAGCGTGGAGGTGGTTCCGCCGCAGACGATGTGCTTGCCTTCCTTGGAGAAGAACAGCGCCATCATCCGGTTGACGTCGTCGCGGTCGCGCGGGGGACCGAACAGCAGATTCATCGGCACGCGCCGCCGCACCTTGACCACGCAGGCGGTCGCGTCATCTCCGGGCTTCTTTGCATAGAGGCGGTTAACCTCGTCTATGAGGATGGTGGACAGCGTCTTGGCTGTGTAGCCGACCTGCGCCACGTTTTCCATGAAGGAGATGATGTCCTCCCGCTTCCAGCCGAAGTTGTATGCCATGCCGATGCCGGCGTGGGGGCAACCGTCGCTCATGGCGACGAACAGATCCCCCTCCCGGAGTTTGATTTCGGATTTGTATATCTTTTTGCCGTCGATGTTCATTTCGGTGCGGGGGTAATCGTAATTGGCACCGTCCCGCAGGAGGATGACCATCGGGTTGTCGTACTGGATCAGCTCCATTTCGCTGTTGTTTACCAGATGCAGGATGGTGAAGGTCGAGTAAGCCACGCCGCGCACCGAACAGATCGGCAGCGTCTCGGCAATGGTCTGCACGCAGTCCTCCAGCGACAGCCCCTGCGCCATCATGGTGGAGATGATCTTGCTGGTCAGCGTGGACAGGATGCTTGCCTTGACGCCGCTGCCCAGTCCGTCCGCCAGCACGATGACCATGGAATCCTCGCCCTGCTCCACCACGTCCACATGGTCGCCGCAGAGCTGCTCGCCCGCATGGTTGATGCTTTTGTAGCCGATCTCGGCGCACAGATCATTCATCGGAAATGCTCTCCTTCAGCTTTGTCAGCGCGATCTTGGTCTCGGCTGCCGTCTCGCCCAGCAGCGAGGCAATCTCCTGCACGATGCGCATCTGCTTATCCACCACGCGGTCGGCAATCTCCACGGTCTGGCGGCTGATGCTCTCCTTTTTCTCGCGTTCCGTTTCCTCGTCGGTCACGTCGCGCAGGATGCATACCAGCAGGTGACTGGCGGCGTCCGCCACGATGGTCTGCTCGACATATCGCTTATACTCTGCGAGGTACGCGCGCGCGTCCCGCAGATCCCGGTGCGTTTCCAGTACCTTGAGGAAGGGCGCCGGATCCAGAATGCGGATGACCGGATCACCCAGCACGTCTGCCTGCGAACGCAGATTGAGCATCCGGCAGGCGGCGGTGTTGACCTGCTGTACCTCCAGCGATTCGTTGAGCACGATAAGTCCGTTGGGGGTGTTGTTGACGATGCAGTCCGAGAAGCTCTCCGCCTTGTCCTTGAGGAAGGGCAGGCACATGGATACCTCCGCCTTGCCGTGGCAGATGGCAATCGCCTTCTCCCGGCAGGTGTTGTAACCGCAGGATCCGCAGTTCAGCTCGTCCTCCGGCTTTGTCTTGCCCATGCGGCGCAGGGCATCGCGGATTTCTGCCTCGCTGGGGGTGACGTTGCGCCGCTCGATCGGCTCAAACACCTTGCGGATGGAGAGCGGGTCGGGCTGTTCGACCGGGAAATCTTTGGCACCGGCGTAGTGCGCTACCGCGACATAGTCCGATACCGGCGACGGATGGTATTTCTCCATCACGGGACCGCCGATACAGCTGCCCACGCAGGCGGACATCTCGATGAAGCAATGATGTATCTTCCCGCTTTCAATGTCCCGCAGGGCGGCGATGCAGTTGTCCACTCCGTCTATCGCCATGCGCGTGTATTTTTCCGCGCCGGGAATATCCTCCCGCATGGTCTTGAGTATGCCGCCCGCCGTCGGGAAGAAACGGGCACGGCTCTCCTCGGTATCATCCATATCCGGTTCCAGCTGTACGTGCGCGGACTCCAGCCAGCGGGACAGCTCCTCGAAGGTCAGCACGGCGTCCACCAGCCCGGTGTAATGCTGTGCCTCGTCCTTCTTGGCGACGCAGGGACCGATGAATACCGTCCTTGCGTCCGGATGCCGGCGCCGGATATCGGCGCAGTGCGCCTGCATGGGCGACAGGATATCCGCGAGGCAGTGCAGCTCTGCCGGGAAGTACTTCTGAATCAGCAGATTGACCGAGTGGCAGCAGGAGCTGATGATGACATCGCGGTCGTCCTCTGCCAGCATCCGCTCGTACTCCGCCTTGACGATGGTCGCGCCGATGGCGGTCTCCTCCACGTCGGCAAAGCCCAGCTTTTTCAGCGCCTTGCGCATTCCGCCGATCCCGATCCCGTCATAGTTTGCAATGAAGGACGGGGCGAGACTGACATAGACCGGCGCGCCGGACTGGATCAGCACCCGAGCCTTTTCGGTTTCGTCCACGATCTCCTTGGCATTCTGAGGACAAACCACAAAGCAGTGCCCGCACAGGATGCACTCGTTGCCGATGATGTGCGCCTGGTTGCCGGAGAAGCGGATGGACTTGACGGGGCAGTGCCGGATGCACTTATAACAGTTCTTGCAGTTGGATTTTTTCAGGGTAAGACATTCTGCCATGGAATCACGCCTCCCTGTCCTGCCGGACTGCCGGCAGGACGGTGTCCTGCCAGAAATCCCGGAACGTTTCTTTGGTGATGCCGGTGTAGGGGGCGTCGTTGACCGTCACGGTCACGCCCGTCCGGTTACAGCGACCGGCACAGAACGCACCGGTCAGGATGATATCATCCTCCAGCTGTTCGTCCGCTATATGCTGCTGCATCAGCTCAACGATTTCCGGTGCGCCCTTCAGATGACAGGAGCTGCCCACACAAACTTCAATATATACCATACCTGTGACTCCCTTTTCTGTGGAATTGCGGCTGGTTGAAGATCAGACGGCTTTTGCCTTGATCTCGTTCTCAAAGAAGCCGTCCACCGTGTCCGGGGACACCGAGAAGAAGCGGTCGTCCACCGTAACGCAGACGCCTTCCTGGCATTTTCCCATGCAGAAGGTGCCGCCCAATTCCACGCGGTCGCCGAGTTTTTCCTGCGCAATCAGGTGCTGGAGCCTCTCCACGACCTGCCGGGAGCCTTTGATGTGACACGACGATCCGATACAGACTGTGACTTTCATGATGGTGGTTCCTTTCCTTCCATGTTTTTCGGAATTTACTCGTAATCGACCACGTTGACCCACCGGTGGAGCAGGGCACGTTCCGTTTCGTTGCCTTTGACCGACTGGGATGCCGCCACGATGGGCATCCACTTCTGGACGTAAGTCAGTGCCGTTCCGCTCTTCTCGCAGAACAGCTGCAGGTAGCGCTGTGCCAGCTCCTCGTTGCCGCTCAGGCGGAACAGCAGGTAGGTGCGGGCGGCGTCTGCCGAGGCGTTGCCCTGCGTCGCGTGTGCCCAGTCCAGTACATACAGCTTTCCGTCCTCGCCGACCACCACGTTGGAGGGGTTGAAATCGCCGTGGCACAGCTTGGTGTGCCGGGGCATGGCATCCAGGCGGGTATGCAGATCATAGCGCGTGGTGGCGTCGAAATCCGTCTGCCCGATCTTGCGGTTCATCTTGTCGCGCAGCTTGGTCAGGAGCGGGCAGGACTTGGACTGCACCTCCAGCTGGAGGTCAACAAACCGGTTCAGGTAGGCCTCGGTGTTATCCGGATCCTCCTGCATGATGCGTTCCAGCGTTTTTCCCTTGATGTAATCGGTTACGATGATCCATTTGCCGTCCAGTACCGTGACCTCCCGCACCTTGGGGATGCAGAGCCCGGTCTCCTCGACGCGCGCCTGGTTGAGTGCCTCGTTCAGTACGTCCGCCTTGGAATAGCTTTCATCAAAGACCTTCAGGCAGGCGTCTCCGTCGCGGTAGACGGTCTTGTTGTTTCGGACTGCAATAACACGATCCAGTTTCATAGCGGTGCCTCCTTTCACTTTCCTGCCTTGCGGTAGGTGCGTTTGAAGTCATGCGGATCTGCGGCGGGCTCAAAGTCTGCCGCTGTTGGCATGGGCGGCTCCTCAAAGTGCCGTCCGCCGTAGTAGGCGTTGAGGTACATCTGCTTAATCTCGCTCATCAGCGGGTAGCGGGGGTTGGCGCCGGTGCATTGGTCGTCAAACGCCTGCTCGGTCATATCGTCCAGCCGGGCAAGGAAGTCCGCCTCGTCGATGCCGTAATCCCGGATGGTGGGCTTGATACCGACGCGCGCCTTGAGCGCATTGACCGCCGCAATCAGGCTTTCCAGTTTTTCCTCGTCTGTGGTGCCGGCAAGCCCCAGCGAATCGGCGACCTCCGCATAGCGGGACAGGGTCTTGGGGTGATCATACTGCGGGAAGGTGCCCATTTTGACGGGCGCCTCCGCGGAGTTGAAGCGCAGTACCTCCTCCAGCATCAGCGCGTTGGCAACGCCGTGCGGCAGGTGGTGGAAGGCGCCCAGCTTGTGCGCCATGGAGTGGCAGACACCGAGGAAGGCATTGGCGAACGCCATACCCGCCATGGTGGCGGCATTTGCCATCTTCTCGCGCGCCTCCACGTCGGTCTGCCCGTTGTCGTAGGCGCGGGGCAGGTACTCAAAGATGACCTTCAGCGCCTGCTTGGCAAGTCCGTCGGTATAGTCGGTCGCCATGACCGAGGCGTAAGCCTCCAGCGCATGGGACACGGCGTCGATGCCCGAGGCGGCGGTCAGCCCGCGGGGGGCGGACATATGGAAGTCGGTGTCAATGATCGCCATGTTGGGCAGGAGCTGATAGTCTGCCAGCGGGTACTTGATGCCGGTCTTCTCATCGGTGATGACCGCGAAGGGCGTGACCTCCGAGCCGGTACCGGCGGAGGTGGGCACTGCGATGAAGTACGCCTTCTCGCCCATCTTGGGGAAGGTGTAAACGCGCTTGCGGATATCAATGAAGCGCATTGCCATATCGGCAAAATCCACATCGGGATGCTCATACATGACCCACATAATCTTGCCGGCATCCATTGCGGAGCCGCCGCCCAGTGCGATGATGCAGTCCGGCTCAAAGACACGCATCTGCGCGGCGCCTTCCTTGGCGCACGCCAGCGTCGGGTCTGGCGCCACATCGAAGAAGGTAGTGTGGGTGATGCCCATTTCGTCCAGCTTGTCCGTGATAGGCTTGGTGTAGCCGTTGTGATAGAGGAAGGAGTCGGTCACGATGAAGGCGCGCTTCTTGCCCATGACAGCCTTCAGCTCGTCCAGTGCTACCGGCAGGCAGCCCTTTTTGATGTAGACCTTTTCGGGGGTGCGGAACCAGAGCATATTCTCTCTCCTTTCGGCTACGGTCTTGATGTTCAGCAGGTGCTTGACGCCCACGTTCTCGGAAACGCTGTTGCCGCCCCAGGAGCCGCAACCAAGCGTCAGGGAGGGCGTCAGGCGGAAGTTGTACAGGTCGCCGAGACCGCCGTGCGAGGAGGGGGTGTTGACCAGTACGCGGCAGGTCTTCATGCGGGCGCAGAACTCATCCAGCTTTGCCTTCTGCGTGGTGGCATTCAGATAGATGGAAGAAGTGTGTCCGTAGCCGCCGTCCGCGATCAGATGCTCCGCCTTGGCGAAGGCGTCCTGAATATCCTTGGCACGATACATGGCAAGGACGGGGGACAGCTTTTCGTGCGCGAATTCCTCGGACAGCTCGACGCTTTCCACTTCGCCGATCAGGATTTTGGTTCCGGCAGGCACCGTGACGCCAGCCAGCTCGGCGATGCGGGAAGCCTTCTGCCCGACGATCCGGGCGTTGAGGGCTCCGTTTATCAGAATGGTCTTGCGAACCTTTTCGGTTTCGGCGGGGTTGAGGAAGTAGCAGCCGCGGTCTGCGAATTCGGCGCGCACGGCGTCGTACACACCGTTCAGCACGATGACGGACTGCTCCGAGGCGCAGATCATGCCGTTGTCGAAGGTCTTGGAGTGGATGATGGAGTTGACCGCCAGAATGACATCGGCGCTGTCGTCGATGATGGCGGGGGTGTTACCCGCACCGACACCCAGTGCAGGCTTGCCGGAGGAGTACGCCGCCTTGACCATGCCGGGACCGCCGGTGGCAAGAATGATGTCCGCCTCTTTCATGAGCAGGTTGGTCATCTCCAGCGAGGGCATATCAATCCAGTCGATGATACCTGCGGGGGCGCCGGCGGCAACGGCGGCATCCAGTACCAGGCGCGCGGCGGCGATGGTGGACTTTTTGGCGCGGGGGTGGGGCGAGATGATGATGGCGTTGCGTGTCTTGAGTGCCAGCAGGCACTTGAAAATGGCGGTGGAAGTGGGGTTGGTCGTGGGGATGACGGCGGCAATCACGCCGAGCGGCTCAGCGATCTTCATCATGCCGTAAGCCTTGTCCTCCTCAATGACGCCGCAGGTGCGGGTGTTGCGGTAGGCGTTGTAGATGTACTCGGCGGCGTAGTTGTTCTTGATGACCTTGTCCTCCACGACGCCCATGCCGGTCTCCTCGACTGCCAGCTTGGCGAGCGGGATGCGCGCCTGATTGGCGGCGATGGCGGCAGCCCGGAAAATGGCGTCCACCTGCTCCTGCGTGTAACGGGCGTAGAGTGCCTCCGCCTCGCGCACGCGGCGGATGGCTGTTTCCAGCGCGTCCACGCTGTCAACAATCGGTCTTTCCTTCGTTTCCATGTGAATCCTCCTTGCGAGTTGGTTTTTCGGTTGCGGCAACGGGTCAGTCTGCGGGGCGGTTTACCTTTTGGTAAAGGTGGGCGAGCGAGAGCGCCAGATTCTCATACTGCACGGTCACGCCCGGCGGGACGCGCAGGCGGAGCGGTGCGAAGCACCACAGCGCCCGGATGCCGAGGTGTACCAGGCGGTCTGCGACCTCCTGCGCGGCGCCGGTCGGCACCGTGATGATGCCGATCTCGACCTGATGCAGGCGGCAGTACGACGCAAGGCTCTCCATGGGCAGGATGCGCGGATCGTCCGACGGCGCCCGGTCAAAGGCGCAGGGAACATGGATGCCGTATTCGGCAAAGCCGCCGAAGTCCAGCAGAGCCAAGCCCAACCGCCCGGCGCCGACGATAACAGCTTCGCACCCGGTACAGCTGCCCAGCGCGGCTTCCAGACAGGAGCACAGCGCCGCCCGCTCATAGCCGACGCGCGGTTTCCCCGCGCCGCAGACGGCAGACAGATCCTTGCGTACCTGCACCTCTCCCAACGACAGTCCCCGCGCGATGGCGGCGGCAGAGATGCAGGTCACGTCCTCCGGCAATGCCCGCACGAAACGCAGATAGGAGGGCAACCGCCCGATGGTAGCACGGTACAACTCCGCCTTTGCCATGGTGCGACTCCCTCCTTCCGCGTTCTTTGCCCCTATTATACCACACATCGGACGGTTTTGCAATAGGCAGAATCACGAATCGATATAGCATATATCGATAAAATGTGTATCGAATGGAAGCCGTGCCGGAATCTCCCTCCCCGGAGCGGTGCGAACCGTTACGGTTTGCAGATGCCGCACGGCTCATAGCCGTCGGTCAGCAGGCTTTCACGGGTGCCGGTATAGGTCTCCTTTTTGTCGTCCGACAGCTTCTGCGCGGCGGAGCAGTCCGGTCGGTGGAACTTTCCGGTCGCCGTGTTCAGGATGTAAGTGACCGCAGTGGCATCGGTCGCGGCGCCCGTCGCCGTTCCGGTGCCGGGGAGACTGTCCGCCGCGCGGCTGCTGCCGTCAGCATAGGAAATCTCCACGCCGGGCTGTACATTGTAGCAGTAGACATTGAAGCGGATTCCCTCGCCGCCGTCCTCGACCGACTGTGCTTCCATCAGCACGCCGGACGCAACCAGGTTGTTTCCCTCGAACATCGGCGTGACGCGGTACATCACGTGGTAGCCGGTTTCCTTCACAAAATCCGCCACCATGTTTTCAAAGGGCAGCATCCCCTTGATGTTGAGGTAGCGCGTGCCGGTGATGAGATTCTTCTCGTTGGCATTCTCCCCGGTGAGCTGGTAGCCGATGAGATGACAGCGGTTGTACAGGTATTTCCCGTCCACGAAGTCGTACTTGACCGTTACCCAGCCGGACGGCTTGACCGATCCGATGCTGCCCCGGTCGGTATCGGGCATCAGGTCGCGCCCGACTGATGCCACCGCCTCGCCGCAGCGACCCAATCCGTCCAGATCACTGTAATGTTCAAAGGACACCGCGGTCAGCTCGTTCGCCATGAAGAAGGGAATATTCCCGTTGATCTCGACATACGGCTTTCCGGAAAACGCGGGGATGGCATGCAGCGGAACCGTCGCAGCCGTCGTTTCGGTTTCCGGTCGGAAGGGCAGGGTCAGATCGGCGCAGGAGGACAGCAGTCCGCCAACGAGGCAGAGGATGAGCAGCAGTGCAGGCAGGGCGGTGCGCAAACGGGCGCCGCGGGTGTTTCCGGTTCGGGTCGTATACATACGGATTCCTTTCATGTGGCGGGCGGCAGGTACCGCTCCAGTGTGATTTTGTCGTGGGAGGAGCCGGGAAATTCCTCCTGCTCCGTCCGCTCCCAGCCCGACAGATCGAGGTCAAGCCGCCGGTCGGCGGGGTAGTCGCGGTTCCAACGGAAGACGTACAGGCACGTGATGCGTGCCCGGTGCGGCGCAAGCGGCGCGTCCTCCACGAAGCAGACGTCACCGGCTCCCGCACGGTCGAGAAAATCGGCGGCGGCAACGGCGCCCTCCGGCAACCCGTCCGGAAACAGTCCGGCGGTGTAGGGAGCCATGAGAAGCCGTCCCGTTCCGCCTGCCGTCAGACTGCGGGCGAGCCTGACCAGATGCTCCAGCATGATCCGGTCACGGCTCTGGCGGCGGTGGTTGAACATCATGCCGTTCTCGTTGTCCAGTGTCAGGATACAGTACACGGCGCGCTCCTTACTTTGCGTAGAACACCCGCCCCTCGCGGCGGGGCTTGGCTTCGGGAATCTCGCCGTCGGGATACCCGACAATCAGGTTTCCGATGCCCTCGTAATCTCCCTTAATACCGAGCGTGCGCAGGAGCTCCTTGCCCTCCGGGGAATCGAACTCCTCGCGGGCGCGGTGGATCCAGCAGCTGCCCAGTCCCAGCGCGTGAGCGGCGTTCATCATGTTGCCCATGACGAGACTGCCGTCATACAGGTAGGTGGAATACTGCCGGTCGGACAGGACGATCAGCAGGGCAGGCGCACCATAGAAGGGGTCGGTGTCCTCGCGCCCCATGACGGCGGCGTTCAGGCGCATGAGGCGGTCGCGCAGCGCCTTGTCCGTCACCTGCAGAATGACGGAGCCCTGCCGTCCCATGCCGCTGGCGGCATACAGACCGGCTTCCATGACCTGATCCAGCAGTTCCTGCGGGACGGGGTCAGGCTTGTACCGGCGGACGCTCCGCCGGGTAATGAGGAAGTGCAGAACAGCGTTTTCCATGGTATATTCCTCCTTAAAAAATAGTATTCAGCACGATCGTGTGTCGCATGGCGGTTATTTGTCCTGCGGCTTGCCTGCCGCGAGCAGGAGCGCTGCCTCGACCGGAACCGCGTCGGTCAGCACCAGTCCGGCGGCGCGCAGGAGCGAGGCGGTTCGATCCGGGTCGTCCGGATAGAGCGGCAGACGCCGCCCGTTCATATCCAGCCATTCCGCGCGTTCCAGACTGACAGACAGCACCAGCCGCCCGCCGGGGGCGAGCAGGGAAGCCATCCGTGCCAGCGCGGCGGCTTTGTCCCGGATGTGGAACAGAAACAGCGACGCGTACACGCGGTCGAAGGTTTCCCGGAAAGGGAAGGTCATGAAATCGCCGCACAGCAAGGTCGTGTTGCCGTAGCCGGACAGATGTGCCCGTGCGCGTGCGACAGTGGCGGGGGAAAGGTCGATGCCGGTAAGATGCCGGCATCGCGGTGCCACCCGGCGCGCCAGCCGTCCGGTGCCGACACCCGGCTCCAGCACGGATTGCGTGCCGTCCAGGGACAGCAGTTCCATGAACGGTGCCCCGTCCCAGCGTTCCATGTATGCCGCCAGTGCCGGCGGATCCAGTACGGGATCGTTGTTCTCCGCGATCAGGGCGTCGTAGTGGTCGGTCAAGAGCCGACGTTCATCCTGCGGTCGCATGGCGTATCCCCCTTCCGAAGACGGGGGACGCCTTGCGACATCCCCCGGAGATAACGTATCAGTGAACCTCGATGAGAGATTCGTCCCACATAGCGGGCGCCTCGTAGCCCATCAGGTTGACCATAGTCGCCGCCACATCGGACAGTCCGAATCTGCCCGTGTCGGGCTTGACGGTATAGTGCTCCCGCGCGTCGGTGTTGTCGTAGATGATGCAGGGAACGGGATTGAGCGTGTGGCTGGTTTTGGCTTTGAAATGCCCTGCTTTGTCCACCTTGGGCTGTCCCGACTTCTTGTCGATCTCGTACATCTCGTCGGCGTTGCCGTGGTCGGCAGTGATCAGTGCCACGCCGCCCAGTTTGTCAATGACTTCGAGGATGCGCGCGAGCTGGATATCCAGCGCTTCCATGGCACACCGGGTCGCCAGCAGGGAGCCGGTGTGTCCCACCATGTCACCGTTGGGGAAATTGACGCGATAATACTTGTACGCGCCGCCCTCCAGCTCGGCAATCAGGCGGTCAGTTATCTCGGCACACTTCATCCACGGGCGCTGCTCAAAGGGCACCACGTCGGAAGGGATTTCCACATAGGTCTCCAGCTCCTCGGAGAACTTGCCGGACTTGTTGCCGTTCCAGAAGTAGGTCACGTGTCCGAACTTCTGCGTTTCGGAGATAGCGAACTCACGCACGCCGGTTCCGACCAGATACTCGCTCATGGTGTTGGTGATCTCAGGCGGATTTACCAGGTAGCGGTGCGGGATATGCAGGTCGCCGTCATACTCCAGCATTCCGGCGTACAGCACGTCCGGTACGCGCACGCGGTCGAACTTGTCAAACTGTCCGGCAGGCGCGTCGAATGCCTTGGAGATTTCAATGGAGCGGTCGCCGCGGAAATTGAAAAAGATCACGCTGTCGCCGTCCTGCACGGTGCCGACCGGCTTGCCGTCCTTTGCGATGACGAAGGGGGGCAGATCCTGGTCGATGACGTGCAGCTCGTTCCGGTATGTTTCGACCGCCTCTGCGGCGGTGGCGAACTGCCGTCCCTCGCCCAGCACGTGGGTGCGCCAGCCCTCGGCGACCATTGCCCAGTTGGCTTCGTAGCGGTCCATGGTGATGCGCATCCGTCCGCCGCCGGAGGCGATGCAGATATCGAAATCGGGGCTGCGCAGCTCCGCCATGAAGGTCTCAAAGGGATTGATATACTCCAGCGCGGAGGTCTCGCCGACGTCACGTCCGTCGATCAGGATATGGACGCGCACGCGGCGGACGCCCTCCTTCTTGGCCTCCACGATCATTGCCTTGAGGTGGTCGATGTGGGAGTGGACATTGCCGTCCGAAAAAAGCCCCAGGAAATGCAGGGTGGTGTTCCGATCCTTTACGTTGGAGATCAACGCGCGCCACGTGTCGGAGGCAAACATTTTGCCGGACTCGATGGACTGGCTGACCAGCTTGGCGCCCTGCGCAAAAACCTGACCGGAACCGAGGGCGTTGTGCCCGACCTCGGAGTTCCCCATGTCGTCATCCGACGGCAGACCGACGGCTGTTCCGTGTGCCTTGAGTTTAACCATGGGATAGGTCGCCATCAGACGGTCCAGCGTGGGCGTGTACGCCTGTGCGACGGCGTTGCCGGGGGTGTTCGGCGCCAGTCCGACGCCGTCCATGACCAGTGTCAGGACAGGACCCCGGACGCCCTCAAAATCGGTAAGATGTTTCAGCTGTTTCATACGGAAGAGTTCCTTTCTTTCCGGCGGCATCTGCCGCGCGGGATTGCACTTCCCCTCTATTATACCCATTTCTGTCGGAAAAAGCAAGAGGTTTCGGGAAATTTTGCGTAGCGGCTCGCGGCGGAGATGCGGGGATACGTTGGGGGCTTCCCGAAAGAAGCCCTCAAACCCCCAAGAACTTTTCCCGGAGTTTTCCAACAAGAAGCGGGCGGGAAATATGTGCCGCTGCACGCATCAGGGGTTCCCGCAGAAGGCAGGACGGGCAGGAAAGGCTGGGGAAACGCACTATTGTCCGGCATATTTGCAGGATTGCAATTAAACTCTTTCATTTTCTCTTGACATTTTCCGGCTGCTGTGGTATAATAGGCAGAAATTTTACAATTTCGGAGATCTGATTATGCATCTCCGGCAAGGAGGCTGCCCATGAACCGCATCACGATCCCTACCGGATACCGCCCGGTGCTGGATGAATACGATACCCAGCGTGCCATTGAGCATATCAAGCGTACCTTTCAACGCGAATTTGCCGCCGCGCTGAACCTTAAGCGGGTCTCGGCACCTCTGTTCGTCACCGGCGCATCCGGACTGAATGACAACCTTAACGGTGTGGAGCGCCCCGTTACCTTTGATGTGCCCGCACTCAACGCCGAGGCGCAGGTGGTACATTCGCTTGCAAAGTGGAAGCGCCTGGCGCTCAAACGTTATAATTTCAGCGTGGGGAACGGGTTGTACACCGACATGAACGCCATCCGGCGCGATGAGGCACTGGATAATGTCCATTCGCTGTATGTCGATCAGTGGGACTGGGAAAAGATCATCACGCGGGAGAGCCGCAACGCGGAGTACCTGAAGCTGATCGTCCGCGCCATTGTCAAATCCATTTGCGATACCAATGACGCACTGCGCGTGCGCTTTCCGCAGCTTACCGTCTCGCTGTCGCCCGACGTGACCTTTATCACCTCGCAGGAGCTGGAGGATATGTACCCGACGCTGACGCCCGGTCAGCGGGAAGATGTGTTGCTTCGGGAGCACCGAACTGCCTTTATTATGCAGATCGGCGGTCGTCTCCGTTCCGGCAAGCCGCATGACGGCAGGGCGCCCGACTATGACGACTGGCAACTCAACGGCGACCTGTTCTTCTGGGATGACGTGCTGGGGCGGGCACTGGAGATTTCCTCCATGGGAATCCGGGTGGACGCGGAGTCGCTGGATCGGCAGCTGACGCTGGCGGGTTGCGATGACCGCCGCGCTCTGCCGTTCCATCAGATGCTGCTGCGGGATGAGCTGCCTCTGACCATCGGCGGCGGTATCGGGCAGTCACGGCTGTGCATGCTCATGATGGGGTGCGCCCATATCGGTGAGGTGCAGTCCTCCCTGTGGGATACCGAAACGGTTGCCGTTTGTGAGGCGGCGGGTGTGCGGCTTCTGTGATTGGGTGGCTTCCGGCGGGCAGGCTGTTTCCTTACGAAGGACCACCCCCGGTAAAAGATACCTTCACCCGCATGCCTGCCCTTGACAAATCCTGCCGCGTGTAGTACAATAGCGACAGAGAAAAGGGCGCCGCCGGCTGGCGGGGAGGGTACACGCATGATTCAGACACCACTGGCGGACGCTATCCGTCCGCGTACCATGGATGAGATTGTCGGGCAGGAGCATCTGTTCGGGAAAAGCGGCGTACTGCGCCGCATGATCGGGGCAGGGCGCCTGACCAATATGATTTTTTACGGACCGCCCGGAACCGGTAAAACGACCGCCGCTTCGGTCATTGCCGCCGCGTCCGGCATGGCGTTCCACAAACTCAATGCCACCACCGCCTCGCTGGCGGATGTCAAGGCAATCCTTGCCGAGACGGGCGGGATGTTCGGGGCGTCCGGCATCCTGCTGTACCTGGACGAGATACAGTACTTCAACCGCAAGCAGCAGCAGAGCCTGCTGGAATACATGGAGGACGGGCGCATAACCCTGATCGCCTCCACCACGGAAAACCCGCATTTCTACGTCTATAACGCGCTGATTTCGCGCTCCTCCCTGTTCGAGTTCAAGCCGGTTGCGCCGCGTGCCTGCCTCCCTGTCCTGCACAGGGCACTGGACTGGCTCAACACGCAGAATGCCACCTCAACGACTCTGCCGGACGATGTAGGACTGCTGCTGGCTGGCGGTGTGGAGGGCGATGTCCGAAGGGCAGTCGGACTGCTGGAAAACGCTTACTTCGCCGCTGGGCTGGAGCCGGACGCCGTTATCACGCGGGAGCACGTTGCCGCTTTTGACGCCGGCATCGGCAACTTCAGCGACGATGTACACTACGATCTGCTGGGATGCCTCCAGAAGTCCATCCGCGGATCCGATCCGGACGCGACAGCGTTCTATGTGGCAAAAATGCTGGCACTGGGGGAGATGTTCTCTCTCTGCCGCCGCCTGCAGGTTATTGCCAGTGAGGATATCGGGCTTGCCTATCCGCAGGCGGCAGCCATCGTGCGTGCCTGCTGTGAGTCGGCGCGTGAGTTGGGAATGCCGGAGGCGCAGATTCCGCTGATACACGCCGCCCTGCTGCTGGCGACCGCGCCGAAATCCAATTCCGCGTATATGGCACTGCACGCCGCCTCGGAGGACGTGACCGCCGGGCGGGGCGTGCGCATTCCCGTCCATCTGCAAAGCCCGCTGTTCAAGGGCTACAAATACCCGCACGATTATGAGAATCACTATGTGGAGCAGCAGTATCTGCCGGATGACCTGTTGGGGCGCCGCTACTACGTTCCGGGCGGAAACAAGACCGAGCAGGCGGCGGCGGCGTACTGGAATGCGATCAAGGGCAAGCCGAAGCCGTGATGTCCGGTGACTGCCCACTGCAAAGACCGGGGACACCGCGTCCGTTGAGAAGGAGCGTGGTATCCCCGGTCTGCTTTTCCGGATGCGTGCTGTACGGGCAGAGCCGTCCTTACTTTCCGGCAGTTGTGTCGCCTTCCTCCAGACCTTCAAAGGTTTCCCTTGTCCGGAACAGAAGCGAGATGCACCAGATACCCGCCAGCGCCACGACGGTGTACACAATCCGTGCCCACACCGACGCGGAGCCGCCGCATATCCATGCCACGATGTCGAAGCGGAACAGCCCGATGCTGCCCCAGTTCAGCGCGCCAATGATGGAAATAATCAGCGCGATACGATCCATGATCATGGTAACAACCAGTCCTTTCCTGTCCGCCACGGCGGACGCACATACGGGCGGCGGAAAGCCTGCCGCCTGTACACGCGCTTCCGGCGCGCCGCGGAGGATCCGTACCGTCCGCCCTTAGTTTGTCCGGCGGCTGCGTTTTTATGTATTGCCCTGCGTGACGCTTTGCCGCGCGGGGAATTTTTATACTTCTGCGCAAAAAGATTTTCATTTTCCACCTTTACAAGCGAATGAAAGTATGCTATAATAACCTACGTATGCGGATTTTGTCTTTTTCCGATAGGGGAGACTGGTTCGCACCGATAAATGTACTATTCTGTCAGGAAAGAGGAACGGAAGAGAAATGGAAAACAAATTTCTTGTCGAGACGTCGGCACGCCACATCCATCTGACCGACGAAGCCGTCCGGGTTCTGTACGGCGAGGGCGCGACATTGACCGTCAAAAAGATGCTCAGTCAGCCCGGGCAGTTTGCCTCCGCCAACGAGAAGATCCGTCTGGTCGGTCCCAAGGGGGAGATGGCAGTCAGTGTGCTGGGTCCCACCCGGTCGAAGAATCAGGTTGAGCTGTCCTTCACCGATGCACGCGCGCTGGGACTGAAGGATGTCCCTGTCCGTGAGAGCGGCGATGTTGCCGGCACCCCCGGACTGCGGCTGATCGGCCCCGCCGGTGAGTTGGATATTGCGGAGGGCGTTATCATCGCCAAGCGCCACATCCATATGACCCCCGCAGATGCCGAGGCGTTCAACGTGACCAACGGACAGATCGTCAAGGTTCTGATCCGGTCTGCCCGCACCACCATCTTTGACGATGTGGTCGTCCGCGTCAGCCCGAACTACGCTCTCGCCATGCACATCGACACCGATGAATGCAACGCCGCCGCCGCATTCGGCACGGTGTACGGCGAGCTGGTTCCGTAAGGACAGCAGACCGACAGAAAGACCGTAAAACCGCAAGAACAAAAAAGCAAAGAGAGAAAGGGAAGGGAACAGGCAAGCGCCATGAAGATTCTGTTTCAGGGTGACAGCGTGACCGACGCCGGGCGGGACCGATCTAACCCCCACGATATGGGGGAAGGGTACCCGCGGTATGCGTCGGCTATGATTCAGGACAGCTATCCGGATACCGGGTTTGAATTTGTCAATCTCGGCATCAGCGGAAACCGTACCGCTGATCTGGTCAGCCGCCTGGAGAGTGATTTTGTTGACGTCCAGCCGGATATCGTGTCGGTCATGATCGGCATCAATGACGTCTGGCACCACTATGCGTTCACCTACATCGAGACCACCGACGCCGAGTTTGAGGCAAACCTGCGGCTGATCCTGACGGCGCTCCGCGAGCGCACACATGCCCGCATCCTGCTCATCCAGCCGGTGCTCCTGTTCGGGGGCACGGACGAAATGAGGCAGGAGCTGAAGCGCAAGCAGGCGATTTTTGCGCGGCTGGCGGAGACATATGCCGATGCATACCTGCCGATGGACGATATCCTGCGGGAGGCGCACTTGGAGAATCCTGCCGAATACGCGGCAGACGGGATCCATCCCACCCCGGACGGCGCGATGCTGATCGGGGAGGCGTACCTGCGCGCCGTCGCCCCGCTGATCGAGGCGTGCGAGGCGGACGGAGAACGCGACTGACCTCTGCATCCGGCTTTCCCCTTACCGTTTTCCCGTAAGGCAGCACCGCACCTTGCCGGCGGTATAATGCACCGCCGGGGCTTTAGCCGTGCATGGCGCGGTATTGCCGTAAGTTTTTCCGTACACTATTAACTGGAGGAGATAATAAACATGAGCAATGAGAACACGAAGCCCTGCGCATATGCCATGAGCCAGGAAGTTCAGCATATGTGCACCGTGGCACAGGGACCCAATCATGGACCTGCTCCGCTGCCCGAAGAGGGCAAGTGGATTCAGGCGCGGCAGATTACGGATATTTCCGGATATACCCACGGTGTGGGCTGGTGCGCGCCCCAGCAGGGAGCCTGCAAGCTGTCGCTGAACGTCAAGAACGGTGTCATTGAGGAGGCGCTGATTGAGACCATCGGTTGCTCCGGCATGACTCACTCTGCCGCAATGGCAGCCGAGATCCTGCCCGGCAAGACCATCCTGGAGGCGCTGAACACCGACCTTGTGTGCGACGCCATCAACACCGCCATGCGTGAGCTGTTCCTTCAGATCGTCTACGGTCGCACACAGTCTGCCTTCTCTGAGGGCGGTCTGGTTATCGGCGCCGGCATGGAGGATCTGGGCAAGGGCGCACGCTCCATGGTCGGCACCATGTACGGTACCCGTGAGAAGGGCGTCCGTTACCTGGAGATGACCGAGGGCTACTGCACCCGCATGGCACTGGATGAGGACGATCAGGTCATCGGCTACGAGTTCGTGTCGCTTGGCAAGATGACGGACTTCATCAAGAAGGGCATGGAGCCGAACGAGGCGTATGAGAAGGCGAAGGGTCACTACGGGCGGTTCAACCCCGAGGACGGCGCCGTCAAGTACATCGATCCCCGCAAGGAATGAGAAGGAGGATATATCAGAATGGTACAGTTTGAAGGAATTGAGAGACGCGAGGCGAAGATCCTCGGCGTTCTGAAGGAATACGGTATCTCCTCCATCGAAGAATGCAAGTCTATCTGCGATGCCAAGGGCGTCGATCCCTACACCATTGTGACCGAGACTCAGCCCATCTGCTTTGAGAACGCCAAGTGGGCGTACACCGTCGGTGCCGCCATTGCGCTGAAGCAGGCTGAGAAAACCGGCGACAAGTCCGCTGCCACCGCCGCTGCCAATATCGGTATCGGTCTGCAGTCGTTCTGCGTGCCCGGTTCGGTCGCAGAGAACCGCAAGGTCGGTCTGGGACACGGAAACCTCGGCAAGATGCTGCTGTCCGAGGAGACAGAGTGCTTCTGCTTCCTCGCCGGTCACGAGTCCTTTGCCGCCGCAGAGGGCGCTATCAAGATCGCGCTGAATGCCAACAAGGTTCGTGTCAAGCCCCTGCGCGTGATCCTGAACGGTCTCGGCAAGGACGCCGCCATGATTATCTCCCGTATCAACGGCTTTACCTACGTCAAGACCGTGTTTGATCCGTATACCGAGACGGTCAGTGTCGTGGGCGAGCACGCGTACTCCAACGGACCCCGTGCGGCTGTCCGGTGCTACGGCGCAGACAACGTGCCGGAGGGCGTGTCCATCATGCGGCTGGAGAATGTCGGCGTGTCCATCACGGGTAACTCCACCAACCCGACCCGATTCCAGCACCCCGTTGCAGGCACCTACAAGAAGTGGTGCATCGAGAACGGTGTCAAGTACTTCTCTGTTGCATCCGGTGGCGGCACAGGCCGCACCCTGCACCCGGATAACATGGCAGCCGGTCCTTCCTCCTACGGTATGACCGATACCATGGGCAGAATGCATTCCGACGCCCAGTTCGCCGGCTCCTCCTCCGTCCCCGCACACGTGGAGATGATGGGACTGATCGGTATGGGCAACAACCCCATGGTCGGCGCAACGGTCGCCGTTGCCGTGGCTGTTGAGGAAGCGCTCAAGAAGTAAGCCCGGATACTCCGGATATACAGCAACTGCCGCATCATAAATCAGCGGTTTCTTAAGAGCCCCCCGTTCCGCTTTCCGGCGGAACGGGGGGCTCTCTCTGCGTGCTTCGCGTAATGCAAAACGGGGGACTGCCGCACGCGGCAGTCCCCCGGATGTGTGTGGAATGGTATCAAGCAGACTTCTTTTCCGCCTTCGCAATGCTCTTGCGGAGGTTTTTCAGTCCTCTATTGATGGACGACTCGGCAGTCTTTCCCACAACGGCGACACTCCTCTTCGAGTCGGGGAGCATGGCGCTGGCAACGTTAGCCACAACACCGCCCAGCTGGTACGTGTACGCCACATCGTACACGCGGTTGGCAAGGATCAGGTCGATCATAGGACCGGACTCGGCATCCTTGGCGTTCTTGGTCTTGAGGTTCAGCTCATAGTAGAGGTGAGTCAGCGTGCTCACGGAGTGGTAGGAGATGGCTTCCAGCAGGTAAGCCACGCGCTCGCGTGCCTCGCCCTGCACAGACCGGGGAACCGAGACGACGCCGCCGACCAGGTGCATCATGCTGTAGTAGCTGGTCTGCCCCTCGTCGTACTTGGGGAAGGGCAGGATGCCGAAATCCACATCGTAGTTACGCATCCGGCTGACGCACTGCATGCACTCGCCGAAGAACAGGGCATGGTTCTCGCCGAAGCACTTCTGACCGATCTCCACGACGTTGGTGCCGGGGGCGTTCATATCCACGGTCAGATCCTTTGCGAACAGGCGGACTGCCTTGTCGGCAACATTCGAGCCACGGGTGACATCGAGGTTGTAAACAAGCTCACCATCCTCCAGCCGGATAATCTGCAGACCGCCGGCATACGTGATGCAGTAAGGCGAGTCGCCGGTGTAGGCGAAGCCGCAGACATCGGTGTCATAGGAGAGCTTGCCGTCACCGTCCTTGTCGTTGATAGCGAGGCCCTCAAACGTGTACATCTGATCCATCGTCCAGGTGCCGTTATCGACCATCTTGTACAGGTCGGGCATCTTGACCTCGGTGGCAATCTTCTTGTTGAACAGCAGGGCGAAGGTGCCGTCGTTGTCGCTGGTGAGGATATCACCGGTGGCGAAGTACACCTTGCCGTCAATGGTAAGGTCCTTTACCATCTTGCCGTCCCACCACGGCTTGTTGAAGTTGATGTACTGCGTGCATTCCTCGGCGGACAGATCAATCAGGGAACCCTGCTGAACCAGTCCTGCGGCGGTATCCATCCGCGAGATGATCGCCTGAAAATCTCCCGAGGGGCTCATGGTTTCCTTGTTCACCTTGGTCGGGTATTCCGAGGGATTGGTCTTGAGCTCCTTGAGCGTGACGCCGTACTGCGACTTGAGGATCTCATTCCGCTCGGTCACGGCTTCGGCTATGTTGACGAAATCGGAAGTCGTGTCCGGGATAATTTCCACGGTGGACCACTCTGCCTCGTCGCGGGTGATGAAAGTCAGTTCAAAGTCGTCGAACCGCTTCTCGGGCAGATCGAGCGTTGCCTTTGTCTCTTCACCGGTTTCCGCATCGGTAGTGGCGTTGGTCGCGCTTGTCGACGTGCCGGTGTCCTCTTCCGTGTTGCCGCAAGCGGCGAGCGGCAGGATCATCAGGGACGCCAGCAGGGAGCACAGAATTCTCTTACATTGCATGCGTGTACCTCCTGAAAGCTGTTTGTTGTACAGGGCACCTGCCGGATCCCGTATGCGGAATCCGCCGGCACCCTGCGTCAGCGTGCCGGATGCATCGCTGACTCAGTGTACACAATCCTACCACATTTTCACGTCAAAAGCAAGTCTTAAAAGTAAATTTTGTGTGATGGGACGGCAGAAAAGCAAAAGGTCGGTTTGACGGCAACGGAAGATTGCCGTCAAATCGACCTTGGTTGCCGTCCGGGAGGGCGGCTGTCACATACAGATGTCGTAGGACATCTGGTAGAGGCGTGCGATCTTGGCGCGGCGGAACTCGCAGCGTGCCTTCATCTGCGCGATCTGATAGGAGGTGAAGCCTTCCAGATCCCCATCCTTCAGCTTGCCCTTGTACATCCTGTCCAGCGCCAGAGCAAAGTTGATATCAACGGCGGAGATGCGGCTTTCGTTGACGCACATGACCACGTTGGAGCGCCCCTCCAGCAGGCTGTTGACAGCCTCCACGCCCATCTGCGATGCGGTCATGCGGTCACGCAGCGTGGGATTTCCGCCCCGGATGATGTGCCCCAGCCTGTTGATGCGGGTGCATACGTCAGTTCTCTGCTGGATTTCGGCGGCATAGCTGTCGGTGAAGGGAACCCCGTCGAGCTCGGGCAGCTTTTCGCTGCAAATGGCGATCATGCCCCGCTTGCCGACGGCGCGGGCGTTGGCGATCTTCTGGCAGGCATAGTCGAGGTCAAAGGGAATCTCGGGGATAGCAATGGAAATCGCCCCGGAGGCAATGCCGGTGTACAGCGCCAGCAGTCCGCAACCGTTGCCCATGATCTCGGTAATGATACAGCGGGCGTGGGATTCCGCCGTGTCGCGCAGGTCATCAATCATGCGCAGGCAGGTGTTCAGCGCCGTGTCAAAGCCGATGGTCAGCTCGGTGGCTGTAATATCGTTGTCGATGGTTCCGGGGATACCGATGGAGGGAATGCCGTGGTTGGTCAGGTCGGTCGCGCCCCGGAAGGTTCCGTCGCCGCCGATGGCGATGATGGCGTCAATGCTCTGCTCGTGGCAGACGCGGAGTGCCTTCGCCATGCCCGCCTCGGTCTTGAACTCCGGGCAACGGCTGGAGTACAGGATGGTGCCGCCGCGCGTCACGATGTTGGAGACGCTGTGCGCGTCCAGCGGGCGCAGGTGCTTCTCGCGGATGACGTCAGGATCGCTCTCATCGGCGGCACCCAAAAGACCGGCGTAGCCGCCCAGGATTCCCACGACCTCTATCCCCTGACTCAGTGCCCGTCGGGTGACGGCACGGATGGCGGCATTCATACCCGGCGCGTCGCCGCCGGAGGACAGGATACCGATTTTTCTGAATTTCTGCATAATTTTAACCTCCTGCCGCCCGCACGGGGCGGTTTGTGTATTGCTTTCGCTATCAGTTTTTTCTGTCGCCCGACTGTGATGCGGGCGTCAACTGCAGTGCCGCGCGGAGCGCCTCACGCAGGGCAAAGGAAGCCGAAGCCTCCCGGATAAAGCCGCGCGTTTTGTTTGCCGTCCACGACAGGCGGAATGTTTGTACGCCGGTGCGCGTTGCCAGCCCGATATACACGGTTCCGACCGGATTTTCTGCCGTGCCGCCGCCGGGACCGGCGTAGCCGGTGGCGGACAGTGCAATGTCCGTATCCAGCCGCGTCCGCACGCCGCACGCCATGGCGGCGGCAACCTCTGCGGATACCTCCGTGTGCGCGGCAATGACGGCAGGATCAACGCCAAGAAGGTTCTGCTTGACCTGATTGGTGTAGGTGATACACCCGCCGGCGAACACGGCGGATGCGCCGGGGACAGCTGTGATGCGCTCCCCGATCATGCCGCCCGTGCAGGATTCCGCGCAGGAAACAGTCAAGCCGCGCTCCCGCAGGACGCGGACAAGTCCGGTTTCCACGTCCGGTATGTCGGCGCCGTAAATGCAGGCGCCGACAGATGAGCTCCGGATCGCCTTCTCCAGACCGTCGCACAGAGCAGAGGCTTCCGCCCTGTCGGCGGCACGCGCCGTGATGCGCAGGCGCACCTCCCCCGCCTGACAGTAGGGGGCGAGCGTCGGGTTGGCGGACGACTCCATCAGCGGACGGAGCACCTGCTCCACCTCGGCTTCGCCCATGCTCATGATGTGCAGATTGCGGCTGACGAGAACGCCTTCGGCGCGGGCGGCAAGGAATGGCGCGGCACAGGTGTCAAACATCGGCTCCAGCTCGCAGGGTGGTCCCGGTAACAGAATGACCGTCCGGTTGGCGTCTCCGAATGCCATGCCGGGGGCGGTTCCCCAATCGTTGGGGAATACGGTCGCGCCGCGCGGGAGCAATGCCTGCTTGCGGTTGTTGGCTGTCATGGACTTGCCGCGGGCGGCAAAGTATGCCTCGATGCGCCGGAGCGACGGCTCATGCAACTCCAGCGGCAGTCCGAAGAACGCGGCGACCGTCCGGCAGGTCAGGTCGTCACAGGTGGGACCCAGCCCGCCGGACAGGATGACCAGATCGGCTGGCGCGCCCCCATGACCTGCGAACGCTTCGGTCAGTGCCATGCGCAACCGTTCCGGACTGTCCCCGACTACGCTCTGGCGGTATACTGCAATGCCAAGCTCAGCCAGACGGCGGGACAGAAAAGCGGCATCGGTGTTCACAATATCCCCCAGCAACAGCTCGGTTCCCACACACAGGATCTCGGCTGTGCGGATCTTCCCCGGATGCCTGTCTCCGTACACTACGCATTCCCCCCTCCGTATATCGAACCGCTATTATAGCACATCCCCGACGATTTGTAAACAGGAAAATGAAAACAGATTGGAAACTCCGGGATAATTATTCCGCAAACCCGCGATTCTTAAACGAGGAGGCGGGGAAGCGGCGGTGCCGTATGGTCTCAAAATTTTGTATGGCAGCTGCAATTTGTTAAAAACTATTGACAAACCGGCATATTTATGCTACAATGTAGTTGATGTTGCCGGATAGGCTTGCGATGCTCCCGGCGGCACAGAAAAAAATCTGACTTTGGGAAGGAGAGTCACTGTACGTATGAAACACACGAAGTACCTGCGCGCCGGCAGTCTTGTCTGCCTGCTCGCACTATGCCTGGGACTGCTGACCGCCTGCGGAGGCGCGACACTTCCGCTTGACAAACTGTATGTCGACGACGCACGTCCCGGAAAGCCTGTTACGCTGAATACCGCGACCGAAGTTTTCCGTGAGAAGGGCACGCTGGAGGAGGTGTACGGAAACCTCGCACTGTTCATTACCCGGAATGAGGACAGCTCCCTCCTCAAGGAAATCGTCTGCAATCTCGCAAGCGGGAAGAAACTGTACGAATCGGAAGCGTACCATGAGCGGCGAATGGTTCACCTGTTGGACGGAGATCTGTACAGTGTCCAGACGCCGCAGGATGGCGGCGACTCGGTTTTGACACTGTATGATGCTGCGGGAAAGCAACAGTTCCGTGCCGAGGGCGCCTCTGTTTTGGACAGAGATCTCCTGTACGCAAAATCCTCGGTGTACCGCATCAAAAACGGTAAGGTAAAAGACTCCGGCATTCCCCTTGCACGTGCTTTCGCGTCCCCCCCGGTGCTTGATTATGCGGAACGGCCGTCCGACGGATATATGATGGAGTTGAAGACGACCGACGGGCGGATGCTGACGGTATACGATCTTGGTATGAACCCGGTCGCACAGTACCGGTTCCCGTCCGATGCGGTGGAGGAATCCGGCTTTGGCAGAATGCTCAACAACGGCGACGTGCTGATCCAATATCAGCTTGAAGTGGGTAAAACGGACAACACCCGTATAACCGAGGATGAGTACGATTTTGAACAGAACGGAAAGCTGATCCGCCTGTGCACGCTGATTCTGTCAGTTAAGACGGGAGAGGTACGATCGATTTCGTTTGACGGTGTTTTGGTTAATTGCAAAAGCCGGCGGTACTATAACTACCAGAGCCGGCGGTACCATGAAGATAGGGCAGACCTGTCGGATAAGGTGGATAACATCGTCGTGTACACGCCCCTTGACGGCAACGGGCGGATTGACAGCCAAATGGTTTGGGCAGTCATGGACAATGACGGTACAGTTCACCCCGTGGAAAAGCTGTCCAGCGTGACGCCTGTTGGGGTGCCATACCCGCTGGGCAAAGACTTTTGGATTGTGCAGCTGTGGGCAGGAGGCAACTATATATTCCAGCTGTACAACAAATCCGGTAAGTTGCTCAAGTCGGCTGTTGAAGTCAGTGGTACCTATCAGTTCAGGATAGGTTGGGATCGCTTTTCTGATTATTTTGACATTTACGATGAATCCGGAGATGTTGTCCTGGAGGGCGGCAAGTTGCGCGTGACGGTTTGTGCAGCCATGTATGCCGTCCTGCAGGATTCTGAAACGCAGGAGTACTTCCTGTATGTATTTGACGGCGGGCAGACCGTGCCCCTCCCGTGTGACCAGGATAAGCAGGGGGAGATATTGAGTACCGCGGACAGTCTCATTCTGACCCGCGATACCGACAATGTGTACCTGTACAACTACCGCGGCGAGCTGCTGGGCACCTACCCCAACGGCACCTCTGCCCGTTTCGTTTCATCGGGCAAAAACAATTGGCTGGCCGTGACAACCACAGTCAATGATGTGCAGACAACCACGGTTTACAAACTGACCAAATAAAGCAGGAAGAGGGAGCGGCATTCGCCGCTCCCTCTTCCTGTGCTCCGGGCAGTGGGTTTCCGGAGAATCGCTTACTCCCCCACCCGCCTTGTCGGCTTGTGCGCCGCGACGGAATGCACCATGCCGAGCAGAATGAAGGACGCCAGCACGGAGGAACCGCCGCAGGATACAAAGGGCAGAGTCAGTCCCACAACAGGCAGCAGAGCCAGACACATACCGAGGTTCTCTGCCGACTGCGCGATCAGCACCGCCGCAACCCCCATGCAGATGTAGAAGCCTGCATCGTGGCTTGCCTGCCGCCCGATCCACAGGATTCGCCAGACCATGACCGCCAGCACCGCGATGACGAGCAGACCGCCGACAAAGCCGAATTTCTCGCATACCGTGGCGAAGATGAAGTCGGTGTGTGAGGCGGCAAGATCCTCATAGTTGCCGCCGGTGCGCAGTCCGACACCGAGCAGACCGCCGTTCTCGATGCACTGGCGGCTCATGAGTGCCTGCCAGCCCTTGTCCAGCGGGTCAAGCTCCGGATTGAATCCCACCAGAATACGCTCCTGCTGGTAGGGTTGCAGTCTGTTCCAAAGAAACGGGAGAGCCACTGCCCCTGCCAGCGCCCCGCCCCCGAACCACCACAGCGGCAGTCCCGCGCAGAACAGGAGCAGGAGAATCATGGCGATGTACACCAGCGCCACACCGAGGTCGCCGGAGAGCAGAATCAGCCCCACGATGAGCAGGGCATGGACAGCCAGCCACGGCAGAACGCGCGGGGAGCGGATGCGGCTTTGTACCAGGGCGAGATGCCGGGAATAGGTGCAGATAAACGTTATTTTGACGAATTCCGAGGGCTGGATGGCGATCCCGACGACCGGGACGGTCAGCCAGCTCTTGTTTGAGGTCTCAATGCCTTCGCCGGTGCTGCCCGCAACCAGCGTCAGCGCCAGGATGCCGACCGAGAAGATGAGGAACGGCAGCCACAGACGCTCCAGAATGATATGGTAATCCAGATTCGCTACGACAAAGGTCATGATGATGCCAAGTACCGCCATGGCAAACTGCATTTTCAGCTTGCGCTGCCCGAAATTGTCCACCGCGCCCCATATCGTGAGCAGTCCGAGACCGGTCAGTACCAGCGTGCAGGCAAGCAAAACGGGGTCCACACGTCGGAAAAAGTCGTGCAGGGCGGAGCGGACCGCCTCGGCGGTCCCGCGGCGGCTGCGGGCTGTGTATCCGGTCATGTGGACCTCCTTGCTTACCGAGGCAGCACCGGGGGACTCCCGAAAGAGCCCCCCGGACCCCGGAACTGTATCCGATGGGTAGCCTGAATCGGCGTTCCCTTAATACTGTCTTCCCCAGACCACCATGTGCTTGGCGGGTTTGCCACAGCAGACGCACACGTCGGAGACGGTATCCTCATGGAACGGGATGCACCGCGACTTGACGCCGCCGGTCACATCCTTCAGCTTGTCCTCACAGGCGGTTTCGCCGCACCACATCGCTTTGATATAGCCGGGATGGTTGGCGGCGATGTCCAGGAACTCCTCGTAGGAATGCGCCACGAAGGTCTTTTCCTCCAGGTTTTTCTGCGCACGGGCAAGCAGCTCGTCGTGTACCTGATTCAGCATGGCGTTGACCTCGTCCGTGATATTGTCCAGCGACACGAACTTTTTCTCGCGGGTCACGCGGCTGACCAGCACGCAGGAATTGGCGGCGATATCGCGGGGACCGATCTCCAGCCGCACCGGCACGCCCTTCATTTCGTACTGGCTGAACTTCCAGCCGGCAGAGTTTTCGGAATCATCCAGCTTGACGCGGATTCCGGCAGACGTCAGCCGGTCGCGGAGCGCGCCGGCGGCTTCCAGGACGCCTTCCTTGTGCTGGGCGGCGGGGATGATGACTACCTGAATGGGCGCTACGCGCGGCGGCAGAATCAGACCGCTGTCGTCACCGTGCGTCATGATAATGGCGCCGATGGAGCGGGTGGAAAGCCCCCACGATGTCTGATGCGGGTAGTAAATCTGATTGTCGCGCCCGGTGAAGGTGATGTCAAACGCTCTGGTAAATCCGGTGCCGAAGTAGTGGGAGGTGCCGCCTTGCAGTGCTACGCCGTTGTGCATCATCGGCTCAATGGTGTAGGTCTCCTCGGCGCCCGCGAACTTTTCCTTTTCGGTCTTGCGGCCGGTGATGGCGGGAATGGCAAGCGTGTCCCGGTAGAAGTCGGCATAGACGCCCAGCATCCGCAGGGTTTCCTCGCGTGCCTCCTGCTCGGTCTCATGCATGGTGTGTCCCTCCTGCCACAGGAACTCGCGGTGGCGCAGGAAGGGGCGGGTGGTTTTTTCCCAGCGTACCACATTGCACCACTGGTTGTACAGCTTGGGCAGGTCGCGGTAGGACTGGATGATATTCTTGTAGTGCTCGCAGAACAGCGTCTCGGATGTGGGGCGGACGATCAGGCGCTCGGAGAGCTGATTCTGCCCGCCGATGGTGACGATGGCGCATTCCGGCGCGAAGCCCTCTACATGATCCTTCTCCTTCTGGAGCAGGCTTTCCGGAATGAACATGGGCATATACACATTCTCATGTCCCAATGCCTTGAAGCGTGCGTCGAGATCCTTCTGTATGTTTTCCCAGATGGCGTATCCGTACGGGCGGATGACCATACAGCCGCGCACGCCGGAGTAGTCAACCAGTTCGGCTTTTTTGACCACGTCGGTATACCACTGAGCGAAGTCGGTATCCATGGAGGTGATCTGCTCTACCATTTTTTCTTTTGCCATACGATTATTCAACCTTTCGATGCCTGCGCGGTACGCCGCGCGATTTTACGCTAAAGATACCATATTATATACCAAATCCTGCGGGTTGTCAAGGCGTGGCATAAAGGAAACGTCGATTTATTCGGGGGCGCAAGTCTGAAAAATATTTTCAGACAGGAAGTTTTGCGCCTTGGCAGACGGCGCAGCTGCCTCTCCGGCAAACCGGGACCGTCCGAAACCTCCGCCTCCGGGTAACGGTCTACACCAGATCGGCGAGGATCGCATTGGAGACAAGCCAGCCGGATTCGGTGAGGGCAAAGCGTCCGTCCGGACGGCGGGCAAGTCCGGCACGGAGGAGCGGCTCGCAGACAGCCCCGCGCGTTGCCCAAAAGTCCACGCCGAAGCGGGTACGGAAGTCTGCTTCGGAAATACCCTCCGCGAGACGCAGTCCGAGCATGATATACTCCTCCATTTGTTCGCGGCGATCCGGGATGTAGCGATCCACCGTGATATCCCTGCCGTCAAGGAAAGCGGAAAGGTCACGTGACTGCCCGAAGCGGACGCCGTGCAGGTAGGAGTACGCGCCCACGCCAAGCCCGATGTAGGGCTTGTCCTGCCACGTGTGCAGATTGTGACGGGAGCGCATACCGGGACGGGCATAGTTGGAGATTTCGTAATGCTCGTATCCGGCAGCCGACAGCAGGCGCGCCGACAGCTCGTACAGAGCCGATGCCTGCTCCGCCGCCTCGTCCTCGTCGGCAGGCAGTCCCAGTCCTGCGCGTCCGCGCCGCCCGAACGGCGTCCCCGGCTCCAGACTCAGGCAGTATGCCGACAGGTGCTCCGGCTCCAGTGCCAACGCCGCCTCCAGCGTCCGCCGCAGACTGTCCGGCGTCTGCCCCGGAATGCCGATCATGAAATCCAGACTGATATTTCCGATACCGACCGCACGCGCAGTTTCCACTGCCCGCACGGCGTCCGGGAAGCTGTGCAGGCGCCCCAGCGCCCGTAGTTCGTCCGCGTTGGCGGACTGCACGCCAAGGCTCAACCGGTTGACGCCGCCCGCGCGGAATGCCGCCAGCCCCTCCGCCGTCAGCGCCGCCGGGTTGCCCTCCACGGTTACTTCCGCATCCGGCAGGACAAAAAAGGCGGCATGAACCGCCTCCATAAGGCGTGCCGCCTGCGACGGAGTCAGAAGAGTCGGCGTTCCGCCGCCGATGTACACCGTGTCCAGTGCCTGCACGCCGCCCGCCGCTACTGCCTCCGCCGCCCCGGATAGCCGGATGCGGCGGATCAGTTCGTCCACGTATGCTTCAACCATTGCCGCATCCGGGCGCGGGAAGGAGCAGAAATCGCAGAAGGGACACTTGCTCCGGCAGAAGGGTATATGCAGGTACAGACCGACCGGCTCTCCGCCTCTTTCTCTGCCCGTCATTTTACAAGATGCCGCTTGATTTTTTTGGATGTCGTCTTTTCGAATTCCGTCTGCCGGTACTCCACCGCCTTGACCTGCTTGAAGCCGGGCAGGCGGCGGTTCATGGCATTGATGGAGTTCCGGATGGATTCCCGGATCAGCTCCTCACTCGCACCGGTCGGGAACTTGTCGTAGGCAGGGAACACCACCGCCGTCAGGATGATGGCATCGCTGTCCGGCGCCTTCCGCCCGACCACGACGCTTTCACAGATGGTGTCGATTTTGCCCAGATACTCCTCAATCTCCTCCGGGAAGACGTTCTTTCCGTTTTCCAGTACGATGACGGATTTCATGCGTCCCGTAATGTAGACGTACCCGTCCCCGTCCATGTACCCGATGTCGCCCGTGCGGTACCAGCCGTCCGTCGTGAACGCCGCCTCGTTTGCTTCGGGATTGTTGTAGTAGCCAAGCATGACGTTGTCACCCTTGATCTGTATCTCACCTTCCACGTATCCTTCCTCGTTCTCCCCGGAGCCGGTCTTTTCGTCGATGCGCACCCGGCAGCAGGGAACGGCGGGACCGACCGAACCGTACTTGCGTGCAAAGTACGGCGTGACGCAGGTCAGCGGGGAGCATTCGGTGATGCCGCAACCTTCAAAGATCGAAATTCCGAAATCCTCAAAAGCCGCGATCAGGTCAGGATTGAGCTTGGCGCCGCCGCAGATGATGTGATCCAGCCGCCCGCCGAAGGCGTCCAGAACCGATTTGAATATCTTCCGCCGTGCGTCGATGCCCACCGCCATCAGCGTCTTGGAGGTGGCAAGACCTGCCTTGAGGATGGTTTCCTTCTTGCTCTTTTGGGCTTCGGACCATATCTTGGCGTACATGGTATTGATGAACAGCGGGACCAGCACCAGCCCCGTCGGCTTGAAGAGCTGGAAATTCTTCATGACATGGCGCAGGGAGTCGTTGATGCATATCTCAATGCCGTACACCATCTCGGCCAGGATGCACATCAGCTCGTAGGTGTGGTGGATGGGCAGGACGGAGACAACCACGTCATCTGCGGAGAAGCAGACAGTCTCCACTGCCGCATTGACGGCGGCAAAAATATTCTTCTGGCACAGCATGACGCACTTGCTGGTGCCGGTGGTGCCGGAGGTAAACAGCATTTCCGCCAGCTTTTCGCGGTTGCGGACGATGGGGTAGTGGTAGCCGTCGCGCTCGACACGCTCGCGTCCGCACGTCAGCAACTGGTCAAAGGCAATGACCTTATTGTCGAAGCTGCTGTCGTAGGCAGGCGTGATGGGGATAAAGTACCGGATGCCCGTATCACCGTCCGAAATGGATTTGATGAACTTTTCGTTGAAGCTCTTGCTGTACACGATGGCGCGTGCATCCACCATGGCGATAAAGCGGCGGATCTCCTCCGTGTCCAGCTCCTTGTCCATGGGTACGATCACGCATCCTGCGGCAAGTGCGCCCAGATATGTGCATACCCACTGCGGAGAGGTTTCCCCGATGACAGCGATTTTTTCGCCGCACAGACCCATAGCCGTAAAAGCGGCAGCCGCTTCTCGCACCTGCGTGCCGAACGTGGCATAGGTCATGCTCTGTATATCCTTGCCCTCGTAGTATCGAAACAGGGTCTTGTTCCCATGGCGTTCAATGATGTCGCACAGATCCGTTACATCCCATATGTGGGGCAGGACGCGCTCCATGCGGCGGCGGTTTATTGGTTTGTACTTCTCCATTTTTCCTCCCGTTGCGGCGGGTACAGCGTTGCTTTCCGACCGCATCCGTTTCATTGTACCACAATTTTATTATTATTCTGTAAACATATTCCTGCTATCGGGTAAATTCATGATTATTTGCCTGCCGTTCTGTTTCCACCGGGGACTGCCGATACGGCGCTGACTGACCTCACCCGGCACCGGTTGCCTTTTTCATCGGACTGCCGCTACGCCTCATATACCGTTTCCACGCTGATGTCCTGCGGGTAGTCGCCGAACCCGCGTCCGAAGATGTTGAACCCGCCGCGATGCCGTGCGTCCTCCTTGTTCCCGATACGCAGGACAAAGGTCTCGGCGTGGTCAAAATCCGCTATCGTGGGACCGCTTTCCGGTTGCGTTGAAAAGCCGTTGATGGATACGCCGTTTTCGGTTACGGAAATCTCAATCAGTTCCCCGTACTGTGTCGATGGATCAGGCCACCAGGAAGGGGTGAACTTCCCACGCCGCCCGCCAAAGTCCGAGGGGGAGGTCTTGGTACACAGCTCCACGCCGTTCAGCCAGAACGTGATGTCGCTTTTCCATCCGATGCAGTAATTGAGGGTTTCGGAGCAGATTTCGAGCGTGACCGTAAAGCGCCGGAGCGTGCTGTCCCGCCGCGTGTTGGATACGCTGTATTCCACGTAGCCGCCACTCGCCCACAGTATCTGTGCGTCTGCACGGCGCGGCGTAAAAATGTTGCCGTCCGAGAACATGATCTGTTCATTTGCTGTGCAAAAACCCGCATCCGGCTCCAGATGCGCTCCCGTGTAAAGTCCGACGGGAACTTCGTGCGTCACATGCACCCCCGCGTCCATTTCCCGGGTCGGTGCTGTCAGCAGATTCAGGGAAACAAAGCGGCTTTGGCAAAGTTGCAGAGTGCCGTGCTTGCCCTGCATGGTTGTGACGTTTACCAGCCCCGCTTCCTGCAGGGTGCGGACGTGGAAACAGGCGGTCGATACGGATATTCCGATCGCCCTGGCAATTTTGGTAATGGACATAGACTCTGCATACAGCATACGGAGGATGGTCAAGCGCTCCTGCGAGGACAGCGCATGGCAAACGGTCATGATGTCCTCCGTGTCCTTCGGATCGGATAGTGAAAACCGATACTGACCGAACGGGAGATCCGGACTGTTCTTTGGCATGGAGAATTCCTTTGTTACAGCAATGCTGTACCTTTCTGCAATGATAATCATGTAAAATTATACTCTTGACGAGGCGGCAGGACAAGTGTATAATTGTTAATAATGGTGAAACAGCACATTTTGGCAACAAAAAATGAAAAGAAATGAGAGGAACTGCACATGAAAAAGAACATCCTGCTTGCGATGATACTCGCATCGTGCGGCTTATTTGTAGCCTGCAACGGCGCTGGTGGACAAGGCTCGGGCGAAACCGCAAGCAAGCCCATGGAAAGCACGCGTGAGCAGACGGAAGAATCGGTCACGGCTTCCGGCACGGACGGGGAACCAACCGCGCCCGCGACCGAAGAGGAATCCTCTGCTACGGAAACGGGCGGGGAAGCCGGACCCGCCGCCGAGACCATCGTGTACAGGGAGTATGATTTCAGCGCGGAGATCCAGGAGTGGACTCCCGAAAAACTGGCGGACAACATCAAATCGGACGATCCCGCCTATGTTATGGCATTTCAGGATCCGACCGTCACGCCAGTCAAAATCAACAAAACCGGACTGCAACTCCACCTGAACGCGCCGTTCTCCGCGTTGACGATCGGATTTCCCGCATGGGGCGTGCCGGACACGTTCTGCACACTGTCCATTTACGAATGGAAGGGTACTTATTCGGCGACGGTCGTGGAGAAAGCCCTCCTGTCCGTGGAAGTCAGGGACATCGTTGACTGCGCATTTACAAGGATTGAACTGGGGCGGTCCATGCCAGCAGGGAACTACCTGATTCTTTTGCATGACCCCGGAAGCAAGTCGAACGACGGAGGTCCCGGCATCTGGAATTTCCAGTCCAACATCACGGCGGGGCAGCTGTACCAGGACGGCAAACCGATCGACGGTGAAATGCAGCTGTGGGTTCAGTTTGACAAAACGCCGATCAAGCCGTTCGGGTTGCCCGATACGACGGGCAGTGTTGCCGCTACCAGAACCGAGAAGGAGAAAGCCGTACGGCAGTTCCGCACGCTCATGAAGAGTATGTCGAAATTCCCCGTTTCCTTCCGGGTGGGCGACACGGCTTACAACGGCTTCGGACGCGACTTTACCGAGTTGGGACGCACGCTGGAAAACACCGATACCTCCGAGACCACGACGGTGCGCTTCCTGTATAAGGACAGCATCGAGATCAAGCTCATCTGTACCCTGTATCCCTACCATGCCGCGTACGAGTGGACGGTGTATTTCACCAACATCGGCAACGAGAATTCTCCCGCGATCTCCGAGATCAATGGGTGTAACTACACGCTGACCGCCGCAAATCCGCATCTGAGCGGCATTCTGGGAGACGGCGGCTACGACAATCAAGCCAACACGCCCTATGATATGAACATCTCGGGCATGGAGCTTGTCATCAACAATGAGACGGGGCGTGCGACCTACAACCGCTTCCCCTATTTCAAACTGAAGTGGAACGGCGGCGGTGCGTTCTTTGCCGTCGGCTGGCCGGGGCAGTGGCGGGCAGGCTTCTCCTCGACGGGCGATCAGCTGACGGTCACTGACGGGCAGGTCAAGCTGAATACATATCTCAAACCGGGGCAGACCATCCGCACGCCGCTGTCCACCTTCGTTTTCTACGAGGGGGACGACAGCAACCGCGAGACAAACCTGTGGCGCAACTTCTTCATTGCGTGCAATATGCGCAAGATCGACGGCGGGAACTTCAGCCCCGCGACAGCGGCAGCGTCCTCCTCGACCTACGAGGAAATGTTCAGAGCGACCGACGCCAACCAGATTGCCGCTATCAAAAAGTATCATGCGAACGGTGTGAAACTGGGGTACTGGTGGATGGATGCCGGCTGGTATTACAAGACCGGGACGCAGTCGCTCGACCAGAACTGGCTGCCTACGGGCACCTGGTATGTGGACGAATCCCGCTTCCCGAGCAAGTTCAGGGATGTTTCCGACTACGCGCACAGTGTGGGTACCAAGACCATTCTGTGGTTTGAGCCGGAGGTTGTGCGCCTGCCTGTCGGGCAGTTGGGCGCGACGAGCGTGAAAAAGGAATGGCTGCTGCCCAAAAGCAGTACGAAACTTGTAAACTACGGCAATCCCGAGGCGCGCGAGTGGCTGCTGGAACGGGTCTGCACGGTGTTGAAGGAGGGCAATATCGACCTCTACCGCCAGGACTACGGTGTAGCCTATCCCGCGTCTGAGTGGCAGGCGAACGACCCGCGCGGGCAGGCAGGCATCACCGAGAACCTGTATGTGCAGGGTTACCTATGGTTTTTTGACAGCCTCATTGCGCGTTTCCCGAACATGATGATTGATGCCTGTGCCGCAGGCGGCGGTCGCAATGACCTGGAGACCATGCGCCGTGCCGTGCCGCTCCACAAGAGCGATTCGGGCTACCATGATCCGGAGATCAAGATGTCTATGAATACCGCGCTGTTTTCGTGGTTCCCCTATTTCGGCACGTACGCTATTGGCGATGAGTACGGCTTGCGTGCGTCCTTCAGCTCCATGCCTGTGCTGAATTACAACGTGGTTGCCTCCAATGTGGACTGGAAACTCATTGAGAAGTGCGTCAACGAGTGGGAGCAGGTCAAGGAATTCTACTATTCCGATTACTACCTGCTGACCGAATGGAACGTTTCGGACGAGGAGTGGAACGCGTGGGAGTTCTTCGATCCCGACAAGGGCGCGGGCTTCTTCCAGGCATTCCGCCCGAAGAATTCCGGGGATGAGAGTCTGAACGTCCGGCTTCACGGCTTGCGTCCTACTGCAACATACCGTCTTACCGATACGGACGGTCGCATCGATGTCACCGTGACCGGCGCAGAACTCATGGGGAAGGGATTTTCCGTCAGGTTGCCTGCATACTCCAGCGCGGTGGTATTGATCCGCGAGGTCGGATGACTCTGGCGGGACACGGCTGACCCGGCGACTGCTTTTCCCCGACCGTGAAAAAAGATCTTCGCAGAGGGCTCCTTTGCTGGGCTCTTTGTGGAGATCTTTTTTTATACGGGAATTCTGCATCAGACAGCCGGATAAGCAGAATTCGGAACCATTCCTGAAAGAATATGCGCACACGGTATAATTCCTGTCGCTTTTTCAAATAATAGCCACGTACCCCACCATGCGGCAATCGTCCGTCGTGGGGGCACAGCGGGCGCGACCCGCCTTTCCGCGAGTGCAGAAAAACCACGCGGAGGGCGCGGACCGGAATGCGCGATGCGCCCGCCGCCGCGAGAAAGGATGTTCTGAACATGAAAGCAACCGGAATTGTCAGACGGATCGACGACCTCGGGCGCGTCGTTATCCCGAAGGAGATACGCCGCACAATGCGGATACGGGAGGGCGACCCGACGCTGACAACATTGACACCCGTTGCTCGATTCTTGTATGCTCTGATGGATTTATCCAAGAGAATCGGACTGAAGTGAAGAAAACCATATACACATATACCAGTGTACGGGAACGATCTTGCTGTTCAATCGCGTACGATGAACTTGACAGAACATCTGAAATATGGTACACTGTAAACGATAATGAATCAAAGGCGTATGCATCCGTTCTACTCGCTTGTGAAGGGGTGAACAAGCGCAGTTGACCTCAGAGCCGATGAGATTCTCGTTATGCTGGGCGGATACGGAAAAGTACCTGTCGGTAACGCAAACGGAAAGATCAGTATAGGAAATGGTAATTAATTTGCTCCTCTAAAAGGCGTTGCTGATGAACTTGTCGCTACTGCTCAAGCTGGCTTGCACTATAAAGGTGGATTCGGAATCGGAGCCAAAGCAAAAGCTTCTGTTTTGTCAGGCAGAGCTACCGCGGAATTCAATATCTTTGGTTGGCAAGTTGAATTAGGGATTAGTGCAGATGTGTTATCAATCGGAGCTGAAGCAACTATCGGTATATTTCCGACAGAAGATGGTGGTAAGCAATTTGATGCACGAGCTGGGGTTTCACCTGGCATATTTGGTCGGGGCTTTGTTGTTCGAGTAAAAGTCTCAGGTTGATAGGAGGTATATATGGTAGTTGGAAAAAAGTATGTTAATAACGCCTTTTTTTATACGATATTCAAAAAGAATTATTGTCCAGCATGTGGAACTAAATTGACTCGTGTTAAAACTTCAAAAATAGTTAATTCAAAGTCTCCTGAAGCTAAGAATTATGATTTTACATTGGGTGATTCGTTTATGGTTGGTAACGTGGAGTTTATTTGGAAAGAGTTTTATTGTCCGACATGCAAAAAAAGAATTCCGATTGATGAAATGAGACGAATTGAAAAAGAGCAAAGGGAAAGATAAGTGAAAAGTAGTGATGCAACAAAATACATTTATGATGCCAGTCCATTTTGTGTACATTGAAAAAACATGTGTGCCCCAAGTGTGGCAGTAAAGTAGAATTACGATATGTTAGCGTGCGTTTCCAAAGTCATCAGCAGGCGAAATTATGCAAGCCAGAGCAGAGTAGCCGCCAAAGAATGAAAGCGAGGAATCTGCAAGCGAGCTTTTCGAAGCGCATGGCGATTCTGCGATGGTCTTTGATCTTCATGAAAAAGCATTCGACAAGATGCCTTTCTTTGTAGTGATAGAAATCGGTGTACCACGGATCAACTGAGTTTGACTTTGGTGGGATGCAGAAATCAGCGTCATGGTTCGCGATATATTCACGGTTTTCCCATGAACCATAGGCCTTGTCAGCAAGAACAGTACTGCCGGAAATATCGAGCTGTTCAAGGCATTTTTGCATCATGACTCCGTCTGTACCTGTCCGCCGGCGAGTTCCAGTAGCAGGATCGTGCAACTCCTACCCGGAAGAAGGCGCACTTATAAAACAGGCTTCCCTGCTTTCATACTGCCCGTCAGTGATACCCTGGCAAGACTCTTTCGTCGCACATAACCCCCGTTCGTTCCCGTCTGTTAAGAATTATGTCCGCCGTGTCCAGTTTATTACTCCAACAATGTTTGGAAGAAGCGTGTCTCTCACTGTATGTAAAATCTTCAATAACATCCGCCAAGTGTATTGGTGACAGTTGATGATTGGTACATAACTCACACAAATCATCAATCAATGATCTGTTGGTTGAAACATCCGATACCGAAACAATCTCATGGCTTTGGGCATCCAGCACGCGTATGCCGTATAAGGTGTGCGCACCCCCTGCAGCCAGTATTTCTTTGCTTTTGAAAGGAACATATCGAAACATGATTTACCGTTGAACTCCCCAATCTTTTTTATTTACAGTCATTCCTGTATCCATCCGCCCGAAATAACGTTCGCAATCCCGCTTTGTGGAAGAATATGTAATTATACCTCTGTCATTTTCTTTATCTCAATGTTTACTTTCCTGATGTACCCGTTACTGTTCAGAAAACGAACAATCGACTTTTCCTGAAGCTGCACCGTGTTCTCGCAGTGAATGTGATTGCTTCCATGGCTTCCGAATAGCTCCTCTTCGTCGTTGAGGATCATGTAAACATCCGTTCCTATCTCACATTCCGCCGCGAAAATAATTCTGTATTTTCCCTTTGAAGGACACGTCCAGTTGCGCGACGCAAACGTTCCGTCAATCCCTCTTTGGAAATCAATGCCGATACAAACTCCGTCACGGGTTCCCCAAATTCTCTCCCTGTCGTCATATTCCAAATGGTCCGCTACCCCATCTTTGTAGCTGCAATATTCCCATTGATTCACATACTGGCTGCCTGTATAATCGCCCTCATTGGTATAAATCAGAGGCTCATCGGAAACTGATATGCTGTATATGGAACATTCTGAGCGAATATGCTCCCTTTCATATTTTGCCGGATAGTGAACGGGATCCAGCCGAAGCATGGTTACAAGGCCGTTCCATGCTGGAAGACAACTCATATCCAACTTGTATGCATATCTGTCATGGGATTTTCCGATCGGAAACGTAATCAATTTATCCTGAGAGTACACCGGCGACGAATCCGTCATAAAATATAGTTGCGCCCGGTCCGACAGATCATCCGTTCCGTACTCGACTGTAATATAGGGGTACTTGGCGGCATCCACATGAATGCCTTCACAAATCAAATACGGATCAACGCCGTTGATACAGAAGGTAGCTACAGAATCACGAATCTGCCAGTCATCTATATGATTCAGCGGTCGCCAGTGCTCCAGGGAGCAACTATCCGGGGTAGTTTCTGTCTGATCATTCAATCGGACCACATGAAGCATATGAAGCGACTTGCCATTGGAAATCTTAATCCATTGGAGTTTGGTCGGTCTGAGTGAATATGTGTCGATATCCCCTGCACTACCCGGATAATAACAATATCCATTCGACAGCTGTAATTTGACCGGAACTGCATCATCAATCGGATTCCCGATGCAAATACTGATTTGAGATATAAAGTCATCGAAGCGTGGGTATAGCATAATATCGCCTTCGGACTGCTCTACAGTAAAATCATCCAATTGGTTTGGATACTGTTTCTTTATGGCGTCGGTCAGATATGCAATAATGCGTGGTACAACATCCGATTCCGCCTGATAAGCCTGTTCAAGCAATTGCGTCAGCTTCTCTTTAAACCCCGAATCCGGAGAAAGTACATACGGTGGAATTCCCGCTGCGATGTTGTACTTCATATTCAGCATATTCATGCGTTCATACATTTTTGCAATTTCCTCAAACGCAAGTATGAACGTCTCAAATTCGTCATTAATCCCACGCAATCCCCGAATGTATTTTAAGCGCTCCAGCAGAAACATTTTATGTAAATGTAGGTCAAACAGGCACTTATACGGCAAAGTATCGTACCGATTGTCGTCCCTTACAATTTCCAGGAGATCGTTATAGTATGCCAATCCATACACCACATTGCTTCCATCCGCCGGGCATTCCCTCTTTTTATGCGGATTGGGTTGCCCGTGAAAATAATATGACAGTTCCCGGTTAAAAACCGCCAGGTCAAATGGTTCCCCTTTGCATTTCTTCACCTTATACGTACACATTGCGGCTTTTAGAATATCGTACGAAGCGCCGCATGTATAATGATCCTTGATGCTATAATACGCCCGCCTAAGGTCATCCATCGGCACTTCTATCAGGATCATACCGCGGGTCAAAGAGAAGAACTCACAATATGCCTGCCCGTTTTTAACGCCGTACACTGTTAACGGATGAACAAAATGCCCCTTATTGTATCGGATTGATTCCTTAATATAGTATTCATCACACCAAAGATTCACAAATTGATCGTCAGAAATGGATTTGCGAATATAAGTATCAAAGTCTGCCGGCAGCAATTCATCCACTCCATAAGTATGGACAATCTGCGTGCAGCCTTCATATACACTGCTATTGTTATCCACAAAATCAATGATATGCTGTCCCTGCTTCTCATAAGAAACAAGATTGATAAAACGCTCATAGAACCACGCCTGATAAGATTCATTCGGTAATTGATAAAAGACAGGGTTCAGCCTGACTGCAAGGTTTGTGTGAACATTCAATATCTTGTCGCCGTTATTTGATGCCATGTATGTCGTCTCCTTTTGACTTCATTTTAATATAATCCGTGGAATCATTCCGTTCTGCTGGAGCTATTCACCGTAAGGCTAAGAAGTCCGTGCTCTTTGCAAATTACCTGAATAATGCAATACATCCAACCATCAGATATATTTGCTTGCCTGCAGATTGAACAAATGTGCGTATTCTCCGCCCTGTTTTAACAATTCAAAATGCGATCCTTGTTCGATGATATGTCCGTCGCCTATCACAAGAATTTTATCAGCGAGCGTCGTATTGGAAAGGCGGTGAGAGATGGTGACCGAGCTTTTGCCCTCACTCAGATGATACAGCTGCTCAAATATTCTGTCTTCCGAGATCGGATCAAGCGCGGCAGAAGGTTCGTCAAGGATCATATATTCACTATCTTTGAAATATGCACGTGCAAGCCCCACAAGCTGCCATTGACCGCCGGAGAGGTCTTTCCCATTGTCGGCGTAATACCTTCCGAGAACGCTGTCAAATCCGTTTTTCCAATCTTTGATAACCTCGCTCGCACCGCTGATATCACAAGCCCTTTTTAGCTTTTCATCATTGAAGCGTTCATCAAAATCAGAGAGCGCGATGATTTCCCGCAGGGGCAGGCAATAGGTGACAAAATCCTGGAACAGAACACCGAACACCTTACGCACGGCATAGACATCATATTCCTTCAAATCTACCCCGTCAAGCTTGATACAACCGCGCTCCGGATCGTAGAAGCGGAACATCAACTTGATAATCGTAGATTTTCCGGCGCCATTCAAACCGATCAACCCGATTTTCTCGTGCGGCTCAATGGTAAAGGAGCAATCCTTCAATACGTATTGTTCCGCATTGGGATAGCGGAAAGATACATGACAGAATTCAATCTTTGGATTGCAAGATGGTTTCAGTGTCCCGCTTTTTTCCGTTTCCGGGGCTATATCCATAAATTCCTGAAGTTCAATCAAACGGGAGTTGTCATTAAGAAATTGGTTTACCGTGTCCATCAACGTCTGCGATTGACTACGCAATCTGGATACCATACTCAGATTGTATTGCAGATCACCTATACCGATATGTTTACTCACAACATCAAGCGCCGATATGATAAGCACCAAAACTTCGCTTGACACATTTACAAGCATAATCAGCATGCTGATCATACTGTGCCTGACTTCTTCTTTTTTATTGATCCGATAAAGCTTCCGCCACAGTTGCTTGTACTTATCAAGAAAATAAGTGCCGATATTGTTGAGCTTTACTTCAAACTGTATGTCATTGTTGAAGAACACCTCACGGTAATAATCCATTTTGCGGTTATCACGGAGTTGCTCTTTTTCCATTTGTAACTTTCGCTCCGTCCGTTTTTTGTTGTAAAGCATAAACGGAATTAAAAGCACGAGCGTGGCAAATCCAAGCCACCATTTGTATGCGCAAACCAAAATCAAAGTTGCAACAACATTAATAAAGGCAGAAATGATATCAAACACTGTCCATGACATCTCTGTCATAACGCTGAAATTACTTCTCGCATGGCGGACCTTATCACCCATGTTCGCGGAATCAAAAAATGATAGGTCCATGCGCGATGTCTTTTCCATCATAACAGCATCAATATAAAAGTTCAGCTCGTCGCTGTAACGATCCTGCACATAATCGTCGAACCGATCCATCAGATACGCAGCCAATCGCAAGACAAGGTAAATGGTAAGGCATCCGATTATCACTTGTTTGCTGTTTTCGAAATCAACAATACCGTTGAGAATCTCCTTCCACAGCCAAATATTCACAAGCGGGACAACTGTTGTGAACATCAGTATGAGCAGCTTCATTGAGAAATAGAATTTAGAGGCGAGAAAGCAGGTTTTGACACCAAACCATACATTTTTGAACAATCCCGACAGAAATGTCTTCAGTTTATTCACGTCAACCAACCTCCTTTACCGCATACTTTTCACGCTGGAGATTATAGAGCTTCGCATACAAACCGCCAAGAGAAACAAGCTCGTCGTGCGTGCCTTGCTCTGTAATCTTTCCGCCGTCCAGAACGATTATCTTTTTGGAAATACGAGCGCTTGAAATCCGGTGAGAAATCATAATGCCGGTTTTACCGTCAGATATGGATTCAAAATTTTTGAATATCCGATCTTCAGCCTCGGCATCAAGTGCAGCCGAAGGTTCATCAAAAATAACAATGGATGCATTTTTGAAGTATGCACGGGAAAGAGCAATCTTCTGCCATTGCCCCTTGGAAAGCTCTGTTCCTTTATCGTCAAAATTACGGGTCATGAAGGAATCAAGTCCATTTTCAAGCTTGGGTTTCAAGTCTTCATAAACCCCGCTCTGCTTAAGCACGCTTTCAATTTCTTCGCTGTTGTCCATTCGCTCAATGTCGGAAAGCGCAATGTTTTCACGCAGGGTCAGCGGATACTGTACAAAGCTTTGAAACAGAACGGAAAAGAGCTTCCGTACATCTTTGATATCATAGTCCGACATCGGGTATCCGTTTATCAAAATCTGTCCCGATTCAATCTCGTAAAGTCCGATCATTAACTTAATAATGGTTGATTTTCCCGAGCCATTGATACCGACAATGGATAACTTGTCCCCCTTGTTTAAAGTAAATGAAGCTCCCGACAGAACATATTTCTCTGTGTACGGATACTTGAAAAACACCTGGTCAAAGGTGAGTGTTTCAAACGATTCAAGCTTTCGAATGCCACTGTTCTGCTCTGATTTAATGGCAAAAAAGTCAAACACACGCCCCATGACCTCGGTAGCGTTCGTGTAGCCCATAACAAGAACAAGGGATATTCTTGAAAAAGCATTTGATATTGTCAGGGAAAATCCCGTATAAAGAGCAACGTCACCGATGCTGATCCGTCCGGTGGCAGCCTGATACACCGCAAACACAATAAATGCAATTTCACCGCTCCGGCGGAGTACTTCCGCAAACAGCAGGGAGCGCATTTTCTTCTTGTCAAGCTTTTTGTTTGCTGCCAGGTACTTGACTTTTTCTTCATTATAGCGGGACTTTACAGCGTCAGTCAGATTGTACATTCTTACATCTTTTGCAGGCCAGGCATCGGTAAGCATCCAACGATAATAGCAGAATTTCCGGACATCCGGAGCCTTCTCTCTGCGCAAATCCTCTGCTTTCTTGTCAAAAACCTTATCCAGTACAATTCCCGGGATTGTAAGCGGAAGAAATATAAGCGTAAAAATCACATTGAATTTCATAAGGGCAGTAAAGGCAACTATAAAAGTGTATAGCAAGGATACAATACGAATCATACGGATGGCTGTATATACCGCCGCGTTTTTCCCATAACGCACGTCATCGATCATATCCTTTCCTACCGATGAATCAATCACAGCCAGAGGAAGACATGTAAGTTTTTCAGACAGATCACACTCGTACAAATGGCCTGCCTTTTTTGATATGCTGTCATACAGAATATCCTGCACCGAGGTGTTCACCTGCGTGATCACAAGAGAAAGCGCATACAACGCCACCCATAACAGAACCAGGCTCATCTTTTGATTTGCTTCCGACAGATTATCAAGTATATATTTCAGCGCATAAGTGCCGAATAACCCCAATGTCGCTCCGGAAATACTCAATAAAAAGTATATCAGCAGTAGCAGCCCGCTTGACCTGTATATAAGCTTAACAGAATAGCCTATAGATTTGAAGAACAATTTAAATTGATTCATTACGATCACATGCCTCCGCAATTCAACGTTCTATTTGCAATTCAACCTATCCGTTATACAGTCTGTCCTCGCTGCCGCAAAAACGGACTCCTCATACAATTAGCACAGCAAAAAGCGTCTATCGGAAGAATGATTTTTTTAACCTCTGCAAATTTACACCCCCTTTCGTGTAGTCAATGAAGTTTTTATGATAAATACGATAGGACAGAAACGGGTTATGCTATTATGGTGTAGTTATGTTATTATTTTTTGGAGTTTCCGCCGTTTTTATCTATCTGACCCTCAGAATCGCTTGTTTCAAATTGTTTTCTGCAGTTGCAGCTTGCATGGCAACTTTTGCTGAGAATACCGCTTTCAAAAATATCATCAAAATTCATATTATTTTTCTCCTTTATTTTATAAATATTTTTCTGTCCTATCGATTTAAACTATGAGTAATCAATTACACATCTCGCATATGGAAGCAAATGTAATATCATCTGACTGTAACAATGTCATCGTATCGTTTTTGGAGCATTTTCCCATAACAATCAACTGATATATCAGGTAAAACACGTCAGTTTCGGATAATTTGTATTTTTCATCAAAAACAGAGTCATTCATATTGAATTCGGAAATATTAAGAATGTCACTTACGGCGTTTTTGTATTCACTATCACTCATTATTTTTTGCCTCTTTGTTTATCAATGGATCAATTTCCTTTGCGATGGTATCATATACCACAGAATCAAAAACATTCAATTCTCCGTCATCATTCGCCATTTCCTCGGTAACTGTCATATTCAGCATTTTTTCATATCCATCATACTCGTTCTGATCCAAAATCCTGTCAGTCCGGATATGCCGATTGATCTTAAACGGGGGAAACGGCTGCGGAATGAAACCGAGATTTTCCGTGTTCTGGTGTACGCAATTTAAAATATAACAGGGAGAAATGGCGCGCGATACAATAAAATCCAACAATCCATAATCACAATACATATTATATTTGGGGGATGAAATGATCCCCCCAGGGACGCATAATACCAATACATCGCAATCGGCTTCAGATGCCTTTTTTTTGATAAAATTATTTAATGCCAATACCGGATTCGGAGAGGCAATTACTTCGAAAGGAAATGTTACACAACCAAACATCTGCCATAACGGATTGGAGGAAATAAGAAGTGGCTTATAGCCGCGCTGCTCCAATGCCCGGACAATGCGCAGGCCAATTGCGGATTTTCCCATATCCGGCAACAAACTGCTGACGAAAACGACAGGGACACGGATCTTTTGAATAACCGCCGATTTTCGATCCGCTATGTGATAATTGATGATTTCGACATGATGCTCCGCTCCCAGATGGATAAGTTTTTCAATAAACGGATCGGAGTAGCTGATTGTCTCGCCAATGATACACAAATCCGCCGTTTCAAAAACCTTGCTGATTAAGTCATACACCGGTTGAACGTATCCCTCTATGTCTGAGATGATGTACTCAATGTTCAAATGCATATTTTTGAACATTTCAATTTCATTAAGACTTGAAGATATTAAACATGTACTACCCATTGTCGCTTCCTTTTCTGATTCAAATACTTACGTATTATTCAAGATTGCGGTAACTGCCGAAAAAGCGCTATCAAACCCAGCTGTACGAGTTCTCTGTCCAACTGCTTCTTCTGCGCAACGCACCTGCTCTGTTTCAGTTTTTTCGAAAGTTTTGTTCCATCATCAATATTTACAGCACAGGTGCTGCAAAGTTTTATAGCCCAGCAGTCTACGCATTCTTCCTCGCTGATCTTGCCTATGTTGTATATTGCTTTCATTTTCTCTGTATCAAAATCACTATATATATTTCCGATCTTCAGGTGTTCAGACATTTCATTGGCTTTTTCACACGGGAAATAGTTTCCCTCTGCATTGACAAATAACTTTTTAACACCCGGAATGCAAGGGCCGTTATGATGAACGTATTTGATGATTGAATATGGCGCAGATTTCTTAGCTATTCTTTCATATATATCGTCCAGCACATCCTCTTCAATGGTTACATCACAGGCTCTCGCTACCATCGATTTGAATGCGTTTATTTTGCGCCTCTTTAAATATTCCGGCGAGGTATAATATTGGATTTTCAGGTTTGAATCGTCAACCGTAGATAACTCAACCGGTACGTTTTTTAAAATATCGTGTTGCTGGAAGAAGTTCAAAATCTCCTGTGGATCCGCCGACTTGTCAACCACCGCATTGATCTGGACATTGCGTCTTAAATAATCAGGATAGCTTGCTATCATTTGTAGTTTTTTCATCACAGTGCCATAGCTACTCTCTCCGTTAACTGCAAAAAAACGGTTTTTATCATTAAACTTTTGAGGTCCATCCAAACTGATGGTTAATTTGAAGTTGTGTGCGGTAAAAAAATCCAGGGATTCTTGTGAGAGTAGTGTTAAGTTTGATGTCATTGCAAACCGAATGTTTTTATAGGGCATTATCTCTTCTGCGTAGAGTACCGCTTGTCTGATCAAATACATATTCAGCATTGGCTCTCCGCCATAAAAAGCAATTCGGATGTTTTGCAGATCACCACTGTGTTTCTTCAGAAAATCTATGGCGCACTTGGCGACATCCCAGCTCATTTGCTTGCTGGAATGTGTTCTGTAATACAGTCCATTCACGGCATATGTGCAATACTTGCATTTCAGATTGCAGCTTTGCGTGACTTGCAATACCATTCCGCTCACACGTTTTTTTGCATATGCTTCCAGATACCGGGTTAAACCTTGCTCAATATTGGTTGGGCGGTCATGAGAAAGATATCCCTGAGATAACAGTTCCGCAATCTCCTTATTATCCATCCCATTATTGGTACCGCCCTGTAAATCAAAACAGGTCTTCGCCGCAATATGTTTCACTTCGTTTTTGTTTACGTCATATACAAAATATTCTTTATTTTTATAGGTGAGCAGCTTTATAAACGGACTATCCGTCATCTCATTCTACGCTCCTTACTTTTCCGTTTGAGGACAATTCTATCGGATGATCATAGCATATATACTCAAATTTCACCGATGGTTCCTGCTCTTGTATAAGGTTGTCTAATCGGCGTATTATAACATTGTCCCACCCCTTAAATTCATTTCGGACATACAGGTACAAAACCGGATTTGCATCATCTGTTTTCAGTTTATATTCCAAAACAGGATTACCGATTTCAGCATTAACCCGTTCAATCCAATAGGATAATTGGTAAGAGGAAATGCGCCTCGTTTCAGATATACTGATATTATCGTTGCTGCGTCCGATTAAAACGTTGATTACCGGCGTTTGGCAATAATCGCAAAGGACATTGTTGTCTACAACGACTCTGTCGCCCAATGCATACGATATAATCGGCATCACCTTATTATGTAAACTGGTAACCGCTATATCGCCTTCAAAAACGCCGTCACTCACTTGCCTGTAATGAAACAATTGCACCCGAACATTCCGGTCTACGATATGAAGGTGCCCCCGCGGGCACTGATAAGCAATTCCGTTTACCTCAGAAGCTCCGTACAGGTTTGCCACCGGTACATCAAAGTAATTTTCAAACATCTGTCGCACACCGTCAAACAAAATCTCACCGTTTAATTCAATATATCTTAGTTGTGGAAAAAGCGTTTTGACATCAATCGCATACTCCTTCATGATATTCGTCAGAATCAACAATGTACTTGGTTGAGTCAAAATCCATTGCACCGGCAAGGAACGTATTTTCTCTGCATATTTTTTGAACGTATCCAATGACAGCGTAAATTTGCTGATTGACAAACTTGTGTTGTTCTCAAGCATTTCCAATTCCCGATAGTCCCCTGCCTGCGTTCCGTTGTACATGGTAGAATGAAACGTCAGGCAATAGTCTGAATTCTGAATATTATAGAAACGCTTGCGCAACCTCCACAAACATAGATTTGACGCTAAATAATCCTCCTTGCTCCAAAAAACCTCCACGATTTTCCCTGTCGAACCCGAGGTTCGTATGATTTGCAATTCATTACGATAGGCATTATGATATTCATCGATAAGCAAATCGTCCTGATAATCCTGCAAATCATATTTCGTCATATAAGGTTGTTCGATCAAAAATCCTGTCGGAACCTTTATTTTACTATGTCTACCAAAACTTGTTTGCTTGGATTTCTCCTCATAATCAATCATATCTTTTCCCCTCGAAATGCTTCGGCGTACTACTTCCATCTACATATTGGAGTTCAAGTGCGTATAAATGATATCGACAATATCATTTATGTTTCTAAAATGATCGAACAGCAGATACTCATCTGCCACTGTAATTTGAAAGTGAGATTCAATTTCAATGATCAAAGTGATAAATGTCACCGAATCCATGCCCAGATCATCAATCAGGTCTATCGTGCTGATACGGTCAGAACACATTTGAATGTTGAAAAAAACTTTTGAAAGTATGGGAAACAGTTGCTCTTTTATTTGTTGTTTTTCCATGTAGAACCTCCATCTAACTTCTTTACAAATAAATCCTGTACGAGTTTGTGTGATATTTTTCCGTTTGTCGTTCGCGGAATTGCATCAGTTCTGAGAAAGATCTTCGGAATTTCGTATTTGATCAAAACGCCTTCCAGTCTATTGATGATATCCGCCGTTATTTCCTGATCTGCCACATACAGGCAGCATAATATCTCCGCATCATGATGACTCACGGCAGTCACAGCACACTCATTTACATCTGCACACGAAATGATACGTTTTTCTATCTCCGCCGGATAAATTTTGTGTGCCCCGATAATAAGCATATCATCAACACGTGCATCTATATGCAATTCATCATTTTCATCAAAATATCCAACATCTCCGGTATTCAGCCACCCCTGATACTTTGAAGCATGCTTTAATTGACCGCATACATATCCGTCAAATATACTGGGAGTTAATACGTGAACAATTCCACGAACGCCTTTTGGAACAGGCAACCCGTTATCATCTACTATGGCAACTTTCACCCCCGAAATCGGCTTTCCTACGGAATTGCTTTTACTGCATTCTTTTTGCTGTGCACTCACCCTCGGTGCAGCTTCGGACAGACCATAAACATTATAAAGCTCTATACCGGGAAAGGTTTTGTGCGCCATGTTGTATATTTTATCATTTAATATAGAGCCGCTTACGTACACTTTTCTGAGTGTAGGGATATCGTAACCTCCTTTACTGTATTCACCGGCATACATGGAAAGCAGTAAAGGATTCAAACCAATGATAGTGATCAGATATTTTGCGATATTATTGAAAACATACCTTGGGGGGACCTTTACAGGCGAGATAAGTATCGGTATTTTAGCTTTTACTGCAACAAGCAATTCCCCTGTTATTGTTGATGAATGCGTTAAATTGCGTATAATATACAAGCGATCATCAGGGCGTGGTCGCATATAATCAATGATTGCATTAGCATTCGTATTCAATGCATAGTGAGATAATATAATCCCCTTCGACTTTCCGGTTGTGCCGGAGCTATATATAATGACTGCCTCACTCTTACTATAACAGGCCTTGAATTTTTTATATGACTCCGGCATCAACAATTGCGTTGTGTTGCTCGTAGAGTAGTAAGGAATTAGTTCTGTCTCATCAGCGATGTGATTGCATATTTGCAAGTAATATTTGTGTTCAATATAGCATTTCTTCACATTGGCATCATGCATCATTTCAATGGCACTCGTCACGGGTGTTTGCGGATCAATCAAGACGGCACACCCTTCCTGATTCCATATATCAAACAGTAATCCAATATATTCAACAGAATTATCACCAATCAACGCTACTCGCTCAGACACAGTTTCCCCTCCTTCAAAGCAAAAGAGCACCTCTCTGGGTGCTCTTTCAGGCAAAGTAACATAAAAAACACACCCCTTCGGATGTGCACAAACAATACTCATTCAAAAAGTATACGATATGGATGACACCCGATTCATATTCAGTTTGTCATGCAAATCGCCTCCTTTTTGGTACTTATTACCTTGTGGGCATATTATACCACATCTTCCAGTTTTTTGTCAACCCCTTTTTTGACATTTTAATAAAATTTTTTGGTTGCAAATTGCAACAACAAGTTGCAATAGTTTTCAAAAGTATAGCAAACGTAGCAGAATCGCGTTGGCTCACGGAGGAAGGAGCAAAGCGCCGACCGGAGGGAGCCAGCGGCGCGCGCTTGGAATCATAACCCGTGAAAAGGAAAAGCGAATAGGAGGTCAGACATATCTTATTGCAGAAGACGGGATGTATTCAATAAATATGGTGTTTTATGCGCGCTGCTTGCGGCACGGAAAGCGGTACGGAGATACCCGCCGAAGATGTAGTTTCGGGTTTCGGTATGTTTATATGCCAATCATTGGTTGAAATAAACAGAAAAGTCCTAATATATATGGCCCTGCGGACATAATCCTGGACAGGGAGAAAGGAGGGGATTATGTACACAAGG
>OJMH01000200.1_pt1 | contig 91184 bp, 74 predicted proteins | sample 1597111 | NCBI WGS metagenome assembly OJMH01 (sample SAMEA2452115, study PRJEB22498) | human gut metagenome | reverse complement strand
TTGGTTCTATGCGGCGTCTTTCATTAAAATCCACTCTCTTTGGTGTTGACCCGTTTTTTATAAAAATGGTTGACCAGTAGGGACTCGAACCCCAACAAAAGGTGCCAGAAACCTTTGTGCTACCATTACACCACTGGTCAAATTTGAAAGCAGTAAAGAATGCGCATTATGTGTCTATTGTCAAGCTGGAATTTAGTTTTTTTATATTTTTTGGATGAGAAAATATAAGAAAAGGCGCACGGCAATTGAAATAGTACCGTGCGCCCGTCTGACAAACCTTACAAACCGATATAAACAAAAGTGTTATTCCATTTGAGAAAGAGTTTCCTGGGCAATTTGTGCAAATATGCCGTCTCCTTGGGTTTCAGAAACCTTTTTCAAAGTTTCCTTGGCTTCGGCGTTTTTCCCCGCCTGTTTTTGTGCAAGACCTAATAGATAACCCGCTTGGGCCCTGTACGATTGGGCAAGGGTCGCGTCTTCAAATACGGCTTTTAATGCGGATTCGCTCTTTGCCTTGTCTCCGGATGCATATATGCATACAGCTTCTCCGAGTTTGGCGCGTCCAAGTAAAACTGTTTTTGACAAATCTTTTTGGGCCTGTGCATAAAGCTTTTGTGCTTGGTCGTATTTGCCTTCTGCGTATGCGCCGTCGGCATTTTGAATCAATGCGACTCCAGCCAATTTTGTCCCAGAATTGCTTTTTGCAAATTCTTCCAACTGCGCTGGCGTTGATGCGGCTTCGTATTCGCTTGCTAGTTTCGCATTCCTATTGGCCGTGTAAAGTTTCCAGCCTTGTACTCCAATAACAATTATAAATGCCGCCGCAACCGTGCCTAGTATAAAATTTTTATTGCGAATCCAATAAAGCCAAACCTTGTCTTCAAATTCAACGCCTTCTAAATCTTCGTCCAATATGACTGTTTTACGCTCGTCCGACGACGGCACTGCATCGTTAATTGCTTCGCCACGTTCTGCCGAGAACGGTTTATTCTTGGCGCTGTGCGGACCTTTTCTGAAATTATTATCACTCATACTTCTTGTAGTAATATAGACGGTAAAAAAAGCACACTTTTGAATTTCAATCAAGAATAAAACTGTTTTTTTAGATTCTTTTATTTTTTTATTGCTCTTTTTTTTAGCCAGGATTTTCCTAGCAACTGTTGTTGGGACATGTTGACCGAATCTTTTTGAATTATTATGATAAAAAAAATATATTTTGGATCTTTGCTATTTTTTGCCGCGGCTTTATTATCTGCTGCAAATTTGTATTTTAAAGGGACTACGGATAAGTCTCCAATAGAATATAAGTCGGGGGAAACAATGAAATTTTCAGTCAGCCTTATGGAGGACGGCAAACCCGTCGGTGGAAAAAGGCTGTTTTGGACTTTGCGATCGGACGAGGGAATAACGGCATCAGGGGAGTCGGTTTCCTCTGCGGATAAGCCTTTTGAATATGAAACCAGCTTATCTAAGCCTGGATTTGTGCATTTGCGGATCGTGGCTGTCGATGAAAACGGCAAGCAGTTGAAAGATTCGCATACTTACGAAGGCGGCGCTTGCGCGGATTTTGCAAAAATAAAGTCGTCAGCAAAAGAGCCGAAAGATTTTGATTCATTCTGGAAAAGACAAAAAGCGCGACTTGCGAAAGTTCCGTTAAAATCAAAAATGGTAAAAGTAAAGCCGTACAATGAAAATTATGAATCTTTTGAAGTTTGGATAGATTGCGTTGGCAAGCCGGTTCGCGCGTTTCTGTCGTATCCGAAAGGAGCTGCCGAAAAGTCTCTTCCGGCATCGGTTATATTTTCAGGTTATGGAGTATATTCAGTGGGTCCGGAATTGGGTGACGGGAAAAGTTTGGTTTTGCGGGTAAATCCGCACAGCATAGATAACGGCCGCCCCAAAGAATATTACGAGGCCTTAAAAAACGGGGAACTCAAGGGATTTGGTTGGAACGAGAAGGAAAATTCCGATCCTGAAACTACATATTTCAACCATATGATTCTTCGGGCAATCCGCTCGTTGGAGTTCGTAAAAAGCCAGCCGCAATGGGATGGAAAAAATCTTGCTGTTTCAGGCGGTAGCATGGGAGCTTTTCAATGTATTTCGGCTGCGGCATTGGACCATGACGTGACATATTGCCATGCGGTTGTCCCATGGATGTGCGACTTAAACGGCGTGAATGTGGGCAGGCTGAATGGATGGTTGCCGAAATATACCGAGGCGCTGGGATATTACGACACAACAAACCAAGTAAAGCGGGTGAAGTGCGAACTCTTTATAGACGCCGGGCTTGGCGACTATACATGCCCTCCGTCTGGGGAAGCAGTTTTATACAACAACGCAAAGTGTAAAAAGACGATTTTATTCACGCAAGGCCGCACCCACAGCTATCAGCCTCCTGAAAAGCTTACTTGCCGAAAATCAAATAAATAGATTTTGTTTTAAATAAAAGACTTTCAGCCAAGAAAACTTCCCGCACAGGGAAGTTTTCTTACTTTTTGCATACTTGGAAAATATGGGGCGATGTTTTAGGGCTTTGGCTTTTTGCCTGATGCCGCCATGCGGCTGTAATCCAATCTCTTACAGATTTCTTCCGTTGCGACCGCGCTATTTAGAATGACGCTGCACCAGTTTTTTTTATTCATGTGGTAGGCGGGAAAGTAGGATTTAAAATCGACCGGGCTTGTGGCGCCCGGATTTGTCATGAAATTCAAGACTTCAACAAATTCATCGGAGTCGAGCCCAAATTTGCGTCTTGAAACGGTAAGCATAACCCCGTACCATTTTCGGGTGTCTTTTCTGCGCCATATGGCGTTGTTTGGAGATTTTTTCCACAAAAATTCTAGGCTGTCCCCGTACTCTGAAGCAATATAATCTATAATTTCCTGGGATTGAACGCTTTTGAATATATGTGTTTCAAAGCAGCTATCGGCGATTTTTAAGAGTTCTTGTTTATAAAATTGCCTTATTTTGCCAACAAAATTTCCGCTCGCGTTGCCTACGAGATGCAAAATGTAGGGTTCATGGAAATCCGGATCCATAATTTTTGTGGAAATATTTTCTGTACCGTCAATTTTCACCTCCATGCAAAATCCTGTTCCAGGAAGGGGGGCTCGGAAAATGTAATTTCCATTCTGTCTTTTAAATCCGAATTTTAAAAGCTTTTCAGGAGAAGCTGCCTTGTCCTTAAAGATGTTTCTTAAAATATCTTCCATTAATTTTAGGGAAAGCCTTTTTGCCGAATCTAAAACAAAAACGCTACGCTCCGGTTTGGCTCTGGGCTAAAAACAAATACGCCTTAGTCTATGACTATCTGGATTCTATGGATGGCGTTTTCACATTTTGATGCTCAGGTTCTTTTTTCCCCGCAGCTTTTGGGGTTTCCGTTTGATGCTGGCTATTATTTGCGTCTTTTATGAAAAAAGGCTTGAATTCGGCAACTCCGTTGGCAGGTACGTCGTTGTTCAAGATGGCCCAAATGCAATAGTCTGCTATTAAAGGGTCTTGGTGCGCACGGCGCAACAAAGAATATATGGCGGTGCGGTTTAAAATTCCCAGCATAAATTTCTCCCTGTCAGATGGGGCTTCGGGCTTTTTCTTTTCGGCGATGGCTTTTTCCGCAAATTCTGCTTCTGAGGCGTATGATAACAAATCCATTACGCGGCGTATCGGAGCGTACGTTCCGTCTGCCATAAATTCTCCAAAAAGCATGTCCATCTGGGCTGCACCAAGAACTCTGTCCCAACTCTTGTAAGGATCGGGGAAACTGGCTTCACGTATGCGCTTTTGATAGTCGCGCTCCTTTTGAGTTAGAAGGCTGTCGTCTATTGCATCGGCGTTGCATATTGCCATAAGAAATATTATCTTGGATCGCTCAAGATTGTCGTAGCTCTTGAAATTTTTTCTTATTTCGTCCATTAAAAAGCTGCAATTTTTAAATGCGGCTTTTAGAAATCCAATTAGGGTATAATTTAGAGAGTTCGGCGCTCCTTTCTGTTCCAAATTTAAGTCTTTTGAGAAGAAAATCGAATAGAGGTGTTCAGCCGACGGCTGAAGATAAAAACCTCTGATGTAATCATAAACCAGCTTTTCTCCGACAAACGGATTTGGCGGGCTCCATTTTACAAAGTCGGCGTATGTGGAGCCTTTTGCTTCTTGTCCGGATATATTGTCTTTTGCTGATATTTCAAAAAAGTAGCGTCCTTCCTTGTAATCTTTAGTGGCATTTGCGGTGATGATGTCGGGGCATGCCAGAATTACGTCTTTGCTTTTTTTCTCCCCCTCAAATAATGTGGGCTTTAAGAGAGTTTCTCTTGCATTGTCTGGAGTCACAACTTCTATGGAATATGTCACGGAGAACTTTCCATCTTTTATTTGCGCTTTGTCCAAAAAAGAAAATATGGAAAATGTTTGGCCTATAAAGAGTTTTTTTATCGGGGCTATATGAGGAGTTGAATTTGGGGGCAGATTAAACCACCATTGCATATTGGGGTTTTGGAGGCTAGTGTATATGCGGGCTCCAAATTTGGAGGTGCTTGCGGCTTCCGAGATTTGCGCAACATCTTTTGAGGAAGGCTTGGCGCTCTTTATGCCTGCATCTTGGCTTGGTTGGGAGGACTTTATTGGAGGGAGCTGTTCTTTGGGGCGGATGCTGTCTTTTAGCGCAAAAGCCAATATTGCTGCCAATGCTAGAAGGGAAATAACCGATGGTATTACTTTATTCATTGCGTTGAATTGGGGTAGGGGTGTATTTAAATTAATGTACGGCTCTTAAAAAATTCTTCTACTGCAGCGACATCCTCACGGTAGGTGACTCCTTGCCAGATTTCGTCGGTAGGAAGAATTTTAGCTATTGCCGCGTTTTCTTTTACCGCCCTTCCTACCGCGGAAGGGAGATAAAATTCTGCCTTGGAACTTTGGGAATTTTCTTTCATGAAGTCGTCGAAATATCGTTCCAGCAGTTTCATAAAATCGACACTAAAAGACCAAAAATTAAGCGAGGTAAATTCGTCTCCGGTAAAAAACTCCCCCTCATTTGACGATATTTTCCCGGAGGACTTGTCAAATTCGAGTCCTGTAAACTCACGCACATCCATAAGATTCAGGTTTGAGTCTGCCGAACAAATTCCGCGAGACACTCCGCCGTTTTTTGATAGAGTATTTTTCAGCTTGTATCCAGCCAGAGCGTAGGTATTGGGAGAGCGATTTCCCAAAAATTCTGCAGATTGCTTGTAGACTTTGCTCCCGTAAAAATCGTCGGCGTTTATTGCCAGAAACGGTTCGGAGACGACGTCGGAACATGCTAGAACGGCATGCCCGGTTCCCCATGGTTTTGTCCGTCCCTCCGGCAGTTTTGCACCGCAAGCCTCTTGAAATACATAGCGTACGTCCGCAAGTTTTTCGTATTTTGCCGATACGCTTTCCCTGAAAGCTGATTCTATATCTTTTCTTATGACAAATACGATTTTTTCAAATCCTGCTTCCATTGCGTCTCCAATGGAGAAGTCCAGCATTGTTTTCGGAGGGTTCCCGAATTTTGCGGCTTGTTTCAGGCCTCCGAATCTGCTGCCCATTCCGGCAGCCATGGCTATTAGAGTTTTTTTCATAATTTTAAAGTTTAAACGGATTTTATTTTGTGGGTGTATATATGGGCGATTGCCGCTCCGGCTGCGTCAGACTCGTCGTTTGGAAGAATTCCCGCGCCTTTTACAAGGTCGCAAACAGAGCGGGAGACCTGTTCTTTGCTTGCCCTCCCGTAGCCTATGACCGCTTGTTTTATTCTTAGGGGCGGATATTCATAGACATCTAGTCCAGCCAGTGAAGCCGCAGCGATTGCCGCTCCCCTCGACGACCCAAGAATCATAGCAGTCTTAAAGTTTTGCACATAAACGCTTTGTTCGATTGCAGCGCATACTGGATGTGTCCGCTCTATTATTGCTGCAGTCTGCTTGAATATATTTGCAAGGCATTCCGGCATTGAAAGAGATTTGTGGTTTGATACGGTAAGGCTTTCAATATAGCGCAAAGTTCCATCGGGCATTGATTCCAATACTGCCAGCCCTGTGCCGCGAAGGCTTGGGTCTATGCCGAGAACGATTCCGCTCATTTGTCCGCCTGTCAACGCGCTGTCTTTTGCCGCGTTTTTTCGGATCATCCACTTGGATGTTTTCGCTTTTACGGATTCAGAAGTCCAGACGATTCCGCCGTTGGCGAGCCGTTTGCTCGTCGTTCCTTCGACGATTTTCTGAGTCCAAAGCAGTCTGCCGTTTTTTGCCATAAATATTTGTATGTAAGTTTTTATACCAGTTTGTATTCTCCTGGGACGGGCAGGGGAGCTATCGGTTTTTTGCCAAACTCTAGCTTTCCGTCGAAAAGCGATTCTTTTGAACGCAATTTTGCCCATTTATACTTAAAGCGCAATCCTGAATACGCGCTCAGTCTGCCGGCGATAGCCAGCATGGAAGAGTCTGTCATCGTTTTCATTGTATTTACAGCCTCTCCGTTTCTGACGGATTTTAGAAGTGTCCTATGCATTTCAATGGCCGGATCGGGCGATTCCCCAGCTATCCAGTTGTTTTCTCCCCTTATTTGCTGCCCTGAAAATAGATTCGTTTCAAAAACTCCTTTGGTTCCGAAAATTCTTTCCAATACCAGATGCGAGGTTGACGGCTCCTGCCTGCATACGCTTTGCAGATGGACGTCCGCGCCGTAATCGTAGTCGATTGAGAAGTGAGAGAATCTGTTTCCGTATTGTGGCATTGAAAGCGACAGCGCCCTGCCGCCTATCCCGTTTACAAACTTCGGGTCCCGGTTGAGAGCCCAGTTTATTACGTCCAGATTATGTACTTGCTGTTCTACGATATGGTCTCCGCATGTCCAAGTAAAAAGCCCCCAGTTTCTAAGTTGGTATTCCAATTGTTCCGGGTCAGCATCTGGCGGAGTTTTTAAATCCATTCCGTCGAAATGGGGCAGCATCCAAAAACATTGGGCGCCTAAGATTTCGCCTATTTGTCCGTCTTGAAGGCGTTTTACGGCTTCGCGGTATCCCGCGTGGTAGCGTCTTTGGACTCCGCTTATTACTGTAAGTTTTTTTGCTTCAGCCTCCTTTGCGAGGGCATACATTCTCCGGGCTTGGACTGGGTCTACGCACACTGGTTTTTCCATGAATATATGTACATTTTTCGCAACAGCCGCCTTTACTTCGTCAGGCCGGAAAACGGGGGGCGTGGCAAGCACTATTATATCGGGATTTGTTTGCAGTGCCTTTTGGCAACAATCGAGGCCTGTAAAAATAGTGTCCTGTTTTACGGCGTATTTATTTAAAGCGAACTCTCCGCGGGAGGACGAAATGTCCGAGAGCCTTTTGTGCAAAGATATGGCGCAGTCTTCAAATGCGTCAGCCAAGGCGGTAATTGATATCTCGTCGTCGATTTCCATTAAGGTTTTTGCCGCGTTGAATCCGCTTCTGCCGCAACCTACTATCGCTATTTTCAAACGCTGGTCCGCCGCAAGGTTTGCCATGGAATATTTAGGCAACGCAGCAGCCGCGGCGGCGGCCGCCGCCGTCTTAAAAAAGTCCCGTCTTAGCATTTGATTCATAGAGAAAACATTTAGAGCCTTCGAGCGGATATGCGAGACTATTTTTCATCAGCCTATTTTCTCCTTGCGACTTTTCTTGCTTTACAGACCCGTTTCACGGTGCGATATTGTAAAAAAGTAAAAATGGGAGTCCGCGGAATTTACAGGTTGATGATGCTTATAATGTCGGTTGCGATTGTCGCGTTTGCGGCCATAGCGTACGTCAATTGGGTAGCTATGCGCGAAGAAAACGCGGAGCGCGACATGGTTAGGCAAAAATTGTTCGACCATGTCCAGAAGCTCAAGGCGGACAAAGAATATAAGACGCAATATTTTTACCGCCTCTTGCACGATGAAAAATTTGCCGAAAGAATAATACGCGAAAAACTTGGTTTTGTTGGCAAAGACGAAATTGTTTTCAGGTTCGAAGATTCGAATCCAGTAGGTGTTGAAATTGCCGCCGGAAACAAGCCGGAAGCCGCAAGTGAAAATTCAGGAGGAGATTCGCTCGAAGATCTTGCGGAGGATTTTAAGCAAAGGCAATTGTACGGATCTGAACCGCGGGAATCGCTGTTGTCGCGCATGATGTTTTGGCGGCACGAGGCATCGCCTTCATCTTCAGGCGCAAATTCGCCGGGAGGAGGCTCTCCGGAGGATTCCGTTCCGGAAATAAAGATAGACATGTTGGAGCAGTCTGCCGATAAAAACATGGCGGCAGCTAAGGAGGCTCAAAAACGAGACGAGGAAAACGCAACAGTGCAGGTAAATTTTTCGTTCGGTTCGGCGTCGGGCGGGCATGGAGAGGAATCTAAAGATGCATCCGCCGGAAAAATTTTTGGCGAGTCGGATTTTACGGCTTCGCAGCGCCCTTCTGGGGAGTTGATTCCATCTAATTCAAACAAAACTTCTGCGATAAAAATCGGCCGCGGCAGCTCCAATTCAAAGGTTTCAAAGCGTTCCGGAGGCATAAAAAAAATTCGCTTTCAAAGCAACTGACAATATGAAAATTCTAAAGGCGTGGTGGCATTCAGCTTCGGAGATACTTGTTGTTTTTAATAGAGACTTGCCTTCTGTATGCGATTTGAAAGTTTCGGGAGCGGATAGAATTCCGGCGTTTTCAGTGTCCCGGCCTCCGAAACAGCTGTTCGCGAAATATAGTTCGTATTATATAGATTGCGATACTGTCTATTTTAGGATGGCCGAGGAGAATTTCCCAAATTGCTCAAAATGCGGCGATATGGATTATTATTTGTGCGGATCTTTTAACGGATGGGGCGGGGCGATAGGAAATCAGCGCTGGAAAATGCGGGCGTCTTCAGACGGCGCAATGGAAATAAGCGCTAAAATTTCGGAGTTGGGAATCCCAAAAAGAACCGCTCATTTTAAATTTGCCGCGGGCGACGGGCATTGGTTGGAGCCCCGAGCGGACGCTCCTAATATTGAGCACGACAGGCACGGGTTTGCGAATCTTCGGCTGAACCTCGACCGTACTGGAGCGCATTTGCTCTCTATAAAATTTGAGGATGTCTGCGGGCTTTGCGACAACCTGAAAGTAAGCGCGCCTGATTTAGGCTGTTCAGTGGACGTTGAAGTCGCGCAGCTGCTTTTTCAAATTTACTCCAATGCGAAACTGGGGTGCAGGTTGGAGGAAGGCGTCACCAAGTTTTCGATATTCGCGCCCAGGGCTTCTTCTGCGCGTGTCTTGTGGAGCCGCGACGGGAAGGATTTTGAAGGTTCAATAGAAGCCTCTACGAGCGACGGCGCGGTTTGGACGGCAGCTGCGGACAAGGATATTTGCGGAGCTTTTTACGTTTGGCGCATAGGCGGCAAAAACTCCACTCCCGGAACTGACTTCGATTCCGGCAAGAATATTGCAGACCCTTACGCGCTGGCTATGGATTCTTCTTCTGGATATTCCATAGTCCAATATGCTCTTCCCAGAAAGCATAAGAATTTTAAGCCGCCGTCATGGCACGATTTGGTTGTAGTCGAGGCGCATTTGCGCGATGTTTTGGCTAAAGCTCCAGTTGGTATAACTGCCGGAGACCGCCTGCGTTTTGAAGGCCTTTCTAAATGGTTGAAGTCTGAAGATTGCTACCTGCGCAAAACCGGGGCAAATTGCGTAGAGCTGCAGCCTGTTCAGGAATTTACGGCTGCCAAATACGAAGACTACGAATGGGGATACATGCCGGTGAATTGGTTCGCTCCAGCCAGCTCGTATTCATCAAACCCGAGAGAAGGGTCGCAATACGCTGACTTTTCCGCGCTGGTGGACGCCTTTCACAATGCCGGAATTGCCGTGATTTTGGATGTGGTTTACAACCATGTCGGCGAGCCTAACTATCTGATGCGCGTCGACAAGGAGTATTATTTTGAGATAGACCGCCACGGCAACCTGGAGAATTTTAGCGGCTGCGGAAACGACTTTAGGGCGCATGTCCCGATGGCGCGGCGCATGATAATAGATTCCTTAAAACACTTCATGTCGGTTTACGGAGTCGACGGATTCCGCTTTGATTTGGCCGAACTCTTGGGGCTAGGTGTCTTGAGGGAGATTGAGCGCGAGCTTAAAGCGGAAAATCCCCACGTCATATTAATCGCCGAACCTTGGAGTTTCCGGGGGCATATTGCTGCGGCTTTGCGCGATACGGGATTTGCGTCGTGGAACGACGGCTTTAGGGAGTTTATGCTTTCATATGCAAAGGGAGGCGGGAATTTCGACGGGTTTAAATATTTTATGCGCGGAAGCATGGGCGGAACATCACGCTTCCCCGCGCAGTCTGTAAATTATTTGGAAAGTCACGACGATATGTGTCTTTTCGACAGAATAACAACATCATACCATATGCCGTCTTTAGCCGATATTTCACGCTATAAAATAGCCTATGCTCTGGTGCTGATTGCGCACGGCATACCGATGCTTGCAGAAGGGTTCGATTTGCTCCGGACTAAGTACGGAAAAAACAACACATACAAGGATGGTGCCGCCAATGCCCTCGATTACGAGAGGGGCGGGCGCTTCCCGGGGCTTTGCAATTGGATGCGCAATTTTGTAAAATTTAGAAAATCAGCCGAAGCCCGGGCTTTGCGCCCCGAACATCCCGTTTCGGATGGCTTTTTTGAATTTTTTGCGGGAGACATGTCTTCCGCCGCCGCCGTGCTTTTCAACGCCGACGGATCTATTTCGTGCCCCCGCGTGTTTGCCGCATTTAATCCGAGTGAAAATTTTGCGGAGATTCCGGTCGGAGGGGAAGATTCGGGAGAATTTAAGCATATAGCCGACATCGACAATTTTGACATGGACGGCCTAAAAGTTGATTCTTGTTCGTTTGCGCACGGAGTCCTAAAGCTTCCGCCTTTGTCTTTTGGATTATGGATTTCAAGACGCTAAAATGGCATCGGCTTTAGCTCAGGTAGAAATCGCGAGCGACGCTTAAGTCTTGGCGCATTTCAAATATTTGAGGCATCCCCGTTGGAATTTCCAGATTCGGTATTTCAGAATCCGGAATCTGTTTTAAATATTTTACCAACGCCCTCAAGCTGTTTCCGTGCGCGGCTACTAAAACGTTTTTGCCTTCAAGAATCAACGGCGCTATTGCGTCGTTCCAGAACGGCAGCACTCTTTGGCAAGTCATTTCTAAGGATTCTCCCATTGGCAAAATTTTAGGGTCTATATTGCGGTATTTTTTTTCAAATACCGGGGAACGGGGATCGCCAGGATTCAACATAGGCGGCGGAATATCGTAGCTGCGCCGCCATATGCGGACTTGCTTTTCTCCGTATTTTCTTGATGTTTCTGATTTGTCCAAACCCTGCAAAGCGCCGTAATGCCTTTCATTTAACCTCCACGATCGCGCCTCAGGGGTATAAAGGCAGTCTGTTTCCGCTGCGGCTATATGAAGCGTCCTTATTGCCCTTTTTAGAAGAGATGTATAGGCAATATCCCAAGAGATTCCGTTCTTTGCCAGAATCTTTCCCGCTGTCCGCGCTTCTTTTATCCCTTCTTCGGACAAATCGACATCGGTCCATCCTGTAAATTTATTTTCAAGGTTCCACAGGCTTTGTCCGTGCCTCAATAAAATTAAATTCGCCATATTATCTTTATCGCCATTAATTCTAGCCGATAAATTCGGGATTTCTATTTGCGTTTGTAATATATGTTTTCAGGGCCTACAATGAATGTCATTGCAGAGGTTAGATTCATTGTAAAATTATTTCCGCTTGGGATATTCACATTCCCTCCAACGTGGTTTTTCATCTCCAGAATTTTGCCCTCAATTGAAACGTCTACTTTAGTTTGCTTGTATTCGTTCAGGCTCCATATCGCAAAGACGTTTTTGCCGTCGTCGCGCGTCCAGTTTGCAAGGCAAATTTCGTTGTCCCTCTTTAATACCGGAACTGATTTCTCGCCTAGCATTTCTATAATATTTTTATACGCGCGCCATGCTGGCTTGGGGGAGAGGTCGTAGCGCGTTATTCCGAAGTGCCCTTCGGAATCGCTCTCTCTGGCGTTTGAATGGTAGCTGTATGTAAATATTTTTTCTACGCCGCAGGAAAGTATGGTTATCATATAGCGGGGCAATAGTTTGGCCTGGTAGTTTTCCGATCCGCCTGAGTTAATTGGGCCGGGAAATGTTATTATGTTTCCATTGAGATCTCCACCAAGCTTGTAAATTCCACCCAATGGGTATTTCTTGCCGTTGTGCACAGCGCAGAATATAGGAATGAATTTGTCTTTTGGGCCTAAATTGTCGGTGGTTAGATAGGTCGAAGAATAAACCCCCGATGGGGAAAGTTCGGGGAATTCCTCTCCGGGTTCATATCCCGACGAGAATTTTTTAGGCAGAGAGCCGCCTCCCGTGGCTACTCCAAGCCTGAAGTTTTTCAATTCATTAGTGTTCCCGTACTTCAAATTGAATATATTTTCTTTGCTCTGCACGAATTCGTTTTTAAAAGGCACTTGGGCAGGTATCACGACAGTTCCGCCTTTTGAGAGATATTTTCTCAAAGCTCCCAAGTATTTGCGGGGAAAAGTCCCATCGGCCGGCAGCAGAATGGCTTTGGCTTTTTGGGCGTCCAAGCGTTCAATATCCGAAAGCCTTATTCTTATAAAATCTTTTGCGTTCGGAAACATGTATCCCGTGTAATCGTACATGTAATTTGTAAAATAGTTTTCAGGCCGGTCTTCGAATATTGCAAGTTCTCCGGCATCGGGGTCTATGCCAAGTTTCTTAAGAGCCAACGGTATCCCCGCCACTGTTGCGGGCTGAAGTGGCGCCGTATTGGAACCCGTTTCTGTGACCCATACGGGCTTGTCTATGCCGTATTTTTTCATCAAGTTTCTGACGTTTTCAAACGCAGCTGTGAAATCCAGCTCTGGAGCTTGCGGTCCGTAGTACCGGTGGACATTCATGGCGTCGAAGCTATTTTCTATGCCTTGCTTAAAGGCGGCTTCTATAAATTTGCTGTACATGTCGGCTATTCCCGTGAACAGCACGCGTACGTTGGGGTTGCCTTTCTTTATAGCTGGATAGGCGTCTTTTAAAAGTTTGCCGTATTCGGCGCCCAATTTCTCAAAATCGTTGTCGAACAGGCGCCTCCAACTTCCCCAATCAGCTTCGTTTATAACTTCCCATTCCTCGACATTGCCCGAGTACCGCATTGACGTAGCCTCCAGATAGTCCAGCCATCTTTTGCGGCAATTGTAGGCGTTTTCTTTCCCCCACAGGCCGCCGGTCATTATGCCAAGCCAAGACAACCCCCTTGATTTAGCGGCCCATATGACTTCATCGTACATAGAGAAGTTGTAAATGCCAGGTTTCGGGTTTATAGCTGGCCAATCCATATCGACGCGGAGATTATTTATGCCGCATTCCCTTATTCCGTCGAACATCTTTTCATGCATTTCATATTCCCAGCCTTTTCTGACGGGATGGGAGGCTACTCCCCAGCGGGAGTCCATTCTGTCTGCTTGGGATAAGAGAGCTGTTGCGGCAGTTATTATAAATAATAATGCTTTTTTAATCATATTTTATTCCGATTGTGGGTTTGGTTTAAAGTTTGTCTCCGTCGCGGACTCCTCCGCCGTATTTAGAAGGGCTGGATATTTCCGCCTTTAGGCGGCTATTGGGGGAAACCGTTTTGCCTGCGATAATGTCGTCTTCGGAGATTTTTGCCATGAGTATTTCATGTTGCCCCTTATTTCCCCTTCCGCGGTCGTAGGCTATGTAGATGTAGCCGTCTTCCGCTTGGGTGAAAGACGGATAGCTTACGTCTGCGCGCTCGTCTAAGAGCAGCTTGTGGGGGAATGTTTTGCCGTCGTCGTCAGACAAAAACGCGGTCATCTTTGAGCGCCAAGGAAGTTTTTCTTTCCCAGATTTCGGAACGTCGTTGCCCACCATGAGCACGCGGCCGGAGGCTAGCCTGCCGAGAATTATTTTAGCATCTATGCCTATTTCGGGATTCATTTTCCCTATCTTATTCCACGTTTTTCCCTTGTCGAATGATTCAAACGCCATATGCACATCGCCTTTCATTCTGACTATTGTAAATAGGCTTCCGTCTTTTCGCTCAAGGAGGGCAGCTTCGGCGAACGATGCGTTGGGGCAGTTTACGTGGGATACAAACCTTATGGAACCGTCGGGATTTTCCATTACAAATTTTGTCTTAACCGGGCTGTTATCTTCTAGGAAAATATCGCCAGAACGCAAAATCGAGCCGTCCTTAAATATAAGCGGCTTTATTACAGACAAATTAAACCTTCCCAAGAGGCGCGGTTTTGAAAACTGGGGGCATTCGGAATCTGCATCCTGCATGGTGAATTCCCAAGCGGTAGTATTGCCTAGATCCTTGTCGCCTACGCACATGTTCCTGACAACCACAACGCGGATTTTCCCTTCATAGTCTTTCCACAGCAGTATATCGCTCGATGTGGCTCCAAGTTGTTCCCGCGGGTCGAATGCAAAAACTTCTTTCCAGGTTTTGCCGTCGTCGGAGCTTGTGGCTATTATTCCAAATTGCCCGATATGAGATGGCTGGTCGGCTTGCGGAATTATCCTGTTGCCGTTTTTGTCGTTTATGTATGCGCGTTCGGCTTGTTCATTGCTGGCTATCCACGCAGCCCAAAGTCGGCCGTTTTTTGAGCGTTCTATTTGCGGGCAGCCCTGGAATACTCTAAGGTTTATTCTGTACCTTGACGGATTGTACCAAAAGGATTCTATTTTAGTTAGATAGGGGGGCGTTTTTGCCGTTATGCCATAGGGAAATACTTGGGAAATATCGTCTTCTGGTGGCATTGAAATATCGCCTATATTGTCGGAATCTGCCAAATGCCGTTCGCACGAAGAACAACCGTTCAGAGTTAAAGTGAATGCAACTAAAAACGTCGGAACAAATGAAAACTTCATAATGCTGTTAAAATATTTTAGCATAATATCCGCGTCAAGGAGAAATAAAGTAGAAGCATTTTTATCTATAAATCAAGGGAAAAAAATTTGACTTTTGTGGAAAACATTTAAATATCGTAAATTAAAACTTGTATGTTATGAAAATTAATACTCTTTTGTTTACCTCTATTTTGCCTTTGCTTTTTACAAGCGCATGGGCTGAAGATTATTATTTTACGCGCGGAGTTGAAGGTGAAAGCGCCACAAGAAACTGGTCTGATTTAAAAAATTGGAATACGGGTGCAACTTCCGGCGATGGTTGGACCACTAGCGAAGCGGCCGCCCAGCCGGGATTGGACATTTCAAATAGAGACGTTGTCACGCTTGGGGTCAATTCCGGATTCAACGGCGCAGACACTGATTTAAATGGCATAAACTTGGATGTAGATGCGTCTCTTTCTAAACTTATTATATCCGAATCATCAAATCTCCCCACGGAAATTACTTCCTCAAATGGCAGCTCGCTTTTCCTAAGCGCGCCATTGCAAAGCACTACTGTAAGCGAGCAAAGCCCTTCCGTTTTTGACAAGAATAGTTCATCGTCTTTCGTTTTTAATACGGATATAGAAATTGAAACTTCAGCCGGACTTGCCGATGGAGGAAGCTATTCCAGCTTGTGGACGCGGATGTATTTTTATGCCGGGACAACGACTTTTTCCGATGGATACACAATATCTTCCAAAACGAATTCCCTAAGTGGAACCAACGGCGATATTCGCTTTTATGCGGGCAATTCCGCATCGCAGTCTTCTCAGGTTGTGGTAAATATAAATTCAAAACTTGTCTCTCCGTCGCAAATAGTGTTTGGAGGCAGCGGAGGTACTGGCTCATACACTGGAAAATTTGTATTGGGAGGTTCGGAGTCAAACGAGTTGACTGGCTATATGATTGTGGAAAATGACGTTACATTGGTATTAAATAAATCTAATGGAGCTCTTGCAGTCACCGGGGCAAGATTTCAGATACTAGGCGGAACGATTATTTTTATGGGAGACAACCAGATATCCACTTCCACTCAATTGTCTTTTTCGCAGGCTTCCACTTCTTCAACCGCAACTCAGCCGCTCATGCAGCTTAACGGATTTTCCCAACAGGTTCGCAATGTCCGCTTTGAGGCCGCCAGCTGGCTCTCAAAAGGCGCTTCAATCAGGCCGGTTCTCGATTTTGGCGAAAATTCTTCCGCGCAGACTTTCACTTTTGAAGGATTTGAATTTGGCGGACTTGTTTCGCGCGCTGACGCAGAAACCTCAAAGGGTCTCATTATAGCGGATTCCGCATTTGTAATTAAAAATTATAATATAGGCGAAGACCACCTCATATCTACGGTAAAGCTTTCAGACCATTTGCTTTCAACCACCATTGAGGATGTCGAGGGTATGACTTGGATGGATTTCTTGGTGTTTGAGGGATATGATATGGATCTTTACGATATAGTAGAGACGGCAAACGGGTCTAATTGGGAGTATTCTCTTGTGGCGGTGCCGGAACCGGCAATTGCGGCTGCAATTCTCGGCGCCCTTGCAATAGCTTTTGCGGCATATAGAAGAAAATAAAATAAATTTTACGCATGAGGGGCGGATATTTATCCGCCCCGTTTTTTTTCATATTCGGCGCAAAGGCGGCGATATTTTTAAAGGAGCTTCCATTTTTAAGGAGCTTCCGAAGCTAAATGCTTGGCTTTTATGCAAAATCCCAATCTGCGCAACATACTGTTTTATGGGCATTTGCAGGGGGCAACTGCGCTTTGGGCTGCTGTTTTGTTGACAAAACTAAAAAAACTTTAATAAAATTATTTAACAAGCATTTTTATCCGGGCGATAAAATATTCCGGCAATAATCGAAAACGCAAAGTTTATGAAATATAATTCAAGTTTGGCTAGGAGAATAGACTCCAATTACAAAAAGATGTGGATATGGTCGATAGTTGATGTGGTCGCCGTCGTTCTTGCGGCGGTTTTCTTCTGTCTGGCTTTAGGGTTAAATATTGTCGTGGAAAGCGGCAATGTTAGCGGAATAAATCCCAATTCAAATCTCTCTATGCCCATTATAGCCGCTATATTTATATTTTTAACCTTGGTCTTTTTTATAATAACTCTCGTTTACGCGGTAAAGTTTGTCTACAATGCGTGGAAAACTGTGGCGCGCCCCGACGACAAAGTGACTCCTGGGTGGCGCGTATTCCTAATGTTTGTTCCAGTCTTCAACGTAATATGGGCTTTTTTCTTCTTTTGGGAATTTGCAAAGCGCGCAAACGAGCAGCTGGCAATTTTAAACCGCAAACAGGAGGTGTCGTCGTTTGCGGCATTATTGTATTGCATATTGAATCTATTGTCCTCATTTGCGGGCGGGCTTAATGGAATGGATAAGCAAGCCTTAATGGCTTCGCTGGCGGAATCTCCGCTTGTGCTGTTTTCTGCCATACTGGTTTTGGGAGTGTTGAACATAGTTTCTTTGTGCCTGTTGGTATTGTGGGTGATTCAAGCCCACAGCGCTTCTATTGAAATTGCGGAAACGCGCCACAATATGCGCGCGGCTGAAATCGCGGAAGGCTATACGGCATAGAAATAAAAATTTCTAATCGTCTTTACAAAAATCGAAGTCTTTGGCAAAGTACAAAGCTTCGATTTTTTTATGAACCAGGACCATCTAATTTTAGTAGCAAAAGATTTAAATATTGCAGTAACGCAAGTCGCGGCAGCAGCCAAATTGTTGGAAGAAGGCGCAACGGTTCCCTTCATAGCAAGGTACAGAAAAGAGGCTACCGGCACTCTCGATGAAGTTCAAATCGCAAAGATACGCGACGATTTGGAACGGTTGAAGGCCATAGACGACCGCCGCGACGCCATAAAAAAGTCTCTGTCCGAGCGCAACCTGCTTTCCGCCGAATTGGAAAAGTCTTTGGATGCGGCCGATTCCCTAGCTCGGCTGGAGGACATATACCAGCCCTTCAAGCCCAAGCGCAGAACTCGCGCTACGGCAGCCAAAGAAAAGGGGCTGGAGGCTCTTGCAGATTTTATCTTCAACAACCAGGAAGCCGATTTCTCCGAAAAGGCGTTGGAATTTGTGTCGGCTGAAAAAGGAGTTGCAAACGCGGACGAGGCCCTAGCGGGCGCCCGCGACATAATCGCGGAAAATATAAGCGACAATGCGGAGGCTAGGGGCGCCTTGAGGTCTTATTTTGAAAAAGAGTCGGTGCTTTCCTCAAAGGTTTTGACGGGCAAAGAAACCGAAGCTGCAAAATATAGGGACTATTTCAATTGGAGCGAAAACGCCCAAAGCGCGCCCTCGCACCGCGTGTTGGCCATCCGCCGCGGCGAAGCCGAAGGAATGCTGATTATGCGGATTGTTCCCGAAGAATCAGGAGCCTTGGAAATTCTCAGGCGCATGTTTGTAAAGTCTCCGTCGTCTCCTTGCGGAAAGCAGGTTGAGGCTGCCGTCGAGGACTCATACAAGCGGCTTTTGTCGTCCACGACCGAAACTTATATGCGTCTAGAGGTAAAAAAACGTGCCGACGAGGAGGCGGTCAAGATATTTGCCGGCAACTTGCGAGAGCTCCTAATGTCCTCGCCTCTGGGAAGAAAAAACGTATTGGCGATAGATCCGGGATTTCGCACTGGATGCAAAGTAGTCTGTTTAAACAGGCAGGGCGACCTTTTGCATAACGATGTGATTTATATTGGGCAGTCCGACTTGAGGGAAAAGGAGGCAGAGACAAAGATTCGCGGTTTGTGCAAGATGTTTGAAATAGAGGCCGTAGCAATAGGCAACGGCACAGCAAGCCGCGAGACCGAGGCTTTTGTAAAAAGATTGGGGTTGCCTTCGTCCATACCTATTGTGATGGTAAATGAGAGTGGCGCGTCTATATACTCCGCCTCGGAGGTCGCGCGCGAGGAATTTCCAAATTTCGACATAACCGTCCGCGGAGCAGTTTCAATCGGCCGCCGCCTTATGGATCCTTTGGCTGAGCTTGTAAAAATAGACCCGCAGTCAATAGGCGTTGGGCAGTATCAGCACGACGTCAACCAGACCCTTTTAAAACGTACTCTCGACGACGTAGTAATAAGCTGCGTAAACAGCGTGGGCGTTGAGGTTAATACGGCGAGCAAACAGTTGTTGTCGTACGTTTCTGGTTTAAATTCCACTACTGCGGCGAATATAATAGCCTACCGCAACGAAAACGGGCCGTTTAAATCTCGCAAAGAGCTTATGAAAGTAAAGGGCTTGGGCGCAAAAGGCTTTGAACAGGCCGCGGGATTCCTGCGCATCCGTGGAGGAGAGAATCCGCTTGACGCGTCGGCGGTGCACCCAGAACGGTATTCTGTCGTAGAGCGCATGGCGTCCGATGTGGGGGCGGATGTAGAGACTCTTATCAAGGACGCGTCTGTCCGCGCAAAGATAGACCTCAATAAATATGTCGACGGCGAACTTGGGATGCCGACTTTAAAAGATATAATGCAGGAACTTGGCAAGCCTGGGAGAGACCCTCGTGAAAAATTTGAGGCTTTTTCATTCGCTGAAGGCGTGCATAGCATCGAGGATTTGCGCGAGGGTATGCGCTTGCCGGGTATAGTCACGAACGTGACGGCTTTCGGAGCGTTTATAGATATAGGCGTCCATCAGGACGGGCTTGCGCATGTAAGCGAGCTTGCGGATGTTTTCGTAAGAAATCCCGCAGATGTTGTAAAGCCGCAGCAAAGAGTTAGCGCGTATGTCCTTGAAGTCGATATGGAGCGCAGAAGAATTGCGCTGTCGCTTAAATCAAATCCGCAAAAGAGGGTAAGGTCAGCCGGAGAAATCTCCGGAGGTGCAAGGCGTTCTCCGTCTTCTCGCGGGAGCGGCTTCGGCCGATCTTCAGGCAGCTTTGGAACTCCATTCGGCAATTCTTTCGGCGACGCTTTTGGAAACGCTTTTGGAAAGTCTAAAAAATAGCGGTTTTGCCGGAAAATTTTTGGCTGTATTATAAAATTTTATTTATATGACGATAAAACTTGCCAAGTTTTTTAGCTTGCAAATACTATAACGCAAAAATTTCTATTTTATTATGAGCGATCCTATTAAACACGAGTGCGGCATAGCGCTTATACGCCTGCTCAAGCCGATGAAGTACTATTGGCAAAAGTATGGCACACCAATCTACGGCTTTAACAAGCTCTTTTTGCTGATGGAAAAACAGCACAACCGCGGCCAGGACGGCGCGGGAATAGGAGCTGTCAAGATAGGGGTCCCTCCGGGCGAGAACTTTATATTCCGCTCGCGAAACGCGGCGTCCAACGGGCTGTCGGAGATATTCAGGGATCAGTTGGAAATATATAATGACAAGGTTCGCAAAGGCATTATCCATCCGGATTTTCCAGATACTGTGAAGTCGAACTTCGACTACGGCGCGGAACTTTTAATCGGGCATCTCAGGTACGGAACCAGCGGCAATTACGATAAAAACACATGCCATCCGTTTTGGCGCAAAAGCACTTGGCCTGCGCGCAACCTTATGCTCGTTGGGAATTTTAATATTACAAATACCGAGCAGCTTAACAATAAGCTCATAGAGCGCGGAATACATCCCGTTTTCAGCACTGACACCCAGGCGATCCTTGAAGAAATTTGCTTCCACTTGGACATTGAACACGCCGAAATCTACCGTGAACTTCGCGACAAAGGCATAGCCGGTGAGCATATACTCGAGATGATGAATGAGCGCATGAATCCCGTGCGCATAGTAAGCAATGCAGCCAAAGATTGGGACGGCGGCTACACAATTGCCGGCGCCATAGGAAATGGCGACGCATTTGTCTTGAGGGACGCCCACGGAATACGCCCTTGCTTTTATTTGAAAAACGACGAAATAATAGCATTCGCTTCCGAACGCGTTCCTTTGATGACGGTTTTTGAGGCGTCAGAGTCGGATATAAAAGAGGTAGCCCCCGGAAACGTTTTTGTCATAAAGAGCGACGGCACTACTGTAGAACGTTCTTATCGGCCTGCTGGCGAGCGCCATTCCTGCACTTTTGAGCGCATTTATTTTTCGCGCGGGAACGATCCTCAAATCTACGCCGAACGCAAGGCTTTGGGTGCTGCGCTGTGCCCCAAGCTTTTTAAAAGCATTGGCGAAAATTTTAGGGACAGCATATTCAGCTACATTCCCAACACGGCTGAAATAGCCTATTACGGAATGATGAGCGGGCTGCGCGTAATACGCCGCAAGCAGGTCAAGGAGGCCTTAAAGAAACTCGCACAGGATGGCGGGGAACTCACGGACGAGTTTATAGACACTTACGTTATGAACAACTGGCCGCGCGGGGAAAAAATAGCCCATAAAGACATAAAACTCCGCACGTTCATAACGCAGGAAAAGGATAGAATGCAGCTGGCTTCCCACGTTTATGATATAACGTACGGCGTCGTAGAGCCAAAGGACACTCTGGTTTGCCTTGACGACTCAATCGTGCGCGGTACGACTTTAAACCAGCAGATTTTGCGCATTCTTGCCCGCACAAATCCGAAGAAAATAGTCATCGCCTCTACGGCTCCGCAAGTTCGATATCCGGACTGCTACGGTATAGATATGAGCGAAATCGGAAAATTTATAGCTTTCCAGGCAGCCGTAAAGCTCTTGAAAGAGCGCGGAAACGGAGAGTTGATACGCGAAGTTTACCAGCAGTGCATAGCCCAAAAAGGCAAGCCTGCCTCGGAAATGAAAAACTATGTAAAGCGCATATACGACCAGTTTACAGACGACGAGATAACTGCCAAGATTTCCGAGCTTGTTTATCCCCACAACATCGAATGGAAAGGCGAAGTTGAGATAGTCTATCAAACGGTTGAAGATTTGCATAAGTCAATACCAAGCTGCGACGGCGACTGGTTCTTTACCGGCAACTATCCTACTCCCGGGGGATATATGGTTCTAAACAACGCATATATAAATTATTACGAAAATCGAGAGGGGCGCAGCTACTAGGCTTTAACTGTTGGGGGGCGCCGAGATATCGGCGCCCCGCCTTTTTATAAATGCATAGGATGTGATAAAATGGTTGATTTTTCATGGAAGTCCGGGCGCGGAGCCGGCGTATTTTTGCATATATCAAGTTTGCCTTCGGAGTTCGGTATAGGTAATATAGGCGGGGCGTCGGCTGGATTTTTTGACTATTTGGAGGCTTCCGGCTTTTCATATTGGCAAATTTGCCCATTGGGCCCCACAGGATTTGGAGATTCTCCTTATCAAACTTTTTCGGCATTTGCGGGAAATCCTTATTTTATAGATTATTCAAAGCTGGTAGAACGCGGCTGGCTTGCGGATTTTGACTTGAATCCGTTGCGCTCACTTTCCGAGACATCGTGCGACTTTGGGGCATTGTATGGAATTTTGCCCAGGCTTTTAGGAGTTGCCTATTCGAGATTCTTGGAAAGTTCTAATTTGGCGGACAGAAAATCTTTCGAAAATTTTAAAAAAAAGAACGCGTTTTGGCTGGATTCATATTCGCTTTTTGCCGCTTTAAAATCTTTGTTTGGCGGCGTTCCGTGGTACAACTGGGCGCCTGAATTTAGGGATTTTAAATCGGCTAAGAACTGCAAATTGGACGAAGCCGCGGATTTCATTAGAAATACTGTAAAATTCGGACAATGGGTCTTTTTCTCTCAATATGCCGAATTTAAGGCTGAAGCTAAAAAACGCGGCATCTCAATTTTTGGAGACTTGCCGATTTTTCTGGGGCACGATTCTGCAGATGTATGGGCTAACCCCGAACTGTTTGAACTCAATAAGGACGGTTCTGCGCGCAATGTCGCCGGAGTTGCGCCCGACTATTTTTCCGCTGAAGGACAGCTTTGGGGCAATCCGCTCTACGATTGGGCAGGGCATAAACGGGATGTCTATGATTTTTGGCGGAGAAGAATCAAGGCTTGTCTGGATATGTACGACATAATCCGCTTGGATCATTTTAGGGGCTTTGCCGACTATTGGTCGATACCGGCGAAATCAAACGACGCCCGCAAAGGTCGGTGGAGGTTGGGCCCTGGAATTGAGTTTTTTGATTATTTAAAAAAACTATTTCCGCACGGAAAGTTTGTCGCGGAAGATTTGGGAATTCTTACCAGAAGGGCGATGGACTTGCGCGACAAAATAAAAATACCGGCAATGGCGGTTCTGCAGTTTGCGTTTGGGGATTCTCCGGAAAATCCCTATCTTCCCCACAATGTAAGGCGTGATTGCGTTTACTATACCGGGACACATGACAACAATACTTCTTGCGGATGGTATGCCGGAGCTTCGGAATCTGTGAAAGACGAATTTCGAAGATACTTTAGGGCATCGGGAGATGTCCCCCATTGGGATATGATTCACGCCGTTATGATGAGTTGCGCGCGCCTTGCGATATTCCCTATGCAGGATATCATAGGCCTTGGACAAGATTGTAGAATGAATACTCCGGGTAAGTCTTACGGAAATTGGCAGTGGCGCCTAACCAAGGCACAGCTTTCGGATGCGGAGCGCTGGAATTCTCCGTATTTAAAAGACATAGCTTATTTGAGCGGAAGGATTTCCAAACAAAAAAAATAATGTTGAAATTTTCCAAGCAATTAAAAGTATTGGCTGGGAATGAGCGAATTATCTAAAGAAAGGGAGTTGTCCGGGCTTTCGGTTTCAAACGGAATTGCCCACGGGGAAGCTTTTGTCATGCTTCAACGCGACGTGCAAACTCCCGTTTACGAGGTTCGCGATTCAGACAAATCTGCGGAAATAGAGCGGTTTCAGAACGCAATAATAAAGACCCGCAAGGACTTGGAAACTGTAAAGTCTGAACTTTCCGACAGCGTCGGAGAGGCAGAAGCTTCAATTTTTGACGCGCATATTTTGGTGCTGGAGGATGTGGCGATTATTCAAGACACAATGTCCATGTTTGAGCGTGAGCATTACAACATAGAATATTGCTACTCAAAGGTAATCAACAAGTTTATAACGGCTTTTGAGCGTATCGACGACCCTTATATACGCGATAGAATTGCTGATTTAAAAGATGTTTCGCGCAGGGTAATCGACAATATGATGGGGGTAGAAACCGCAAAAATCGGAGCTTTTTCAGATCCTCTGATTCTTGTCAGCACAGACTTTACCCCGTCGGATTTTTCGCTTGTCGACAAGTCTAAGATATTGGCAATCATAAGCGAAAAAGGTTCGCAGACAAGCCACACGGCAATTTTGGCAAGATCGTTGGGAGTGCCGTGCATTGTCGGCATTTCGAATATAGTTGAGCAAATATCTTCAGGCGAGATGCTTTTGGTTGACGGCTATAAAGGCAAAGTAATTGTCAACCCAAGCGAATCCACATTGGGGCGCTATACGGAAGTGGAGTCGGTCCACAGGCAGAACCAGAAAATGTTCGACACTGCGTTGCCGTATCCTTCCGAAACCCAAGACGGCAAGCAGTTCAGCGTGGAAATAAATATAAGCTCCCCTTCGGATATTCCAGAACCAACGATGAAATATATTGACGGGATAGGCCTTTTCAGGACCGAAAACTTCTTTTTGGAAACGGGTTTTTTCCCAGACGAGGAAATTCAATTTTCAGCCTACAAATCCGCCGCAGAAAAGTCGCTTGGCAAGCCTGTTGTAATCAGAACGCTGGATTTGGGCGGCGACAAGAATTTTAAACTTTTAAAACAGGCCAACCATGAGGAAAATCCGTTTATGGGGTATAGGGCAATAAGATTTTGCCTAGACCATAAAGATGTTTTTTTGCAGCAGATAAGGGCGATTTTGCGCGCAAGCGCATTCGGCAAAATAAAAATTCTTTTGCCGATGATAAGTTCTATCCGCGAAGTCGAGCGCGCCAGAGTTTTAATTGAACAGGCAAAGGAGGATTTGTCTGCGGCGGGAGAAGCTTTTGACAAGAACATTGAGGTAGGGGCTATGATAGAAGTCCCAAGCGCTGCCATAACTGTTGATATAATCGCCCAAGTGTGCGATTTTATAAGCATAGGCACAAACGACCTCATTCAATACCTGCTTGCGGTCGATCGCGTGAACGATATGGTTGCGCATTTGTACGAACCCACCCATCCGGCGGTTTTGCGGACGCTGAATTATGTGGTTACTTCGGTGCGCAAAATGGGAAAGCCGGTTGGAGTTTGCGGGGAATTGGCGGCAAATCCAATTTTTGCCCCTTTGCTTTTGGGAATGGGGGTTACGGAGTTCAGCATGTCTGCTAATTCCGTGAGCGAAATAAAGTTCTTGCTGCGGAAAACTTCGTTTGAAGATGCACGAAAACTGCGCGACGAGGTCTTGCAGATGCAGCGTTCGCGGCACATAATAAGCAAACTGCGCTCTTTCCATTACGAGAGCATGCAGCCGTATATTCCATAATGGGAGGCTCTTTATCCATGCCCATTTTAACGAAAGTTTCCGGCGCGTTGAGGGAGGCGGGAGTAGAGTTTTGCACGGACGCAAAATCGCTTTTTAGCGCGTCATTGGACCACGCCCGGTACAGCTTCCTTCCGGATATTGTCGCATATGCAAACGGCCCTGACGATGTTTCGCAAGTTTTAAAAATAGCAAACCGCTTTGGAACCCCGGTTTCAGTGCGCGGAAGCGGAACCGGATGCGCAGGCGGGTGCGTTCCGACAACGGGCGGGATTGTGCTGGACTTGCATAGGATAAACTTTATTGAAATAGATCCTCTGTCGCGCATCGCCCATGTAGGAGCGGGGGCAATTACCGCGGACGTAGACAAGGCCGCGTGGGCGCACGGGCTTTTTTACGCTCCCGATCCGTCTTCGCACAAATATTCATCGATAGGGGGGAATATTGCATGCAATGCCGGCGGATTGCGGGCTCTCAAATACGGATGTACGCGGGAAAATCTGGCGGCGCTTTCTGTATGCCTCCCAAACGGTGAAACTGTAAAGTGCGGCCTTCCGCTGAGAAAATTTTCAGCCGGTCCAAATTTACGCGACTTATTCGTTGGCTCCGAGGGCACTTTGGGTGTGGTCACGGAGGCTTGGCTGAGGCTGTTGCCATTGCCAAAGGCGCGAAGGGCAGCGATTTCTTTCTTTAACGGTGATGATGAAGGTTTCAAAGGGGTGGAAAAAATACTTCTTTCGGAAATAACTCCTTGCGTTCTCGAGTTTATGGATTCCGAAACTTTGGAATGCGTGCGCCGTAGGAATCCCCAGCTGCAAATAGCTCCCGGAAAGTCGGCTCTTTTGGCCGAATTTGACGGAACAGAATCGGAGGCTGAAGAAGGCGCCCGCAGGTTCGTAGAGATATTGTCGGATTATGGCGCAAGAATGGCAAAAAGCGAAAAAGAAGCCGAAGAATTTTGGCAGGTCCGCAGAAAATCTTCTCAGGCAATGTATGAACTTGGCGATTCCAAGGTTAACCAGGATATAGTCTTGCCGTTTAGGGAGGTTTGCGGGTTTTTCAAGTTTTTCAAGGGGCTTGGCCGGGAGCTTAATTTGGCTACTCCTGTATTCGGGCATGCCGGGGACGGTAACTATCATATACATTTTATGTATTATGCAGCCGAAAAAAACGCTCGGGAGCGGGCGCTGGCTGGAATGGAAAAGGCTATTTTTAAGACGATAGAATTGGGAGGTGCTGTTTCAGGAGAGCATGGAATAGGATTTTTGAAAAGTAAATATATGCCTGCCCAACATTCCGACTGCGAGCTTTCTTTAATGAAGGAAATAAAAAAACTATTTGATCCGAAAAATATTTTGAATCCTGGAAAAATATATTCGGTTTCTGATATTTCAGGTTTGCAGCCTCTGCGGGGCGTTAAGCTTCCTTGGGATTGATTTTCCCACGAACCTTTTGGCTGAATGCTTCTGCTTTGATTTTTTATGCGGGTGTTTATGCCGGACTAATTTTTGCGTTTTTTTTTATTTTAACCGGTCCGTTTTTGTTCGGCGTGTGGGGACCTTGAAGGAGCTAGGCATTTATTGCCGGATTGAATTTTAATTTTGGCTGCGCAACATAGACTTGACAATCAATGCGGAAGGTACAATATAAACTAAATTATTTTGAAAGCGCTAGTCGGCAGTCTTGCAATTATAGTTATTGCGTTTTGCTCGTTTTTTTCAAAGCCGGATGTTTTGGAAAATTCGGGTTCGGATTTTTTTGCGGAATTATCCCATCATAAAATATCGCCTTTTGGATGCGCCGATTTTCTGTCCGTCTATGCTGTCCAGCCTTTAAACCACGCGGAATTTGTCCAAAAGTTGCGCAAAACGCGCAAGAATTTTTTCCAGACGCCCGCGAATATGTGTTTTGAGGATGCTTCGGGAATGTTTTCGGCAGTTTCGGAAACTCTTGCGGATTTATTTTACGAGCATTTTTTATTCAAATATGGGTGCGCAAATACGTTTTCATTCGTAAAATATTCGACATCAACCTGCGGCGGATTCTTTGCCCCGCAAGTTAAAGTTTTGCTGATTTGAGCGCAAGTTTTGGGGTTTTATTGCTTTTGCGCCGGTGCAAACATAATTGTCTTTTCTGCGCGCATATGGAAATCCCGACATATTCAACATTGTTTGCCGATGGTTTTCTGTCGGCATCCGCAACTTTAGACGTGCCCGCATGGGCTTAAATAGCTTACAACTTTATTAGAATGCCAAATTTATCGTCATTTCTCAACGACTTAAAAAACAGGGGATTTTTACGCCGCGCAAAGAAATTTGCAAAGACAGTGAACTCATTGGAAAGCCGTTATTCCAGTTTTTCTGACAGCGACTTTAAACTTAAAACCGAAGAATTTAAGGGCAGGATTGCAAAAGGTGAAAATCCGGAAAAGTTTCTTGCCGAGGCTTTTGCGTTGGTAAAATCCGCAGCGCGCAAATTGCTAGGCACAAAAGTATGCGTTTGCGGAATTGAACAGGAGTGGGATATGGTCCACTATGACGTTCAATTGGTCGCCGGGCTTTCGCTTTACAAAAATATGGTAGCGGAAATAGCAACCGGAGAGGGGAAAACTCTGATAGCAACTCTTCCAGCTTATGTTTATGCGCTGTATGGAAAGGGATGCCATATAGCCACCGTCAACGAATATCTAGCCCGCCGCGACTGCGAATGGATGCGGCCAATCTACAACCTGCTTGGGTTGCGATGCGACTATGTTTATTCGGGACAGTCTTCATCTGACAAAAAGTCCGCTTATTTGGCGGATATTACCTATGGAACATCCACGGAGTTCGGATTCGATTATTTGAGGGACAATTCAATGACCTCAAGCATCGACGAAAAAGTTCAGCGCGGATTCTTTTTCTGCCTGATAGACGAGGCTGACTCTATTCTAATAGACGAGGCCCGCACCCCCCTTATAATATCCGATTATGATTACGACGAGCCTGATGATCCGTTTAAAGACATCCATCCTTTGGTTAAATCTATTGTTGCGGCGCAGACGCGCTTGGCCAACTCTATAGCGGGCGATTTGGCGCGGAGTTTAAGCGCAAAAAATGCCCTGGACGAAAACGGATTAAAAAGGCTGTATCAAGTTAAGCTTGCCGCGCCGCGCAATAAGATTTTAAAGCAGATTCTTGAAAAGGGAGTCGTAAACATAGCCTTCGAGAAACTTCAGTTGAGCCTTTCAACAGGATTTAACAAGAAAGCTCTAAACGACTTAAAAGAGGAGCTCTACTATGTTGTCGACGAAAAGTTCCATAGGGCGACCCTTACAACTCGAGGGCAGGAATTTTTGAGCCCGAAAAATCCAGATGCCTTCACAATGCCGGACTGCGAGAAGGAAATATCGCGAATAAACTCGGACGCTTCGCTCGGGGCGGCGGAACGCTCCAAGCTCGCGGCCCAAGTCCGCGCGGCTTTGATGAAAAAATCCGGAATGATTCATTCTTTCTCCCAGCTTTTGCAGGCTTATGCCCTATATGAACGGGACGTGGATTATATCGTTTCCGGTTCAAAAGTTGAGATAATAGATCCAAATACCGGGCGCGTTATGTATGGAAGGCGCTGGAGCGACGGACTACACCAGGCTGTAGAGGCAAAAGAGGGGGTCAAAATTGAACGCGAAAATTTGACTTGCGCCACGATTAGCATTCAAAATTATTTTAGAATGTATTCCAAGCTTGCCGGCATGAGCGGAACTGCAAAAGAGCAGGCCGACGAGTTTTCCGAAGTTTACGGCATGGGCGTAATCGAGATACCTACGAACAAGCCGTGTGTGCGCCGCGACCTAGACGATATCGTCATGCTTACCCGCCGCGAAAAATATCGCCGCGTCCTAGAGATATTGTCCGGCGCGCATTCGCGCGGGCAGCCGGTTTTAGTCGGAACTCCCAGTGTTGAGGAATCGGAAGTTGTTTCAAAAATGCTGAGAATGGCGGGAATAAAGCACAATGTCCTAAACGCCAAAAACAATTCCGCCGAGGCAAATATAGTCGCGCAAGCCGGGCGCATGGGGCAGATAACAATAGCCACAAATATGGCTGGGCGCGGAACTGACATTAAGCTGGGCGAGGGCGTAAACGAGCTTGGAGGCCTTTTGGTATTGTCAACTTCCCACCACCATTCAAGGCGCGTTGACAGGCAGCTTATGGGCAGGTGCGCAAGGCAGGGAGACAACGGAGAAACGGTTTTTGTCGTAAGTCTCGAGGACGATTTAATAAGGCTCCACGCCGATACTTCTGTTTTTCAAAAAGCAATAAAGAACAAACACAAGGACGGCGTAGAACTGGTGCACCCGCTGTTGAAAAGGCTGATAAGCCGGGCCCAAGACGAAGTGGAAACCGAATATTCTTCTGCGAGAAAGGAAATGTTGAAATTCGATAATCCCGCAAATAAGCAGCGTTCGATAGTTTATTCGCTTAGAGATGAAATAATTTCGGCAGAAAACCCCGATTTTATATTGGATAGATATATAGAGGAAACGGTCGATTCTTTTATCGGAGACACGCTTCCTCCGGATGACTTGGACGTTTCGGCGGAAGATATTGATATGCTCTGCCAAAAATATTCCTCCGTTTTTCCGGCAGTGATAAAGCCTTCGGAATTGGCCGGATTGGGCAGGGAAAAAATAGCCGGAATGCTGGTGTCGAAAGCGGAGTCTGCATTTAAAAATATGTTTGAAGACATTGATACTAAAACAGCCAATGCGGTAAAAAAACGAATATTGTCCGCAGCGTTTGATTCGGCTTGGCGCGCCCACATAGCTGCATTGGAGGACTTGCGCAACGGGATATATTTGCGATCTTACGCGCAAAAAGATCCATATTGCGAGTTTGAAAAAGAAGCTTTTGAATTCTTTAAGGACTTTATGGAACAAATGCGCGAAACCGCACTTAAGGCGATGTCATTAAGTTTTGCGGATGCGGCCTCCCAAAACCAGAATGCAAGAAGGGATATAAAGAGGGCTCTAATTAGGTAGGATTTTTTATTTTTTCAACCGTCAATTTAAAAGTTAAAATATTATGGAGTACATAAATTCAATCGCGCATTCACATGCGGTTTTGTTATCGGCGTCAATTCTTTTGGTGGCGTATATTTTTATAGCCACTGAAAAAATAAGCAAAGTCACGGTGGCGTTAATAGGCGCCTGTTTGACGGTGGCTTTGGGCTTGTTGAGCCAGCAAAAATACGACGGGGATTCGATAAATCCTCTGTATTTTGTAAATTTTATAGACTTTAATGTTATCTTTTTGCTCATATCGATGATGATAATAGTCTCGATTACCGCAAAAAGCGGCGTGTTCAACTTTCTTGCAACGCATCTATTGGGACTCACAAGAGGCCGGCCGGTCGCCGTATTGATAACGTTGGGGCTCTTTACCGGGTTTGTCAGCGCGTTTCTGGACAACGTGACGACGGTGATTTTAGTAATGCCCATAACGTTCGCCATAGCAAAAAAATTGGAAATAAGCCCGATACCGTTTCTAATTTCCGAAGTTTTTGCCTCCAATATAGGCGGAACGGCCACTCTGATAGGAGATCCGCCAAATATAATAATAGGAAGCGCAGGAAACCTGTCTTTCAGCGATTTTATATGCGTACTTACTCCTATTGTAGTTATAATTTTGTTTACGGTGCTGGCAATCCTGTCTTTTTTGTTCAGAAAAGACTTAAAAGCTTCTCCCGAGAAAATGGCGGCTCTTATGGACACTGCACAGGGCGACACGATAACAAACCGTTCGTTAATGATAAGGTCCGTTTTTGTCCTCTGCCTTGTGGTATTGGGGTTTCTTTCGCATACCGCAATAGGGCTTGAGACTTCTGTGGTGGCATTGTGCGGGGCAAGTATTCTGTTGCTATTTGAAAAACCCGCGGAGATATTCAAAGAAGTGGAATGGAATACGATTTTCTTCTTTATAGGCCTTTTTATAATAGTCGGCGGATTGGAGGCGTCGGGCGGAATTAAAATGATGGCGAACTTTTTGATGGATATTACAAAAGGTTCTCAAGAGGCCACAAGCATGATTGTCCTCTGGGCTTCAGGCATGATTTCCGGAGTGATAGACAATATTCCCTACACGGCGACAATGGCTCCTATGATTCTCGAAATAGAGAAGGCCCTTGGGCGCGAGTATGCAAATCCGCTATGGTGGAGTCTTTCTTTGGGCGCGTGCCTTGGCGGAAATATGACGATTATAGGGGCTGCGGCAAATGTCATCGTTTCGGAGAGGGCCGCGCAAAACGGATGGAAGATAAGTTTTATGTTTTTCTTAAAATACGGCGTTTTGGTGACTCTGATTTCTCTGGCACTTTCGGCTGCCTATCTTTATTTGAGATTTTTCTTATAATAAAAGCCATCTTGACTATTTTGCCGGCAGTGTTTTTATTGTCGGCAAATTTTATTTCCGCCCGATGCGATTTCGGGCGTTTTATTTTTTATGGAAGATACTCTGAGCAAATTTCAAGACACCGAAGAATTTCTTTACGCTCTCCGAAACGCCGGGTCGAAGTATTCTCTGGATAGAATCCGAAAAATGTGCGGCATTTTTGGAAATCCGCAAGAGGCTTTTCCTATAATCCATGTGGCGGGGACAAACGGCAAGGGATCGGTTTGCGCAATGCTGGAGCGCATTTTGCGCGGAGGAGGTTGCGGAAAGGTAGGAATGTTTACTTCTCCGCATCTGGTTTATTTGGGAGAGCGCGTGCAAATAAACAGGAGGGAAATAGACAAAGAGGCTATTATATCGCTTGTCGCGGAAATACGCGGAAGGCTTGCCTTGCACTTTGACGAGTCCGACAGGGCGGAGTATCCGTCCTTTTTTGAATATATGACACTTCTGGCTTTTATATATTTTGCGAGGTCGGGAGTTGATTGCGCAGTTGTTGAAGTAGGATTGGGAGGCCGCTTGGACTCCACAAATATCGTTTTGCCGGCAGTGTCCGTGATAACATCTATAGGCTTGGATCACATTCAAATTCTAGGCGGGACTATAGCCGATATCGCCCGCGAAAAAGCCGGAATAATAAAGGAATCGGTTCCGGCTGTATGCGGTTGGCTGCCGCCCGAAGCTATTGCGGTTGTGCAGGGCGCGTGCGGGGAAAAACATTCGCGGTTGTACCAGGCTGCAGATTTTTTCCCGTCGGACGGCGAATTGCCGGAAACCTCTCTTTACGGATACTACCAGCGAAGAAATGCCGCTGTCGCGCTTCAAACAGTAAGGGTTTTGAGGAAGCTTGCCAAAGAAGGGAAGGCGCCGGAACTCTTTGACATTTCCGATGAATCGGCAAAAAAAGCCCTATCTGATGTTTCTTGGGCTGCTCGTTGGCAAACAATCCCTTTGCAGAACGGCGCGAGGCTTATTTTGGATTCTTCGCACAACGAGGAGGGCGCCAAGACGCTTGATTCAAATCTTTCAGAATTATCCGCCGAGCTTAAGAGCCAAGGTAAAAAGCTTCCGATAATTTCCGTTGGAGTGTTGGGGCGCGAAAGGGCTATACCGCTTTTTAAGGTAATTGTAAAATATGCGCGCAAAATAATACTATTGGTGCCCAAACAACCGCGGGCTCTTGATTTTAAAGAGCTGGAGGAGTGCATCGGCGATTGCGGCGTGGAAATATCGCAAATGCGCGTTGAAGATTTGTACGGCAAAGGCTTGAGATGCTCCCAAGTGTCGCCGGGCGACACGATTGTGTGCACAGGGTCTATATATCTGGCAGGCGAAGTTCTGGCCGCCCTTGGCGGAAAAATTCCGGACGGGCTTCAAGATATTCCGTATGGGAAGTGATCCCAATATGCTCTATTCTGTATAAAAAGCGCATTTAAGCCGATTTTTTTAGTCTTGTGAAACTTATTTGCCTTTGTTATCGTTTCTAATGCAAAGAACGGTGTATGATGGCAATTTCTTTTAATAATAGGCTTCTAAAAACTTTTACGGCGCTTGCCTTAATTTTTGCGGCGGGGTGTAATTATTTGTATTCTGACACTCTTGATGTCGCGGATGATAAATCTCCGGCGCGCGCGGAAAACAGAAAGGCGAACCGCGAAGAAAATAAAAAAGCATCGCGCGAGGCAAAGAAAATTTCAAACAAGGATAGGCGCGCCAAAAAGGCGGAAAAGATGGCTGAAAGGCATTTGGAAAAAATAGCCAAAAGCGAGCCTGCGTCTCCTTTTGAAGTTGACGAAGATTCTTTTAAACCGGTGTGCAAAATAGACAACGTAGTTTTAAAAAATTTAAAAGACCTTAACCTAAAACCTGCCAAGCTGTGTTCCGACGCTGTTTTTCTGCGGAGGGTTTACCTCGATTTGACTGGAACCATTCCTACCCGCGACGAGGCGGCAAAATTTATAAACAGCAAAGACTTTAAAAAACGCGAGAAGCTTGTGGATTCCCTAATAGGTTCCGACGATTTTGTGACTTATTGGACAATGAAATTCGGGGACAACTTGCGCATAAAAGCGGAGTTCCCCATAAATCTGTGGCCAAATGCCGCGCAGGCTTATTCGAGATATGTTTCAAAATCTCTTGAAGACAATGTGCCTTACGACAAGTTCGTTTATAATATGCTAACTTCAAGCGGATCCAATTTCAGGGTGGGCGAAGTCAACTTTTATAGGGCTATGCAGGCGAGGACCCCGGAGTCTATAGCCGGATGCGTGGCGCTGACTTTTATGGGAATGCGCATTGAAAAGCTGCCTGCCGAAAAACAGGCCGAAATTGCCAACTTTTTCTCCAGAATGACTTATAAAAGTACAAAGGAGTGGAAAGAGGAGATTGTTTTTTACGATCCCTCTAAGCGGGCTTCTTTTAGCGGAGTCCTTCCGGACGGCAAAGAGGTGAAGCTAGGCCCCGATGGCGATCCGCGCGAGGAGTTCGCAAAATGGCTTACCGCAAAAGGCAACCCTTATTTTTCGCGCGCTGCGGCAAATAAAATATGGTCATGGCTTTTTGGTACGGAGATCGTATATCCGGTCGACGACATGTTCGCGGAAAATAAGCCCGCATCCCAAGAGCTGTTGGACGCTTTGGCTTCAGAGTTTGAAAAGCTCGATTTCGATTTGCGCAAGTTTATGCGCATGATAGTTCTTTCGCGCACATACCAGCAGTCGCCAATACCGCAATCGGAGCCGGTGCAAACTCGCAAAAATTTTGGGGTTTACGGGGTCAGGCAGCTAGATGCTGAGGTTTTGATAGATATTTTATGCAAGGTCACCGGAACTAGCGAAACCTATTCAAGCACTACTCCAGAGCCTTATACAATGCTTCCGAACTATAAAACGGCTGTTTCTCTTCCCGATGGTAGCATAACCACTTCATTCCTGGAATTATTCGGAAAGTCTCCGCGAGACACTGGCTTGTTCCAGGAAAAGACCTTGGCGCCTTCGCCTTCCCAGCGTTTGCATATGGTAAATTCAAGCCATATAAGAAACAAAATAGAGCGCGGGCCGGCTCTTAAGCCAATTTTCAAGCTGGGGTCAGGCAGGCTTTTAGATCCTTTATATTTGACGGTATTGTCGCGCTATCCTACTTCTGAAGAGAAGAATATTTACGCTAAATTTAAATTGGACGAGAAGAACGGAAGCTGGTCTAAAATCATCGATGCTCCCTGGGTTCTTTTCAATTCGGAGGAATTTCTAAACAGGCATTAACGGAAGGATTAAATCATGTCTAAAAATTTAAAGGCAAACGCAATATCCCGCCGGAATTTCTTAAAGGCCGGGGCAATAATAGGCGGGGGAATTGCAGCGGGATTTCCCGCAATTTACGCTCAGGATCGCCCCGTATCTGCGGCGGCAGCGGCGGCTTCAAAGGCCAAGTTGAAATCTTTCGGAATGGCAAAATCCGTCATACAAATTTGGCTTTGGGGCGGTCCCGCCCATACCGACACTTGGGATCCCAAGCCAGATTCCGGCTACGATTATTGCGGCCCCCTGGCAAACCCAATAAAGACGAATTTGGACGGATTGATTATAGGCCAGCTTATGCCAAACTTGGCAAAATGCGCTGACAAATACGCGGTTATACGCAGCTGCACGCACGGCGAAAACGCCCATGAAACGGGTTCGTACCTAGTTCAGACGGGGCGCATGCCCGGACGTTATGTCTATCCTTGCGCGGGCGCTGTTGTGTCTAAATTCAAGGGCTATGACGGCGGGTACAAGGGTATGATACCGCCATATATAGTTTTGACACAGCCGCAGGGAAGGTTTTCTGAAGCGGGGTTCTTGGGAACAAAATATAAACCGTTTGCAACAGGATCTGATCCTTCGCGGATACCTTTTGAAGTGGAGGGCATTGTCGCGCGCGGAATTTCAGAGCGCCGCCAGAAGGCACGCAAAGAGCTCTTAGACGACTTAAATACGTTTAAGAAAGCCATGTCAAAGAGCGGATATCTATCGGCTTCAGATTCGGCGGTAGACCAAGCATACAACCTTGTTTTGGGTGATGCCGGAAAAGTTTTCAATATTTCTACTGAAGACGAAAAAACAAGGGCGGAATACGGGAATAACTGGATAGGAAATTCGTGCCTAATCGCCCGCAAGCTTGTCGAAGCAGGAGTTCCTTATGTAACTATAAATTATAACGGTTGGGATACTCACAAAGGGCATTTTGGAGAAATGAACAAGCGCCTGCCTCAGACGGACAAGGCAATTGCCGCCCTCATAAACGATTTGTCGCAACGCGGACTCTTAGATTCCACTATAATTTGGTGGAGCGGGGAATTTGGGCGCACTCCGCGAATATCTTGGGAACCCCCATATTCCGGCGGAAGGCAGCATTGGGGCCACGCGTTTGCGTCGATGCTGGCCGGAGGAGGTTTTAAAGGCGGATCTGTTGTGGGAAAAACGGACGACAAGGGCGAGTATGTCGAGGAGCGCCCGGTTTATCCGGGTGATTTAATAGGAAGCATTTATTATAATTTGGGCATTGATCCCGACGCAACTCTCACGACGCCGCAGGGCGATATTGTCCGTTTGATTCCTGAAAGTTCGGAAGATGTAAAAACGGGCGGACTCTTGACGGAAATAATGCGCGCATGAAATTTATAGTAAAAACCACATTTTGCTGTTTTGCAATATTTGCCGCTTTTTTTGCCGAAGCCCAGCAAACTAGTCCGAACATCGCTTATGTATATCCGGCTGGAGGGCAGCGCGGTTCGACTTTTAAGGCGATTATAGGTGGAAGAAACTTTACGGGAGCCGAGCGCGTTATTGTCACAGGCGGCGGCGTTTCGGTCAAAGTAAAAGAAATTACAGTACCAGCCCAGCAAAACGATGTTCCCGCTCTCCTGAACAAGCTGGAAAAGGAATATATTCTGCTTCATCCGGAAGTAAAAGAGGAGGTTCAAAAACTTGGCAACGAAGGTCAGGCTTTCCTGCGCAAGAAGATTCGTTCAAGTCCGGAAAACGTAGAGGCGATTGCCGCAGTTGAGGCGTCGTACTTTTTAAGGCGCCTTTCTGGAGACGCCATGGCCGATACAGTGGAAGTTGAAATAACCATTGATGAATCTGCGGATGTATCCGAACGCAATATTATGGTATTGACTCCCCAAGGCTTGTCCAACCCTGTAAAGTTTATGGTCGGGGCTCTGCCGGAAGTTGCGGAAGACAGCTTAAGGGAGGTCGCGCGCGAGCGCGCGTCTTTCAAAAAAAACAAGGGTAGATGGCTGCACGTTTATACGCAGGTTTTGTCTTATGTATTGCCGTCCAAAAAAACTGAAACGCATGTTGATTTGCCGGTTGTCGCGAACGGGCAAATTACGGAAGCAAATACGGACACATATTCTTTTGACGCTAAAAAAGGTCAAAAAATAGTATTTTCAGTGCAGGCTCAAACATTGATTCCCTACATTTCCGACGCCGTTCCTGGCTGGTTTCAGCCGGTCATAATTGTGCGCAATTCAAAAGGCGAGGAAATGGCGTACAATGACGATTTTTACCACCATCCCGACTCTTTGCTGCTTTTTGAAGTTCCGGCCGACGGAAAGTATTCCGTGGAAATTTACGACGCTATTTACAGGAGCAGGGAGGATTTTGTATATAGGCTTACCATAGGAGAAATTCCTTTCGTGACGGGAATATTCCCATTGGGCGGGAAAACCGGAAGTGTCGACAATTTTGAATTGAGCGGGTACAATCTAGAAGCGGGCACAATCCAAATAAATATGGAAGATGCCGGCATATCTACAAAGTATGCGGAAAATTCATTGAAAGACACAGCGCATATGCGATTGCCTATGATGGTTTCATCCGTAGATGAAATCGTTTCCGCCGCGGAAACTGAAAAGCTCAGAAATGGAGGGACTTTGGATGGGGTGGATGTAAATTCGTTAAAACCTGCAGAACTCAAAATTCCCAATTTCGCAAACGGCAGGATAGTTAAAAAAGGGCAAGTAGATTCGTACAAATTCGAATTGGAAAAAGGCAAAAAAGCCGTAATAGAAATTTTTGCGCGCAGGCTTGGGTCGCCGCTAGATTCCTTTATTACCGTATCGGACGAAGGCGGCAAAGTCTTGGCGCAGTCGGACGATGTTGAGGACTTTAGCTACGGTTTGGTGACGCACCATGCGGATTCGCGGTTGGAGTTTACATCTCCCAAATCCGGAAGCTATGTGATACGCGTTTACGACGCATCCGGAACCGCGTCAGAATTGCACGCGTACAGGCTTTATATAGGGGAGCCAGCCGAAGACTTTGAGCTGCGCACGGTTCCGGCAAATATAAATATCGCTCCCGGAGATTCCACGGTTTTTAACGTCCATCTCTTCAGAAAAAACGGATTTGATTCCCCTGTAATTCTCTCCGCCAAGAACCTTCCGCAAGGTTGGGCGCTTTCAGGCGGGGTTATCGGCAAGGGCAAGGATTCTGCGCGTGTGACCCTGACGGCTCCTGAGTCCGAACAGCGCAAAATTTTCCCTATACAAATAGTCGGGAATGCGGTTATCGGCGGAAAAAACGTTTCGCGCGTTTCTATCCCGTGCGAAGACATGATGCAGGCTTTTTACTATCGCCATTATGTTCCCGCAGCCCAGCAAAACGTATGCGTAAATACGGCGAAGATCTTTGGCAAACGCTATGATTCTCTAAAATTTGAAACGGACTATCTCGACAAAACATTGCAAATCCCCATCGAGGGCGGAAAAACCTTTAAAATAGGCCGGCTAAACGGAAAAGTTGCGTGGAATGTAAAATGCAACATAGAATCGGAGAACGGCAACTTAAAAGTATCAAAGTTCTACGTTTCCGGAAACCGAATGTATGTAATCATAAATGCCGATCCGGAAAAATCCAAAGTCGGGGAAATGGGGCGCTTTATTCTGAGCTTTATAGCCAAAAAAGGGAGAGATTTTGTCCAGATTGCGTCAATGCCGTCATGGGAATATAGGATTGTTGCAAAACAGCTAAATGCGGACAAGTCTCCCGATGAACCTCCGCCGCCGCCTCCTCCGGAAGAAAATAATAAGAAGCCAAAAAAGAAAGGGGGTAAAAAGCCTTCAGCCGTTAAGCCTGATGGCAAATCCGTTGCGGCAACGGAAAAAAATGCTTCCGAAACCCAAAAAAATGCGGTTTCTTCTACAAAAAAAGAGCTTCCGCAGACTCCTAAAACTCCCCGCAAGGCAAAATCTGAAGACCAATAGGGCGGTATTTTTAAAAGAATGCGTTTTCAAAATGGCTGATGGAAACGATTTTTAATTTATCGTCCAGTTTGATGTCAACTACGTCAAACCTCCATGTCTTGGGTTTGCTAATGAGTGTTGACATGTATGCCATGGCGCATTTGCGCACTGCGTCGCGTTTTTTTCTCGCAACTGCGGCGTAGTATCCATCTACTCTTGCGTTTGAGGCGCGGGTTTTTACCTCTACGAAAACCATTGTTTCTCCGTCTACGGCAATTATATCTATTTCGGTGTGGGCGTTCCTGAAATTCCTGCGCGCGATTTTCATGCCTGCTTGCTTTTTTAGAAATTTTACCGCCGCGTCTTCTCCGATTTTTCCCGTTATTGCTGCAAAAGTATGCCGGCGTCTAGAAAACGGAAACCAGGAAAATAAGCATCTAAAAAACTCAAACATCGCAAAATAATATTTTTTAGATTTGGTTTCCGTCAAGAAGTTTTTCGTTTTAGTCTTTAAAATTGACTCTTTTATAGTATAGTTGAAAATTTGTTTTATCGGAAAAAATGGATAAAAGGCCTTTGAGATCGTGGATAGAGGTTGATTTCACAAGATTGGAATCCAACGTCCGCAAAATAAAATCAACTCTCCCTAAGGGGGTAAAGTATATTTGCGTTGTAAAAGCCGACGCTTACGGGCATTGCATGCCCCAAGCGCTAATGCGTTTTCTTCGCGGCGGGGCGGATATATTTGCTGTTGCGAATTTATACGAAGCTTCAAGGGTTCGCGAGATAGTTTCCGACAAGCCTGTTTTAGTTCTCAGCCCCATATTAAAAGAAGAGCGTGCCCTGGCGTTCGACTACGGCGCAACTCCGGCTGTGTCTTCCTATAACGAGGCAAAGGCGTTTTCTGATTTGGCGCGGTCGCGTGGAAAGGTTCTCGGCGTGCAAATAAAGCTTGATACAGGAATGGGTAGAGCCGGAATTTGGCATGAAGCTGCGGACGATGTCATAAAAAGAATTTTAACGCTTGACGGCATAAGGGTGTCCGGAATGTTTTCTCACCTTTCAAGCGCGGATACGGACAGGGCTTACACTCAAAGGCAGTTCGATATTTTTAAGTCTGTTGCTTCAAAGTTTGCCACACCGGACATGCTTTTGCACATACATAACAGCGCAGCCTTGCGATATATGCCGGTGGAACCGCCTTTTAACGCTGTTAGGATGGGATTGCTCCAATACGGAATAAATCCATTTGAAAAAGGAGGATATGAGAACCTCAATTTGGAGCCTGTGTTGGAGTTTAAGTCCAGAATATTGTCTGTAGGAGAACGCGGAGGTATAAAAATAGCCACTGTCGCTGCCGGATACGCGGACGGAGTCCCGTCGGGGTTTATGGACGGCGCACATGTTCTTGTGCGCGGCAAGCGCTGCCCGATATTGGGGGCAGTCTCTCTCGACGAAACTGTAATCGGCGTAGGCGCTGTTTCAGATGCGCGTGTTGGAGACGAAGTGACTTTTATAGGGGAGCAGGATGGAGGCGAAATTTCTCTTTCCGATTACAGCCGTTGGACTCGGCGCATCCCTTGGGAGACGATGGTCGCCATTCCGCGCAGGGTTGACAGAATACTTAAATAATGTTTTTTTGTTTTATATCGATATGAAACTTAGCAGAAATATAGGCGATAAATTTGCCAACAAAGAAACGGTTTTTTCGGTAGAGTTCTTTCCGCCAAAAACAGAGGAGGGAGCCCGCCAGATTTTGCGCACGGCAAACAGGCTTCGCGGAGTATCTCCGGATTATGTTTCGATTACATACGGGGCGGGCGGTTCCACGCGCGAACGTACCGTTGAGTACGGGGAGCTATTGCGGGAAATATTCGATTTTGAGGTAATGCCGCATTTGACATGTTTCGGCAATTCCAAATCCGAAATATTGGATATGTTGAAGCGGTTTGACTCCAGCGGCTTTTGCAATGTGATGGCGCTGCGCGGAGACCCTAAAAAAGGCGAAACGGTTTTTGTTCCGCATCCGGACGGATTTAAGCATGCTTCGGAGCTGGTAGGCTTTATACGGGAAAAATATCCCCATTTTGGAATAGGTTGCGCGGGGTATCCAGAAAAGCATCCCGAAGCAAAGACGTTGGATGAGGATATTGGATATCTAAAGAAAAAAATCGACGCCGGGGCGGATTTTATAGTCACGCAGTTGTTTTTTGACAATTCCCATTTCTTTAGATTTTTAGACAAGTGCCGCAGTGCAGGCATAAATAAGCCTATCATAGCCGGGCTTCTCCCTGCTTTAAGCCTCAAGCAGGTGTCTAATTTTAAGGCTATGTGTTCAAGCGACATCCCCCAGGCTCTATTGGAGCGGCTTGCCAATGCCCCAGATGGTGACGGCGCTAAGGTCGGGCTAGAATGGGCGCGCATGCAAATAGAGGAGCTAAAATCCGCAAAAGTCGACGGAATACATTTATATATTTTAAACCGCGCGGATTCCGCATTGGAACTAGCCCGCTTGATAAAATCTAAATAAGCTGGATATTTTGATTGGAAATTCCCTCTGGAGTTTGCCGCTATTCTTTGCGCGTAAAGAAAAATTTGTAAAAAGAGTCGCGTATTCTGCGAAATGTCTTTTTGCGGCCTTATTTCGCATCGTTTTGCTAAGGTTTTTTGCAAAGCTCAACATTGAATTTCAATTTGTCGCGGATTTTTCTTTCGCCGCGTTTTATTACGACAATTTTTGAAGTGCTGTCGTTAAAACGCCTCCTATAAGCTTCTATATCGTTCGATGGAATTGGCGGTATTTTTTGCGGCTGGTAGGAAGACGCTAAAAAATTGTCTTCGAAAACGTAGCATGTATTATTTGATATGTTGTTAGACCAAGCAACGCCGAAATAAATTCCTCCTCCGTAAAATATATTGCCTGATATCTTTATCGATTTACTTGTTTTTTCGTACGAGAGCAAATTCATATCGCGCGGTTCTGGAGACGAAAATTCGTTGTTTCCCATTTCAAATGCGATATTGCCGGAAAATTCGCAATCGATATAGTCTGCTGGGATTTCGCTTGTTAGAAAGTGTTCGAATGCCTGGCGGCAATGGTAAAACTTGTTGTTTAAAAACTTTATAGACTTTGGGTTGGGGAGTTTTTTGCCTATCCCTTGGATTGTCGCTCCGCAGTCGTATGTTCGGCTTATAGTGCAATTTTTTACCGTCGAATTATTGCCCGAAGCCCCGTCGGAGACCCAAAACTCTATTCCGTTGCCAAGCCTCACCCAGCGTTTGTATCCTATTTGCACGCTGCCGCCAATCGCGTCTATATCGACATTTTCAACTGTGCTGTTTACCAAGCCGGTTATGCCGTGCCTGCCGAATCCCCTAACTGCTATATTTTGGATTTTACAGTTTTTGGCGTTTTGTATTCCTATTTGGTAGGGAATGAAATTTAAATCGGCATTTAGGGAGGGGGAGTGGGGGAGCTTTACATAAATATACCGGAAAGTTTCCATGCTTACATCTTTGCTGGAAAAAGTTTCCGATTGGAAGAAATCCCAATCAGACTTCATTTCCGACATCTTTTTTACTTTGTGTCCGTGCAAGGTATTTGTTGCGGCGTCGTGGATGGCGCCAATATTATTGAAAATAGCCTTTCTTGATTCTTCTGGAGAGTTGTATCCGTCAAAGTTTTCCGATTTTGACAAATCAAGCCGCCAAATACCTTCGCCTAGGCTTTCCCATGCATCCTTATTCTTAAGGTGCTTGAAACCGCATATTATCGGCTTGGGGCCTTCGCCGTATGCGTCGATTAAGCAGTTTTTTATATTGTGCAAGGGTTCGGTAAACACGTCTCCGCGCTTCAGATAAATTTCGGCGCTTTCGCGCGGAATTTTTGCGAATGTCTTTAGCGGAGATGATATTGAACCGCTGTTTGAATCGTTTCCCAAAGACGAGGACACGTAAAATTTTCCCGTTTCCGCTGCCAATGCGGACACCGATACCAATGCCGCAAAAATGGTGAAATACACGCAAATAGATTTCTTTAACATAGGCTGTTTTTTTGTAAATTTTTACAGCGGCATTTTGCTTTGCAACCAAAAACTTCGATTGACAGATTTAAAACTTGGGCGATACTTGCGCGCTAAATTTTATGACAAAAGAACGCATTCATGGGCATCTTTGCATATTTGCAGCCAATATCATATTCGGAATATACATCCCGATATCTAAATATATGCTTACGAACTTCCTTTCCGGGGAGGTTCTAACGCTTTTTAGAATGTGGGGTGCCACGGCTATATTTTGGATAGCTTCCATATTTGTTCGCGAAGACAAGGTCGATAAAAAGGACATTTTGCTAATGATGTTCTTTGGCTTGTTTGGAATTGCCCTTAACCAGGGGCTTTTCATTTGCGGTTTGGGAATGACTTCACCTGTCGACGCTTCGGTAATTGTCACGGCGACTCCCCTTATGGTCATGGTGATGGCAGCCTTGTTCATGAGCGATCCAATCACCCGTAGAAAAGGAGTTGGCGTATTCTTGGGGGCTTCGGGAGCATTGTGGCTAGTGTTTTCTACAAACCATATACAAAATTCGACAGGAACTTTCGGAGGGGATGTTGTAATCTTGTTGAGCGGACTTTCTACGGCAATATACTATTCTTTGTCAAAGCCTCTGACTTCCAGGCATTCTCCGATTACCTTGATGAAATGGATGTTTTTGTTTTCTTCGATATTTTTTCTTCCGTTTACGCCTTCGTTTTTGTCGTCTCCCAAGGCGTTTATTGGAGAATTTAATATAGAGGCGGCATTGGGGCTAATTTATATCGTGGCGGGGGCTACATTCGTCACATATCTTCTCATCGCGATGGCTATAAAACGGATGAGGCCCACTACGATGGCAATGTACAATTATGTCCAGCCATTTATATCGTCGCTGGTTGCGGTTGCTGTGGGACAGGACAGCTTTTCTATCGAAAAGTGTTGTGCGGCGGTTTTGGTTTTCGGGGGCGTATATTTGGTGACTTCGTCGGTAAATCCGCTCCAAAGCCAGAATGCAGATAATAAAAAAGCATAAGCTACTTTGAATTTTTTGTCGGACGCCGGGCTTTCCCAGAAACCGAATCTATGTCGAGCCTCAGAATTTTTGTGCGCTTTGCTGCTGCGGAAATCATTTTTTCCCCTTCGGAAATGTATTGGGGAGAAAACTTATCGACCAGAGCCCTAAGGGCAAGCATGCGTTCTCCTTCCGATTCGCAAACTTTTATTTTTCCAAATGCCATTGCGCTGGAATAGTTTGTCGAGAACTCCGCTGCGGCGACTTGAGAATTTTCAACAACACATACCATGGCGTATTGATTAGACTTAATGCAATCAAGCTTCTTGCCTTCCTCCGCGCAGTGAAAATACAGGATTTTTCCTATTTTAGCGTAGTTTATTGGAACGCAATACGGGTATTTGTCTACGGAATGGAGGGCAAGAACAGCATATTGTCCGCGTTCTATAATGTCTTCGGCCTCTGGTTTTGAAATTGTCCTATCCTTGCGGCGGGGTGAATCTGTATGCGGCTTAAGGCTCATTTCCCAGATCTGAAGTTTCCGATTCCTCTATTATAATAAATTTATCGGAACAGGCTATTTTTTGTTGTTGGCCTACGGCGATGGTTCCGGGAGCCGCGTCTGCGGTGTCTTCACCGATTTTAGCGCGCCATATAACTGTTCTTTTGCCGTCTCTATCGAAAAAAGCTCCTGGGAAAGGTTTGCTTACGCCCCTTATCAAGTTGAATACTTCCCGCGCTGTTTTTGTAAAATCTATCCTGCCGTCTTCTGGGGTGCGCTTTCTAAAATACGAAGCCTTAGATTCGTCTTGCGGCGTTAGGCGTGGATTGCCTGAAAGGATTGAGGGCAGGGCGGATTCAAGCACACGCACTGCTGCGGCGGCCATGCGTGGTTGGATTTCGCCTACGTATTCTTCGTCCCCGAATTCCACTTTTTCTTGCGCTACAATTGCGCCGGTGTCAAATTTTTTTTCGAGGACGTGAAGGCTTGCTCCGCAGTAATTCTCGCCGTTTATTATCGACCAGTTCAGCGGAGCGCGTCCTCTGTAGGAAGGCAGGAACGAACCGTGCATGTTGTATGCGCCCAGTTTTTTTGCCTGCGAGTAAATTTCTTCGGGAATTATATTTCGATAATACAGAGACAAAATCAAATCGGGCTTGAGATATTTTACTTTCCTAAACCATTTTTCTGTCTTCAGTGTAGACGGTTTAAAAACAGGAATAAAGTTTTCTTTCGCCAACGACTCCGAAGTTTTAAACCATTTTGATTCGTGCGGGTCTGTGTCGTGCGTAAAAACGGCTACGACATTGCATCCCTTGTCGAGAAGCAGTTTCAGGCACTTGTACCCAACGTCGCTAAATCCGAAAAATATTATGCGGGCGTCGTTATTTTCCATCGAATCCAATAGTCTCCTTTATTATATACTTTGGGCGGGCCTGCACAACTTGGTATATTCTTCCGACGTATTCCCCTATCAGCCCTATTCCTATCATGCTTACGCTGATTAGAAAGAACAGAATTGCAAATAGCGTAAAAACTCCTTCAGCTTCAGATCCTCCGAAAATTCTGCGGAACATAAGTATCGCCACAAGCGCAAGAGAGCCTATGCTTGATAGAAAACCAAAGATTGTAAACAATTGAAGCGGAACTAGCGTAAATCCCGTTATCAAGTCGAAATTAAGGCGTATCAGCTTGTACAGGCTGTATTTGGATTCACCTGAATTCCTGGCGGCGTGTTCCACTTCAATTTCGTCCGGGTTTGACGCAAATGTATAAGCTAACGCCGGGATAAACATGGAGCGTTCGTTTGTGCGCACAATGGCGTCGACTATATTGCGTTTATACGCGCGCAGCATGCATCCTTGGTCTTTCATCCTGATATTTGTCATCTTGTCGCGCGCAAAGTTTACAAGTTTCGACGCGTATTTGCGCAGTGGGGAATCTTCGCGCTGCCTTCGGTATCCGCCAACTGCGTCGCATCCTTCGTCGATGCGCTTTAATAATTTTCCTATTTCTTCAGGGGGATTTTGCAAATCGGCGTCGAGGGTCACGACCGTATCTCCGGAAACCCTTTCAAACGCCGAAATAATCGCCGTGTGCTGTCCGAAATTGCCGTTAAAGTCTATAACTTTTACCACGTCTGGACGCTTTTCCGCAAATTCGCGCAAAATTTTTCCGGAGTTGTCCTTGCTGCCGTCGTTTACAAAAATTACTTCCCAAGATTTTCCAATCGCGTCCATTGCCGAACAAAGACGCGTAAACAGCTCGGGGAGGTTTCCCTCTTCGTTATATACGGGGATTACAACTGATACTTCCATAATTTGCAGTGGTTTGGGGTTTTTTGCGGCTAGAATCCAAAGCGCGGCAGTTTTCTGAGCATGAGCTTTGGCCCCGCCATCGTATTTTCTTCAAGATAGCCTTTAAAAGCGAATCCGGAAAGCACTATGGAGCGTTTCATTAAAATGGCTCCTGGCTGAAGAACAGAATTGCATCCTGCTTCAGCTTCGTCCGCGAGCATAGCGCCTAGTTTCCTCATATTTGAATTTATTCTTCCCTCTGGAAGGGTAATTATTACATTGCCTTTATCCAGGCGCAGATTTGCGCAAATTACTCCGGCGCCCAGGTGGGAGCGGTTCCCAAGGACAGAGTCGCCGACATAATTATAATGCGGAGTTTGAACCTTTTCCAAGAGCAGGCTGTTTTTGTACTCGCAGGAATTTCCAACAATGGATCCGTCTCCGATTATTACGTTGCCTCTTATAAAGCATCCGATTCTCATTTCCACGTTTGCGCCTATCCAAGCCGGCCCCACTATTACGGCATACGGAGGAAGCTTTGCCGAAGGATGTATGTAAACATCCCCCGATATTGAAACGCCGGAAGGAATGTCTCTTTTAGTTTCAAGTTTTGAGAAATCGACGCTTGCCAGGGCGCTCTTTATATTTTTTACCCACTCCCAAGGAGACATATCGGGGGTAAAGAATTCTGAAAATCGTTCCAAACATGTAGGAAGATCGAAAAGATCGCTTGCTTTAATCATTGCTTTTTATTGAGCGGTTTATTCTGCGCAAATTTTATTTTTTTGATATTGAAATCTTGTTTAAAAAATAACAACCAAATTTTTGCCGGATATGCGGGAGTATTTTTATGCGCAAACATTTTTATATTTGTCCGGATTTATTATTCACAAGGAGTAAATTTTAAAAAGCATTAAAAAAGCGCGGCTCAATAAAATGACCCGCGCTTTGATAAAAATGCCAATACAAATTAATCCGCTTCCGCAAAAGATACTTGCTTTATGCCAGCTTTTGCGCACGCATCCAATACCGATATGGCCGCCTGGTGCGGAGAATCGGCATCGGGATAAATCGTTACGATTGTGGCGATGCCGCTTTTATCGGCGCTTGCTCTCAATCTTACCAGAGTGGATGCCAATTCTTTGAATTCCACTTCGCCAGGAGCGTCCATAGGCGAGCCGTTTAGAAATATGCTGCCGTCAGGGGCTATATCAACAATCTGTTCGGATGGCAAAGCCACATTCTCCTGCGGCGCAGTCATTGCGGGTAGGGAGAATAAAAGGTCGGCTTCCTGTTGGAGCGGCAAATACATAAAGTAAATCAACAGAAGAAAGACGACATCAATCATAGAAGTGAGGTCGAACTTGTCTTCGGATTCCAATACGCTGTTGTCTCTTGCCATATTTTTAGTCCTTCAGAGTTCCGAAAAGAATGTTGTATACTCCTGCGTCTGCGCAACGCTTAAGCAAGTCGTTGACATACTTGTGCGGCGTATGGGCGTCTGCGCGGATATATGCGCCTTTGAACCCTTCTTTGCTATTGCGGTTCTTGAGCGCTATTTCAATTTGATCCAAATCTGACTTAAATGCGCCCAAAAAATACGTGCCGTTTTCGGCGATCGATATAAACTGTCTATCGCCTACATCTTCCGGCACCTTTGCTTCAGGGGCAATCGGCATCACAACTTGAACCAATTCCGCATTGGCATAACTTGTCACCGTCATAAAGAAGGTAATCAAGAGGAAGACGATGTCAATCATCGGGGTCAGCTCGAATCCGCCGTCGTCGTCTGCGGGTTTCCAAGTCTTCATATTAAATTTTTACCGTGTGCGTATAAATTATTTCTGTTCTGCTGCAGTTTCCACAACGTCTTGGGGCGTGCCGCCGGCTTCGGCTTCAATGGCCGATATATCCTGGGGGCCGTATTTTATCGACATTTTCATTGTGTACATCAAGTCGCCTATTATGCGGCTAGAACCCGATATGATAGCGCCGTATTTGTTCTTAAAGAAGAAGAAGAAGAACATGGTCGGGATACCGATAATCATTCCGGCTGCAGTTGTAATAAGTGCTTCCGCGATATTGTCCGCAAGCTTTGAAGCGCTTCCCGCGCCTTCGGCCGCGATTGTGTCGAACGCCTTGACCATACCGCTAACAGTACCGTAAAGGCCCAACATAGGAGCCAGGGACGCGATAAGTCCGAGATAGTTGATTAAGACGTAGGGGTTTGCAAATTCCTCTGTCGAGGCTTCTTCCATTGCGGTGCTTACGGAATCTACGTCTATGTCGCGTTCATCGACGCGCGCCAAACCGCAGCCGATTATGTTTGTAATCGGTGATGGATTTTTTTCGCAATACTTGATGGCTTCCTCGATTTCAAGCTTGTTTACGAACTCTTCCACTTTCTTTACACCTTCCGGATTAAGGAACTTCTTTTTGCGGATGGCTATAAAGTTGTAAACTATAAGAGTCGTTCCGAAAATTGCGAACAATCCAAGGGGATACATTGTTATGCCGCCGGCTCTCCAATAGTCTGCCAGGGATTTTGATTTAACCTGGGGTTGGTCCGCTTTAACGGGGGCGTCCGCAGCGGGAGCGTCGGATGATTCCTGTGCCATTGCCGCGCCGCCGAAAGAGAACATGGCGAGCGCAAGAATTGACAATATAGCGAGTACTTTTCTTTTCATCATTTATCTTATATTGTTTGGTGTTTTAATATATATAAAATTTTTAACGGGCGAAGGGTAAATACGCCTTTTCCGAAAAATATTGTCTAATGAGCCGCGCCTATTCAAGCATTTAATTTAAAATTTATCGCTTAACCCAGGCGCGCAATTTATTTTAGCGGATCGGATTTATTTGCGATGCGAAATCTCGGCAAATTCACAAAATGAAACCAATCCAAAACAAATTAAATTTTCTGCATTAGCTCAATCGGTATTCCGTCTTCCTCTATGAATGCCGCCTTTATATTTGGAAGGGGCTCAAACGGGGGTATCAGAACTTTGGCGCCTTTAATTTCGGCGTCAATGTCGTCAACCATATATGCTATATGCGTGGAGCTTTTTACTGCGTCGGGCATTTTGCATTCCGCCTCAAAAAATAAAAATTCGAGATTATTTTTTGTGTCTGCGGGATCGGTAATATATAATTTTGCCTCCGACAAATAGGTCGATTTGGCGGGTTTTTCTTTAACCGGTATTCCAATGTGCGCTAAAGTTCTCATATGTGCTATTGTGTTTGGGGTTTCTTTTCCGTGCAAGAAATTTTTTTAAATTTTTTTATCTTTGCCGCCTATTCGGCGCGACACATGCACGCGGATATGTTTTTTATATTGTAATTTCTTCGATAAGGATGATTATAAAATGTATGAAAAAAATCGCTATCATAACTTTTTCGGTTATCGCTGCTCTATCGGCGGCAGCCCAATCCGACAATGCGGTCGCATGCATAGGCAAAGTCGTCCCCGGCGCCAGAATTTCGAAGCTTGCCGCCCATTCCCCGGCAGGGACGCAGGCGGTGATAGATACGCTGTCCATTAAAAAGGGGGATATTGTGGAGCGTGGAGCAGTTGTGGCAACAATCAAGGGGATAGACAAGGCCAAAGCCTCCCTTGAACGGGCGGAATTCTCGCTTAATGCGGCTCGCAATACAGCCGAGATGAAAATATTGCAGCAAAAGAATATGATAGCCGATTTGGAGGGTACGTTTGACCAAAATAGGCGCGTGCTTGACGAAAAACTTCCGCCGCGCCGAGAGCGCGAGGAGTTGGAGTACGAGCAAGAAGCTCTGGCTAGGAGAATAGCCCAATCCAAGGCGATGCTGCCATTTGTCGAGAAAGGGCAGAGGCTTATGGTTGCCGAAGCCGAAGCCGCTCTTGAGGAGGCTCGCAAATTCTATTTTGAGTTTATGGTTCGCTCTCCAATATCGGGGGAAATCGTAGAGGTGAACGTTAATCCGGGCGAGGCTGTTGGCATGGAGGGCGTTTGTGAAATAGCTAATACTTCTACCATGTATGTGGATGCAGAAGTTTACATATCGGATATTTCAAAGGTTAAGGTCGGGGATAAGGCTGAGATATTTTCCGACGCACTCGGTACTGAAAAGTTTTCGGGAAAAGTTGTGCAGGTTTCGGGGTATGTGAAGTCTAACAGGCTTTACAGCTCTGACCCAAGCCAATATTCAAACTTGCGTGTGGTTGTTGCGAAGATAAAAATAGACAACTCCGCGCCATTTAAGAATTTGATAGGTTCGCAGGTAAACGTCAGAATTATTACGAAATAGTTTTCCCCAGGTGGCAAAGGCGAAAAAAAGTTTATACGAAAGGATTATTCCGTTGGGAATTCCTTTGGCGTGGCTTCAGCTCACCGGAGAGCGCAAGCGCTTTGCCGTGGCGATTGCCGGCATTACCTTTGCCGTGGCGATGATGCTTTTCCAGATGGGGTTGCAGAGCGCCCTTTACAAGCAGGTTGTCGGGCCGCTTCTGCTTTTGGACGGAGAGGTTATACTTGTGGGGCACCATTACGAATATTTCGGGGTGGGGCGGGGGTTTCCGGAAATACGCCTGCACCAGGCAAGGGCGGTTTCGGATGTCGTTGGCGCCACCGGGCTGAAGCTTGGATGCGCATCCTTCAGAAACGTTGAAAACGGCCGCGAACGCGATATTTTCCTGATAGCTTTCGACCCTTCTAAAGACGTATTTTTATCTTCCGACATAAAAAACCTACAGCATCTTTTGAAGCGCGACGGCGCCGTTTTGTTCGACTCCCTGTCGCGGGCGCAGTACGGAAACGTTGTGGGAGAGTTTAAAAACGGAGTTGTCAGAACGGAAATAGCCGGTCGCAAGGCGGACATAGTGGGGCTGTTTAAAATAGGCCCAACGTTCGCGGCGGACGGAAATGTGCTGATGAGCTTTAAAACACTCTCGGAAATATGGCCGCATTCTCCGGGGGATGTAGTGAATGTGGGGGTTCTGAAGCTCCGCGCCGGCGCGGACGCCAAATCGGTGGCGGAGCGCTTGAGAAAAATCTACCCAGAGGATGTAAGGGTGATGACCAAAGATGAATTTGTTGCGGCAGAAAAACAATACTGGGCGGTTCGAACTCCGATTGGCTTCGTAATTGGAGCGTCGATGGCGGTGGCAATTTTTGTGGGAGCGGTAATCGTATACCAGATTCTATACACGGATGTTTCCGACCACATACCGGAATATGCCACCCTAAAAGCGATAGGCTTTAGCGATTCTTTCTTTATTTGGATAATAGTACAAGAATCTTTTATACTTTCAGTTTTAGGTTTTATTCCGGGAACGCTTTTGGCGGAAGTTCTATATATATTGACGCGCGAGATTGCTGCCATGCCGACATACATGAGCGCGACAAGCCTGTTGGTGGTATTTGGACTGTCTCTTTCTATGTGTATGGTCGCAGGACTTTTGGCAACTCGGAAGCTGCGCAATGCCAATCCGGCGGACATATTCTAAAACAATTTAAATTCTGAAAAAAATGAAGAAAACAGCTAATAAATCTCAAGCAAGCTGGGGCGGAAGGTTTTCCGAGGGGCCGAGCGATTTAATGCTTCGATTCAGCGAGTCGGTGTCGTTCGACTCTCTTCTGGCGGAGTTCGACATCCAAGGTTCTACAGCCCACGCTAAAATGTTGGCTAAGTCCGGCATAATAACAAAAGCCGAATGCAAGCGGATTGTCGAGGGACTGGAGAGGATTCTCAAGCGCATAAAAAGCGGAAGCTTTGAGTGGCAGACATCTCTCGAAGACGTCCATATGAACATAGAGCAGGCGTTGACCAAAGAAGTTCCGGAAGCCGCCAAGTTGCATACCGCCCGAAGCCGCAACGACCAGGTTGCGACGGATATGAGGCTGTTTTTTAAATTTGCATGCACGCAAATAGCTTCAAAAATAGAAAAGCTGCTTTTATCTTTAGTGGATTTTGCAGATTCCAACCGCGATATTTTAATACCGGGATACACCCATTTGCAGCGCGCGCAGCCAGTAAGCGCGGCGCATCATATTTTGGCGTGGGTTGAAATGTTCGCGCGCGATTTGGAGCGTTTTAAATTCGCATTTGAGGGGGCGAACGTTTGCCCTCTCGGAAGCGGGGCTATCGCCGGCACGACGCTCCCCATCGACCGCTTGGAATCGGCATCCCTGCTTGGATTTGTCGACGGGCAGTCGGGCGATCCAATAGTTACGGGAAACAGCATGGATGCCGTTGCGGATAGAGACTGCTTTTTGGAGTTTTGCTTTGCCTGCGCAACTTTGGGAGCGCATCTTTCAAGGGTTTGCGAAGACGTTGTAATTTGGAATACTTCGGAGTTTGCGTTTATATGGTTGCCGGATACCTTTACGACGGGGTCTTCGCTTATGCCGCAAAAGAAAAATCCGGACGCTTTTGAGCTTATGCGCGGGAAGTCGGCAAGGCTTATCGGAAATTTAAGCACGCTCTTTACCCTTGTAAAAGGGCTGCCTATGACCTACAACCGCGATTTGCAGGAAGATAAGCCTCCGGTTTTTGATTCTTTCAAGCAGGCGTCCATATGCCTCGATGTTCTTACCGCATGTCTTGCCGGCATGAAATTCCGCGCGGAAAAATGCGCAGAGGCCGTTTCGGACCCAATGCTTTTGGCGACCGATTTGGCGGACTACTTTGTAATGCGCGGCGTTCCGTTTAGAAAAGCACACCATATGGTGGGGGAACTTGTTGCTTTGTCGGAAAAGACAGGAACTCCCATTAACGAGCTTTCCGATTCCGATGTATTCGCGGTATGCGACAAGTCTGATTCTTCTTGGCGCGATGTATTCAATCTTTCCCGCGCTTTTGAAATGCGCGAAAAAATAGGCATGCCCGGGCGCAGGCAAATCGAGGCACAAATTTCCGCATGGCGCGAACTACTAGGGGATTCAAAGAAACCGCGCAAGGGAAAGAAAAAGTGATTTGCGAGTAGGCAAAATTTCTATGCGCAATTTTTCCGCCGGGAAGGCTCCCGGCGGATTTTTTTTTCAAAAAAGATGCGCCCGTTTTTTTCAACTAGGCGCATTTATTGTTTGCCGCGCATCGCGGCATAATGGCGCGCAGAACCCGCAAAAAATGTGCTTTTAGCGAATAGAAAGATCCAGGCTTTTTACGTCTCCGACTCCGGAGACGCGGATTGAATCGCCGTAAAGGTACACGCGCGCATATGATACTTTTTCCCCTTCTACGAGCCCGCATACGGTAATATAATGTATGCCGTCTGCGCATGCGTATCCGCCTTTATGGTAGTGCCCGGCAATATATGCCTTTACACAGTCGTATTTTGACATTAATCCCGAAACCTCGCGCCAATTATAAAGGGATTCAGAATTTAGCGGAAATATCGGCATATGGCAGAATACAATCGCCTTCTTCTTTTCCAATTGCGCTTTTTTTATTTGCGATTCAAGCCATTCTAACTGTTCGGAGTCTATTCCACCGTTCCATGGCTTTGCGTTAACAGCATTTTCTTCGGATAGCTTTGAGAATATTTCTTCGTATTGGCGCTTGCACTCCAGCGGCTTTATTTTTGAAACTCCTGATAGCCGCATAGGATCCAGAAAAATGAATTTCCATCCGCCCTTATCCATGCTGTAATAAGTTTTGCCTCCTTTGAATAGAAGCTTTACGGCTTCGAGCTGCTCATTTTCCGAACATGCAAGATCGTGGTTGCCCAAAAGGTTGTATAATGGGAACGGGAACGCCTCAAGGCGTGAAACGACATGCTTATAGTTGGAGAATCCTCCGTCTATGGCGTCGCCCAGATTTACCACAAAATCGAATTGTCCGGATTTCTCGGATTCTAAAATTTTATCGAGCTTTTGTATGGAAAGCTTGTAGTGGCGGTTCATTTTAGTTTCCGCATTGGATGAGTATTGGGCGTCGGCTATGGCTATAAATGAACAGTCTGCGGCGCTGTTTTTTGCGGCGCAATTTAGGCAAGCAGAAAATATGGCAGCCATAAAAGTCGCTTTCAACTTGAAGTTGTATTTTCTCATATAATTGCAAAATTCTACAAACCGAAGCTTTTTATGTAAATAAAAAATGCCGCATTTTGAAAATTATTCATTCTGCAAAAGCTTTTGCGCGCGATATTGTGGCGGGCAATTTTGCGTGGCAGGCATGTTTTTTTGACCGGCCGCAGACGGAGATTTTTATTGAATTTTTGCGGTAGGGCAGGTAGTAAAAATTATGGATATGAAAAAAATTTATTTGTTTGCAATGTTGTTTTGCGCAATCCAGCTATTTGCGGGGCATTCAGCTGTTTTGAGGGTAAAAACAAATTCGGGAAAGACTTTTGAAATAGAAAAAATCATGGATTCCTCAAATGAAGGGGCGTCTATAAAAATATCAAAGGATTGGCTCGCCGCCGCGGATGTCGCAGTTCTTGAAGTTGTTCCCGATTTCGCAAAAGCAAAGGCCGGCGAAGACGGATATTATGTATTTCCCGACGGGATGCGGGGAAAGTTCGGCTTTCGCAAAAATGGCGAATACGCTCTAAGCCGTTTGCCTATGGCGCTTTCTGGAATGAAAACTCCCTCCTTGGCTTTTGCTGCAATAATAAAAAGCGGCAGGTTTGAATCGTCCATTGCAGCTAAAGTCGTAAACGGCAATTACGAGATGTTCCACCGCTTCAACTATACGCAGTCTAAGCCTTATGAAGACATAGTTTTGGACTATGTTTTTCTGGCCGGTAAAGACGCGGATTACAGCGGCATGGCGAGAGCTTACAGGGCTTACCAACTTGCGCGCGGAGAGGTTGTTCCGCTGAAGGAGAGAATCAAGTCAAGCCCCGAGCTAGCCTATGCCGCCCGATCGCCTGAGGTCAGGATAAGGCAGGGATGGAAACCGGTTCCGACTGCAGTTCCGGAGCAGTCTGTAGAAAACGAGCCAGAAATGAAACCTGTTGTTTCATTTAAAAGAGTTGGCGATATCATAGACGAATTTAAACGGCAGGGGGTGGACGAAGCAGAGCTATGCCTTGTAGGCTGGAACATTAAAGGGCACGACGGCAGATGGCCAACTCCTTTCCCTGTGGAAAAATCGCTTGGAGGGGAATCAGAATTGCGGGCTCTTATAAAAAAGGCCCAGGGCGCAGGGTTTCAGATTGTATGCCACACCAACAGCTCCGACGCCTACAGAATATCTCCAGACTGGTCCGAGGATGTTTTGGCAAAACGCCGCGACGGCTCGTTTGTGAGGGGCGGAAGCTGGAGCGGTGGAAGCATGTACCATCTTTGTTTTGAGGAGTCGTATTATAAATTCGCCACCCGCGACCTTCCTAAGATTGCAGATTTGGGGTTTAGGGGAATTCACTATATAGACGTGATATCTACAATAAATCCCATACCATGTTTCGATATGCGCCATCCAATAAACGGCAGGCAGGCCGCGGAGTACGCTACTCTGATGCTGGACTGCGCCAAGCGCAATTTCGGTGGAGCCGCCAGCGAGGGAGGCTACGACTTTACGGCCTCGCGCTTGGATTATGCCCTATATATAACTTTTAATTTAACCTCCAAACGCCATCCGATGATAGACGACTACATACCGATATGGCATCTTGTCTACAATGGAATTATATTGAGCAATCCTGCTTCCGAGACGATAAACTGGTCGATAAAAAGCCCGGAAGTGGCTATGAAAGTCGTAGAATACGGCGCGCGCCCGTCCTACTATTTCTACTCAGCTTTTAGGGACGACGGAAAAAATTGGATGGGATCGAACGATTTGCGCTGCGGAACAGAGGCTGAATTGAAAAAGGCGGTTGCGGAAATAAAAAAAGGTTCAGATCTCCTCGATAAAATGGGATATTTGCAGTTTGAATATTTTGAATCGCACAATGAAATAGCCCCAAATATTTTCAAATCGGAGTTTTCCGACGGCAGCGTGATAATATGCAACTATTCCGATTCGGAGTTCAAATATAAACATTCCAAAATTCCTCCCATGGATTACAGGCTATTTAAGCCTTTGTTTTGACAAATATCCGCGGAGTTATTCCGCATTCCCTGAGAAACGCCCTTCCGAACGACCTGCGGTTTGCATATCCGGAAGCTTCGGCCGCCTTCTCAATCGAATCTCCGCGCGACAGCATGCTTTTTGCCGCCGCCATCTTTATTTTTAGCGCGCGCTTTGAGTGCGTGGCGCCAAATTTTTTTAAGCATAGCTTATTTAATTCCGCGACCGATACGCCAAGCCGTTTCGCCGCTTCCTGTGCCGAGGGAATTGATGCCGGGCTGGACTGAAAACAGTTTTCAAGCAATTCTATTTTTCCGGGGGATTCGTTCCCGCTCAAAAGTTCCGCCCTCACGTACGAGCATACGATATCCGCGCAAAGGCTTATTGCCCATTCACTGCGGGCTGGCGAATGGACCTCAAGGGCGCACAGTTTCATTGCTTCAAGCAATTTTTCTGGCTCCATGCTCTTTTTTATTTTTATTTCGTTTCCCACTATGCCGTTCCAGCATTTTGATTCTTTTAAGTGGAACCAGCATGTCTTCCATCCTTTTGAGGTGCGGATTTCATAGTCGGAACCTGCCGGTATGGTTAATAAATCCCCTTTTTTTGCGCTAATTTTTCGCCTTCCAGACACAAGAGATATTTCGCCTCCAAATACAAATATGACAAAATGAAAATTCTGCCTGTATCTGTAGGTTCGGAATCCGGATTTCATTTCGTTGATGGCGGCGTGCAATATTCCCAGTTTCTCGAATATAGAATAGGAAAACGGGGGCGGAGCAGATATGTCGGCCGCCAAATCGTGCCTGACCAGACCCAGGTGGGGAGGAACAGTGGGCTTTATTATCGAGTGTTCTTGTGACCCCTTTGTCCAAAATTGGACGGATGTATCGCTGCGGCGTTCCCATAGATAGGGTGAAGTTGGGGGAGATATTATCTCTATTGCGCTTTTTGAATTTTTGCGTGCCATATAATGTATCTTTTTTTTTAGTATGTTCCCGTTTTTTTTTATGGCGGCGATTGTTTCGAATGTTAAAATAAAAAGCAAATTGCAAGTTAAAAGGAATAAGTATGGTTAAAAAATTGTCTGCTTTTTTGCTTATTGCGGCATGCTGCTGCTTTTCTATGGGAGAGACCGCCACTGTGCGCACTATATTTAAAGACGGTAGAAAAATATCCAAAAGCGTAAAATTGGAAGACGTATCAGAATCAGTAAAGCGCCTGACGGTCCCCAAATCTGAACTGTCGGGAGATGTGCGGTTCATAGATGTCGTTGCGGATTTTGCGCCGGCGAAAAAAGGCGACGATGGCTATTGGATACACGCCCGCGGAACATACGGAAAATTCGATAAAGACAGCGGCTCTTACGGAATGTCGCGGCAGGTGATTCCCGTTTGGGGAATGAAAACTCCGAGTGCCGCTTTTTGGGCGAATGTTCGAACATACCGTTTCGACTATCAGTTTAGGGTGGAAGTCAAAAACGGAAATTACGAGGTCTTTGCGCGCTTTGATATTGAAAACGTGCGCAAGTGGTTTGAGCCGTACAATGACATCGTGGTAGATTTTAACCTTTTAAGCGGCGAAGACGCAAATTATAGCGGGATGGGGCGCGGATACAGAAAATTCCAATTGGAAAGGGGCGCGGTGCGGACGATAAAAGACAGGATAAAAGACTTCCCCGAGTTAGATTATCTGTGCGACGCCATAGTCGTAAGAATACAAACCCACGCAGCAAAACCTATTCCGGAAAAAAGCATAGATTTTACGAAGGAAACCGAGCTCCCGGTTGTGGTGCATATGCCTTTCGGGGTTGCAGAGGAGTTTGTTAAGGCGCTTAAAGACGCGGGAATAGACAAGCTGAGCATATGTTCGGCGGGATGGAATTTTGGAGGGTACGACGGCAGGACTCCGCAACATTTGCCTGTTTGCGCCGAGGCGGGAGGCGAAGACGCCCTGCGCAGATTTATAGAGACAACCCAAAAACTCGGATTTCAAATATCGGCGCACGCAACTTTGACCGACTGCTATACAGTATCACCGATGTGGAGTCCTGACTACGTTGGCAAATATCCCGACGGAAGTCTAGACTCCAATGGTTTGTGGTCTGGCGGAAAATGCTACCGCGTATGCCAGAAAGCTTCATATAACGGATGGGTCTTGAAAGAGCTTGAAGATATTCGCGCGCTGGGCTTTAAGGGCCCGCATTATATTGATGTTTATTCTGCTACCTATCCAAACCGCTGTTCCGACAAAAATCATTCCGCGACTCCCGAGGAGATGGCAGAATATCAAAACAGGATTCTTGCGCGGGCAAAAAAGGTTTTCGGCGGTGCCGCAAGCGAGGCGGGGTTCGACCATGTGGCGGGAAACATAGACTACATAAATTACGTAGATCGCGTAATGAAACAATATGAAGACCATCCCGAAAAATATCCCCTTGTCTCCGGAGTATATCCTCTATGGGAAATAGTATACCACGGAATAATACTGTATAACCCTGATCGTTTGACCCAAAATCATACGAGGGGCAGGTGTTTGTATAAGCTGGAAAAAAGCGGGGATCCGCGTTGGATGGAGGGCGACGGCATAACGGATCCAAAAATATCTCTAAAGATTGTGGAATTCGGCGGCCGCCCGATTTTTTATACCTACAAATTTGCCGACGTGGAACGAATAAAGAAAGCCTACGACGAATTCCTTCCAGTGCGCAGGCTTCAGCGGGAACTAATGGAGTCACACGAGGAGATTTCTGAAGGCGTCTTTTTGGTTAAATACGGAGACGGCTCTGAAATTGTATGCAATTATTCAAAAATGCCTTTTAAATATAGGAATGAGAACGTTGAAAGCCTCTCGTATAAATTGTACGATGGCAAAAAATAGAAATTTTGGGCTTTGCATTCCGGCTGCTTTGCGATAAGTTATACGCTTGACTTTAAAGGCTTTTAAACGATTATGTTCGACCGTTTTCAGCCTTGTTTTTTCATCGCGCAAATGCGCGAACTAGCCTGATTTTTATTTTTATGTTTATCGACGAAGCCAATGTTACATTGAAAGCCGGAGACGGCGGAAAGGGCGCCGCCACATTTCGGCGCGAAAAATTTATCCCATTTGGGGGGCCAGACGGCGGGGACGGGGGAAACGGCGGTTCCGTTTACGCGCTTGGCGACGAAAATGTTTCAGATTTGGAACGCTACATGTATTCGCCGGAAGTCCGCGCAGAGGACGGCGGTTCTGGCTCAGGAAGAAATAAAACGGGAGCAAGCGGCAAAGACGCCGTCATGCGCGTCCCGCCGGGAACTATCATAATCGACCCGGAAACAGATTCCGTTGCGGCGGAAATTCTCAGCCACGGCGAGAAAATTCTTCTTATGCGCGGAGGCAAAGGCGGCCTTGGCAATACTCATTTTAAAAGCTCTACAAACAGGGCTCCGCGCCAGTTCACATACGGGACAGAAGGAGAAAGCGGGGAATTTAAACTGGTTTTAAAATCGATAGCAGACGCCGGCATGGTCGGATATCCAAACGCCGGAAAATCGTCTTTAGTGGGGCTGCTTACCCCAGCAAGGCCAAAGGTCGGGGCGTATCCGTTTACGACTCTGCACGTAAACATTGGAACTTTGGATTATCCGGAAACGTACGAGCGTCTCAAATTGGCTGATATTCCGGGGCTAATCGACGGCGCAAGCGAGAATAAAGGATTGGGCCATAAATTTTTAAGGCATATAGAACGCTGCAAGGTGCTCGTAATAGTAATAGACATGGCAGGAACAGACGGGCGAAAGCCTGCCGACGACTACAAAAATTTAATCGGCGAGTTGCGGCTTTATTCCGAAGAACTTGTAAAAAAGCCGATTATTGTAGCCGCAAATAAAATGGATGAACCCGCGGCAGTCAAAAACTTAAAGTCGTTTAGGCGCAAATATCCAAGTTTGGATGTAATTCCGGTTTCGTGCCTTACAGAGGAAGGTATTCCCGATCTGAAAAGGGAAATATACTCGGAGTGCAAAAAAGCCCTTTAATGTGCGCATTTTGCGCTTATTAAACGCGCTAATTCTCAAAATTGGGCGAATCTTTTGCTTTGTTTGTATGTCTAAATATTGGTTTTTAGTGCCGCTTTTTGCGAAAATCGAACTTATAAACGTATAAAAAATTTGACAATCGCAATTCGGAAGATTAAGCGTCTATGAAGATGAACAAATACGTCTATACCCCAACTGCTTTCAGGAGAAGTCGCAAGGCGTTTACGCTTGTCGAAATACTCATTGTAATAGGAATTTTGGTGCTGCTCATGGGCATCACAACCCAAATGCTCGGCGGAGTCAGCGACGCCCAGGGCAGGGCAAGAGCCAAGTCGGATATGGCGCTGATTGCCACAGGCCTGGAGGCGTTTTGCAACCAGTACGGCGGGTATCCGCGCTTGAATGCCGGATCCGGAGAGAAATTCGTTGGTGGGGAAATTTATAAGTGCCTAGTCGGAAGAATGATGCTAAAAAGGCAAAACGACCAGATTGTGATGACTGAAATGGGCATTCAGCGCAGGCCGTTTGTAGATGCGTCAAAACTTAAGATTTGCGATCCTGCAGACCCGGTACTTGTTGATGTCGACCCCGAAAAAAACGGCGTTTATTTCGGGGATCCTTGGAACGAACCGTACCTTTATTTTTATGACGCCTCAACGGCGGTTGGCAACGATACGATAGGCACATGGCGCTCTCCGGGATTTATTCTTATTTCAAAAGGTCCGGACCGCAAAGAGACGGACGTTCTTTCTATGTATACAACCGGCATAATTCCGGATTACGACGATTATATTTCCAACCAAGTCAATGTCGACAACTTGGTGCATGGCAGAGACGACTAATTCCCGCCAAAAAAATTTTAACTTTACAACTCTAATTTAAAATAAGGAAACAAAATGAAATCTAGAAAAAGAGCGTTTACACTTGTCGAATTGATGATAGTAATATCGATTATCGGCATATTGGTAGGCATGCTTACGCCAATGATATCAAATGCCCAGAAAAACGCCGTAAAGACTACTTCAAAAGCTTTGTTTACAAATATGGTCACGGCTTTGGAGAGGTATAAAGACGAATATGGCTATTTCCCGTCTTTTTTGGCTCAGCGCGACCGCACTAATTTGGACGACGGCAGCTATTCGGAAAATTTTGTGAAAGCCGTCACAGGAATGGATCCAGACGGGAAACAGCTTTCCCAGTCGGACCGCCGCGAATTTAACCGCAAAGGACGCAAGTTTATGGAATTTAGCAACGCAAATCTAATCCAGAAAAACGGCACCAAGTGGAGAATTGTAGACGGGTTTGGTAATCCGAATATTTATGTGTGCGTTGACGGCGACGGCGACGGCTTTATCAAGAAAGGATTCCCAACAGCTACAGACGGAATCAATTCTACGGAACTAAAAGAAATTGTTCCCAATCCCCAGTCTGGCATTAGATCCAGGGCTATAATTTTCACTCTGAAAAAAGATTCGAAAAAAGCTACGGCCGATTTCAGCTCGGACGACATTTTTACTTGGTAACCACACCGGTACAATACAATTATGGCGCATAGAAAGTCAGGTTTTACCCTCATAGAAATGCTCGTTGTAATCGGGCTTATTTCCGTGCTTGCTATGGGGATTTCAATGCTGAATATGAAAGACGCCTCGCAGGCGATTTATTCGGCGCAACGCTCTATGATGACGGCGTTTTACGAAGCTAGAACGACAGCTCTTACCAGGCAGACGGATGTAAAGGTAATAATTTATAAGGGCAGCGATATTTCTCGCAAATTGCGCCAAGTTGGCGTTATATACAAGGTTAAGGGTGAAGACGGCCTGGATCTTGGATGGGTTGCTCTAAACGACGGGTTTAGAATGCCTGAAGGCGTATTCTTCGTTCCTTCGGCAAGCAATTTTTCCTCGTTCGTTAAAACTTCCGGGCAAACTTCTCCGAGCGAAATTTTCAAAAGCACATTCAATAACGGCTATACTGGCGCCTATGAAATTGTAGGCGTTCCGGAATTCCCCAGCCGCCAACCCATCGCTATAAGCGACGGAAATGGAGACTGGTTCTCCTATCAGTTCTCGTCCGACGGGCTTTCATTAAATCCCGGGGCTTTGGTGATGCTTGCAATGGGGCATTTGGACGGGGACGATTATTATGTAATAGACAATCCCTATAATCAATTGGGATTTGCAATTCGTCGAATAGGCATAACAATACCATTCTCCGATTATAGCGAGATGGAGGAAACTCTAAGATAATATCCTACCATGAAACACTTTAAGCAAAAAACATCGCGAGGTGCTTTTACTCTCGTAGAAGTAATGCTTGCCGTAGGCGTTATAGCGGTTTCAATCACCGCTATGATAGGCTTGCTTTCGGCAATAACGGCCAATTTAAATCAAATACGCTATCAAAATAAGGCTGTGGCAATTATCGCCAATTTGGAGACTACTTTAAAAATGAAGAGTTTCGCGCAAGTCTTTGACTGGGTTAAAAATCCTGCGGAGCCTTATGTAGTGTATTTTTGGGATGAATATCAAAATCCGGATGAGCCCGATAATTCCAGCATGGTTACCATGAGCAGCGAGTTGGACGGATTTACCCCCGAGCAGCCCCCAAGCATGGATAATTTGCAAAAATCTGAAGGCGAGGTCTTTAGAGTGCTACTTTCATTGTATGAAAACGGTCTAAAAGGTCAAAAAACAAATATTGGTGACGAAACCGAATACGCAGGCGGATCGCTAACCGACGTGAAACTCTATGCTCTTGCCTACCTTCCGATAAAAGTCGAGATTTTGGTGGACCCAAAAGACGATGTCATTACGGGAAGCGGCGATGAGACTATAAACGAGCCCCGCCGCGTTTATGAAGACCAACTAATGAAAATGCGATAATTTCAAAAAATGAAATCTCAAAACAGAAAAGCTTTTACTTTGGTTGAAATTATGGCCGCTAGCGCCATAATGACGTTAATAGTTCTGGGTGTGCTTATCATTACCACAAATATTTTAAACACATGGAGCAGGGCAAGCGGACAATTGCAGACATACTTCGATGCTGCAGTGGTTGGCTCCATTATCCAAGAAGACTTTGAAAGCATAAAAATACGCAAAGACGGAAGGGCTTGGTTGCAAGTTGCGTACCCCCAGTCCGTTGGATTGCTTACCGGCGAGGATGATATGGACTCCGTTCCACTGCGCCCTCCGGAAATAATGTTTTATTCTCCGACGATGTTGCGCCCGCGCTATACCCGCGAACATATGCAAGACGCGACGGGAGATGCTGCAACTGCTGTTCAAATCCCAGGAAGCATTTGCGCTATAAAATATCAGCTTTCATTAAAAAGCCCGTTTATGGATTCTTCATCCAACCCTGCTGATAATGAAAGCCAATATAATGCGTTTTACGGATTGTATCGCGCTGTAATAGATCCGAAATCGACCGCCCTTGAAGCAATGGGGTCGACCATACAAGGATATACTACATCTCCCGATGGCGAGGATTTCAGGGATGCGTTGGCGCAGAATTTGTGGGCTGGAACATGTACTATAGTGGATGAAGAAGGCGTAGAGCAGCCTGGTACCGACTTGAAGTCTTGGGTACTTGCTCCTGAAAATTTGCTTGTAAACAGCATGGTTGACTTTCGCGTAACATTTGCCGTTTTTTATCCGAACCCGGATGCCACACCCGGTTCGGGAGAAAATGACTATAAACTCGCGTATATTCCGGCGGGAACTCCATTTACAGTGGGGCCCAGAATCCTTACGGAAGGCGCATATGAATTTGTAAACGGATCGCGCAATTCTGTGGATCCACGCCTTTTAGAGGATGGCTATCTGGCTTTTGCGGACTTTTCTATGACTCTTATATCCGATGCAGGCGCAAAAGAAATAAGGGCTCTTGCTATGAACGGCACCTTAACTCAAGAGAGCTTTAAGCGGTTGGTTTTGGCGCATGGCAATACTGTTGTGCGCAGAATCCAGTTTATGGCTGAACCTGGTGAATAATTATGGGGCTGTCTTCGGAACAGATCGAATCGGTAAGGCGTTGGCTTTCTGACGGAGCTGATGTGGCTCAAGTTCAGACGCGTTTGCAAAATGAATTTGGCATAAGTATGCGTTATATTGATGTCAGGTTCCTAATTGACGATATTGGCGCTCAGATAAATATTCCAGAGCCTCAAGAGGCCGCTGCTCCGGCGGAAAGTGCGTTGCCTTCAGGCAGTGAAGGAGAAGGGCAAGTGTTCGTTGCAATGGATCCAACTCCAAATGCAGGAACGCTGGCTAGCGGCACGGTAGTGTTTTCAGACGGCGGAAAGGCGCAATGGTTCTTAGACAATACCGGCAGACTGGGGTTGCTGCCTGAAACTGAGGGCTATAACGCCCCTCAAAATGACTTGCCTATTTTCCAACAGAAGCTACAGGAACTTTTGTCGTCTGATAACAGCCAGCAATCAGATTCAGATGCCGGCATGGAGCCAAAAGCGCAAGGCGATTCTTTTTCAGATTCTCCGTCTGAAGGGGGGGTTGAGGTAACTATAAGTAAAATTCAGCGTCCCGATTGCTTGGCGTTTGGCGATGTGAAGTTCTCCGACGGCTCAAAAGCCGAATGGAGGATAGACAGATTGGGACAGTTGGCTCTCGTTCCGGCTGTTGAAGGGCAAAAACCGCCCCAGTCTGATATGCCTGAGTTTCAACGCAAACTTCAGGATGTTCTGAAGACGCTTTATTAAACAGCTTTAATCTGTGGATTATTTTTATTAAGCGCGCGTATGAGAATAAGCGCGCTTTTTATATTGGGTTAGCTTCTTATATTTTTAGAGAAATACTAGGCGTTTGTGCGCTAAAATATCTTTATTTCGTTTGCATATAAAGTTTTAGCTTTTAATAGAGTTTGCCGCAGTATTTTAGAATTTGACACGTTTTATTTAACTCTCTAAATATAAGTAAAACGAGCATGTAATTTATGAACAGAAGAAAATTTATTCAAATTTCAAGCGTTTGCGCTGCTTTTGCTTTTAGTCCTGCGATAGCTCTTGCACAAGGCGAAAAATCTCCTTTCCGCCGCGTATATGCCAAGACGGATTTAATTAAAAACCCTCCTTTGCCATCTGGAAAAAGATCTTCTGGCGGGATGGATTATTTTAGATTAGATGATAACCCCAAAGGGGTTCTTCTAAAATTTCGGAAATTTTCCCACCAGCTTTCCGGTCTAAAAAGCCCGTCCATAAAACTTTCATTGGGAAATGCCATTGAGAACAGGGGAAGTTTCGCGCTCTTTGTGCGTTCGGCAAAAGACGGGAGAATTTTTTCACGCTTGGATGCGGTAAATCTTTTTGGATTTCAAGTCGTGCGCTTTAATGTGCCCGTTTCTGAAATTGCGGAAATAGAGGAATACGGTTTGGTTATAACATGCTCTCCCATAGAGGTTAAAGATGCTGTAATAACTAAAGGAGAGCCATTGTGTTTTTTTGCGGAATCTGCGGTTGAAAAAATTGAGGCGATGGCTCCGCATTTGCTGCTATACGATGCCGATTACGATGTAAATGCGGCTTTTTATGAAAATCTTTGCTCGATAAATTCAATTTTGCCGTTTGGGTGGATGAGCGGATGCCAAACCGAGGGATTAAGGGAGCTTTCCGAAGCGGGAGATTTGTCGGCTTCCGCCGCTTTGGCGGCCCATTTGGATTTCTTCTTAGACGACGACAAAGGGGTGGTTTTCAATAATCCTAGGTCGGAGCTTTGCGAAAACGGGAATTTTGATTCAATTGAGGATTTTTTGCCGTTTGTTGCAATAGGGAAACTTTATCCAAGCCACAAGTCTCTAAACATGTTCTTAAATTGGGCTATGCCTAAAATAAGGCTTTTGGAGAATAAATCTCCGCAGCAGCGTTTTTTGAACACTGAAGGATGCTATACATACGCATATCCTCTTATGCAAGTAGCTATAAATCGCAATGACGCATCACTTGCGCAGATTGCGTTAAATGAAATTTGCGTGCGAATAGACCGGTTGGTAGATTCCGGTGGAGGAATTCATCAAAAAGCAAGGGAGGGTGAAAAACCTTCTATGAGAAATTGGGGAAGGGGAATTGCGTGGTTTATGCTTGGAATAGTGCAAACTATGAGAGCGCTGGAAAATTCTCGGCTCAAATCTGAGAATTTAAAAGGGAAAGAGAAAATATTAAAAACCATTGCAGATTCCTCCAACCATATTAAGAAATTTCAGCAGCCCGACGGCAGCTGGTTCTGTTTTATAGACGATCCAAAAACATATCCAGAAAGTTCAGGATCTGTCGGAATCGCAGCCGCGTTTGCTCTTGCGTCGGAAGCGGGGTTTATAGATCCTTCATACATGCTTTGCTCTGAAAAAACTTTGGAATGGTTTTTTCAGCGGGACAATATAGAGCCAGATGGATTTTCAAAGAATGTCACGCAATCCAACAGATTGGGGGATGCGTTTCAGCGTTCCGGGTATAGGGTTATAATGCCGATTTCATCGGGGCTTGCCGCGCAAATAATTGCGGTAAAAAGGCGCGCCGCAAAACAGTCCAATGCAAAGGCGTAATTCATCGGAAAAACTTGTGGTAAATTTAGCCGCCAATGTATTTTGGGGGAATTTAGAGATACGAATCTGCTTCGAGAAAATATTAATAAAACAGCAGGAAATTTGAGAAAGCTTCGGATAAAAATAGTTTAGGCTCTAAGATATGGCAAGTCGATTGCTTCCAATAATATCCCAATGCAGGGCTATTTTTTAGCGGAGGGATTTTTTGCTTTGCCTAATGCCGTATTTATAGCTTTGTGCGCGTATTGCGCAAGATCTTGCCGGATATGCGATGGAGATTTATGTCAATGGGAAATGTTTTTTTTAAGGCTGAATCCCCTTGTGCTTTCTTAGTTTTAACTCATTCTGTACGAGCTAAGTAGATTGCAATATGTCGAATCTTTACCGCTCAAATTGATGCGCGGCATATTGCATGCATAGGCAAACCAGTCCAAGATAATATAATAATTTTCCGCCTTGGCGGCTTGCGGAGAAATATATTTTCTTCAAATTAACGCCCGCTTAATTTTCAGGCACGATACGACAAGTTCTTCCAAACATTCAAGCGGCAACTGTGTTGCGGCGTCGGAAAGCGCCCTTTCCGGATTTGGATGCGTTTCAATAAAAAGGCCGTTAGCCCCGGCCGCTATGGCTGCTTTTGCCAATAACGGAACAAAAGTTCTGTCTCCGCCGCTTACGCCGTTATTTGCCCCTGGAAATTGTACGGAATGCGTGGCGTCCATAATGACGGGAGTATTATTTTCGGCCATTATAGCGATTGAACGCATATCGACAACCAAATTCCCATACCCGAATGTAGTTCCGCGTTCAGACTGCCATATTTCTTGCGCGTTTGCCTCTCGCAGCTTGGAAACCACATGCTTCATGTCGTATGGAGATAGGAATTGGCCCTTCTTTACATTTACGGTTTTCCCGGTTTTTGCGGCTGCCACGAGCAAATCGGTTTGCCTGCAAAGAAACGCGGGAATTTGCAAGACGTCGCATACTTCGGCAACAGGCAAGCATTGGTGCGGTTCATGAACATCTGTTGTGACGGGAAGGCCGAATTCGGATTTCACGTCTGAGAGTATTTGCAACCCCAATTTTATTCCAGTTCCGCGCGGGCTTTTAATGCTTGTGCGGTTGGCTTTGTCAAAGCTGCCTTTAAATACGACTATAATTTCTTCGGAAAATTTTTTCGATAGCCTTGCGACTTCCGAAGCGACCTCTAAACTGAGCTCCCGCGACTCCAGCGAACACGGACCGGCAATTAACAGAAGTTTTTTTGATGAGGAATCGAAAATCATTTTATTTGTTTTTAGACGCTTTCAAAGCTTCTGCCACGAACGCGCAGAATAGGGGATGCGGCTTTGACGGCTTGGATTGAAATTCTGGATGGAACTGCACCCCGACCATCCATGGATGGTCTTCAACTTCGACTATTTCAACCAAGTCGCGTTTGGGGTTTAATCCGGCAACTTTGAGTCCCGCCTCTTCAAGGCGTTTGCGGTAGGCGTTGTTAAATTCGAAACGATGGCGGTGGCGCTCGTGTATAATCGGCTCGCCATAAGCCTTGTAGGCTCGCGATCCTTCAATCAAGCGGCATTCGTATGAGCCCAGGCGCATTGTTGCTCCTTTGTCGACAATCCCCTTTTGGTCGTCCATTATTGTGATTACGGGGTACAAAGTTTTGTCGTTGAACTCTCCGCTATTTGCACCGTCGAGTCCCAGCACGTTTCTGGCGTATTCTATTACGGCTATTTGCATGCCGAGGCAAATCCCAAAATATGGGATTTTATTTTCTCGGGCGTATTTTGCGGCGGCGATTTTGCCTTCTATCCCCCTGTCGCCGAAGCCTCCGGGAATCAATACGCCGTCGGCTTCTTTTAAATATTTTTCCGCGCCGTTTTTTTCGATGTCTTCCGAGTCCACCCTAATTACTTTTACGGAGCAATCATTGCCGACTCCGGCGTGCGCCAATGATTCGTAAATAGACTTATATGCGTCTTGCAAGTCGATATATTTGCCTACAACCGCAATCTTGCACGATCCTCCCGATGGCGCAATTAGCCTGCGCACAATAGAGTTCCATGCTGTCATGTCGCTTTCCGGCGCGTTTATTCCGAGCTTGCTTACAACAAGTTTGTCCATGCCTTCTGCTGCTAGCATTAGAGGCAATTCGTAAATGGAATGTTTTACGTCCCTTTCCTCAATCACCGCGCGTTGTTCAACATTGCAAAAAAGCGACAACTTCTGGCGCATGTCTTCAGTCATCGGCTGTTCGGTTCTGCATATGAGAATGTCGGGTTGGATGCCTATCTCGCGCAATTTTGCTACGCTCTGTTGGGAGGGCTTGGTTTTTAGCTCTCCGGCAGCTTTCAAATAGGGCAATAAAGTGACATGGATAAAAAGGCAATTCTCTTTGCCTACCTCCAGGGAGAACTGGCGCAAAGCTTCTATGAACGGAAGTCCTTCGATGTCTCCTACAGTCCCTCCAATTTCCGTAATCAAAACATCGACGCCTTCTCCGGCTGCATACATCCTGGCTTTTATTTCGTTGGTGACATGCGGGATGACTTGCACAGTTTTGCCAAGATAATCGCCGCGGCGTTCTTTTTGGAGAACATGCTCGTATATTTGTCCGGAAGTCAAGTTGTTAAATCTGCTTAGCTTGCAGTGCGTAAAGCGCTCGTAATGGCCAAGGTCCAAATCGGTCTCTGCGCCGTCGTCAAGGACGTACACTTCTCCGTGCTGAAACGGGCTCATTGTGCCGGGATCAACATTTAAGTAAGGGTCGAATTTCTGTATTCTGACCTTTAAGTTTCTCGTTTCCAAGAGAGCTCCCAGAGCTCCGGATGTTAAACCTTTTCCGAGTGAAGAAACTACTCCGCCTGTAATAAAAATATACTTCATTTCGGGGCTAATTTTAAAACTCATTTAGGATATACTTGGCAACATTTTTCGGACCAAAAACAAAACTTTTTTATATATTTTTACCTTGACACAGCTATATGCGGGAAAAAAACCGTTTCCCGGGCAATTTTTCAACTTGCACTGCGTACATTGCATTTTCTATCCCGATACAGTTGGGACTGAATATTTGTCGGGATTGGAATGCGTAGAAAACGGCTTAAATGTCAGATCGGCGCTTTGGAAAGCATATTTTTTCAACCGCCGATTCGAAGTCGTCTACGCCTTCTAGAATTTCTATTTCAAGTTTAGTGTAATAAAAAGGAAGCGCGGCCGGATAGTCGGGGCGTATGCGCACGGCGTCTTTTTCAGTAGTTACAACAAATTTGGCGTTAAAGGATTTTGCCTTCTTGAAAAATTTGTCGAGTTCGTAGTCGTCAAACCTGTGGTGGTCAAGAAACCGCTTTTTGTAAACAATTTCCGCGCCGAGTTCCGTCAAGAAATTTTCGAAGCTGTCGGGCGCTGCTATTGCGGAAAAACATGCTATTTTTGCGCCTTTTAAAATCGACAGTTCGCTTCTTTTCATTGAATGAAAATCAACCAAACATTCTGGTTTATGGGCGCATTCTATGATTTCGGCGGTAGGATTGTGCTCGCGGATTAAATGTTCAAGCTCCGGATCTTCCACTCCGTCGGATTTTGTCAGGAAAATATACGATGCGCGTTTCAGATGCGAAATAGGCTCTCTCAATATTCCGCGCGGAAGCAGGCATTTGTTGCCAAAAGGATTAGTCTTGTCCACAAGCAGCAGCTGCAATTGCCCGCGCAATGGCAGATATTGAAATCCGTCGTCCAATATGAGGGTGTCAGCTCCAAATTCGGTTATTGCGTAGTGTCCTGCGCGGACGCGGTTTTTATCGACTATTACAATTACATTTGGCAGGTTTCGCGCCAACATAAAAGGTTCGTCGCCCGCGAATTCCGAATTAAGCAATATATTTTTTCCGTCTGATACGACTTTGGGCTTGGGGGCTTCGCCGTGGGTCATCCAACGTATGAATTTTTTTAATGCCCCGTCGGATTTGCTTTTGTACCCCCTGCTTAATATGGCTACTTTACGCCCGCGCTCCGACAATGAACGCGCAAATTTTTCAACTATTGGCGTTTTTCCTGTCCCGCCAACAGTAAGATTGCCGACAACAACTACGAGGCATCCGAGCGGAGCGTCGCGCAAAATCCTATTCTTATATAGGGCGTATCTGAGCCTTACAACCGCCTCAAATATCCATGAAATGGCGTGTAGGAATCCGGCATACAAGGAAACAAAAAAGCCGTCCCGGCGGTCGTAGATAACGTCGGCGGTCATATGCACAAAATTTTCCGCAGCGTGGGATAGCTTGTGCTTTATGTCTTTTAATTTCTCCAAAGTATAAAAAATAAGGGCGGATTTATATGCTCGCTTTTGCAAACTTCAAGTTAATTGTTGCGGCGCCGCGACTTGTATCCGGGGGGTCGGGCAGGTCTAAAATTTGAAATCTTCAAGCTCTGCGCGCGCTTTTTTTGACCTTGGGGGTTCGTATTTATCGTAAAGGGCTTGGGCTGATTTCTTTAATACTGCATCGTCTTGGCGCAGGCTTGAGGAGAACATCGATATTACTCTTTGCGCCGATTTTGCGTCGCCGTCGTCGGAGAAGAGTTCTGCCAGAGGCGAGACAATTTTATTAAAACATTCGTCTGGACAGCTCGAGCAGTTTCTTAAGACATCTTGATAAATGGGGAACATTTCAGATTTATCTTCCAAGTTAGCGAATAATCCGCGCAATTGCTTTGAATAACTGTCTATTCCAAATCCGGGATCCACGCGCATTACAGTGCGCATTTCCGCTATAAAGAGCCTGTCTGCCTCTTTTTGCCGGCGCCTCAATCCCAGATTTGCGCGGTATTTGTTGAGCATATTCATGCATATGTCCGGATATTTGCGAAAAGCCTCGTAGCTTCTTCGCCACAGCACGTCGAGCTCCGACGACGGGGCTCCGCTTCGGGCTTTTGCTGAAATGTATGCACCGTACGCTTTCCAATTTTCGGGATTTTCTTTTTTTGCCATGTCAGCGAAAAATGCGGCATTTGAATAGTCGTCTTTTGCGAAAAATAGCTCGGACAACCTAAAAAAAGCCATAGATATAGCGCCGTTTGGCGTCACTAGATGGCGTTTGGAGCATAGAAGCAAATCGGAAAGCTCGACATTTTTCCACGTTTGGGGGTTTAGGGGCCTTCCGTATAAGGATTTTGCGGCGGGATCGCGAGCTATGTCGGTTTTCCAAATTCCGGGCCGGGACATGTACCAAAGCCACGAATACACTTTGCCCCCGGTGCGTTCGCTAAAATAAAGGCATGGTATGCCGTTTGCGTTTGCCACTCTCCAAGCGTAATAAACTTTATCAGCGTCCAATCCGCCGCGCTTTCTAATATTTTCCGGAGTGTACGGGCCTTCGGCGTCGTCCCAAGGCAATTCCTGCCTTCCTTTGAGGCGTTTTGTATCCGTCTTAATTGATTGAGTCAGCTTTTCTATTATAAAAGGTGTGATTTTTTCATTTTTCAGCCCCCGCAATTCGTCCATTGGCCCGGCGATGCCGAAAACGAATACCAATTCCCCTACAGTCATTCTGTCGAACGGCAGAATAAAAGTCTGCGGCTCCTCCATAAAAAAGTTAAACATTTCTTCAGGCTGCGTAATCGGGGCGGGATTTGACGGAACATTGCATTCCGGCCATCCTCCTGGGGGCAGTGAATCATAAATCAATGACACCGCAAATGCAGAACGCAAATACTTTTGGGCGGCTATAGGATATATTCCGAAAATCGTTTTTAGGGCAGCGCATGCGCCGCTTAATGAATCTTCTGGGCGTATCGATTCATAGAAGTCGAAAAATGCAGGCAAGTCTTTTAATATGGCGGCTTTTAATTCCGGCTGCAAATCTGAGCCTTCCTTTGCGAAAAGTTCCGCCGCAAATGCCGTATAAATCCACGATGCGGCGTCCGGATAGAATTGTTTTAACGCGGCGTCCTCAGCTTTTATCCTAGCCGATTTTGCGAGGTCCTCCCAGCTTTTTTGAGAGTTGTCTGAAACGATTTTTGAGATTTCCTCAGCCGAGAGCGGAGTATGCGGGAAGTCCGGAAGCTCAGGGGCTATGGTTTGCGCCGAAATGGCGCCGCAGGCGAATATTGTAAGCGCAATACCTAATAGTTTTTTCATTTTGAAACTGATAAAAAATTTTAGAAATTGATTGCAAGATAAATATGAAAAATTTGTTTTTTAGGTGCGTCGAAAAAAAAAGCAAAGCAAAATAAACGATTGGGTCGATGTTATATTTATAAATATCTCTTTTAAATATTTTTTTATGCTGTTTTTTTAAAAAAAAGTTGCAAACGGGAAACGATTGTGAAATCTTTTCCACAGTTATGGAACTAAGTTCTTACATACCTGTTTTAGTGCAGATTATAGTCGCCGTAGGCATGGGTGTCTTAATTATTGCTGCCAGCCATATATTTGGGCAGCGGTCTAAAACAAACAAGCTCAAGGATTCGGCTTACGAATGCGGCGTTTCCCCGGAGGGCGTCCCGCATCCTAGGTTTGGGGCTAGATTTTATGTAGTGGCGATGCTTTTTGTCATATTCGACATAGAAGTCGTTTTTATGATTCCATTGGCTCTAGTTTACGGTGATTTGATTGTTGCTAATATACCCATATTGCTTCCGGTGCTTTTCTTTTTAGCAGTTCTTGCAGCTGGCATATTGTACGAAGTAAAGAAAGACGCCCTAAACTGGAACATTCCCAAATCAAATTAGTCTGTTAATTTATGAAGCTTAAAAGATTCCTCTCAAAGTCGCGGATAATAGACATAAAGAGCACTGACTTTAAGGGGGCTGTAGCGGAATTAATCGACACTCTTTCGCCCGCTTTGCTTGAAGGGGTGGACAAGAAAAAGGTTTTGGCTGACGTAATGGAGCGCGAGACGGCGATTTCCACTTATCTCGGGAACGGCATTTGCATGCCTCATACTAGAGTAGACGGCCTAAAGCAAAAATACGTTTTTTCGGTTGGGCGCTGTCCAAACGGCTTGATATTCGACGGGGCGGACGAATATAAACAGACACGCATGCTGTTTTTGCTGCTTTCGGACGAAGACGTGAACACATACCTAACGGTTTTGTCAACTTTGGCAAAGACATTTTCGGCCGAGCCTGCTATAAATTCGATAAAAGAAGCCTCTGACATTTCCAAGTTTCGGGCAGCGGTATTGTCGGCTTTCGACAGCGGAGTTGCCGTTTTGCCAGGCAAGATAAAAAACGCGTCGGGAGTTCCCGCAATATCGAAACCGAAGCTTTTTGAGAACAAGCTGAACGACTCAATAGCCAAGTCCGCTTTGAAGGTTGCAAAGGTTGCAAATTGTTCGTCTATAATATTGCAAGGGGATGCTTTTGCGAATATTCCAGATTTGTCTTCTTATTTTGGGGACATGAACGTTGTTGTCGTTTCGGAGCGTTCCATTCAAAATATTCCGGATAAATGGAGCGTTATAAATGTAAGATCATTTTCAAACGGGAGATTTGCGCAATTGCGCAGCGCCGTAATGATAGGCCTCACGCGCGGAATCTTTAAGGCAAAAGACAAGATATGTTGCATAGGCGGGGTCGGCGGCAGCAATCAGATAGATTCCATTGTAATTCTCGATATAGAAAAGGAATTTTCCGACATATTCGTCAGCCAAAAAATTCTGCCCGAATGCGTAAAGCCGGAGGTGATAGAGCGCATATTGGATATTGCCACGGAACTCTCGGTTGAGGGCAGGGAAGGAAAACCTGTCGGTTGCATATTTGTCATAGGCGACGTTGAAGAATTAAAGCCGCATTTAAAACAGCTTATATTGAATCCCTTTTACGGCTATAAGCCTGAGGACAGAAACGTGTTAAATCCTTTTATGGACGAGACTGTAAAGGAGTATTCGCTTATAGACGGAGCTTTTATAATAGACGGCAAAGGCATATTGGAGTCGGCGGGATCCCTTATACACACACCGGATTTTAAGCTTCAGCTTCCTGGAGGGCTTGGCGCGCGCCATGCGGCTGCTTACGCTATTTCCCTTATGGCGGATTGCATATCGCTTGTAGTTTCATCAAGCACGGGGCAAATTACGCTTTTTCGCAAGGGGCAGATGATGCCGATAAGCGAAAAGCGGAAGAATTAATTTCGAAATCGATTTTACGCGCCTTGCAAATTGTGGAAGGCGCTTTTTTTTGCCGATTTAAAATTTAGTATTGCCATCCTAAAAATATTTTTACGTACTTTTTGTTTGTATAACCAATAGCAATAGATAAATTCGCATGCTTACATATTTAAAAAGATTCAGGGAAATGATTAGATATTTTGAATGGTCGTTCGGCATTTTGCTGGGCGGTATGATTCTAGCATTCTGGCGCGGAGAAGCGACGGCATCCGGATTGGGATTCAGCTTCTTGCTTACGGCGCTAGTAATAAGCGTTCTTGAAGTCAGCCTATCTTTCGACAACGCTGTAATAAATGCGACAAAACTTGAAAAGATGTCGCATAAATGGAGGCAGCGGTTTCTAACATGGGGCATTGCTATTGCGGTATTCGGGATGAGGTTTGTGTTCCCGATTGTAATTGTCGCAGTATTTGCCGATTTGCCGTGCAGAACAGTTTTAGGCTTGGCGTTGCACAATCCCGACGAATATGCTCGCCATCTTGAAGAAGCCAATGTCGGAATATCATCATTTGGCGGCACGTTTTTGATGATGTTGTTTTTTGAGTTCATGTTCGACAAAAACAAGACTCTAAACTGGATTTCCCTTCCAGAAAAAGCCCTTCGCAAAATAGGCCGCATAAAATTTGCGCCTACTATTCTAACGCTTATTTTGCTCGCGCTAACGCAGATTGCCCTTGGCGAACATGAAAGGGCGGTTTCAATGGTTGCCGGTGTTTCCGGAATAATAGTTCATTTGTTGATTCACGGCGTAAGCCAGAAGCTTGAGAAAATGGCTGCAATGAAAAACGAGTTTGCAATAAAGCATGCGGGGCTTGCAGCGTTTATTTATTTGGAATTAATAGACGCCTCGTTTTCTTTGGATGGCGTGCTGGGAGCGTTTGCTTTGACGAAGGACGTCGTTGTAATAGCCATAGGATTGGCTGTAGGCGCCTTTTTTGTTCGTTCATTGACGATTGTGCTTGTTGAGAAAAAAACTTTGGAAAAACTTTTGTATCTTACCCACGGGGCGTATTGGGCGATAGGCGCTTTGGCTTGCATTATGCTGATTGCAACTTTCCACGAAATTCCCGAGGCTGTCACTGGAACACTGGGAATGTTTTTAATACTGGCGTCGCTTGTCTCGTCTGTAAGATACAATTTAAAGCGCCGCAAGTAGGCCGCCTGCAATGCAACTGCATGCCGGAAGCGTTTTTTCCAAGCTAAAAAAAAGCGCCCTCTCCGATTTGTTCGGCGGGCGCAGTGTTGGGGCAGCCTGCATTATTCGTATTCAGATTTAATGCGTTCTATTGCGTCGTCTAAGTTGTGGCGCACAATAAGGCTGCGTTTCATATATATTATGTCTTCGGCAATGTTTGTGCATAGGTCGGCGATCCGCTCCAAGGCTTTTGAGACAAGCAGATAATTTATATAGCACATAGCGCCGTCCGGATTGTCTTTTATCCCTTCTGCGACGTTTCCGTAGCATCTCCTATTTTCTTCATCTACAATGGCGTCGTCGGAGCATACTCCTATGGCGAGCAATTCGTCGGATTGCAGGAAGGCGTCTATGCTTGTCTTAAGCATATATACCGTCCTAGAAGTCATAGTTTCGATGTCGAATGGAATTGGAACCGGATTTTCAGTTCTGATAAAAGACACGCGCTTTGCTATATTTGAGGCCATGTCACCGATATGTTCGAGTTCGTTGTTGATTTTCAACACCGTAATCACAAACCTAAGGTCGCTTGCAACAGGCTGGTGGAGTGCGAGTATTTTTAGGCATTCCTCTTCAGTATCGACTTCCAGTTTGTCTATATCGTAGTCTCCGTTGATGACCTCGCATGCGAGCGCTGGGGAAAGTTCCCTGAGCGCCTTTACGCTTTTGCGGACATTTTCCTCCACGGATATTGCGACTTTTAGAATTTGGGTCTTTAATTTTTCCAGGTCTTTTCTTAAATGGCTGTTCATATCAACCGAACCTTCCCGTAATGTAATCGTTTGTGGCCTTGTTTTTGGGGTTTGTGAAAATCAGCTTAGTTTCTCCGAATTCCACCAGATTGCCTTCGTAAAAGAAGGCGGTAAAATCCGAAACGCGCGCTGCTTGTTGCATATTGTGGGTCACAATTACGATTGTGTATTCACCCGACAATTCTGCAATCAAATCTTCTATGCGCGCGGTGGATTTGGGGTCCAAAGCGCTGCATGGCTCGTCCATCAGCAATACTTCGGGGCTTATTGCCAGCGCTCTGGCGATGCATAGCCTTTGTTGCTGTCCGCCAGACATCCCAAGGGCATTTGCGCCGAGCCTGTCTTTAACTTCGTCCCACAAAGCGGCTCTGCGCAGGGACATTTCCACGATATCGTCCAATTCGCTTTTGCGCACAGCTCCCTTTAGCCTGACTCCGTATGCTACATTGTCATATATGCTTTTAGGGAAGGGATTGGGGCGTTGGAATACCATTCCGACTCTCCGGCGAAGCTCGACCACGTCGAGCCTAGGATGGTATATGTCTATTCCCTCTAAAGCCAGCAGCCCCGTTGTTTTGCAGCCTTCCACAAGGTCGTTCATGCGGTTTATGCATCTTAGAAACGTGCTTTTCCCGCAGCCGCTAGGCCCGATTATAGCCGTGACTTTTCCGCGTTCCAGCCCCAAGCTTACGTTTTTTACCGCGTGGAATTTTCCGTAATACACGGAAAAATCCGACGCCTCCACAATGCTGTCTGCTCCGGATTTTTTATTCGTTTCTGGAGAATCTTTCATACTGTTGGGATGTTTTTCTGTTTGTATTTCAAGTGTCGCATTCATTTAAACTCTTGTCCTTTTATGCATTCTAGCCCGGAGCCATATTGCGGCAAAATTAAGGCTTAATACTATTGCTATTAAAGTAAGAACCATTCCGTATTGCACATGCGCGACGCGTTCGGCCATTTCGTGTTCCGAGCAAATATTGTAAATATTCCAAGGAAGGGCAGGGGTTGCCTGCGTGAAAATTTCTCCAATTGCAAGTGCGGCTCCGGTGCTGGTTGCGGCTGTAAATATAATGGGGGCTGTTTCTCCCGCTGCGCGCCCCATCGATATTATTATTCCTGTGAGCATTGCTGGAAGGGCTGATGGAAGTATCACCGTGCATATTGCCTTCCATTTTCCCGCTCCCAATCCGAGAGCGGCTTCGCGGTATGAGTTAGGCACACTTTTTAAGGCTTCTTCGCAAGAGCGGATTATAGTCGGAAGAATTAGCAGAGCCAGAGTTATTGAACCTGCCAGTACGCTCTTGCTCTCCGAGATTCTGAGGGTGTTAATTAAAAATGCCAGCCCGAATAGGCCGAACACTATGGACGGCACTCCCGCAAGCGTTCCTACGCATACGCGCAAGAATGATATAAAAGAATTATTTTTTGCGTATTCTGCAAAATATATAGCCGCTATTATCCCCAGCGGAGCGGCTATCAACATCGCCCCGACTGTAAGGTAAAAAGTTCCAAGAATCATTGGCCATATTCCTCCGAATATGTTGGAATCGTACGGGTTGTCGAAGAAGAATCCCCAGTATACAGTGTAATGTGGCTGCATCATGGCTTCGAAATTGTCCTTCACGTAGCAAAACATTTTCTCTACGGGTGAGCCTTTAAAGAATTGTTGCGTATTAACGCGAACGGATATCTCATTGCCATTGTCGTCGTGTTTGAAAACTGTGATTTGCTCAATAGAATTTTTAAAGACTTCTCGCGCCAAGTCCATTCTTGGCTGGCCGTATTTTTGGCGTACGAGCTTGAGCGCTTCCTTTTCTGCGCTGGTTTGCGGCCCGAGCAGTTCCGAAACGCCGCGTTTAAAGGTATCATAGGCGGCGTTTTCGCGGCGCAGAATATCTTTTTGTGCGCTTAGTTCTTCTATTACGCCGCCAGTCAGTACGCGCCTGAGAAGATTGCGCTGGGTGAATGTGAATTTTCCGGCCTTTGCTATGCTTTCCTTACAAAGGTCCGACAAACTGTCTTTTTGAAGGGAGAGAATTTCCGCAAGCGAAAATGATGTTCCGTCTGCGTGCGCCGATTTTACTTTATCATTGATTTCAACCAAATAATCCTTCCAAATTTCCGCGGCGAAAGCGTCGGCGGCCGGTTTTCTCTTGTCGCGGGGAAGCGACGCGATACGCGACATTTCCTTCCCGGATTGGCTTATTTTTTTCAAAGCCTCGGTTCTGGCATTGTTTATTGAACGCTCTATCCGGGTTGAATATTCCGAATATTCGAATTTTTTAAACATTTCGTAAAGAGGCGCGCGCGCTGCTTGTGAACGCTCTATTCTTTCCCGGATTGATGCGGTTTCGTCGTAATCAAGGTTTTCGCAGAGAAATTTTTCGTGTTCGACTGTAGCGTCGAATATAAAAGCGTTTGCCCCGTTTATGATTATGGGCAGCAGAAATACCGCCACTGCCGCCGTCATTAGGGCAAGCGACGAATACGCTATTGCCGTGAAGGATTTGTCCAATAATTTTCTGGTGCGGGTTGTCATATGCGTCTATTTCTTTTTAAGCTTCATGCCTGAGCCTATCCATTGGCTCGCGGCGTTCATTAAAAGGCCGGCCACAAGCAGGCAAAAGCTCATTGCAAAAAGAACGTGGTATCTGGCGGAACCGGTGCTTTGGTCGGCTTCTCCCATTTCCCCCGCAATTGTGGCTGTGAGCGTGCGGACCGGTTCGAAAAAGTTGTAGAAAGGTTCGGGGATTTTAAGGGCGTTTCCGCTGGCCATCCATACGACCATAGTTTCTCCAACCACTCGCATAAATCCCAATATAACTGCAACTGCAATGCCGCTTTTCGCGCACGGGAGAAGAATTTTAAATATTGTTTCAAAGCGCGTGCTGCCCAGAGCCAAAGCGCCTTCGCGCATGTCCCTTCCGACCGCTGAAAGCGCGTCTTGGGATATGCTTACTATCGTTGGGAGCGCCATAATAGCCAATATCAAAGATGCGTTTAAGGCGTTTGTACCGCTGGAGATTTCAATATCGAAGAGTTTTGCAGCAATCCATAAAACGGCGATTGACGCGGCGCACGGAAATATGATTTTTACAAGTTTTTTTGCCGTGGATTCTTTTTCTCCAAAAAATTTAGAGCTGAAAAATTCCCCCATCAAAACCGATGCGACAAGAGCGATTGGAAGTCCCGCCAATACTGTGGCTACCGACATCATTGCGCCTCCGTGGTTCTGTAATATGGGCGCAAATACAACCAGCGCAAAGAAGCCGTAGGCGACGGACGGCACCGCGGCGAGCAATTCTACGACTGGCTTGAATTTCTGTGCTAGATTGTGGGGCAGAATTTCGTTTAGGCATACGGCCGCTATTATTCCAAGTGGAACCGCTATCACGCATGAGCCTACTGTCACCATTGCGGTTCCGTAAAAAATTGCGAGCGCGCCAAAATGTGGATTTGTGTCTTTTGACGGCGTCCAATTGGTTGAAGTAAAAAATTCTTTTACATAAGAAATATTTTCAAAAAACGGAAGAGCCTCTTTTGCTATGAAAAACAAAATGAAAATTATAGATAGTGTTGGAATTGCCGTTATTGCAAGCAGTATTGCGCGTCCGGTATGCTGGCAAAAAGCTTTGAACGCGCTGTTGTGCCTGTCCATTATCAGCGATTTCGCCGCCGTCTTTTTTCTCGTTTTATATTCCATAGCAAAAGGGCTTTTCGTTGATTATTATGGGTTCTGCCGCGTGTTATTCGCAGACGGGGATGTATCCCAAATCCTTGATTATTTCCCTGCCTTCGTTGGAAAGGTGGAGGGTGACGAAGTTATATATATCCGATCCCATTTTAGGATAGGCGTCTGTAAACATATACAACGGGCGGGCAATGGCGTATTTTCCGCTGGATATGCTTTTTGCCGTCGGCAGAATTCCATTCACCGAAAGGGGCTTCACTGTGTCATCCACAAAGCCCAAGCCAACGTATCCAATTGCATATTTAGTGCTGTTTACGCGGGTGCGGGCATGCCCGTTTGATCCTACATACTCGGCGTTTTTCGCCACGTCTTTTTTGTGGAGCACGAGTTCGTTGAAGGTTTCGTAAGTGCCGCTGTTTGTGTCGCGAGAAACTATTATTATCTGCGCGTCGTCTCCGCCTACTTCCTTCCAGTTGGTTATTTTTCCGGTGTATATGCCGGCTATTTGGTCCAATGTGAGGGCTGAGATTTTATTTTGCGGATTTACAATGACGGCTAGACCGTCGAATGCGACAACATGCGCCACAGGCATAATGCCTTTTTCCACGCAGCTCTTAAATTCGGCGGGCTTCATAAAGCGCGACATATTTGCGATATCGCACGCCTTGTTCATAAGGCTTTTTACGCCGTTTCCGCTTCCGGATTCGCTTATTGTGATATTTACGTCGGGATGGTTTTCGGCGTAGTAGTCGGCGAAAGCTTTGGAAATCGGGCCGACGGTTGTCGATCCGTCAATTACTATTTTATTTTGCGCCATGGCGGGTTGCAATCCCAATCCAATCGCCGCGGCGGCTGTTAAAGCTAGAAGTTTGTATATTTTTTTATTCATATCATTATCCTTTCAAAATCTTGAAATTTAGAAAAGCACTTGCATTTGGGCGCGCACAGCATTTGCGTCAGAGTGTTGCGCAAGGTGCCTGTTGTTTGCGGAACCGTTAAGCTGAGCCCATTCGTAGCCTATTTGGAATTTCAAATCGTTTCCCATTATATACCAATTTAACCCAACATACACGCTTTGCCCAGCATTGTAGGTTGTGCTTGCATTGGCGTTGCGCACGCCGTCGCTCATCTTTATTCCCCTTCCGTCCGTGTCTATCCAAGAGTAGCGTACGGCGGGAGCGAGCTTTCCGAATTCGCCTATGTCGAATTTATATTCGGCTGCGATGTTTACGCCCATGGGCATTGCATCTTGGGTGTATCCGTTTTTGCCGTTTTCAACTTGCGCAAGCAGGAAATCGCTCCAGATGTCTAATCCAAAAGCCGATAGAGCCACATAAGGGTTTACTCCATAGACTGCCTGGTGCGATGTCCCAGCCGTCCCGGCAACATTCATGCCGTTTGTATAGGCGAAGTTCACGCCGGCTTTGATTGAGAAGTTGTCGATTTTTGTCGAATAGGATACATTTGCTGCGTACATTAGCGCGTTGTCTGCGCCCTCCGGTATTGAAGTCGGATTGTTGTTGTAGGAGTTGGTTATGGAAACTCCGTATCCAAGCCCGTCAATACAGTCGACTTTTCCGTTCCAATAAACTCCCGTGTGCCTTCCCGCCAATCCGAGGCGGCGTCCGTTATTGCCTTCGCTGAAATATCTGGTTGCGAGCGAGCGCTCCACGGTCAGCAGCTTCGAGGCAGACATATATTCTTCATAGGCGAAGGTGATTTTCTTGTATCCGAAATCTGCTGCGCCCTTTATGAATTCATAGTCCAACTTTTTGGTTATGTATGCGTATTCAAGGTATCCGTCGGAAGATCTTGCAAGGTCCGCGATTACCAGCGCCGACCATCCCGAACCTAGGCTCGCGTCCATGCCGAGGAACATTCTTCTCATTATGAAATCGTTTTTTGCTGCCAACGATTTTGATGTTCCTGCGGAATATTCATCCACATTTATGTTTTCGTATTGGGTTTGGACTCTACCGATAAGTTTTATCGATTTTGTTGTTTTTTCCTTTGGGGTGATAGCCACCGAGCTTTTGCCTATTTTGTCGGCCTCGGCGCGCGTTATTACGCCCTTGCTTACAAGCAGGTCTAGAGTACTCTTGTCCTGCGCGTTAACTGCGGCTGCGGCTCCGAGAAATAGAACCGCCGATAGAATTGTGTTTGTGAGTTTTGTATTCATGCTTTTTTTGTCTTTGCAATCGCAACCATACGATTTAAGACGCCGCATATTCTGCCACAGTGTTGTTTTAATTTTATTGCCCGAAAATTAAAATCCGGTCAGCATCGGGTTAGATATTGGCATAAAAAAATTTGATTATTATTCGGCGATTGTTAGAAATTTATTAGCGCCTAGATAACTATTGACGCGCTTAAAATTGCCTACAATAGTGCGCTAAACTTTATGAAAATTATGAAAGACAAGTTTAAAACTGTTTTTGCGCGCATATTCATACCCGCCATAGCGACTTCGGCGGTGCTGATAGCGTTTCTTGCCGCGGCAAACTATTCCATGCTCGACAGGATATATTTGAGCTCCTTAAGGAAAATGCTCGTCAATTCTTCGGGGCTAATAAGCGGCTCAATATCTGAAAACGAGCCTTTTGAGAAGATTTCAAAACGGTGCGCGGAATTCGGGAAAAAATCCGGCATACGCACAACCATAGTGGCCTCGGACGGTAAAGTTGTTTTTGATTCCGACGTCGACAGCGGCTCAATGACAAATCATTTAGGGCGCCCGGAAATAAAGCGGGCTTTATCGGGCGAAAGGAATTTTTCCGAACATTATTCAAATACGCTTAAAACTAAAATGCTTTATATTGCCGTTCCCGCGGGAACGGCTGTGGACGGAGAATATCCTTATTGCGTGCGCCAGGCAATGCCATTACAAAACTTGAGCGTGGCGAAAAAACTTTTCGGGTATGAAATTTTAATGTTGTCGGCGGCAGCCATATTGCTGTCGGCAATACTTTCATATTTTATGGCTAGAAGAATCGGCATGCCTTTGAAATCATTATCCTTGGCAGCTTCTAAATTCGCAAAAGGCGATTTTGAGGCGCGCGCGGAAAAATGCAATATTCCAGAGATAGCCGAAGTCGGGTCTGCAATGGCGTCCATGGCTGCGGATTTAAAGGCCCGCGAACATTCGCTTACGCGGCGCAACTGCGAACTCGACGAGATATTTTCGCATATGTCGGACGCTGTGTTCATATGCTCCAGCGAAGGCAGGATTCTAAGGATGAATTCCGCATGCGCGCAGATATTTTCAATTTCAAAAGATCCTCCGCTTCAGACGGCGGAGACGCTTAGAAATTCAAAGCTGCTTGCGTTGATAGAGAAGACATTTGATTCTGGCTCGGAAACATCAGCGGAAATAGAGGTAGGGAGCCAGCCTCAAAAGACTTTTTCGGTTGTTGGAACTATGCTACCGTATGAAAGCCGCGTCCCAAGGGCTATTTTCGTGATGCACGATATTTCCTATATAAGTTCAAACGAGTCTTTGCGCCGCGAATTTGTGGCCGGAGTTTCACACGAATTAAAAACTCCCATAACAGCAATAGGAATTGCAGCCGAAACTTTGGAGGAAACCGAAAACCCGTCTGACAGGCGCCATTTTATTGAAGTTATCCAAAAGGAAGTTGAACGCGTAAACATGCTTGTAGACGACATGCTTTTGTTGTCGAAATTGGATTTTGCGACAAATATGACCGGTGATTTCGGGGAGTTAAACGTTCTGTCCGTAATTGAGGAAGCTTGTATATCCCACCAAAACGCTGCGGAAAAAGCTGGAGACAAAATTTCCGTCGATTGCGACGACGGCATTTATGTAAAGGGCGATTTTACTCTGCTTCAAATCGCCGTGAGCAACCTTATCGGCAACGCCATAAAATACGGAGGCAAAGGTTGCAATATACATATATCCGGTGTAAGAATCGGTGGCGACGTGGCTTTGACAGTCAGCGATACGGGCCCGGGAATTGCATCCGAACACTTGGGGAGGCTTTTTGAGCGCTTTTACCGCGTAGACAAGGGCCGTTCCCGCGCGTTGGGAGGGACAGGTTTGGGCCTTGCAATAGTTAAACATATTGCGATGCTGCACGGCGGAAATGTTTCTGTGAAAAGCGAGCTCGGCAAGGGGTCGAGTTTTACGATAACCCTAAAGTCTCTCTAATTATGGAACCAAAGAAAATTCTTGTTATTGAAGACGAAAAAAATATCGGAGAACTAATCGAGTTCAACATCCGAAAGAACGGATTTCAGTCTTCGCGCGTAGATTCGGCAGAGTCTGCGCTCAAGCTTTTGGGCAGGGAGCATTTTGACTTAATCCTTTTGGATTTGATGCTTACGGGAATGGACGGAATGGATTTTTGCAGAATATTCCGCGCCTCAAAAGAATTTAAGCAGATTCCTATAATTATGCTTACAGCAAGAAGCGAAGATGCTGATATTGTAAGCGGCCTTGAATACGGCGCCAACGACTATATTACAAAACCGTTTAGCCCGCGCGTTCTAATCGCTAGAATAAAGGCCCGCTTGCGCGACACTGCCATTCAGGCTTCCGACGACTCTGTTGTGTCATATGCGGGAATCGTAATAAACAGCGAATTTCACGAGGCTACTTCCGACGGAAAGCCTCTTTCTCTTACAGCCAACGAATTTATCTTGCTGCGCACATTTTTAAAAAATCCAGGAAAGGTTTTTTCGCGCGATGCCATAATAACATGCGTGCACGGCGAAGGGTATCCCGTCACCGACAGGGCCGTTGATGTTGCCGTTGTGGGGCTTAGAAAAAAATTGGGTAAAAAAGGCGCTCTAATTGAGACTGTAAGGGGCGTTGGCTACAAATTTTCACGCTTATGACGGGTGTGGATATTTGGAGAATTTTGCAATGCAAAAAGAACATGCCTGGAAATGCCGGTATTATAAACTCTATGCCAATTAATTTGAATGGTTGTATATAAAATTTGCCTTATATAGCAGCAAGCGCAATCTTTACAACTGGGTCTTTTTTATAAGTTCTTTAGTTTTTTCTATTTGTTGTGGAATAATTTGCTGCAGGGGGGAATCCGGCTCTATATCAGGCAGAATTGATTCCAGCACTTTTAGGGCTTGCTTAAATTTCCCGTTTTTCAAAAGCAAAGAGGAGTAAATCCTTCTCACGTATATTTGCGGATCTGGCTGTGCCGCTACGGCAGCGTATGCTTTCTCTGCAATGTCGAAAAATCCAGCGCCGATAGCTATCTGTCCTTTTTGAATAAGAAGCTCCTGATTGGCTGGGAAAATTTTTAGGGCGCGGTCTATAAATTTTAATGCTATGCGCGTTTGCTTCTTTTTTACAATGTCCATTAGTTCCGCAGTGCGCTTGTCCTTGGGAAGTTTTGCGATAATCCAATGCGGGGTGTCGAAAGCTATTATGCTCGCGCCTTGGGTCCAAAAGGAAATCATGTAAGGGTCTATTTCGGTTGCCAGCTGTATTGATGCAATACATGCTGCCAGGTCTTTTTTTTCCCAGTCCAAATATCCTTTTATCCATACGAAGTCGGATATGAGGGATCTATATCCGCCTAGGACCCCAAACAGCATGCCATTTCCCAATGCTGCTCTTATTGTGTCTGAATCGACATTCCTGGGAGAGGCTTTTGATGCTGCATTCTTGGCCGGAAGCGCGCACGCGCCTGCAATTGCAAGCGCCGCTATTGCAATTAGCGCTGGTTTTACATAGTTTTCAAATATAAAACGCATAGGCATTAAAACTCGCGCTTTGAGAACGACCATATGGCCAACATGCAGAGAGCCGCAGCGTAAACGACTCCGTATCCTACCGCTCCGAAAAACGCCTCGGGAAGTATTGGAGCGAATGCGAAAGCTTCAGCTGTGCTGAAAATTTGAAAGTCGGGAAATATTGTCGAAACAAATTTTGTGAAATCCGATTTGTCTCCACCCAACCCCAAAGTCACCGCTCCCATAAGTGATACAGCCAGGCACATGAACGATATTACGACTGAAAATAGCAGCGATCTGGAAAACGAGCAAATGGCGGCGGCAACTGATGCAATTGCGCATAGTTTTATCCACTGTACAAAACAACACGCCGCCACTCCGAAATAGTTTGTGGCAAGCCCCGCGGAGAGTCTTTGGGCGGATTCTCCAAAGCTTGCTTGGGTATAAAACAGCATAGCGCAAGTTGCCGCCGCTATAATTGCGCAAAATAACGCCAGCACGGCCGCCGCTCCCAACAGTTTGCCGCATGTGAATCCTCCGATTCCAACGGGTTTGGAGAGCAGGGTGACAATCGTCTTATTGTCTATTTCAGAATGGAACAGCTGGCACGTGGAAACAACGGCTATTATTGACCCGAAAAATCCGATCGCGCCTGAACCAAAATCAAAGACAAACCTCAGTTGTTCGTGCCCCAAGTCCAGGCGAAGAAAATATTTTGAAGATATTACGAGCGCAAAGGCGATGAGCGCTATCAGCATTATAAGCTTTTGCCTTATAGCGTCGCGAAAAGTGTTGGCCGCTATTGTAAAAACAGATTTCATTTTAAAATAACCTTCCTGAAAAAGTCGTCTAGTGGGATTTTTGCGCATTCGGCTTTTGAAACTTCGACACCCAAAGATTCGGCGTAATTGCGAATGCTTTCCAGTTGGGAAGCTCCTGCATTTTTCAGCTCGATGCGCGAAGTTCCACTTATGGAGAGCATATCGTCTAGCTTTCCCATTGCGGCTATTTTCCCTTTTGAGAGTATTGCAGCCCTTGAGCACAATTTTTCGACTTCGCTCATCATATGCGAACACAAAAGGACGGTTTTTCCCTCGGCTTTTAGCCGCAAAATTATGTCGGCCATATCTGAAGCGCCTATTGGGTCCAAGCCGGACGCCGGCTCGTCCAAAATCAGAAGTCTGGGATTATGCACGATTGCTTGGGCCAATCCCGCGCGTTGGACCATTCCTTTTGAATAAAGAGCTATTTGCCGGTTTGCGGCGTCGTCCAAACCTACAAGGTTTAAAGCTTTCATAGCTGCGTTTTTTGCCGAGTTATTCGACATTCCGCAAAGTTTAGCGTAGAAAACGACAAGCTCAAATCCCGTAAGAAACTTGTAGAAATACGGCGATTCTGGCAGATAGCCTATGTCCTTTCGGGTTTGGCGCGCCATTTCTTTGCCGAACAAAAGGCATTTGCCGCTATTTTGGCGGGTAAGCCCCAGGATTATTTTAATAGTTGTGCTTTTCCCTGCGCCGTTTGGCCCCAACAATCCGAATACTTCGCCTTCTTCTACTTCCAGAGAAATGCCGTCGACGGCTTGAATGCCTATGCCGCGGATTCCGTAGCGGAAGTATTTGCGCAAGTTTTCTATTTTTATTACGCTCTGCATATTAAAGTTCTATGTTAAAGCCCGCGTATTTTGCGGATGTTTTATCTTCTTTTTCGTCAGCGGAACGTATGAAATCCGACATTACGCGCGATAGTTCCGATACAAATTCCCTAACTTCCTTGGGATCGCCTACCGCCGCCAGGTGGACTCTTCCGTCGTCGAGATTTCGCACAAAGCCCGATACATCGTATCCTTTTGCTATTTGAGCCGCCTTGAATCTAAACCCGACTCCTTGCACGTGTCCGCCATACCATATTTGAAGCCTGTATCTGTCCGAATCCATAGGCTAAAAAATCGCATACAAATTTATCAGACGCAACTTTTTTCTATTTCTATGGCGAATATATAATTTTGTCGGATTAAACACAGCTTTGTTTAACAAATGGTTTAATTTTATTAAAGTGTAGGCGTGAAAAATCCGAATAATTTTGTACGATTACATTTGAAATTTTGGAACTAACCGTGTTTAAATTGGTCGTAAGGTTAGTCTTTGAATTAATAAATTCACAAAATAGGATAAATAAATGGATATAAAAAAAGCATTGATTGGCGCGGCGGCAAGCTGCGCGATGTTCTCGGCGGTTTCGTTTGCTCAAACAAATGAAGACTATATAAAAACCTTTGGAATGATTATGTTTGAACGCAACGGACTTTCCGAACTTAAACTCGACAAGGCCGAATTCGACGCGTTTGTCGCTGGAATGAAAGCGATAAACGACGGGGGAAAATTGCCCGAAAACATTCAGGAAATAGGCCCGAAAATGATGGAGTATTTAAGGGCTAGGGCGGAAGCAAATGTTGCAAAGGAAGCAGAAAAGGCTGAGGCAGAAGCCGCTGAATACTGGAAGGAACTTGAAAAGAAAGAAAATATCATAAAGACCCCGTCGGGATTGGCCTACGAAATAATAGAGAAGGGTTCTGGAGCAATGCCCGGAGAAAATTCGGAGGTCATAGTCAATTATGAGGGAAAACTTATTAACGGCAATGTGTTTGACTCGTCTATTAAGCGCGGAGAGCCTGCACAGTTCAATCTCTCTAAAGTAATTCCAGGATTCCGCGAAGGATTGCAGAAAATTGCGAAGGGAGGCAAAGCGCGCCTCTACATACCTGCAAAGTTGGGCTACGGCAACCAGCCTGTCCCCGGCATACCGATAAATTCCACTCTAATATTTGAGGTGGAAATGATAGATGTAGATCCGCAAGCTGCGGCTCCTGCGCCTTCAGCGCCTGCTGCACCGGCTCCAGAAAAGAAATAGTTATTGTTTCTATAATTTAGATTGCGCGGCTTAAATATTTCGATTTAAGCCGCGTTTTTGTATGCCACCATTTTTCATCAAGTGCAAAAGATAATAAAAAAACGGATAGAATCTTCTTGACTGGAAAGGTTGTGGGGTGCATTGTCTTTACTCATAAAATTTCGAGCGGTAGCGCAGTCTGGCTAGCGCATCTGGTTTGGGACCAGAGGGTCGCGGGTTCGAATCCCGCCCGCTCGACGTTTTTTTACAAGGTTATCGTTTTTGGAGCGTAGGCATTTTATGCCCAATCTAAACGGCATCTTGTGTATGGATTATTTTATTTTTTTTGAGCCGCCAAGGTTATCAATGCTAAAAACCGGCGTTTGTTAGTTTTAAATTTTCAGCGGTATTTTTTTTATTATGCAGCAGTAGATTCTGCAAGATTTTGTGTAAAACCATGCCACAGATTCTGCAATTTGCGGTTAAGGGCGGAATTTTTTATATTAAAACAAAAAAAAATTTTCCGATGAACAATTTTAAAAGAAAAATAGTCAAAAATAACGGAATTCGGTCCAGTGCCGCTTAAAAACAAAACACTATATAGATGAAAAAATTACTATCGATTATAACGGTATCGTTAATATTTTCCGCAATCACCGGATACGCCGATGATAAATTTATAGACTTTTCGGCGTTGCCTCAAACGGCCCAGCAGTTTGCCTCCGCAAACTTTAAAGATAAGAAGGTTGCCGTTGTCAAACAGGACAGAAGTTTTCTCGGGGCAATTACCGACGGATACGACATTGTCTATTCTGACGGCACTGAAATAGAATTTGATTCCGACGGGGTTTGGAAAGAGATTTCCGCTAAGACTTCGGCTGTGCCAAATCCCATCATACCGGAGGCGATTTTAAACTACATAAGGGATAATTTTAAATCTTCGCCGGTTATTCAGATAGAGAAAAAAGAATACGGGTACAAGATTGAGCTGGCTACCAAGCAGGAGCTTAAATTTAGCAAGCAGTTTGTATTTTTAGGATTGGATTAGCCCCTAAGTTTTACTCAACCCCAAAAAACTTTCATGTGCCGATGCGCATTATGAAAGGTTTATGGCGCGATACTCTCGCGCCTTTTTTTGTGTATGCCGTTTGCGCCGAAAAGAATACGGCGCGATTTTTGCAGGTATTGTTTTAAACGGTTATATTAGTGCAGCGCAGGTATTGTTTGTTACAAGAATTTAGCTATAATAAATGTGCCCGCTTATTTTATTTAGGCCAATATAGAGTAGAACTTTCAGGATATTCGTGGGTGACGAGTTTTTATTTTTTTAAGCGGCATACACTCGGGAGTAGAGACTCGGAAATACCAGATAAAATATTTTTTTCTGTCTCTCAAAATAGTAAACTGTCTGTGCCGAATATTTTTTAGTTTATATACCGCCTACAGAGTTGGCATTGGAATATGAAAGGCGGAAATCTCTTCTAAAATTTACGCGCGCGATGTTGAGTTTCTAAATTCAATCTTCGGGATTTTAAGACAAATTTTTGCAAAAAAAATCCCTCCCGCGATTGTCCGCATATGCGCGGCTGCCGGGAGGGAGTTTTGAAGGGCGCGCGTTGACTACGCCTTTTCTACGAGGCCCGCCTTAATGGCCTTTGTGCAAACCCACAAGCGCTTTACCGAGCCGTCTTCGGCGCGGACGCGCACTCTCTGGACATTTGGTTTGAAGGTGCGCTTGTTCTGCTTGACGAGTTGCAAGCCGATGCCGCCGCTTTTCTTGCTCTGGCCTTTGTGGATAATCTTACGACCTT
>OJMH01000195.1_pt1 | contig 91613 bp, 78 predicted proteins | sample 1597111 | NCBI WGS metagenome assembly OJMH01 (sample SAMEA2452115, study PRJEB22498) | human gut metagenome | reverse complement strand
CTTGCCGGCGGCGCCTATCTTTTGGAAATCCTCCCAGATTTGCTTCGGGGTGACTTTGCGCATGTGCATTTCGTAGGAGGCGTTTTTGGGCTCGTCTCCGTTTGCGATGGCGCCGATTATCGCGGGGTCGAAAATGTGCATCTGCCAGCCTACTATGTCGATTTTGCACCCGCGCGAGACGAGGTCTTTTATTTGTTCGCCGTATTTGTCGAGGTAAAACGGCCCGTAGGGATTTTCGTTTATGTTGAGTTTTACGCTTTCGGGAAAGCGCTTTTGCGCTTCACGGAAGCCCTTGAACGTGTAGTCGGCGGGCATAAAGCCGTAGCGGGGGTTTTTGCAAAATACCCCGCCGGCGTTCATGCTTCCCTCGGCAAATTCCTGGAGGCTCTCGTTTACGACGTCCCAGCTGTCGACTCTGCCGCCGTAGTATTCCGCGAGTTCCGCGATGCGCTTGGCGAACGCCTTTTCAAAATTGCGCCCGAAATTCGGCATGTATTTGTCGAACTCTTCTGAGGTCATCTTGCGGTAGAAATCGGTGTATTGTTCGGGGACGTTTTTTACGTCGCGCCTGATTGGCGATTTCAGTATCTTTGCGAGCTTTTCCTTCTCGCCGCCCTCGGCGCATTTGTCGAAGAGCCATGCGGGAATGCTGTACGAGCGGTTGCCCCAGACGAGCGTGTGCCCGTGGACGCGCACGCCCCTGGCTTTCAGGAAATCGATTACGGGGTCAGTCGGAGGGCGGCGCCAATGGATTTGCCCCTTGGGGTCCCCGCACTTTTCCCAAAATTCCTGAGAATCCCAATACTCGCCGCGGTAGCGGGGGCGGCCGTCCTGCATCTCAAATTTGTCCCAGTAAAACGCGACGGTGGCGGAGTTGAAGAGCGTGCCGAAGAGCGACCTGTATTTGGCGTTGAGCGTTTTATCGCCGAGCTGGTCGAAATTGAATATGTGCGCCCCGAAGAAAAATTCGTGGGAAATCTGCTCGACGCGGACTTTTGAGCCCTTTTCGATTTCCCCGACTTTGAATGAGGCGTCAGCCTTGCGGTTGGCCTCGATGTCGGCGTCTATTTTCTTCTGGACCTCGGGATTCCACAGATCCCAATACTTTTGGGACATCACTTTGCCGGAGTCCTCCTCCGCGCTTTTTGGGATTTTTATTTCGGCGTTAGCCGCAAGCGCGGCGAGATGGGCGGCGAGCAATGCAAATGCGATTTTTTTCATGGAAAAACAATTAAAGGCATTTGCAAAAGCTTTCAAGAGGCAATTCCGGCAAAAAGCGGTAAACAGTTAATTTATTCGGCGCCCGAATACCGCCCGGGAAAATGGAAAATAAGGGGCAAAAGCGCCCCGTTTTTTTATTTCCCCTGGCTTGGCGAGGCCGAGGAATTTTTCTTTTTAATGAAATTTTATTGCGTACCGCCAATAGGCGGCCGCGCAGGATAGAATGCGCCGCAAACGCGCGCCCGTTCTGCATGGCCGCGACTTTATCGCGGGGAATTCATGGGATTTTTTTGCTTTATCGAATGCGGGTAAACCGGCGGTTTTGCAGGCTCTATGCGGCGTGGGCGCAAAAAAAAGGCGCGCCGTGAAAGCGCGCCCGTTTTTGCGCAGGAATGCGCGGAGCATTCCTGCGTTAATGCGTTCCGCCCTTACTTGGCGATTACGCGGGCCATTTCCAAGACTTTGTTGGAGTAGCCCCATTCGTTGTCGTACCAGGAAACGACCTTGACGAAAGTCGGGTCGAGCTGGATGCCGGCCTTGGCGTCGAAGATGGAGGTCTTCGGGCAGTTGCGGAAGTCAGTGGAAACTACTGCGTCTTCCGTGTATCCGAGGATTCCCTTGAGTTCGCCTTCGGAAGCTTCTTTCATGGCCGCGCAGATTTCTTCGTATGTGCAGGCTTTTTCAAGTTCAACCGTGAGGTCAACCACAGAAACGTCGGAGGTTGGAACGCGCATCGACATACCGGTGAGCTTGCCGTTGAGTTCGGGGAGAACCTTGCCGACCGCCTTTGCAGCTCCTGTAGAAGACGGAATTATGTTTTCAAGAATTCCGCGTCCGCCGCGCCAGTCTTTCTTTGAAGGACCGTCAACGGTCTTCTGGGTTGCTGTTGTCGCGTGAACGGTTGTCATCAAACCGCGCTTGATGCCGAACTTGTCATTGAGAACCTTGGAAATGGGAGCCAAGCAGTTCGTTGTGCAGGAAGCGTTGGAAATAATTTTCTGACCTGCATAAGTTTTGTCATTTACGCCGTATACGAACATCGGTGTGCCGTCCTTTGAGGGAGCAGACATGATGACTTTCTTTGCGCCGGCTTTGAGGTGCGCGGAAGCCAATTCTTCTGTAAGGAAGAAACCGGTTGATTCAACAACTACATCGGCGTCTACTTCGTCCCACTTCAAATTAGCGGGGTCTTTTTCGGCCGTAATGCGGATTTTTTTGCCGTTTACGACGAGATTGCTGCCTTCAACCGACACGTCGCCTGCGAATCTTCCGTGTACGGAGTCGTATTTGAGCATATATGCCAAATAATCGGGATCGAGGAGGTCGTTGATGCCGACGATCTCAATATCGTTTGCAAAGTTTTCCACAGCAGCGCGGAAAACCATGCGGCCAATACGGCCAAAACCGTTAATGCCTACTTTGATTGCCATTGTTATTTCTTTCTATTACTATTTGGGTTAATTAAAAATTACCTTCGATTATTTCAAGCAGTTTGTCTCTTGCAACACTTTTTTTAGAAATTTTTATAATTTATTACGTTTTTGTACAGATAGCTCTATTTATACGTGCGCAAAAGCATTGCCAATTCGCAAAAGCCTGGATTTTGACACTGGATGAACCAAGAAAGTAGCGCATTAGAATTTTGGGCATATATTTAGAGTGTCCGCAGGTTTGCCGGCGCATTTTTTGCTGGGGGAGGAGCGCAGCTTTATATTTATTCATCGCTAATTTTTTTAGGCTGGCATAGTTAAAAATCGCTACAATACTGGTTGCACTAACAGGGATTTTCTGTTAAAAACAAAACCGAATTTTTATGAAAGACTTAAAAGACAATAATATGCCGAGGCAGGCAAAGTTCCGCAAAGACAGGTTTGTAATGTTTGTTTACGCTCTTGTCGCAATTTTTTTCGCTTTGCAGTTTGTAATAATATTTTATTCCGAAATTTTTTAATTTATCCAAGAAAATGTTCCAGGACGACCAAATTTTCTCCGTATTTATGTTCGCGGTTTCGGCCTACCTTTTTTATATGTGGTGGGACGACTTGCGCTATTTCAAAAAGAGCGGCGGCAAAGTTCGCCGCGGGGCGTTTGCCGGCGCTGCGCCGGTGCCGGCAAAATACTGCTTATGGGGGGCGGTTGCCGCAGTTGGGCTGTTGGCTCTCCACGTATGGACTGAATATTCTTTGGGGGTAGTTTCTGAACAGACTTCGTTTTCACATTGGGCTATATTTTCATGGATTGCGGCTGCATTTGTGGAGGAGTTGATTTTTCGAGGGTATCTTGTGGTTCAAAATAAAGGAGTGCTTGCGCTTGGGGCAAGCATGCTGTTTTTTTCGTTATTGTTCGCATTGGCGCATCCATTTGTATGGAACTATGAAATCCCTGAAGGAGCCTCGCTTCTCGACGGAGTATGGGTTTGGGATTTTTCCGCACAGCCTGTGATGAGCACAGTTTCCATTTTTGAATGTTCTGTTTTATTTTACCTTTTGAGGTTTATGCCGCAAAACTCAAACCGCTCCCTATTGCCGTGCATAATAGCGCACGCAACTTATAATGTTGGAGTGTATCTGGTAAAATTGGCGCAGGGTTTTATAGCTTGATGAATTTCCTCAAAAAGAATTTTCTTTTTTTGGCGCCTATGGCGGGATATACCAACGGGGCGTGCAGGAAGATATTTAGGGAGTATGGCGCCGACGGGGTCGTCAGCGAATTCGTTTACAGCCGCGCCGTATTAAGCGGCGCGGAAAGGGTTTTGGAAAAGCTCAGAATCGAAGATTGCGAGCGCCCTGTGGGAATTCAAATTTTTGGCTCCGACCCCAGCGAGATGGCAGAAGCCGCTGTCGCAGTGAAAGATTTGTTGCATCCGGATTTTATCGACATAAATTTCGGATGCCCGGCGCCCAATGCCGTAAAGTCCGGTGCAGGAAGCGCCCTTTTAAAGAATCCTCCGCAGATGGCAAGAATTGCGCGCGCAATGGCGGACGCGCTTGGAGATTTGCCGTTGACCGCAAAAATAAGGACGGGATGGAGCGCCGATTCTATCGTCTTGCCCGACGCCGCAAAAATGCTTCAAGATTCTGGCGTGCGGATGTTGACGGTGCACGGCAGAACAAAAGCTCAAGGGTACGAGGGGGAAGCGGACTGGGATTTAATAGAGCTTACGGCGCGCTCTCTGGAAATTCCGGTAATAGGGAACGGGTCTGTTGAGAAGCTTTCTTCAGAGAGGCTTGCGGAATCGCCTTGCTTGGGTTTTATGATAGGACGGGCGGCTCTCGGCAATCCTTGGATATTTTCGCAAATGAAATCGCGCTTGAAAAATCCTGGCGCCGTTCCGGAAGAGCCTTCGGCCTCAGAGCGCGCAAGGCTGGCTTTGCGATATGCGGAACTTGTGGCTTCGGGAAATTATTCCGGGATATCTTCCGAAAATTTGACCCACGCAAGAAGCCAGATTATGCGTTTTTTAAAAAATGCCGAAGGATTTAAAAGGTTGCGCGCCGGGTTGAAAACTGTAAATTCCATCGACGAATTAAGGAAGCTTTTATGCGAATACGTTCAGCAGTGATTCTTTTGTTGATTTTCCCGCTTTTTGCGTGTGCCGAGAGCGCGCAGGAGTTTATGAAAAAGGGTGTGGAGTTTTTTCTGCGCGGAGACTATGACTCGGCTCGGCAGATGTTTATAAACGTCAAGGACGCAGATCCGCAAACATTGGGGGCGTCTGCGTACTATTTGGGCGCGATTGCAGCCAACAGCGGAGACGATGCAGCTTATAAATATTTCGCCGCCGCGATAAAATCCGCGCCCGAAGAAATAAAAAAATCCGCGCTTTTGCAGTATGTAAAATTTGCGATTGCCAACGCCGATTGGAAAGGGGCAATTTCGGAGGTGGAGGCGAATCCTAAAATTGCGGACGGAGACTCGCAGCTTGCCTATCTTTACGCCGACGCGCTTTACGAGTCGGGCAATAAAGACGGCGCCAAAAAGGCGCTTGAAAAAATGCTGGCTGATGGCTTTGAAAAAAAAGATTCAATCGGCGCGGATATGTTCGCAGATTCCTTCGCAAGAGGCATGCCTCTTGCAAAGTCGCTGGATTTGTCAAAGCTTGCGGCGTCGTCTCCAGCGGCTAAGGCGCGCGTGGAAATAGCTTCCGGAAGGACGGTGTCGCAGCCGCAGTCGGAAATAAGCTTATTGGCTCAGGCGGAGCTTGCTGCTCAGGGCGGCAAAATAGACGCTGAACTTTTGAAGTCCGCCGCAAAAGAGTTTAGAACGTCTCCGTTTGCGTGGCGCGCGGCGTTCGAGTTGGCAAAAATAGAGTATAAAAATAAGAATTACGCCTCAGCGGAAGTTTACGCCAAAGACGCCCAAATGCTGGCGCCTCCGGACATAGGGCTGGTCTATCCGGTTGTAATGTTGCGCGCCGACGCGTTGCGCCTTCAAAAAAAATATGACGACGCCTGCCATCTTTATTTGAAAATCGCCATGAGCAAGGAGTGCAGGGGGGAACCCCAGGCGGAGTCGCTTTACAAGATTGGTCTTTGCTGGTACGAACAGGGCGAATGGGGAAAGGCCCACGCATACTTTCAGAGGGTTTTCGTGGGATATTTCAAGTTTGAGTACTGGGGCTCTAGAGCATATTATTACGACGCCCGGGCGCTATATTCGCTGAAGCTTCGCCGCGACGCCAACGCGACTCTGGTTGAGTACTTCCGCCGCGCAAAAGATAAAAATTCCCAAATATATCTGGAGGCTAAAAAGTTTTACGACCAGATATAAGCTTGTTGACAATTCCCCCTGTATGTGATTAAGATGTATGCATATAAACCCCGTTTTTTCGGCGCATAGGGTTATTTATATGAAATACACAAAGGGGAATTTTTTTCATTTTTCAATTTCAGTATTGGGCGTTGGCTCTATTTGGGCATTGTCGGCATGTGCGGGATTCTTCGGTGGCGAAGAAATGGACAGGTCGGCGGAAGTATTGTCCGTCCCAGGGACTGTGAAAATAGCGTCGTCTTGCGGGGGGTACGCAAAAGTAAAGGATTTCAAGTCGGATAAGAAGCCGGGGGAAAAGGTTGATTACAGCGCAAAGTTGGAAATTCCTAAATTTGATAAAATGTGGTTTGCGGCGGCGGATTCAATGTATTCGGAGGCGTTCCCTTATACCGCAAACAGGCTTAATCCGTGGATTGTGGACTCGGATTTTTCTGCCGAATTCGACAAGTCTCCGTCGCAGGACGCTGTATATCAAGGCGCGGGTCGCAACGGACAGTACGCGCTATTAAAACTTTCCGGCGGCGGGTATCTTGCTTTGCTCCCGATTACAGCCGGGGAATCGATGGCTTGGCTGTATGCGGACAAGGACAATATTCTGCGGATAAAAGCTTCCAATTTCGGCACTGAAAAACTTTGCGGAGATTTTCCTCTTTTGGTTTGGGCGCGCGATAAGAATCCTTACAGAGCTGTGCGGCGCGCGTGGGAAATAGCGGCAAATATGCCGGATCTGAAGGGAAAAATGAAACTGGTCTCCCAAAAGGAATATCCAGAGCCTTTCAAATATCTAGGGTGGTGCAGCTGGGAACAATACCATAAGGACATAGATTCAAACCTGTTGTGCGAGGCAGTTGACAAGATCCATTCGAGCGGCGTCCCCATAAGGTGGGTGCTTGTTGACGACGGGTTTCAAACCCAGGAAAAGCTCCGCTTGAAAAGTTTTTCTCCAGATCCAAAAAAATTTCCCGACGGATGGGAGCCTCTTATAAAAAAGCGCAATCCCGACGGAGTAAAATGGTTTGGGCTCTGGCACTGCTACTACGGCTTGTGGAATGGAATATCGCCGGAGAACGATTTGGGAGGCTTGAACAAGTCGCTTGTAAAAATTTCAGACGGTGTTTTGATGCCGGGAAAGTCGGCTGATGACGCAGAAGCTTTTTACGGCGCCTTCATCGGGTCGGTTGTAGACTCTGGATTCGACTTCGTTAAGATAGACGTGCAAACGGGGTTTATCCGCCATTTTAAAAACCAGCCAAATGCCGTGCGCGCCAACACTTGGTGCTCTCGCGCGCTCGAAGATGCCTGCGGGGAGCGTCTTGACGGAATAATAAACTGTATGGCGCACAACGGAGCCACATTTTTTAATTCGTCGGAGAGTGCTGTCATAAGATGTTCTGTGGACTATTTTAAAGGAAAGCCGAACACTGCGAAGTCGCACTTGTACCAGTCCTATCAAAATTCAATATGGCTGTCCCACGTTTTTTATCCAGACCATGACATGTTCCACTCCAGCGATGCGGCATCCGCGCGCGACATGGCAATATCGAAGGCTCTATCTGCCGCCCCTGTCTATTTGTCCGACGCTCCCGAAGATTTTGTGAAAGAGCTTATAATGCGCCTTTGTTTTGAAGACGGCGAGATACTGCGCCCCCTTGCGCCCGCCGTCCCGCTGCCCGACAGCATATTTTCAAAGCCGCTTTCAAACAGGAAACATTCATACCGTGTGATAGCGCCCCTAAAAAACGGATGCGCCGCGGTAATGCTGCACAATCTCTGCCAATATCCAGACAAAAACCCGAAGTTTTCAAACGGCATGAGCCTGACAACTCCGGAACTCCAGGTTAATTCGGATTCCCCGATTCCCCAAAATTCCCAAATTTCCCCGGCGGATTATATTTACGCCGGTTCAATGATGCCCGAAGAGACCAATTTTGAAATTCCGCAAGAAGGGCTTGCATATTACGATTGGTACGCCAAAAAAGGCGGAAAGCTGGACCGGGAAATAAAGTTTGTGCTTGAGCGTCCGCTTGAGGGGAAGCTTTTGCTTATGGCTCCTATATCAAACGGATGGGCGGTATTCGGGGCTTCGGAAAAATTTCTCTCGCCTGCGGCAGTTGATTTTGTAAAGTGTGGGAAATCCGCTTGCGAACTTGAAATACGCGACGGTGGAGAGTTTGTAATATACCTAGCCGATGGCAGGCCTGCTAGCGGTTCGACTTCCTTCGAGAGCCTAGGCGGAGGTTTGTGGCGCGGAACTGCCCCTAAGGGAAAATTTCTTATCGAAAAAACTATGTAAAAATCAAAACGCTGGCATTTTATGAAATATATGGTGGAGAAGTTCCTTTTTTTTGCGTTTCTAGCGGCGCCTCTTGCCGTTCAATCGGCTTCTGTTTTTAAGATAGGCAATCCCGACGGCTATTCTTCGGAATTTAGGCTTTTTAGAAATTTAGGCGACGACCGCCACCGCTACGAGTCGGGATACGACGAGGAGCACCGCAGTTTTAGGGATATAGACGGAGCTAAAAAATTCTTTTCAAAACCGGTAGTATATACTGCCGGCAAGTCTAATGACAGAGACTGGCCTTTTGTGCATCCGGTTGCAAACTGCGAATGGGCGGGAGTAGGTGTGGAGCCTAAATCTTTTAAAATAGAGTTCGATACGCCGAAGAACATTTCCAAGTCTGGGTATTACTTTAAAATGGGCTTTACGGATTCCGCCCCGACCGTCGGCTTTTCCATGAAAGTTTCCCTAAACGGCAAGCCCGTCGGGGCGCGGGGCGGCATATATAAATTCGGATGGCGAAACGGCGGTTTTTATGCCCCTGCGGGCGCAAACCTTTTATCTTTCCCGCTGACTTGGGGTGTGCCAAGCTCGGTCGAACCTATAAAAATTCCCGCCGAACTTCTGAAGAAAGACGGCACAAAAAACGTCTTGGAGATAACTCCGGATTTCGACCGTAAAACTAGGATGAAAATTTGGGCAACATACGATTGGCTGGAATTATCCGACAATCCTGATATGCCCAAGATTCCCGACAGGCGCGCCGAACTTCCCGCAAAGGCTATAGAGGCAATGGGAACAGAGGAAATCGTATTCTGCACGCGCGGCAACGGCAGGGATTGGCATTGGTACGCAAACTACGGCAAGAGCGTGTGTTCCGATACGGGCATTCCGCAAATCGACAGGCATTTTAACCAGGAGCTATTCAGCCGATTGGGCGGCAAACTTGCCGTCTATAACCTAAAAACTGGGAAAATACGCTATTTGATTGACGACCCTAAAGGGTGCGTTCGCGATCCCCAAGTTTCATACGACGGTAAAAAGATAATTTTTTCATACCGCAAGGGCGACGACGATTTGTTCCATATTTACGAAATAGGGGTCGATGGAAAGAATTTGACAAAGTTGCCGTTTGCCGGAAATTGGAACGATATAGAGCCTTGCTACATGCCCAACGGCGATATTCTTTATACGTCGGACCGCCTCAACAAAACCGTACAGTGCTTCTACGTTCCAGTATCCAATCTGCACAGATGGTTTAGAGAGGAGAATTTTATCGCATGCATAACGGTCAATCCCGACGTTGACAACCGCCCAGAAATTATGCCCGACGGCAGAATAATATACATGCGCTGGGACTATAACCACCGCACGCAGCTTGGATACCACAACCTTTGGACCATCGGCCCAGACGGCTACGGCGACATGATTTACTTGGGAAATGAAAAGCCCGGAGGCCTTTATATAGCCGCAAAGCCGCTTCCTGACAAGGATGGCATATTGTTTACTCTCGCTCCTGGGCACGGCATGAAGGACCATTGCGGCAATATAGCCCGCGCTGTCGCGCCGTTTGACCCGAGCGATCCGCATGCGTTTGAATTTGTCAGCGGCGAATACCATCCGCGCTATTACGATCCGTATCCGCTAAAGGGAAATTTAACCCTCGCCACCGACGGAGAAAAAATTGTCGTCATGAGCGAGGGCGGGCAGTTTTACGATTCTTTCCCGCTTCCCGAAGACTTATTGAAGACCGACGTAGAGACGTATTATACCGTGGTTCAGAACAAGCAGGGAAGGGTTCCAAAATGCAAAGTTTTAATTCGCAACCCGCAGCCTCTGGCGCCGCGGAAAGCTCCGCAAATGCGTCCCGATATGGCTGATTTCTCGCAAAAGACAGCTACCGTGTTTATGCAGGATGTCTATCATGGGCGCAAAATGGCGGATGTAAAAAGGGGTACAATAAAAAAATTAATGATAACCCAGATGCTGCCAGAGCCCGTGCATTACCACGGCGGATTCCACCCCATAAATTTTCAAGGCGGATTTGCGCTTGAAAAGGTTTTGGGAACTGTTCCCGTCTATCCGGACGGATCAGCGTTCTTTGAGGTTCCCGCAAGCAAGGCTTTGGCGTTTGTGGCTCTCGACGAAAACGGAAATGCCGTAAAGCGCATGCAAAGTTTCACTGGCTTCGCACCTGGAACTTCCACAAGCTGCATAGGCTGCCACGAGCGAAGAACCGAAGCGCCTATTCGCAAACAGGCAAATCCAATGGCGTATGGCAAGCTTTCAAAAATAGAAAAAATCGACGGCGTGCCGCAAATGATAGACTATATGCGCCACATCCAGCCGCTTTTCGACAAGTATTGCGTCAAATGCCATAATCCGCGCAACGCCAACGCCGGAGTAATCATGACCGGAGACTTAAGCCCGCATTATATCCAGTCGCGTTTTGTCCTTGCGGTGTACGGCCAGCTCAATACCGGATTTAACAAATGGGGCAACCAGTCTCCCTACACTTTCGGCTCTGGCGGAAGCAAATTGATGAGGAAAGCGGAGGGAGGCCACCACAACGAAAAATTTGAGCAGAAAGATTTGAACCTTTTGCGCGCTTGGCTGGATACAGGTTCGTTCCAAGTGGGCACATACGCCATGGCGGGAACCGGATTCTTGCACAACGACTATGAAGGCGGTTCGTGGGTTGTTGAGGCGGATATTCCAGATTCAGTCCGCAAAATAAACGATGTGGTGTATGCCATTTGCGGAAAATGCCACAAAGAGCCAAATTCAAAACCAGCGGCATTTTGGTGGAATCCATATCAAAAGCTGCGCAAGCCAGATGGCAAAGGCGGTTTTACCGATAGCAAGTATATCCGCGACGTGCTTTATAATTTAACTACACCGGAGGAATCGGTGGTATTGCTAGTTCCGCTGGCAAAGGAACACGGAGGTTTGGCTGAGGGGGTCGAAAAGAAATCGCATCCAATTGTGTTTAGAGATAAAAACGACTACGAATATAAGAAGATGCTTTCCGGCATACGCGAAGTTTCGGAACATATGAAAAAGACTTCGCCATTCCAAACAGAGAAAAACTTCTTTCCCACAAAAGGCTACATAAAAGTACTGCAAAAGTGTGGAATAATTCCTGCCGATTACGATTATAAAACGCCCGTTGACGCCATGGAACTCGATGAAAAATATTTCAAGTGGCAGGAGGATAATATAATAAAGAAGCTCGATTAAATATTATTGACCTAGATTTTTTCATATCCGCCAGCCGATGCAGACATTTTTAAGGAATTCTCGCGCGGTTGGCGGATATTTTTATATTGTGGTGTTGTTAATATCCCAGGGTGCCGGCGGGTGCCGTTTCCAAGCCTCGGCCGGAATGTTTGAGGTATGCTGTCTAGGTAATCATTGCGTTGTTTAATCCTGCCGGAGTTTTTTAATAGCCGGAAAAGCCCTTTTATATATCATTGAAACGGAGCTTGCGCATGCCGGTGGCTTTTGGGGAGGGCTGGCAAAGGATTTTGGATTATGCGGTTAAAATTTGGATAGTTATCGCGTTGAGGGATTTAAACGGCGCGAAACTTAATTTCTTTTCCGGTAAATATTTCGCTAGACTTGATTTTCTAATTGCCGCTTGACGCATCCGATTTCTTGCCGTCTAGAGGTATTTCTATGGACAAAATTAATTTTTGTTCGTTTTTAATGGCTAAAGACGAGTTAATCGTGTCGAAATCATTTGTAAGCCTGAGCGCAATGGAGACGACTTCTTTGGGGGCGAAAACCAAGCCCACCATGACATATGCAGTTCCGCTTTTTGCGGTTTCCAAATCCATGCCGAAATATCCCTGGTGTTCCAGTCGCAATAGGTCAGTAATATCCCAGGTGAGGTTTTCTGAAAGAAAAAGCATTGGGATGTAGTGCCTGTCGTAGTCGGCGGCGTCCAAATATCTTCCTCCAGGGCCGGCGGACACTGACCATTCCAACCCTATCGACGGTATTTTAAAGTCGTATCCCAAGCCGATGCTGGAATCCACTTGCAATTCTATTCCCTTTATGGAGTCGTGCCTGTAAGAGGACATAGTGGTAAAATACCATCCGGAATTGTAATTGTTCTCTGGAGAATCTAGAAAATTCCATTTGTATGAGGCGTTTGCGCCGTACTTGTCGGTGACTACACTCTCAACGCCGTCGAAGGTTTTTTGCCATTCATAATTGTAGAATCCGCTGGCGGAAAAACTCATTGTTTTCCACTCTTTTGTAGCATAGCCGGAGAAATAATAACTGTTTTTTCTAAGCGTGGAAATTTCATTGGATATTCCTGCGGTAATTTTCATCTCTAGGCCTTCGGGGAGAATTTGCTCCAAAAATTGCCTATATTCGTCGGTAAATTCCTTAAATCCTCTGTATATTGGGTTATTTCTGCCTATGACTGATTTTTCAGCGCCAAAAAACGGCCGCCATTCTTCGCTGTTCGCATCGTTTGAATCTGAAGATTGGTCGCCGCTTCTGTCTATAGGCACCACAGCGACTTCTTCTGGCGCGTCGGTGGTTTCGTCCACAATTATGCATGTGGGAACTTTTATATTTGCGTAGGAATTCTGTATTTCCACAAAATCGTCGTCGCGCGCGACAACTTCGCCTATAAGGGTTTCGCCAGTGTTAAGTTTCAGTGTTGTGGAGGGATTGGCGCAAGCCGCGCATGCGCCGAGAATCCGGAGGGCTGCAATAATCGCTCCGGCTGCAAATAGCGCGCGAATGTATCCGTCTTTTAACACAAAATATTTTCTATATTGCACAATATTGGTTTTGGGCAATAGAATTTTTATGCCGTTTTTTTTACTTGAAAGCGGGGAACGGTTTTGAGAGTTTAAACGAATGTCAGAGACGGGAAAAATAGATATAGAATACGTTGCCAAGCTCGCCCGCATAGAGTTAAACGCGGACGAAAAAGAAAAATTTTCAAGTCAGCTAGGGCAAATTTTGGAGTATTTTGAAAAACTGTCCGCTATCGACGTTTCGAAAGTCGAACCGAGCGCGCATGCGCATGCTGTCTACAATGTGTGGCGGGACGATATTCCGAGCGCGCCGATGCCGGTTGAGGACGCCCTAATGAACGCCCCTGCAAAGCGCGACAACCAAATATCCGTTCCCAAGGTTGTCGACGACGCTTAAAAAAAGATTTTTTAATTTAACAAAACCATTTCAACACACGATGAGCGAAGATATTTTTTATAAGAGCGTTGTCGAACTTTCAGAAATGTTGGCGTCCGGCGAAATTTCCGCGGTGGAACTTGCAAAAGCCTTTATTGAGCGCAAAAACTCCGTGGACGATAAAGTGGGGGCATTTATTTCCTGCGACGAGAAATCGACCTTGTCCGCCGCGGAGAAATCGGACGCTCGCCGGGCAAAAGGCGGGTCGCTTGGCGTCCTGGACGGCATCCCCGTAGGGCTTAAAGATTTGCTTGCGGTTCGCGGCCAGCCGTTGACATGCGCCAGCAGAATGCTTGAAAAGTACGTGAGCCCATATACAGGCACAGCCATGGCAAAGCTTGAAAGCAGTGGAGCCGTTTTTTGGGGCCGCCTAAATATGGACGAGTTTGCCATGGGGTCTTCCTGCGAAACTAGCGCTTTTGTAAAGACCCGCAACCCGTGGAATTTGGAATGCATACCCGGCGGCAGCAGCGGCGGTTCCGCAGCTGCTGTGGCAGCGGGCGAATGCGCCTGCAGCCTGGGCAGCGACACTGGCGGATCTATCCGCCAGCCGGCGTCCCTCTGCGGCATCGTGGGAATGAAGCCCACATACGGGTTGGTGAGCCGTTTCGGCTTGGCGGCATTTGCGTCGTCGCTCGACCAGATAGGGCCGTTTGCGCGCTCAGTTGAAGACGCGGCTATTTTGCTGGAGGCAGTCGCCGGGTACGACCGCTTGGACTCCACGAGCTTTAATGTAAAAATACCCGATTACCGCGCGGGGCTTTCAATGGAATCGCTGAAAGGAAAGAAAATCGGTGTTCCGAAGGAATATTTTGGGAGCGGAATTTCCCCGGAAGTCCGCGGGCTTGTAAACTCTGCCATATCCCGCTGCGCCGAGCTTGGGGGGGAGATAGTTGAAATCTCCCTGCCGCATACCGATTTGGCGATTCCGGTGTATTACATTATCGCAACCGCAGAGGCTTCATCAAATCTCGCCCGCTACGACGGCATCAGGTATACCCACAGAAGCCCGGATGCAAAAGATATTGTCGATGTTTATTTCAAAAGCCGCGCCGAGGGCTTCGGAGAGGAAGTCAAGCGCAGAATTATTTTGGGAAGCTACGTTCTGAGTTCCGGATACTACGACGCCTATTATTTGCGCGCCCAAAAAGTCCGCACGCTCATACGCGGAGATTTCGAGAAGGCATTTGAATCCGTTGATGTCATTATGACTCCGACTTCTCCTACGAAGGCCTTTAAATTCGGCGAGAAAACGTCCGATCCGCTCTCGATGTATTTGAGCGATATTTGCACAATCAACGTAAATCTCGCCGGGCTTCCCGGAGTTTCTGTGCCATGCGGCTTCACTTCCGACAATATGCCGGTAGGGCTGCAAATGATAGGCAAGGCTTTCGACGAGGCGTCGCTGCTGTCTTATGCATACGCCTATGAGCAGTCCTGCCAATGGCATAAGGTTCATCCCAAGCTCTAGTTTTTGAAAGGGTTATTTTTTATGGAATACGAAGCGGTAATAGGTCTTGAAGTCCACGTTCAAATCAGGACAAAAACGAAGATGTTTACGTCGGTTGAGCACAAGTTCGCGGAGCCCCCGAATACTTTGACCGACCCTGTTATATGGGCTTTCCCTGGAGTTTTGCCGGTGCTGAATTTTGATGCTATAAAGCGCACGATAGAATTGGGCTTAATGCTGGGATGCAAGATTCCCGAAATCACAAAATGGGACCGGAAAAATTACTTTTATCCCGACAGCCCCAAAAATTACCAGCTTTCCCAATACGACCAGCCCTTGTGCCTCGGCGGGGGGGTCGAAATAGAGCTTCCTGCAAAAAATGCTTCGGAGATGGGAGAACACAGGATTGTGCGCCTTACGAGAATCCATTTGGAGGAGGACGTAGGCAAGCTTACGCACTTTAATTCGGATTCTTTGGTGGACTATAACAGGGCGGGGACGCCGCTTATGGAAATCGTTTCCGAGCCGGATATGCATTCCTCCGAGGAGGTATTCGCATACTTGACATCCCTAAAGAACACCATTTCGTGCGCGGGAATCTCCGATTGCGATATGGAAAAAGGTCAGATGCGCTGCGACGTAAACGTGTCAGTGCGCCCCAAAGGCTCGAAAGAGTTCGGCGTAAAAGTCGAGATGAAAAATATCAACTCCATTTCAAATGCGCGCAATTCCATAGATTATGAAATAAAGCGCCAGATAGACTGCCTAAAAAAAGGAGTGCAAATAGTTCAGGAAACCCGCCGCTGGGATGCGCAGCTTGGCATTACGCAGTCGATGAGAAGCAAAGAGGACGCACACGACTACCGCTATTTCCCCGATCCAGATTTGATGCCGGTGAAAATTTCCGCCGAACTTTTGGAATCCATAAAAGCAAATCTGCCTGAAAGGCCTTTCGACCGCCAGCGCCGGTATATGTCCGACTATTCCCTCCCGTATTCGGTGACTTCTGTAATGTGTCACGACAACGATTTGTGTTCATATTTTGAGCGTGCGGTGAAAGTTTACGACAAAAATCCGAAGGCTATTGCAAATATGCTCAACAACGACTTGCTCCGCGAACTTGCGTCTGTCGAAGCAGAGGAACCGGATTCCGAAGTCGAATTGGAGGATATTTTTGGGCGGGCTGATTCCAAAGCCGGAGATTCGGCAGCCATTGCAAAAAAGCGTTTGGCCGCATGCAAAATTACGCCGGAAACCCTCGCAGGTCTTGTGAAAATTATAGATTCCGGGGTAATTTCCAAACAGATGGCAAAAGACGTTTTTGTTGAAATGTTCAAAACCGGCAAGTCGGCGGATGAAATAGTCGCTGAAAAAGGATTGGCGCAAAACAGCGACAGCGGAGAGCTTGAAAAGTTTTGTTTGGACGCAATGGCCGCAAATCCAAAGGCTGTGGAGCAGTTTAAGGGCGGCAACGAAAAGGCGATAAATGCGCTTATCGGCCCCGTAATGAAAGCGTCAAAGGGCAAGGCGAATCCCGCGATGGTTTTGGATATAATGAAAAAGCTGATAAGCAAATGACAATTCCGGTTATAGTCGTGCTTGTGATGCTGGCCGCGAAGTTTATCGCAGCCACTTGCTTGGATATTTTGAACATGCGTTCCGTAAGGGCGCATTCAGGCGATATTCCGGAATCTTTTAAAGATTTCATGGACTTTGACACATACCGGAAGGGAATTTCTTACACTCTAGACAAAACTAAATTTGGAATCTTTGAAAGTTTTTGCGGGTTGATTTTTCTCTCACTGGTTTTGGCCCTTTGGATATTGCCTAAAATGTTCGACCTGGGCATGGACGCGTTCGGAGTTTCAGTTTTCGGACAGGCCGTCACGCTGATTGCTATGGCAGTTGTATTGTCGCTGCCCGATTTGCCGTTTGAGCTTTACTCGCAGTTTGTTATAGAGCAGGAGTACGGTTTTAACAATAGCACTATAAAACTTTGGATTGCCGACAAATTCAAGAGCCTGCTCGTGGGGCTCGTTCTTGGCGCGCCAATTCTTACGCTATTACTGTGGTTTTCGGAATCTTTCAAACAGACATGGTGGATATGGGGGTTTATAGCGGTGGCTATTTTCCAAATTTTGATGATAATAGTTTATCCGCGTTTTATAATACCGCTCTTTAACAAGCTTGAAGACTTGCCCGACGGAGAGCTTAAAGAAAGGCTGTTTGATCTCGCCGACAGGGGAGGCTTCAAGGCTAGAACTATCCAAGTGATAGACGGCAGCAAGAGAAGTTCCCATTCAAACGCCTATTTTACCGGCTTTGGAAAGTTTCGCCGCATAGTCTTGTTCGACACTTTAATTGAGCAGCTGGACACCCCGGAGTTGGAGGCGGTTTTGGCGCACGAAATAGGCCATTACAAGAAGGGGCACATCGTAAAAATAATGGCGATGAGCTTTGCCATGACATTTTTGACTTTCGCGATAATGGGGTATCTATCCAACAGCGAGTGGTTCTATTTGGGCTTCGGATTTTGCGAGGCTTCCGGATTTGGGCCGGTTCTATTGATGTATTCGCTCTTTGCGGGCGCGTTCACGTTTTGGCTTACGCCTATTTTCAATATTTTTTCGCGCAAGAACGAGTATGAGGCCGACAAATTCGCCGCTTCTATTTGCGGCGGCAGCGAAAGCCTTGTAAGCGCGCTTCGCAAACTCCACAAGAAAAACCTCGGCAATCTTACGCCGCATCCTTTGTACAGCGCATTCTATTATTCCCATCCCACGCTTCTTGAGCGCCAAGAAGCGCTTTTAAAATAATATAGTTGCGCTATGCGGGCAATTTGGCGAAAGTTTCAAGAAATATAATCCTGTCATTTTAATTTATGAAAATCGCGTTGACACAATTTGCGGCGTCGGAGAATCCGGCGGATAATTTGAAAAAGCAGGCCGAAATGATTTCTTCTGCGGCATCGGATGGCGCAAAAATCGTATGCACGCAAGAGCTCTTTATGAGCAAATATTTTTGCATAGATTTGGACGCCGGAAAGTTTGGGCTCGCGGAACGCATTCCGTCGCCCACGACCGACACACTCTGCTCCTTGGCAAAGAAATTGGACATAGTAATAATAGCGTCGCTTTTTGAGAGCAGAGGAAACGAAATTTACCACAATACTGCCGTGACTATTGACGCCGACGGAAAAATAGCCGGAAAGTACCGCAAGATGCACATTCCCCACGATCCGCATTTCGAGGAAAAATATTATTTTACTCCCGGCGATTTGGGCTACGGAGCTGTAGAAACTAAATACGGGAAATTGGGAGTTTTAGTTTGTTGGGACCAATGGTATCCCGAGGCGGCTAGGGCGGTATCGTTAAACGGCGCTGAAATAATATTTTATCCGACTGCTATCGGGGGCTTGAATGGAGAATCCGAGGCGGAAGTCTCAAACTTCCACAACGCTTGGCAGACGGTTCAATGCGGGCATGCGGTGGCAAACGGTGCCTATGTTGCGGCTGCAAATAGAGTCGGCATAGAGAAGTCTAAAGACGGTTCGTCGATAAATTTCTGGGGTGGAAGCTTTTGTTCAGACCCTTACGGAAACGTGGTTTCAAAAGCTTCAAAATCCGAGGAACAAATTTTATTTGCGGATGTCGATTTTAATTTGGTGAGGGATTTCCGCCGCACATGGCCTTTTTTTAGAGACAGGCGGGCGGATTCCTACTCGGTTCTCGGGAAAAAATTTTGCGATTGATCCAACTCAAAAAGGACGCCTATGAAAAAGTATGCCGATTTAAACAGCGTCGTGGAATTTCTGGACAAATATTGCGCAATATCCGGCTATTCCGATTTTGAAGGTTCGTACAACGGTTTGCAGTTTGAAAACAGCGGAAAGGTTTCACGCATCGCAACGGCGGTCGATGCAGGAATAAATGAAATAAAGGCTGCCGCTTTGCTTGGAGCGGACTTGCTCTTAGCCCATCACGGAATGTTTTGGACACCTCCTATTCCTTTTGTCCGCCATAATTACGAAAAAATAAAGAATATAATAGACAACGATATGGCTGTTTATGCGGTTCATTTGCCGCTAGACGCCCACCCGCAAATCGGAAATAACATTTTAATCGCGCAAGCTTTAAATTTAACGCCTGTTGGCGGATGTTTCGAGCACGCTGGCAAGCAGATTGGAGTGCTTGCAGAGGCTCCGAAAGCCGGAATATCCGAACTTGAGCGCCGGCTTAAATCTCTCTTTCCTTCGACTTACAAGCAAATACAATTTGGCAGCATAACTCCTTCAAAGATTGCGATATGTTCCGGAAGTTGCGGGGATGCCGTGGCTCTATTGCCGGAAATCGGGGTGGACACCTTAATTTGCGGAGAGTTGAGGCAGCGCCACTACACAATGGCGCAAGAACTGCGCCTAAATTTATATCCTTGCGGGCATTACGCAACGGAATGTTTCGGCATAATGGCGCTCGGCGAGCTTTTGGCAAAGCGGTTCGGATTGGAGTGCGATTTTATTGAAATGTCCAATCCCCTCTGATTTTACCGGCTGTCTTGCTGCGCAGTTTTTGTTTTAGAAGTAAAGCTTGCTGGATTCCCCAATAAAATAGGGAATTTTCTGCGCATTTGGGCAACTGAAAATTGCCAAAATACGCTTTTGCTCTTCCAGTAGTTCGGTGTAAGCCAGTTTGTGTGGCAAAACGGGAAATTTTTGCGTCTTTTACGGAAGCGGGCGCCTGCGATTTTTAGGCGCCGCATTTTATTGGCCGGCTGCTGCCGGCGTTATTAAAAACTTCGAATTATTTCTTGGGGGAAAGCGCAATAAGTTGCGCGCGATTGAAAAAACTTGATAATGTCGTTCGAATATTGTGTTATTTAAACGAATGAAAGTATTAAACTATAAGGACAAGAATTTTTGGAAAGATATCGGCGACGCATGTAGGCCTGCGGCTAAGTCCGACGAAATTCCGGCGATAGTTTCCGGCGTGATAAAAAGCATACGCGAACGCGGGGATGCGGCCTTGGAGGAATTAACCCTTAAATTTGACGGAGCCTCCGTAAAAACGAAAGATTTGCGCGTAAGCGACAAAGAAATAAAACGCGCCGAGAAAAACGTTCCCGCTTCCGACAAAAAAATGATGCGACAGGCCATAGCTTGCGTAAAAGAATATCATCTCCACACCAAGCCAAAAAATTGGCGGGCTAGAAATCCGCATGGAGCGGTTGTCGGAGAGAATTTTTATCCGATAAGAAGGGTAGGGATTTATATTCCCGGAGGAAACGCGCCGCTTGTATCTACGGTCGTTATGACGGCAACTTTGGCAAAAATAGCCGGATGTCCGGAAATATGCGTTTGCACGCCCCCCAGAAAAGACGGCACGGTAAACGATTATATATTGTGCGTGTTGTCCATGCTCGGAATAAAAGAGATATACAAGGCGGGAGGAGCCCAGGCAATAGCTGCGATGGGTGTCGGAACTGAAACTATCCCGGCGGTGGAAAAACTTTACGGGCCAGGAAACGCTTTTGTGATAGAGGCAAAACGCCAATTGTTTGGAGAGGTCGGCTGCGATCTTTTGCCTGGTCCAAGCGAGGTTTTAATCGTTGCGGATTCTTCGGCAAATCCGCGATACATAGCCGCCGATTTGCTTTCCCAGGCGGAGCACGGAAGCGGCAAAGAAAAAATTTTTCTTGTATCCACTTCCGCAAAACTCGTTGAAAGCGTCCGCGGGAAGATATCGGAATTGGCTCCGACCTTGTCGCGCGCGGAAAAACTTTTGAAAATTATTTCGGACGGGTGCTACGTCGCAGTCGTTCCAAATATAAAGGCGGCAATTGAGACTGCAAATTATATCGCGCCGGAACATATGGAATTGCACGTAAAAGACGCGGCAAAACTTGCTCTCAAGATAACAACAGCCGGCGCGATACTTGTCGGAGAAGACACTCCCACCGTATTGGGTGATTTCACTGCCGGACCGAGCCATACTCTGCCTACAGGAAGAACCGGCAGATTCTCCGGGGGCCTTCAATTAGTCGATTTTATGCGCAGGAGCTCATTTGTTAAATACGATAAGAAGTCCCTAGCAAAGGCAAAGGATGTCGTGGCGGCTTTTTCGGCCATGGAAACTTTGGACGCCCACGGAAACAGTCTGTTGGAGCGGCTTAAAAAATAGGTTCTGAAATGGAAGCCTCGGATATAGGTGACCGCGATACGCTCGGAAAGCTCTTGCGCACAAACAAGCGTTTGGCGCGGGAACTTTCCCGCATAGACACTGTTTTTAACGCCATACAGTCGGCAATAGTAGTCACAGATAAATTGGGGTCGATACAGTTTGCCAATAATTATGCAATGCGTGTATTGGGGTTGGGTAATTCGGCCCAGTCTATTTTTAAAGTTTTGCCCGGGATTGACGGCGCGTTTGCGGAAATGGAAGATTCCGACGCCCTTATGCGCAGGGAGTTTGAAATATTCTATCCAGAATATAGGCTGCTTTCTGCACAGATTATTCCGTTCGACTTCGGCGGAGGAAGAAATACTTTTGCGGTTATTTTAAACGACATTACTCAGGAAAAGCGCTCGACGGAGGAAAAAATAGAGAGCGAAAAACTTGCATCGGTGATAAATCTGGCTTCGGGAATAGCGCATGAACTTGGAAATCCCTTGAATTCAATCAATATACATTTGCAGCTCGTAAGGCGCAAATTGGCAAAATTGAAAAAATCGGATAAAATCGATGCGGATTTGCTTTCGGCGATAGAAGATTCAGTTTGCGTGTGCTCTTCGGAAGTTTCGCGTTTGGATGCAATAATAGAGAACTTTTTAAAAGCTATGCGCCCAATGCGCGCGGATTTGCACGAATGCGACCCTCTAAAGCCACTGGCGGAAACTTTAAAGGTCTTAAATGGAGAGTTGCTAAACTTGAATATAACGGTTTTAGTGAATACCGACACTGCGCTTCCAACTGTATGCGGCGACGAAAATCTGCTAAAACAGCTTTATTTCAATATATTGAAAAATGCCATAGAGGCTATGAGCGATGGCGGGCGCCTTTCGATATCCGCCACAAGCGACGACGATTTCGTAAAATTGGAATTTTCTGACACCGGCTGCGGAATGGACGAAGAGGGCATATCCAATCTCTTTCAGCCGCATTATACTACAAAACCCGACGGACACGGTTTGGGAATGACAATTATCCAGGCCATAGTTCGCGCGCACGACGGAAAAATCGACGTAAAAAGCGCAAAAGGCGAAGGAACCACAATCACTGTTTCCATCCCGAGAAAACAGCGCCGCGTCAGAATGTTGGGATATTAAATTTTATAAGGCTTGCCCGGATATCCTGCTTCCCTTCTTCAGGTTCGACGGATTCGGTCTCGTTGCCGGTTGGTGTTTCTGGCGCTTTTGATCGCGATGCAGGCACATTGCCGAAAACAAAAAACGACAATTTGTACGATGCGTTTGAAATGCGTGAAAATGGAGAAAATGTAAATGCTGAAGCCGCCATGCGCCTTATTTTTTGTTCGTTTGGAAGCCTGAAATTTGGGTCGTGATTTTTTATATACGCTATTGTCTGCGCGGCGGTGCCTATATATGACGGGCATAGGTTGTCCTCCAAAAATACGGGGCGGGCATAGTTGCTAAGAAGAGAATTCTCGGAGTTTATAGACCACAGCCCAAGCGGCGTCATGTAAAAGTCGTTCCATTCATCGATAGTCCGCTTTGCATAATTTATATATTTTTCATCTCCAGTGAAATAGTGCATATCGCAGAATGCTTGGACGGTAAGGGCGTATTCAATCGACGAAGATTGCGAAGATGCCGAATTATCCGCAACCGCTGGCATTTCCCCAAATGGCTCTTGCAGCTCTGCGAGCCTGTCGGCGCATTTTCTTGCGGAATCGGCGTATTTTTTATCGCCAGTAATTGCGTATGCGCGCGCCAATACTCCAGCCGCAAGCGCGTTGTGGCGGACGGTTGACTTGCCGTTTAAGACTATGAATCCTTCGGGAGATTGGTTCTCTATTAGAAAATCCGAAAATTGCGAGACTTCCCCGATTATTTCACTGTCACTTTTTACAAAATAGTATTCCGAAATGCCGCGCATTATAAGGAGTTTTTCGGTAAGCGAAATTTCGGGATTTTTCAACCTTTGCAACATTGTTCGCGCCGCCAATTCAGAGGCGCGTTTTGCGGACAATTGGCGCATGTCGGTGGTATATATGCGCATTGCGAGCCTCGCATTTTCCGTGATTACCGCGGCGGGAGCTTCGGAGTTTTTGGGGTTTATAAAAAACGCCATTAATGCTAGGCTTTCAGCATTTAGGAAGCTCATCCGCGGGATATACGGAGATTCTATGGTTATGGACTTAAAGTCTTGAGGATTGTAAATAAGGCTGACAGAGTTCCTTGCGGATTCCAGTATTTTGTCTTTATTTCTATAATATTCGTTTGCCGCGGCAATCAATATTGTGGCTATGGATGGATGTGTCGGCGTGTCTTTTATTACAATTTCCGAATCGAGATATATAGGGCGCATTCTCGGCGACAATATTCCGGTCTTGAGCGGCAGCTTTCTGCCGGCGTTTGAAGACAGAAGATTTTCCAATACCGCGTAATCCGCCGGCCATAAGTTGCCGTCAAGCTTTGCGGTCAAATAGCAATTTTCCAGAATGCGGCCTGTTTTTGTCGATTTTTTTAAGAACGGGGTTATTTCATGGGTAGATTCGGATTTGTTTCCAGCGCCGGTTTCGAAAAAAATCAATTTTGATGTTTTTCGGGCTTCTGAAATCAGTTGTGATCCCCATTGGAGCTGTTTTGATTTCTGGGAATATCCTGGTGCGGCTTCGCTTTGCACGCCAGGGGATAAGAAATATTTCAATGCGGCTATAAACGCGAATACAACGCTAAGAGCCGCAAATATTATTTCCAAATGTTTCCGCAATTTTTCCACCGCCGTAAATAGACATTCTTAGGCGGGAAAAGTGCCGTTTTTTTTATTTTACCATGAAAAAATTCACCGTGCACGAAAGCGCGCACAAGGCTGCCGTATCGCATTTCATGACATTGCCGCCGAGTGTCACGGGCTTGAATCCTGCAGATTCCGCAGCGTCGTACTCTGATTCGGTTAAATCTCCCTCCGGGCCTATTAATATGCAGGCTTTGAAAGGGCGGATTAGATGTTTTGAAGCTTCTGAAAGCGTTTCCAATATGGGTTTGGAGTTTTGCCTAAGGCTTGCAGCAATTAAAATATCGAATTTTCCCGAATCGGCTAAGAAATCTTTAAAGCCTTGGGGAGGGGGCAGTTCAAAGCTCGAGAAGTTTGCCGACTGCTTGACGGCTTCTATTATATGGACGCGCCACTTTTTTAATTTTTTTTCAGCGTCGATATTATCAGAAAATCTCACAAGAGTGTGCTCCGACAATAGCGGAATTATGCCTGCCGCGCCGACTTCCACGCTTTGGCGGATTATTTCTTCAAAGGCTTTAGATTTTGGAAGGCATTGCGCTATATATATTTGGGAGTCGGATTTTGCCCTCTCTACTTTGGACAAAATATTCAATACGGCGCGTTTTTGCGAGGCTTCAGAAATCTCGCATGCGAAAATATTTCCGTCCAAATCAAACGCCTCCACCGCGTCGGTTTTCACAGCCCTAAGCGAGCCGCATAAATGGCGGCTTTCCTCAGGCGAAAGCTCAAGCTTGCCTGCGCCGTTTTTTAGGGAGATGAAGTTGGTCCCGGATGTAAAATCGCAATATGCCCTAAAACCTGCCATAGAAATCAGCTTGCACTTTTTGGCGTATTTGTAAAAATTTTTTTTATGCAAAATGAAAATTTTGACAATTTGAAAGGAAAGACGATTGTGCTTGGAATCGCCAGCTCCATAGCCATATACAAAGCCGCAGATTTAACTTCGCGCCTGGTTAAGTCTGGCGCGAATGTCAAAGTTATTATGACCAGGAACGCGTGCAGGCTTATGTCGGCGCGCATATTTCAAACGCTTTCAAAAAACAAAGTCTATACTTCGATGTGGGAGGATGTGGAGGATTGGCATCCCGAACATATATCGCTTGCGGAGTCCGCGGATTTGCTTCTTGTCGCCCCCGCTACGGCTAACGTGATTGGATGTTTCGCATCGGGAATCGCCCATGACATGCTTACAACTGTTTTTTTGGCTTCCAGCGCGCCGGTTTTGATAGCGCCGGCAATGAATTGCAAAATGTACGGCAATGCGATAGTCCGCAGAAACATTGAAACCCTCAGAAGCGCGGGCGTGGAGTTTGTCGATCCCGAGGAAGGAATGCTCGCATGCGGCATGGAGGGCAGAGGAAGGCTTGCGGACATTGAAAAAATAATTTCTGCTGCCAACAAAATTTTGGGAATCGGGCTATGAGAGAGTTCCTTGAAACCATTGAAGATCAGTTGCGCCGCCTTGCCGCTGAGGGAAACGACAGCGTGCCTCTCGACGACGAATCGGTTGCGATATTAAGGCGGATGGCGTCTTCGGTTTCCGTTTCTTCTGCAAAGGCTGGGCGTTCGCCCGGCGTATTGCGCAGTGACGCGGAAAAAAATTTCGTGGACGATGTGGAGGAAGTCAAATTTCTATCTAATACGGACCTATCTGAATCTATAATGAAACCCAACAAAGAAAAATCCGCGCGGGGCGAAAAAATAACGGTAAAGCAAAATTTTTCCGGCGTCGCGCCTATTCCAGAACCCCAAGCATTTAATCTTCCAGACGCAGGCAAGACGGAGCGTTGGAACGCCTTGCGCGAGATAGTTCTAGGCGACAAGGTATGCGCGCAACATGTAAAGCCTGGGAAAAAAATAGTTTTTGGAGTGGGAAATTTGAATGCAAAAATATTCTTTTGCGGCGAAGCCCCAGGAGCCGACGAAGAAATTCAGGGCGAGCCATTTGTTGGCAAGGCGGGGCAATTGCTTACTAAAATTATCGCCGCGATGGGGCTTTCGCGTTCGGATGTATACATCGGCAACATAATGAACTGGCGTCCGGAAGTTCCCAAGGGCAACAGGCCGCCCACGGAGGAGGAAATGCGCTATTGCCTGCCTTATTTGAAGGCTCAAATAGAGATTGTTAATCCGCAGATAGTCGTGGCGCTGGGAATGACTGCCGTAAACGGGCTTTTGGGCTTTGACCCATCGCGGAGGATGGGAAAAATCCGCGGGCATTGGCATTCTTTTGAAGGCAGGGACTTGATGGTAACTTACCATCCGTCTTTTCTTCTCCAATACGCTTCGGCGGCTATGAAACGCCTGGTTTGGGAGGATATGATGGCGGTTATGGAACGCGCAGGCATGGATATCTCCGAAAAGCAGCGCGGATATTTTTTGAAATCAAAATAAGAGATTGTAAAAGAAAAGTGTTGCCATTGGCAAGCTGGCGGATTTGATTTTCCCAAATCCAATTTTTTACCTGAATTTTACGATGAAAGTGATAAGAGCAAAAAGCGCTGGATTCTGCTTCGGAGTTGAGAGGGCCATCGACATAGCAACCACTTGCACCGAAGGCGGAAAGTGCAGGGTTTATACCGACGGTCCGCTGATTCATAACCGGCAGATGATGGAGCGCTTGACCAACAAAGGCATCTTGGAAATAGGCGACTACAAAAGCGAAGGCCATATTGATTCCGAAATAGACCAAAAGACCAAGGAAAACTCCGTATTGGTTTTTCGCGCCCACGGAGTGTCTCCGGAACGCCGCGAATATTTGCGCAGTTTGGGATTGCGGTATAAAGATGCGACCTGTCCGGACGTTGGCAAAATTGCGGGCATAATAAAAATGCACGCAAATAAAGGCTATACATCCGTGATAGTCGGAGATCCGGATCATCCGGAGGTTATAGGGCTGCTTGGCTATGCCGGCAAAAAGGGATATGTTGTAAAAACACGCGAAGACATAGACGCCCTCCCCGATATAACGGGGGATATTTGCATGGTGTCCCAGTCGACTATGTTCACCGACGATTATAGGGAAATTTCCGACTACTTTAAAAAACGATTTCCCAACACAAAAGTGATAGACACCATTTGCGGAGCTACAAAAGAGCGCCAAAAAGACGTTAAAACTCTGGCTGAAAAAGGCGCCCAGGCAATTGTCGTAATAGGCGGAAAACATTCCGCAAATACTGTAAAACTTGCCATAATGGCAAACCGCACAGGATTGCCGTGTTTCCATATTGAAACAATAAAAGAATTAAATCTCGACGAAATCAAGAAGTATGAAGTTGTCGGCGTCACCGCGGGCGCTTCCACTCCGGATTTTTTGATAGACGAGGTTTGCTACCGTTTAGAAAGCCTCTAAAGAAAATTTTTTAACCCCCATCATCCTAGAAAAAATTATGTCAAAAATGAATATATTTTACAAATTCATTGCAGTCGCCGTTGTTTTTGGCGTAGCTGCTTGCGGAAAACAGGAAAAACAGGAAAAAGAAACCGCAGAAGAACAAGTCCAGGCGGCACAAAAAGCAGAAGCTCCAAAGGTTGAAGAACCCAAGCCGGTAGTGGAGGAAAAAGTTGCCGAACCCCCGGCTCCCGTTCAAGACAGCCATTTCTTGTCAATAGGCATAAACACTGACAATCTTAAGGCGGGAGGCTTGATTACCGGTTATGTCGATTTAAACGTCCCGTTCGAAAATCCGTTTGAATCCAAAGACATTATGGTCGAAATGTACATGAACGGAGAATCCAACGGGATAAGCGTAAATGCCCCGCTGTTCTTTGAAAAAGGAAACTCGGAAAAATCCACTTGGAAATTGTCGTATAGGCTGCCCAAAGCCGGCAAGTACAAATATACCATAAACGTTCGCGCAAAAAATAAGAATTATTTCTCGCTGGAATATGACTTTAACGTTGCCGACGGCGGCCCGTCGAAAATATTCAATATAAATAAAAAAGGCTTTTCACATTTTGAAAACAAGGCCGGTGAAAAAATGCGCGCCATTGGCGGAGATTTTCCGATACAGCTGGATATAAATTCACAAAAAGCCCTATTGGAGCGCCTTTCAAAATCTGGCGGAAATACGATAAGAATATCTATAGAGGCACCGTGCACGGCTTTTGTCGCCGAAGATTCCGATACAGCTAAAGCAGGATGGATAAATGTTGCAGCATTTAATAAGGTGGAAGAACTTATGGATGCGGCTAATAATCTCGGAATTAAGACTATTTTATGTTTCGCCAGCCCTCTTTCTTTTTCGGAATCAGCATATCAACGCTCATATTTCGCAAAAAGCGGGCTTGCTCCTTCCGCGTCTGATTTCTTTAAAAATTTAAAGGCTCAACAAAAGTTCAATACTCTTTTGCAGTATTGCGCTTTGCGTTTCGGCTGCAGGGAAGACCTGCTTATGTGGCAGGTAATCGACGGAATCGACCGTATGGATATCGAGGATTTGGACGCTCGCATGATGTGGCTTTCAAACGCCAATGTAACGCTTCGCGACGCCGATACATCTGGGCACCCTATACTGCTTTCCGCGGGAACTTCAAGCGAAATGGAATTTATTTGGTCTGGTGACAGCTGCGATGTTTTGGCTTTCGATATATTTGACGTCAAAGATTTTGCTTTGTCGGTAAATTCGCACAATAAATTTTTCTCAAAGAAATACAAGAAAGCCGTTGCTGTGTCCAAATTCGGAAACACTGCCGGCGCATTAGTTCTGCCCGAGCCGTCTTTTATTCTTATGCACAATACTTATTGGGCTGGATTGTTTACGCCTTCGCCGCTATTGCCTCTGTCTAACCTTGGCGAACATAACAAAGCCGCGTCCGACGCAGAATTTAACGCAATAAGAAACGTTTCGGCATTTGAGAAGAACTTTAATTTGGCTTCCGCTGATTTGGAGCTTTTAACCCTTCACGATGTTGCGGTTCTGTCAGCGCCTAAAGCGGACGGCAACAGCGTGATAACGCAGCCGGCTTTTGGCGATACCATTGTTTCAAGGGAATCATCCAACGATACGGCTGAGCTCATTATGGAGCCGGACGGCACTATATTGAAAAACACGCTTCCAAGAATCTGGAGAAAAGAGGCTATAATTGCAATCGAAGTAAACGGAATACCAAACGACAAGTGCGCGCTCTCGTTTGAAATTGTAAGCATTCCCCAAGAGGACAATTTTGAGCTTCAAATGATGCTGAACGACGATCCTATAAAACCTGAAAAAATTTCGTCCGAAGGAATCAAAAAAATCAGGAAAGAAGGCGGAATTGCCCGAGCATATTTGAACAAGGTAGTAAAAATACCGCTTGAGCGCGGCAATCAAAAGGTAAACATACAGCTTGTTTCCGACGGAAATGCGTCTATGGAAGTGGCAAACATCAGGCTGGACGGAGTAGGCTCCAATATGGGAATTGCGAGCGTAAAGCCTTTTGCTATGCGCGATAAACTAACTGGATCAACGTTTATTTGGTTTAAAAGAGCCGCCACTGATACTGCAAGCTTTGCAAAATATAAGCTATACGAACGCAATATTCCAGATCTCAAGCCTTTTGAGTATTCCGTTCAAATGAAGGCAGACACCTCATACCGCGTGACATGGTGGGATACCCGCGCTGCGGATAAAATAGCCGTCGGCGTGATAAAGAGCGACGCCAACGCCTCTTTAAAGCTTCGCACTCCTCCGTTTAAGTACGATGTTGCTTGCGCGATAGAGGAAATAAAGCAGAATTAGCTTTTATAGGAAACTTAATCCGGTTTAAGGCGTTTATATTAATAGCAGTTAAAAAGGAAAATTAAATGAAGGCAAATTCGAAATTGGACGTCGGCGCCAATAGAAGCGCGCGCAGAGCTTTTACTCTGATGGAGGTTCTGCTTGCAATAGCAATGATTTCTCTTTTAGCGTTTATTGTAGTGATAAACGTCGATAAGACTATGACGAGTTCCCAGGAGAAAATAACGGAGTCTTTTGTAAACAATTCATTGGCGACTCCGCTTATGTCCTATAAGCTTGCAATCGGGAAATATCCTTCCACCGAGGAGGGGCTAAACGCTCTTCTCAATGCCCCCGAATCTGCAGGGGATCGATGGAAAGGTCCGTATGTGCGCAGCTTGCCGTTAGATCCATGGGGCAACCCATATCAATACAGGTATCCGGCGCAGAAGAGCAAGGACGGCTACGATGTATGGTCTATGGGTCCTGACGGACAAAACGAAACGGAAGACGACATTGGCAATTGGTAGTAATGCCGCGCACTTCTCACAGCGCATTTACTTTGGCCGAGATTCTTTTAGCCATTGCGCTGATCGGTCTTTTGGGTGGGCTCATTTCAGGAGCCGGAATGTTGAATGCCGACGCTTTGGAATCGCGCCCGCCCGACCGCGTGGCTCTTTCGGCGATAAAGCGCGCGCGCTTTGAGGCGATAGAAAGGGGCAGGGAGGTTTCGCTTTTTTACGATAGGCGAGGTTTTTTTCTCATTTCCGACTCTGAAACTGCAGTTCCAATAGCGCATATATATTTGGAAAAAAAACTCGAAAGGGCTGTTGCTGAGGCCGAAAAAAAAGGAGAGGAAATCGATTGGGACGATTTCCCAAATGAAGTCGAAGTAGTGTTCGAAGTTGTCTATCCCGAGCTAATTGACCGCGGGGGCGTAAATTTTTCCGATCCTAATATAGAAGAGTTGCGCTTTTATCCGGATTCCACAATGACTCCTTCTAGGATTCATGTAGTCGTAGGCGACGAAGACGCGGTGTCGTTTGAAATGGACCCGTTTTGCGCGGCTCCAAAGGGGGATGAAAATGAAAGGTAGCTTTCTTTTTTTGCGCGCCAATTCTACGCATCGTCAGAAGAAGGGCTTTTCTTTGGTGGAGTGCGTATTGGCATTGGCGCTTTTTTCTTTCGCCGCGTTTGCGATAGGCCAAATTTGTTATAATTGCCTATATCCTCTCGACATGCAGGATAAGGATGGAATTTCCGACGCTACAATAGAGCGCGCGGTTTCCGCCATTTTGGATGTAGACGATTACGATGCTCTCGACGACGGCATAGAAGTTGATTCTTTGGACGGCTCGACTTGCAGGGTTTACGGCGAGTGTTTCCCAACCCAGATTATAGACTTGTTTGAATTAAAAATAAGAATAGAATCTGAATCGCAGGACGACATAGAAGACGCCGTTTTAGTTATCCGCCCAAAGTGGTACGAGAATTCCAACGACCGCGAAACCTTGCTTGACGACCGCACGGATTTTTTGGAAGATGAACGCTTGCGCAAAGCAAAAGAAATAAGGGAGGCAGAAGATGATGAATACGGCTCGTGGGAGCTTAGTCTTCCCAAAAAATAAGCTGCGCCGCGCAGCTAATGCAAGTTCATCTTCCGGAGCGTTCACGCTTGTGGAGGTTGTGCTGGCAACTGCAATATCGGCGGTAATACTTTTTGGATGCTGCGCGATGATGTTCGATATGGTGAATGTCGTCGAATATTTTGAGCGTGGCTGGAGCTTGCGCTCTCACGCCGACGGTGTCGAAAAATTTCTGCGGTCTAGCTTTATGAACTCCTCTGCCGTTCAGACTTCTGAAATAGGCGAAACTCTCGCAAATAATTCCGCCAAAACAATCTATTTGGCGCACGATCCTGAGACTTCTCTCGGCGATTACTACCTTTGTTTTAGCGCTAATTACGAACATCCCATATATGTTTCGCCGTTTAAATTCTCTCCGGACAAAATTTGCTTCCTGGAGCTTGACGATGACGGATTATGGATTGTCTGGCGCTTTGTGGTTTCGGAGGACAGAAATTCTGATCCGGCGATTTACCGCACCCAAATTTCGCCTTGGGTAGTTTCAATGTCGTACTTCTATTACGATGATACTTCAGGATGGGAGGAGGAGAACGAAATCCGCACTAGCGCCGCTTCTTCTAGCCTCATGCCTACTTATATAAAACTTGTATTCCAAAATGGGGAAGAAATAATAGAAAGGCTTATCTGCCTGGAAAGCATGGTGGATTTTCAACTTACAAAATGAAGATTTGCGGACATAGGCGGGCGAGCGCGTTGGCGTTTGTGCTTGGAATCGTTTTCATAGCGTCGATTCTTTCAGTTTATTTAATCGAGTATTCCGTAGCGGAACTCAAACCGCGCGCGTCGTCGGCGTATGAAAGAAGCTTGCGGATGGATGCATATAGCGCCCTCAACGCTGCCGTTGCTGTTTTGGAGGAATATTACGAAATAGACGGCGGAATATACGCCGCCTCCCAAGGGTGGGAATATCCGCTTGCCGACGGCAGGGTAGAACTTCCAAGGGGTGGCGAAATGCAGGTCAAAATTACAGATGAGAGCTCAAAAATTCCCCTTTCAAAGCTGACTTCAGAAGAATTGGTATCAATATTTGAGGAAATGCAGTTTTCAACATCCATAGCCCAGACTCTCGCGGAATGCATATTGGACTGGAGCGATTCCGACGACAGCGCGAGGCTAAACGGAGCCGAGAGGGATGATTATGACGACGATGAGGCGTTTCCGCCAAACAGGGCAATAAGAAACTTAAGCGAGCTAAAATATATTAAAAACGTGCGGGATTACTTCTTTGACGAAAACGGATTTCCAAACGAATATTACAAGGCTTTTTCAGAGATAGTTTCGGCTGAAGATTTCGACAAAGTAAATTTAAATTCTGCCTCTCCGCAGGTTTTAAATATGCTGCTCGTAATAGACGGCAAAACTTATGACCCTGCCTTGTACGACGCCATAAGAGGAAAAATTGGAAGCATAGAGGATGGCATTGTATGGATAAAAAATTCAACTGAAGCTCTTAATAGAGGCGCCAGCGAAGTTCCGTCAAAACATGTTGGGTGCCAGCCGGCTCTCTTGAAAATTGAAGTCACAATAAAGCGCGGCAGCGGAGAATATTACTTGTGCGGATATTACGCTGAAGATTCCGAGGATTCTTCCTCGCAGTCAAAAGACAAAAACTCCTCAAATTCGCAATCCGGATCGTCTGTTGCCAAGCCGCCATCAGGCAACAGCGCAAACACATCAAACGATGGCAAACGCGAAAATTCCGCAGCAAAGTCTGAAAAGACTTCAAATGCGTCCTCAAATTCCTCAAAAACCACGGCGTCTCTGGCTAAAAGCTCCAAAAGCGCATCAAACAAGGGGGGAAATAGAAAAATAATAAAAATTGTCGAGCGCGGTTCCCGCTAATGGAAAATTCAAATAAATATTATAAAGTTTTAAGCGGCGATTTTAAGTCGCCGTCAACTTCATTCGACTATTCGGCATATCTTCCGACAAGTTCGTCTTTTGGAAAGTGGCTGCCGGAAATTAAAGGAGCTCGCATTTCCAAAGACGGATATTATGCAAGCAGGCACTGGAATATGTGGTATAAGCCCGGAGACAGAATATTTGAGGTCGAATGCAAAGGGATTGTCGGTGCAGACGCATGCGGAGTTGAAAAGCAGATATGCTGTTCGCGTATGCGCCTGTTGCGCGACGTCACGGATATTCTCTCTAAAAGTGCTGCGGATTCTTCAGGGAGTGCTTCCAATACTGGACATTTAAATACGGGAACTGGCAATACAGGCAATTGCAATACCGGAGACTTCAATACTGGCAGCCGAAATACAGGAAATTTAAACGCCGGGGATTTTAATACTGGAGATTCAAACGAAGGCATTGACAATGTTGGCGACCGCAACAGGGGCAGCGGAAACGTGGGGTGCGATAACCGCGGACATTCAAACACCGGCAACGGAAACATAGGGAGTTTTAATAGCGGCACCCGCAATATAGGCAATGCCAATAGCGGCAGTTTTAACAAGGGAAACAGAAATGTTGGGTCCTGGAATGTAGGAGATTATAACGTGGGCTATTTTAATACCCTTAAACAATGCGCGTATATGTTCAATAAGCCAACCGATTTGCCGCAAAGCAGGATAGTTTTGCCTAAATGGCTAAATTTTCCCGACTATAAAGAGAGATTTGAGACGGAACCCGTTGAAGAAATCAGAAAGGCAATAGAGTTGCCAAATTTTGATTATGCCATCTTTGAGAAGATTACAGGAATATCAAAATCCGACTTTGATAGAAGACTGTCATCCAAATAGCCTAGTATGGAGGCTCAATTTTCAAGTTCTGGATCTTCCGCATTTTCCGAAGCGATTTCTGCGCGCGATTGTTTTCTTAACTTAATTGAGTCGCACATGGAAAATATATTTGCCAATATTGTTCCGCTTATGCTGTGGTAAACGCAGGCCACTGCAGTAGCAAGAGCGGCTTCGGGAAGGGCTTGGAAATGGGTTGAGGCTAAATTTGTGCCTAGCCCGGCATTTTGGCATCCGACTTCTATTGATATTGTTCGCCTTTGGGCTTTATTCATGCGCGTTGCAATTCCCACCATATATCCTGTCAAATATCCCAAAGCGTTGTGCAATGCTATGGCTAATACTATCGCGACCCCTGACGTGAGAAAATGTTGTCCGTGGTATGCGGTCACACCGGCTACTATGAGGGCAAGTCCGGCAACGCTGAAAGCGGGCATTGCTTTCATAGCTTCAAGGTACGACGGATTTTTCCCGAAAAATAAATTCATTAACGCGCCTCCTAAAACCGGCAGGATTGTCACAATAAGAATGCTTTTAAACATTCCCGCCGCGTCGACTTCAACAATTTCCCCGCTTAGCCAAAGCATCAGCATTGGCGTCATAAGCGGCGCCAAAAGAGTGCTTGCCGTTGTCATTCCGACGCTCAGCGCGACATCTCCTTTTGCCAGATAGCTCATGATATTGCTGGAAACTCCCCCCGGACACGTTCCAACAAGGAGCAGGCCAACTGCAATGCCTTTGGGAAGATTGAAAAAATGCACGAGCCCAAAGGCCAATAGCGGCATTAGAGTATATTGGGCGCATGCTCCAATAAAAATATCGACGGGATGTTTCGCCAGAATCTCAAAGTCTTTTGCCGAAAGCGTCATTCCCATAGTAAGCATAATAAACCCTAAAATAGCCGTTTGGACGTCGCCTTTAACCCATAGGAAAAGCGTGGGATGGAAGAACGCCAGTCCCGCTGCAGCAATAACGAATAGAGCTGTTTGTCCGGATAGAAAAGAGCTTATTTTTTGCAATGTTTTCATAAAATAAGCCAGAGAAGTTATTATTATAACTTGGGTCAGTCAAGTAATACGCGGCGTTTATTGCCGCCGATTCAAATAAAAATCTTCCGCCGTTTTGCGCGGAAGATTTTATAATTGCATAGGATTGCCCGTTTGGCGATGCCTTAAAATAGATTTAAGCTTGTCTTGGCTTCTTTTTCGCGTTCGGCTTGCTGCTCTTTGTAGAGGGATTCCATGTAGTTGCGCATTTGCCTGTCGAATCCGGCGTCAAAAAATAGCACGGCATTGCGGAAGAGTTTTGCTCTTACCGATCCATCAGAGAGTTCGTAATCGTATCCAAAAGCCGTGTCGGGCTGCTGCGGAATATTTTCAGTCAAACGCACTTCTTTTTCTATTTTTGCAATCGGTTTCCCCCCAAATAGAACATCCGGGAGGGAATACTTTATTATGGACAATTTGTTGCCGTCTTTTAGGCTTGATTCTATATCGCAAAAAGTGCTTTCAATGCCCCTAAACGTATAAGCGTCGGCAGGATTTACGCGTTTTACAGTAATTTTTTGGTCGCCTTTTTTTGCTGAGTTCCTCTTTGATGGGGCTGCTGTTTTAGCTGCGCTATACGCAGACTGCTTCTCAACGTAGTTGCGGTACTTTTCATAAGCCGCCCGTTGTTCCTGTTCCATATATTTGAAAGGAATTGACTGGTTATAGTTTACTAGCGACTGAACCGCGGGGGGGACGTCTATATATATGAAACGCGTATTGCTCATCGGAAGAATTTCATCAAGGTCTTTCAATTCTCCTGCTGGAGTTAGTTTCCCGTCTTTATCCCTGAGCATTTGTACGATTTTCCCGTTCTTAACGCCTATCTCCCATTGCTGCGATACAGGCACGTACTCGTTTTTCTTCCAATATGCGCCGTCGCGCATTGAAGCTATTGAATTCATCAATCCTTTGAGTTCTTCAACTGTCATGGGATCTCCATGCCGCCTATAAAACTCTAGCACGGATTTATTGTCTTGGGTAATTAAATTTAATTCCCATCCGAAGAGGTCGTGCTGCTGGATTGTGTCGGCGTTTACGCTTTGCGTGGCTTCGGCGCGCTTAAAATAAAACGATGTTTGAACATCTGACGGAAAGATTACAAACATTTTTTTATAAGGCAGCTCCATTACTTCGCGCATTTTGTCCTCTATGGCCGAGTATTGATAGGCTCCGTTTACTTTTGAGTTTAGGCGAGATTCTATTGCATTTTTAGCCTCTCCTATTCTGGAGTGGGCCAATGGGGACAATGCCACCGTTGCGGTGGCAACCGCAAGCGCGCGCAAAAATAATGAATGTGGTAATGTTCTGCTCATGCAGACATAGAAACCAAAATATTTGAAAAATTCAAACTAATTCGCCGGATATTTTAGCCGGTTAGTTTTTTAATTCCGGCAGCATGTGAAAAGATATTACGCCGTCTCGGTTTACCTCTACAAGCGTCTTTTTAGGATTCTTCAAATATTCCTCATATGCGGATTTCAGCTCTTGGGTATTGGATATTTTTTTACGGTTTATCGCCGTTATTATGTCTCCGCGCTCAATCTTCGCCATTCCGAAGGGGTATCCGTCGCGGACGCCTATGACCATTAGGTTTGAATCTGCGTCTATCTTTGCCTCTCTCGCAAAGACCTTTGTTATTTCCCGCATTCCCACTCCCCATTTATCCAGCGTGTATTCCAGCCCAACTCTGCTTTCAAGCTTTTCGCATGTCAATTTTTTTGTAAAAACCTTAGAGTTACGCGATATTAAAAGCTCTATTTGCTTGCCGATTTCTATTTCTGACAGCATATTCATTATTGCAGGCAGCTGTTCTGGAAATCTTCCGTCTACATCTGTTCCGTTTATGCTTAACACAATGTCTCCTGGTAAAATTCCGGCGTTTGCAGCCGGAGATCCCTTGTCGACGTTTCGAACCAACATTCCTTTATTCATGTCGACATCGAAGAATTTTTCCATGTCTTGGAGCGGGGCAGGCGAGATGCCAATATAACTTCTTACAATTGTTTTGTCTTTTGACAGCCCTTCCATGATTTTCTTTGCCACATTTGACGGAACTGAAAATCCTAGATTATTTGAATTTGTGTACGCCCGCGTATTTATTCCAACGACTTTCCCGTCCGGCGTCACTAGCGGGCCTCCGCTATTGCCCGGATTTATTGCGGCATCGGTTTGAATCCACGTATTGAAATTACCGGTTTCATACCCGCTGTCCAAGATTGTGCCCTCGAAGAATCTGCTTGTGTTTGATACGATTCCGCGCGTCACTGTGCGCGCAAATCCGTGCGGAGTTCCCACTGCGTACACTACGTTTCCAGCCTTTAGTTTGTCGGAATCACCGAATTGGGCGGTTTTAAACTTTAGGGAGCGCGCTTTAAGATCTTCTTCATCCAGCTTTATAAGAGCCAAGTCGGTCCAATGGTCCCATCCTATAAAGTGGGCCCGCACGCGTTCCAGATTCGGGAGCGTGACGATTATCTTAAAAGCATATGAATTTACCACATGGGCGTTGGTAAGTATTGTTCCGTCATCCTTCATTATCACTCCGGAGCCCACGGAACGCACAATGTGGTTGCCTCCGTTTTCCTGAGAGCGCTCCCATACGTCGATTTTTACGACGCTTTCCAGTAGATTGTCGAATCCGGAGTTTGCATGTGCCGAATTTGGGCTAAAACTTGTGCAGGATGCTGCCGATAACGACAGTATAGCCGCGCAAAGCGCGGTGAAAACCATGCGGGTTGTTCTTTGGAGTGATGGCATTATTTACACCAGTTTTTTTTATTCCCCAATGTTTGGATCTGGCGAACCTTCTTGCGCCTCTACTTTTATACCGATGCCTCCGCGTATATTAAAATCTCCCTCGACTTTGCACCATACGGGATTGAGGGCTTTTACAAGATCGTCCAATATTATATTGGTTAAATGTTCGTGAAAGCAGCCTTCGTTTCTAAAAGACCATAGGTAAAGCTTTAGAGATTTGCTTTCCACAATTTTATCACGCGGTATGTAGGAAATTCTAATTTTGGCGAAATCCGGTTGGCCCGTTGCGGGGCAAAGGCATGTAAATTCGTCGGTCTCAAGGCGGACTACATAATTTCTCCCCCTGCTTTTATTTGGGAATGTCTCTAGCTTTCTGACAGGCTTTGCCTTTTTGCCTTTATAGGCTGCGCCCAGCTGGGTCAAGCCTACCAAGTCTTTTTTTTCAGTTTTTTTCATGGTTTTAATGGTAGTTGGGCTAAAATTTTAACATTACCTTGCCGGAACGCGAATTTGTGCATGCGCGCGCTATGGCCCCTGACAACTCTGACATCGGATAAACCGAATCTACGGGAGCTTTCAATATGCCTGATCTCTCCATGTCAAATACTGCGTCGAATATTTTTTTTATTTCGGATTTTGAATGGGTGCGCTGGAAATTATCCCACCAGAACCCGCGCAGCCGCAGGTCGTTAAAAATCAGAAAGCGGGTAGGGAAGCGGATTGGGTCCGAAACCATGCCTCCTATCGTCACTACCGTTGCTGAATCTCCCATAGCTTTTATCATGTTCGATACGCTTTCTCCGCCTATCTGATTTAACCCAAGCTTGAGCTTTCCGCCAGTCGCGGCTTTTATTTCTTTCGGATTGAAATCAGTTTCGTCAACTACGATGGTAGCTCCGATAGATTCGAGCGCCGATTTCTTCGCGCTTGCCGAGCGGAGCATATTTACAGTATTGATGCCTCTTGCTGCGCACATTTGGATCATAAAGTATCCTACCGCGCTGCCTGCTCCGTTTTGAATTACCCAGTCTCCCTCTTTTAAGTCTTCAAATTGATTTAGTATGCAATAGGCCGTCGGAGGATTTATAAACGACATTGCGCACATATCTTCAGGAATGTCTGACGGTACGGACATTAGGTCGTCGGCTTGGCATACCTGAAATTGCGTCCATGCGCCCGGTTCAGAGGGCAGGCGCACTCTAGTCCCAATTTTGGGGTATTCGGTTTCGGGCCCTAGAGCGACTACTTCGCCTATGCCTTCCCGTCCCGCTATTGCCGGAAGCGGGCGAAGCCTTCCATACGAACCGCCTATCATCCCCAAGTCTGACGGATTTATAACAGCCCTTTCGAGCTTAACCAAGGCTTGCCCTTTTTTAGGATTGGGGACTTCTATTGTCTCCGGATGTAAAACGTCTGTTGGTTTGCCGTATTCTTTATGTATGGCCGCTATACTTTTCATATTTGCAGTATTTTTGATTTATATGTCAAAATCAACATTATTGTGCGCGGAGATTTTTTTGCCGTGACAGGCAATTAATATTGCGGTCTCAGCGTAGGTGCGGAATTTTTGCGCCCCGATATTTTGGACGGCGCAGAGGAGTGCGGTTAAATCGGCTTTACTTGACTTATTTAAAAGTCGATATTCATTTACGAATATGAAAAATCCATTTCTTCAAAGAGAATGTCCGCCAAATTGGGGTTTAATGAAAGCCGATTGCGCGCTGGACGATGTAAAAAAGGCAATTTCCACAGCGAAATCGAACATAGAATCCATAAAATCACAAAAAACGCCGACATATGAAAATACAATTAGGGCTCTTGACAGGGCTACGATGGATTTAAACAGAGTTTGGACGTACTTGAACCACTTGGAAAGCGTCGCCGATACAGACGAGTTAAGATGCGCCGTAAACGCTGCTATGCCGCTAGTTTCCGAATTTTATTCGTCAATACCGCTCGACAGCGGGCTTTACGCGCGCGTGGCGGATTATGCAAAAACCGGCGAGGCTTTGAGTTTGAAGGGAAGCGGGCGAAGGCTATTGGACGAGACTATATTGGATTTTGAGCTCAACGGTGCGGGATTGTCAGCGGACAAGAAAAAGCGTTTAAGCCAAATAGAAACGCGGCTTTCCCTAGCCACCCAAAAATTTTCCGAAAATGTTCTAGACGACACAAAAAGGTTTTTTCTGCATTTGAAAGATAAATCTGAATTGTCTGGCCTTCCTGATAATGCTGTAAAAACGGCTGCAAAAAAAGCCGCAGAACGAAATTTGGACGGCTGGGTGTTTACGTTGGAGCAGCCGTCCTTTGTTCCTTTTATGACGTATGCGGACAGCGACGCATTGCGTGAGCGCCTATGGCGGGCTTCAGCTCGGCTTGCTTCCGACGGCGAATTTTCAAATTGGAATCTGATAAGGGAAATTCTTAGCTTGCGGCAGGAAAAGGCCGAGATCCTGTCGCGAGCGAATTTTGCGGATGTTGTATTGTGCCGCAGGATGGCGCGCGACGGCAAGACGGCTATGAAATTTGTGGAGGATCTCCACGCTAAATTTAAGCGTCCGTTTGAGGCCGAGTGGAAAGCTCTTTTAAATTTTGCGCGGTCGCAAAACCTTGCCGACTCCGACGGATTGATTCCGCCTTGGCGGGTAGCGTACGTATCGGAAAAATTCCGCAAAAACAAGTATGACTTTGATCCCGAATCCTTGCGCGATTATTTCCCCATGGATTCGGTTTTAAACGGATTGTTTGAAATATGCAGGCGGCTGTTTGGAATAAAGGTTTCAAAGTCTGAATTGGATTGCTTGGCGTGGGATAGTTCTGTCGAGATGTTTGAAATGAGGTCGGAAAGTGGCGGCTTAATGGGATATTTCTATACGGATTTCACCCCAAGGAAATCTAAGCGCGCAGGGGCTTGGATGAATCTATTGTCGCCGCGCGACGCTGAAACACCGGCTCTTGGGGTAATAGCTGGAAACCTGTCGGAGCCGCTGGACGGCAAGCCGGCATTGCTGTCGTATGACGATGTTCTAACGCTCTTCCATGAATTTGGACATTTAATTCATTTTTTTTCGATGGATTCCAGCGAGATTGGCTTGCGCAATGTAGCTTGGGATTTTGTAGAGCTCCCATCGCAAATTATGGAGAATTGGTGCAGGGATAAAACCGCGCTTGACTTATTTGCCCGGCATTGGAAAACAGGAGAGAAAATTCCCGAAGATTTATACGCCAAGTTTAAGAAATCCCTCAAATTTATGGGGGCAAATGCCGCAATGCGCCAGTTGTCTTTCGCAAAAATAGACCTTGAAATGCATATGTCGGCCGCAAAGTTTGCCGCCGCAGAAGATATTAACGGGCTCGCATTGGATGTCCTCAAGGGCTATATGCACAAATATTCCGTCGTTCCGCCGGTTATCCTTCCGCGCTTTACCCATTTGTTCGGCGACAGCGTAGGCTATGCGGCGGGATATTATTCATACAAGTGGGCTGAGGTTCTCGATGCCGACGCATTCACACGGTTTGAGCGCGAGGGAATCTTTAATTCTGCTACAGGGCGCGAGTTTGCGGAGAAAATTTTGAGGGTAGGGAATGAAATTCCACCGGAAAAAGCTTTCGAAAACTTTATGTCGCGCGGGCCGGACGTTTCAGCTTTGGTAGAGAGAAGCGTAGATTTTGCCGACTCGGATGTTTATGGTGGAGAATGCGCATGCTAGATGAATTGCGCCGGTTGCGGTATCGGGGTAAAATAAAGCGGCCGTGATATTTGGTGCATGTATTTTGCGGGCGCAATGCGCCCGCTTTTTTGTTATGGCATAAAAGTCTGGAATTGCATCAGGTTGTATTTCGCGCCCATGGATGGAAAATATAATTTTTTTTAATGCGCACATTTTTAGTGGCAATTTTCATAAATTCGCGCAATACTTTCTGAATATTGGATAAGGATTGGCGTTGCTACGGGTTTTTATGCGGAATTTTTAATTTGCCGCGGGGGGATTTTTAGCGCGACAATATTGAACAAATGTGGATAGAAATAATCTGTTTTAGCTGGCATGAAAAAAGCTTTCGACTGGTTCTTTAAGAATACACCCGCGAATGCGGACGTTATGAACTTTGCTTTGGCGTTTCTGCGCATATTTGCAGGGCTTATGATGATTCCATACGGATGGGGAAAAATAGAGCGCTATGAAACGCTAAAAGCGAATTTTTTTGGGGATCCGATTGGAATCGGGCATGAAACAAGCCTTATAATTTGCATATTCCAGCAGATATTTTGCTCGGCTATGTTGGTGTTGGGCATTCAGTCTAGATTTGCGGCGTTTATGCTGTTTACAAACATGGCAGTGGCTTTAAAATTTCATTTTTTTGATCCGTTTTGCGCAGTCAAAGCCTTGCCGACTGTCTTTTTGGGGATGTATCTATTTCTTGTAATCTCGGGTGGCGGAAGGTTTTCTCTCGACAATTTAATTTTTAAGAACTTTGAAGGCGGCAAAGAAAATGTCGGCAACGCATACTATGTCATGAGAGTAGCGCTTATGCTGGTTGCATTTTTTGCCGCGTGCCTGTTGATGTCTAATGCCTTTGGCTTGGGCGGAGCTTTTTATGCTGTTGCGTCTTTTATAGTATTTATAATGCTTCTGTTTTCCGTTTACGGGTTTAAAATTCGGTAAAACAAGGTTGGTTTGAATGCAAAGCGGGGTATTTGTCCGCCGCTAAGAATCGAATGCAAAAAATGCCAAAGTTAATAGGCGATTGCCGCATTCTAGAAAGAGCAAATTTAATAAACAAAAAAAGTTAACGCTGTTTGCGTTAACTTTTTTTTGGTGCTCAGAACGGGACTCGAACCCACACGACTTTCGTCATACGCCCCTCAAACGTACGTGTCTACCAATTCCACCACCTGAGCGATTTTTAAAGCACTATTTAGATAGATATTTTGCTTCGGTTGGCAAGCATTTTTTTATTTTATTTTTATTTTATGGATTCTAAATTGTGTTTGAAACGCGCGCTGGCAGTTTTACAGGCTACTCTATGATTTTTATTTCGTATTTGATTTTTTTGCCGAAAATGCGGTGCAGCATCGTCAAAGTGGCCAGGCACATGCGTAGAGCAATTGGATTTTTTGCATTATTATAAGCCCAATTTAATTTCTTTTTGCTAATTCCCGCAGGCATGCATCTAAACATAGACCTTGTAAAAGACATTATTCTTGCGTCGTATAAATTACATAGCGAGCCGCAGTTGGGGGCAGTTAGATCCTGGTTCTTTTTTGCCCATTCCAATCGGGCGCTGATAGGGTTCTCAGCAAATTCGGTTTTGGGAAATTTAAATACGGCCGATGTTATAAAAACGTCGTTTCTGTCTGAAAAAAAAGATTTTCTGTATGAAAAACCGAGTTCAGGCTTTCTCTTTGAAAAAATGCCTCTTACGCCTTCGACGAACGACACGCTTTCTATGTAGTCGGATATTGTCCTGTTTTCCGCTATGCCCGACCCGGCGTTCATGGCTATGGCTCCTCCCACCTGGCATGGGGCGGACGCAAGATAATAGCAGCATTCGCGCGATTGGGCATACATGTATTTTAAAAGTTCAATCATTGATACGGACGATGATATTTCAAACCTGTCGCCGCCAAGATATTTAATTTCTTTCGGAAGCTTATTGCGTAGGATAAAAGATTTTATGCGGGTATTTTTAAAAAAAACATTTGATCCGCCTCCCAATACAAAAGCTTGCAATTTTTTTTCGCAAGCAAACCCAAAAGCTTCAACCGCGTCTTGCGGGGACGTTATTTCTGCGAAGTATTTTGCAGTATTAAACGTCCTAAATCCGCTTAAATTCCGCCCCCGGTATTTGCCTACGTTTAACATTATCCCAGTTTTATTTTCCCAGAGGCTATATCTGCTATTACGCTAGGCAAAAGGATATGCTCGGCTTCGTGGACTCGGGCTTCCAAGGTTTCAAGCGTGTCGCCGGGAAATATTTCTACTTCTTTTTGGGATATTATTTTGCCTCCGTCAAGCTCGTCGCTCACGAAGTGCACTGTGCATCCGCATTTTTTTGCCTTTGCATCAAATGCTTGTTTTATGGCGTCTTTTCCTTTGAATGCCGGAAGCAGGCTAGGGTGCAGATTTATGGCTCTGTTTGAAAATTCACTGACGAATTCCGGAGGCAATATGCGCATAAATCCAGCCAGTATCACAAGCTCCACTTCGGACTCCTTCAGGAATTTTATGTAGTTTTGCGCGCTTTCAGGCGTAAAGCGCGCGCCTTTGCGCATTGGATCAATCCATATTGAAGGAATATTGTGCCTTTTGGCTACGTTGAGGGCAGGCGCATCTTGAATATCTGATATTAGCGCGACTATTTCCAAGTTTTTAATTTTGCCGTTTTCAACGCAGTTAAAAATTGCGTCGGCGTTTGAACCTTTTCCGCTCGATAGTATGGCCGCTTTCATTTTTTTCATTTTGTTAAGCCGCGCGCAATAAACGGCGCGTTTGCTTTATTCAAAGAGTTTGTTAATGACGATATAAGGTCCTGGGCGTCTTTGATGCCAGATTTTTCAAACTTAAAGTTTAATGCAGTGTCCCACTTCATTATGTCGCTTGATATAGTCATATCGCAGTAAGTGGCACGCTTTATTTTTATAGAAAATTTTTCCAGATATGCGTTCCCGTCCCTTTTGTCGATTTCCGAGATTTCTGATATTTTTTCAATAAATTCGGGAAGATTGTAAGATGCACTGTTTATTCTTACGCAGTTTATGACATCAATGTCAATATCTGCTGATTTTACAACCAAGCGCCCCCTGAGAATAAGATCGGACGGAGATAGCCGCAGTTTTACGCTTTTGGCTATTGCGAACGTCGGGATTTCCATATTCGATTCCGTTGCATATTCTGACATATTATATGCTTGGGGATTCTGCAAGGATAGATAGTTCAGGTTGCATTCTCCGGTATATATGTTTAAAAAAGCGCTTTCGACGGAAGCGTGGAAACCGGTTTGGGCTGATATCGTGTCTTTTATTACCGGAACGGAAATTATGGCGGCGGCAATAAACAGCATCCCTGCCAGTACAGTCGATATTAGCAGAAAAGAGAGCAGTGCCGCGAAAAAACATCCTATTGGTTGTTCTTTCAATATTGTAAATGTTTTCGATATGGCGTTGGGCATTTTTTTGCTTTGTGCAAGTTGAAAAATTTTCCTGCGTATAGTTGCTGTTATTGGCTGTTTTTGCAGGCTGCGGCGAAATCGTGAATTTTTCCGCACAGCTGGCTCAATCCATTCCTGCGGTTTGGAGAAAGGTGGGAGCTTATTCCGATTTCTTCAAGAAATTTTGGGTCTAATTTGAGAACTTCGTCTGGGGTTAGGCCGTCGTACAAACCGCATACTAGATCGGCCACTCCGCGCGTTATTATAGAGTCTGCGTCGCTTTTAAAATGGCATTTATTTGCGGATTTGTCAAAATTGGGCACCAGCCATAGGCTGGAAACGCATCCTTTTACAAGAAACTCCTCGCGCTTAAATTGGTCGTCCAAGTTTTTTGCGGACTTGTTTTTTGCTATTATGTATTCAAATAGTTCTTGGGGATCGTTAAAATAACCGTACTCTTCGCGCACGGCGTTTTTTCTGTCTTCAACTATGTTGCTCATATTCCGAAAATTTTTATGGAATGTTCGGCGGCGAGCGCCAACACTTTTTCTTTTTGCAGTATTATAACTTTGTCTGATTCCAGCACGACATTTTTTATATTTGCTGCGGCGAGCTTGCGCATTGTGCGTTCGCCTATAACTGGAACGTCGAAACGGTAGTCTTGGTTGGGCTTGACCGTTTTTGCGAACAGCGCGTCTTTGGCTTCAAATTGCCCTGCGCGCTCAAGCATTTTGTCGGTGCCTTCAAAGGCTTCCACGGCAAGCACAGTTCCGCGCGCGGCCACGCATCCTTGTCCAATGTCAAGCCTTGCGCATTCGCGGGCGATGGACATGGCGTGTTCCATATGCTCCGGTTTTATAGGCCAGCTTTTGCCGGCAAAAAATCCTTTGGGCGCGACAGAATCGTCGAAGAATGAGCGGGCGTCCAACATTTCAACGCCTATTGCTGACATTTCTTTGGCTATAGCCCCGAATATTGTTTCGGCGTTTTTTCGTTTTAGGGAAGCCAAAATCATTATGGCTTTCAAATCGGGTTTCATACCCCTAAAAAGTTTTTTAGGCGTTATTTGTCCGGCCATGATAGCGTATTTTGCGCGGCTTGCCTTCAAGTTTTTCAAGAGCTTTCCCAGTTGGCCTACATTGCTTGAATAGCGTTCGCTTGAAGGGTAGGCGTTGAAAAGTTCTGGAGGTGTTTCGTCTTCAAATGCCATTAGCGCGTTTGGTATGCCGAAAGAATCCAAACGTTTTTTCAACATAATAGGATATTCGCCCTTTCCGGCCAATATGGCGATTTTTGCGGATTTATCGAAATCGGGCGGCAGAAATTTTGAAATAGGCGTATCCATGCAAAGGTCAGTTCATATTGTGTTTGCGCAAAAAGAAGTCCTTAGGAACCAGTCTTCTAGCCGAGAAATTCCCTTCGCGGGAGAGCTTAATTTCAGTCGATTGCATTGCCAGTTTGCAGAGTTCTAGGACTTTTTCATGCCTGTCCTCTTGGATCGAGCTCATCGGCTCTATTTTCAAGGGATACATTTTTTTGCTTTCCAGCTCTTCCACTATTCCGATTTGTCCCTGCTGTATAAAGTCGCGCTTGTTGTCAAGTCCGCAGAACACCGCCTGCCCGTTGAATATTGCGAACTTTGAGTTCTTTTTGTCGCAGGAAATGTACATGGCGGTAGTTTTTGGTTCTACTGCGCCGAATGTCGTTTTTATTATCGTGCGGCTAGTCGGGCGCGGCGAAAGCATCGCCATATATATTTCTCCGTAATCGAGGCTTATTCTCAATTGGGAGTGGGTAGATTCGTATTCGTCGTCAAGTTGAAAATCAAAGGGGGTTGCCTGCTCAAAGTTTTCAATGGTAAGCTTGGCGTTTCCTTTCACAAAAATGACCGTTCGATTTGATAGGACAAGCATTGCGCATTGGCCTTTAACCGTTTCGATTGTCAATCCGTTTGCGGGGACTATGTCGCGCCGCTTCAATCTTAATTCGGCTCCATTTCTTTCGATGGACGGCTCGTTTCTGAGCGTATGGATGTAAACATATCCCTGCGCAAGCTTGTCCGTGGATTCTCCGGAGGCCTGCGCGTTTAGGAGCGCGGCGGAAAAAAACGCCGCCAATATGGAAATTATAGGTTTCACTTTGCCACAATATTTACAATTTTACCCGGTACGAATATCTCCTTGACGATTGTTTTTCCGCTTAGGAAATTCTTAACGTTTTCTATTTGTTTTGCCGCAGCCAAAATATTTTCTTTTGATTCGCCCTTTTCGACGGCTAGTTCCCCGCGGAGTTTCCCGTTTACTTGGACGGCTATTTTTACTGTAGATTCAACAAGTTTTGATTCGTCGACAACAGGCCATTTGGCTTTTGAAACAGAGCTTTCATTCCCGAGCCTGTTCCAGATTTCTTCGCACATATGCGGCGCAAATGGCGCGAGCAATTGTATGAATTTTTCGGCGCTTTCCTTGGATACTTTTGACTCTTTCTGGAAGGCGTTCATAAAAATCATCATTTGAGATATGGCGGTGTTAAACCGCAAAGTTTCTATATCCGCGCCGACTTTTTTAATTGTTTCGTTTAATGATTTTAAGAGTTCTTGGGAGTCCTCGGAACCTGAAATTTTTGCCGATATTTTACCGTCAGGGCCTACGAATTCCCTCCAAACCTTCTTGAGGAATCTGAAAACGCCTTCTATGCCGTTTGTGTTCCAAGGCTTTTGGTCTTCAAGGGGGCCGAGGAACATTTCATACAGCCTAAGCGAATCGGCTCCGTATTTTTTTATAATATCGTCCGGATTTATGACGTTTCCGCGGCTTTTGCTCATTTTAAAAGATCTTGCGTCTACGGCAACCGATTTGTCGGATTTTAGTACGAACTTGGCGCCCGATTTTTCCACATCTGAGTCGGATAATTTAATTTGTTCGCAAGATTCGTCTGCTTTGTCCGCGCTAATCCATTTCCCGTCTTTTTTGTATCCGGTAAATTCAAGCTGTCCGAGTATGATTCCCTGGTGGAACAGCTTTTTAAATGGTTCCGGATTCCTTACAATCCCGCAGTCAAACAGCACTTTGTGCCAGAAGCGCGCATAGAGAAGGTGCAAAACCGCATGTTCAGCTCCCCCTATGTAGAAGTCCGGATATTGCCAGTATTCTTCCGCCTCTTTTGAGATGGGAGCGGTATCGCAGAATGGGTCGCAATAGCGCAAATAATACCAGCATGAGCCTGCCCATTGCGGCATTGTATTTGTCTCGCGCCTGCCGGGGAACCAGCCTTCGCCGCTAGCTGAGGCGTTCGACGCGGGTAAAATTTCCCCGGTGGCGGTATTTATTTTCACATTGAGCCAGTCTGAGGCGTTTGCCAATGGGCTCTCTCCTGTCCCCGATGGTTTGTAATTTTCAATTTCGGGGAGTTCAAGCGGCAATTGGTCTTCGGGGATTGGCAGGGCGTATAGAATTTGTCCGTTTGAGTCGGTATAGCAAACGGGGGCCTGCGGCATATTTTTTGCAAATTTGGGAGATTCTTTCGCCTTTTGGTAAGCTTCTTTTGAAACCCATACAATAGGGAACGGTTCGCCCCAATAGCGTTGCCTGGAAAATAGCCAATCGCGCAATTTATAGTTTACGGACTTTTTCCCCAGCGATTTGCCTTCCAGCATTGCCACTATTTCTTTTTTTACTTCGGCGGAGTTCATTCCGTCAAACGGCCCTGAATTTACCATTTTCCCGACGTCGCAAAACGGCAAGTCGGCATCGCGTCCGTTTTCGTCCTTCTTTTCTATTACCCGAATTATTGGCAAATTGTATTTTTTTGCGAAGTCATAGTCGCGTTCGTCATGCGCGGGAACCGCCATGATTGCGCCCGTCCCATAGCTCATAAGAACATAGTCAGCAATCCAAATTGGGATTTTCTTGCCGGTTATGGGGTTGATGGCGTGTGCTCCCGTGAATACTCCGGTTTTGTCTTTTGCAAGGTCTGTGCGGTCGAGATCGCTCTTTGAGGCTATCGACTTTTTATATGACTCGACAGCTTCCTTATTCTCTGGCGATGTCAATTCTGAAACTAGCGGGTGTTCGGGTGCTATAACCATGTATGTTGCCCCATACAGCGTGTCAGGCCGGGTTGTAAAAACGCGGAGTTTTTTGCCTTTCGCGCTGGAATCGGCTATTTCAAAATCCACTTCGGCTCCTTCGGAGCGCCCAATCCAGTTGGTTTGAAGGCGCTTTGTCGAGTCTGGCCAGTCCAAATCTTTCAGCCCTTCCAACAGTTTGTCTGCATAAGCGGTTATTTTTAGAACCCATTGCCTTAGCTTTCGGCGTTCGACCGGAAATTTTCCGACTTCGCTTTTGCCGTCAATTACTTCTTCATTCGCAAGAACAGTTCCGAGTTGCGGGCACCACCACACAGGCTTTTCGTCGACATAAGCCAGTCCCATTCTAAATAGCTGCAGGAAAATCCATTGCGTCCACTTAAAATATTTTGGATCGGTTGTGTTGATTTCACGCTGCCAGTCTATTGCGAAACCTATACTTTTTATTTGGCGCCTAAAATTGTCGATATTTGCGGCAGTCGTGATTGCGGGGTGCGTTCCGGTCTTTACCGCGTATTGTTCCGCTGGAAGCCCGAATGCGTCCCAACCCATTGGGTGGAGGACATTGTATCCGTTTGCCCACTTATAACGCGCAAGAATATCCGAGGCCGTGTATCCTTCGGGATGCCCTATGTGCAGCCCAGCGCCGGACGGGTAGGGGAACATATCCAAAATATAGAATTTTTTTCGCCCGTCTTTTGGGGAATTTTCAGCGTGGAAGGTATTTTCTTCGTCCCAGCGCTGTTGCCAGAATTTTTCAATTTCTGTGAAGTCGTAGTCGACGTTGTTTGTTGCCATGGTTATTCAAAAGAAAATTCTCAGTTGCAAATAAAGTTAAATATAATCGCACGCTTTTTGGCTTTCGTCAAAGTTTTTTTGCATTTTGCGGAATAGGGAGTTTGGGTATGCCAAACATTCTTTAATATATTTGGTAAATAATCTAACCATCAAATAAAAATGAAAAAAAATTCTACAAAACGGTTGACATTTAAATGGTAATATATTGAACTGACAGTTGGAGGATAAATTATGTCCGGGGGGATAATGATAAAATCAGACGCAATGCGTAAGCTGTCTATTGTTTTTTTTAGCGCTCTCGCATTGTCGCTTTGCGGTGCTACCATAGCCGAAGCCGCGACTGCAGCGCCAGCTGTAGCCAAGGCCGCAGCAACGGCGGCAGCCGCCAAAGCAGTAAAGACCCCAGCCAAGACTACCACACCCCCGAAGCAGGCTGTCGCCCCGGCTAAGGCTGTTTCGTATAGTCTTGTTTCGCAGAAACCCAAGGCCGAAAAGAAGAAGCCTAAGAAGATAGTAAAAATTCGCAAACAAGTTGTTGACGCAAAAGTCGCAGTATGGGGCAGGACAGCCGAGGCTGCTGAAGCTCTTGCATATGAGGCTGCGCGCAAGCTTGTTGGATCGAAGGACGACTACCTTGTAAAGGATTCAATCTTTATTTACGAGGCCGCAAATCGCGTAATATGCACATTGCGCATAAATTTCACCGACGAAATTCCCGAAACCTGGTATCTGGAAACAGAAATGGTTTCTGGGTTCGGTAAAACTTATGAGCGTGCATATAAACAGGCGCTGGACAAAGCTGTCGGAAGGGCGAAAATCGTACAGAATTCAACTGATTGGTCGGCTGCAAAAAGTTCGGCGATGAATGCGTCCGAACTCGGGGTTGTTCCCTACGACTACGTTTTTGCCTCGATAGGTTCTGAGAAATACTGCAAGTTATTTTTCAGGTATATGGCGCCCAGATAAAGGGCTGTTTCCGGCCTAAACTTAGGCGCGGAAGGCAAAATGTAGGAGTATTTCTATATAGAAATACTCCTATTTTTTTTGTAAATTTTTAACTTTTCATAAAAAATAAAATCTAATTATTTAATAAGTTGTTAAAAAAATGTATAAAATATATTTTTGAAGATGTAAAAAAAAACAAAAAAAATAATTGACAAAATAAAATTTGGCGGATGATATGCATAACAAGTTTATGTGCGATTTTTTTCGAAACCATAAATGATTCGGTAGAAAATTATAAATATATTATAATTTATTTTTTTTTGCCGATAACATTACAACAACATAAATAATAAAAGAGAATATTATATGGCCAGAAAGAAAGGTTCAGGAAAAACGGTCGGGATGACCCAAATATCAATAAGTTTACCTCAGAACTTGGTTGAGCAAATAGACAAAATGGCGGAAATCGATAACAGAAACCGTTCCAATTTTATTGCCAACACATTGCAGAATCTTGCGAAAGATTTCATGAGTGTAGCGGAATCTAAGAAGAAATTGGCCTCCAAATAAGCATTTTGTCTCATTAACATTAAGAGAGCCGCATATTTTATGCGGTTCTTTTTTTTTGCCGCGTGGCTTATTGCGAAAATTAAAGCCGAAAATATCTGGTGTTGCAGTTTTTAGTGCGGGACGCTTTTTTTGCTTGCAAGCATTCTTAAGTGATAGTTCAATATTTGACTTTAATATATTAGAGAAAGCGAGTTTTTTATGGATAATGTTTTAGCTATGTTTGCCCAAGCCGAGGCAGCCCAGCCACAGGGCGGCGGTACTTCAATGCTGATATTTTTAGTGTTAATGTTTGCCGCAATGTATTTTCTAATGATTGCGCCCCAGCGCAAACGCCAAAAACAGCATCAGAAAATGATAAGCGAACTCAAGACGGGCGATGAGATTATTACTATTGGCGGCGCAATCGGAACGATAACAAACGTTAAGGAAAAAACCTTTATAATCCGTTTTGGCGACAACAATAAAATGGAATTTTTAAAATCGGCGATACAGGAAAAATTGTCCGGAACCGATTCTGATTCAAGCCAGTCGAAGTAGCGGATTATGCATATATAGGCGTTCTTTTTAGGTTGGGCGCCCAAAGTCTTATTTTAACTAAAAGTAGCATCAAAATATGTCAGGCACTAATAACGGAAACGGCGGTGTATTCTGGAAGCTCGTTTTAACTGCGATGGTTGTCGCATGGGCGATATCCTCGATGGTTCCATTTTCGGATACTCCGTTTGAAGATTACATAAAAACGCGCGCAACTGCATTTCAGCAGGAGTTTGCGGGCGTAATAAAGTCTGCGGAAGCCCGCGTGGACAAAGTCAACTATAAGGGGAATCCGGACAAGTCCCCGACTCTTTATATTGCCTTGCGCGATTATGCCAATGCAAATGAAGTTGATTTGTCAAAATATTTTCCAGATATAAACGTTTCCGATATAAAAATACTAAAGAAGCGCAATGACATACTCCTTAAAGAATTATATCGCCAAAGCAAGGGCGCGTTAAAGAAAGGGCTCGACCTTCAAGGCGGCGTTTCTTTCACGCTTGAGATAGACAAAAGCAATTTAAAATCGAACGAGCAGTTGCATTCTGGTCAGTTGGAAGACGTTTTGACCGTTATGAATAACCGCATAAACGGTCTAGGCGTGACGGAGCCGACTATCCGCATAATGGGCGGAAACGCTATAGAAGTTCAGATGCCTGGCGTTTCGTTAAAGGATAACCCGGAGGCGATAGAAGAACTTTCCAGGCCGGCAAAACTTGAATTTCGTTTGGTCCACCGCACATTGAGGCCTTCTTCGGCAAAGCCGCCGCTGTCAGAAATTCCGGTTGGATATGAAGTGTTGTTGATGGAAAGCGAGCGCGGTGGGAAGGTAATCGAAGAGCCGTTTTATGTAAAGCGCCGCCCCGAAGCTAACGGTAATATTATTAAAGACGCTTATCCTGCAATGGAAGACGCCAATAGGTTTAGCGTGAGCATGGAGTTTACTCCCGAGGGTTCTAAAGTTTTTGAAAAGATAACTAGTTCCATATTGGAAGAGGACCGTAAAACTGGCGTGAAACAACCTCTGGCTATTGTTCTTGACGGACGTCTGGTGAGCGCGCCAAATATTCAAAGCGTAATTAGCAGCCGTGGATCAATAACGGGAAACTTTACGCGCCGCGAGGCTATAGAGTTGGCAAATGCGCTGAATAATCCTTTGTCGGTTGGATTAAAGCGCACATCTTTAAATGAAGTTGGGCCGTCTTTAGCAGAGGATGCAAAGGACAGTTCTCTTATGGCGTCGGCAATCGGCGCAATTGCGACTATCGCCTTTATGATTTTTGTGTACTGGAGCATGGGAATTATAGCGGTATTCTCGGTCCTAGTAAATATTTTGATATTGGTGGGGGTGCTGGCAAGCTTTGGCGCAACAATGACATTGCCGGGTATCGCGGCGTTAGTATTGACTCTCGGCATGGCGGTTGACTCTAATATTTTGGTTTTTGAACGAATGCGCGAAGAAACACATTTGGGCAAAAGCCTTTGGACCGCCCTTGAAATGGGACATGAAAAGGCGTTTTCAACTATAGTCGACGCCAACATAACAACCTTGATTTCCGCTATAATTCTTTGGAAGTTCGGTTCGGGACCTGTAAAAGGTTTTGGAGTTACGCTTGCGGTTGGTATTCTCACAACTTTATTCTGTTGCTTGATTCTCAGCAGGGCGCTGCTGGAGCTTACAATCAGGCATAATTTAATTCGCAAAGCCTTGACGAAGACTTTATTGGCGGCCGATTTAAATGTAAACTTCATGAAGTATGCAAAAGCCTCTTTTGCAATATCATGGACGATTGTAATATTGGGAGTCGCCACTATGATTTATCGCGGCGACAAGACTTTGAGCATCGACTTTACCGGAGGCGATCTTGTGACTATTGGATTTAACGAAGACAAGAAACCGCCAATCGGAGAGATACTCGCTCTTAGCGAGTCAACAAGCGACACGGGCATCGGAGAGATTCAGGCCTCCTATCAAACGGATTTGGCATCTAAAGTCGAACGTCTGGTGTTGCAAGTCGAAAGCGAAAAGGGCGATCGGGTCTTTGAGAAAATCAAGGAAAAATTTCCAGATGCCGGCTTGTATCTTGTTGGACAGCAGAGCGTAGGGGCTTCGGTGAGCAAGGATATCACTCGCGACGCGTTTATAGCCCTTGCAATTTCGCTGCTTTCCATACTCTTGTATATTGCAGTGAGATTTGAATTTAGCTACGGCATCGGAGCGCTTGTCGCGACTTTCCACGACGTTATTTTGACCATTGGCCTATATATCATATTGGGGCTGTTCGGCGTTGGGTCCGGACAATTTTCCGCCCCGATGGTTGCCGCAATTTTGACGGTAATGGGATATTCAATAAACGATAAAATCGTTGTGTTTGACCGTATCCGAGAGGAGCTTGTGTTGAAGCCTACAATGTCGTTGCGCGACATTATCAATTATTCAATCAACCGCACGCTTTCGAGAACAATGCTTACAAGTTTAAGTACATTTATCGCGGCATTGGCTTTGTTCGTGTTTGGAACGGGCATTATAGTGGACTTCTCGCTGGTATTTATGTTGGGAATTGTCGTTGGAACGTATTCTTCAATATTTATCGCAAGTCCCGTATTCTATTGGTGGAATAAGGGAAATCGCGCTAAAGTTGAAAAGGAGTCGGCTCCTGCCAACTTGAAAAAGGAATGGGAGGAGTAGGCGTAAGTTGTTCGCTTTTTCGAAAAAGAGCGCCTCTTAATGGAGGCGCTCTTTTCTTTTGCAAATAGGCGCATCTGCGCGCCGGAATTTACGCGCGTTTTTTTTTGCGCGTGAGATGAATGCGTGCTAAGAGTTCGCGCGCGGCAAAGTTGATTCAAACGAGCAAGCAAACGGTGCGTTGCCGCCATCTCCGCCGCAAATTTATTCACATTTTGGAAATTTGGAATATATTGGATAAAATCCGGATAAAAAAAACGCCCGAATAAATTCGGGCGTTTTTTTTTATTTGAGAAAGACTATTTTTTTATTGTATCAATAACTTTCTTTACGAGAGCTGCAAATGCGGCTTCGTCATTAATGGCCAGTTCGGAAAGCTGTTTTCTGTCCATTTCTATATTCATGGCTTTAAGTCCGGCCATAAATAAGCTGTATTTCAATCCGGCTGCGCGGCAGGCCGCATTGATGCGGGCTATCCAGAGTCTGCGGAATTCGCGCCTGCGTACCCTGCGGTCTCTATATGCGTATTTTCCTGCGTGTTGAACAGCGTCTTTTGCATAGCGGAAAAGGCGCGATTTGTTTCCAAAATATCCTTTTGCCGCTTTTAAAGTGCGTGCCCTGCGTTTGCGAGAGGCAACTGAACTTGTTACTTTTGGCATGTTTTTTCTCCTATTTGATTTATTGCCTGGGGGTCGCCTTCACCCTTTTGGCTGTTATTGTTTCTCTTCAAAATTAAGCAAAAGGCATTGCCTTTTTCACATTTGACGCGACTCCGGGAGTCACAGGCTTGTCGTGGCCCGCCGCGCGTTTCTGCTTTATCGTTTTTGCCGAAAGCAGGTGGCGCTTGCCCGGGCTTCTGCGCAAAACCTTGCCGGAAGCTGTAATCTTGAAGCGTTTAGCTATTGATTTCTTTGTTTTTTGCATTTTTCTAATGTTTTAGAAATGAAAGTCTGTTATGAAATACTCATTTAATTTTCTGTAAAGAAAAATTTTTAAAATTTTCATTTTTTAGCATGTCTAACTGAAAAACATTCCCACATATAGGTTCAGACAGATAAAAATTGTTGCCTGAATTTATTTAAACGGGGGGCAATTTATTTCCGCAGTTTAGGCAAATTATTTGGAAAATTTAAGCCGCAAGATTTTAATACGCGCATGTAATTTGATTTAAGATTTCTTTTTTAGTATGATTGCCCAGATTTTGTGTTGGATTTATGGGCAATAAATAATGAGGGCGTCCGATTTTTTAAGTCGGACGCCCGAATATTTTATGGGATTATGAGAAATTGTGCCTAAGTTTGGAAATTTTTATATAGAAGTCAAGCTTTATTCAATCGGTTGAGGACGTTTTGTAAAATTAAACCGGCCTTTCTTGATTTAAGGCTAGTATCGATGGCACTTCAAGTAATACCAAAGCTAAAAAGTTTGGAAATTGCTTTTAGCCTCCTGTGCGATTAAAGTGCCTCCGCCTACGGTTTTAGGATTCGGAAGGGTAAAGTTTTTTTGCGCAACCTCATAAAAAAGAGTTGAAGACAGCAAACGGATTTGGCAGATTAAAAAAATGAAAATTTTTAGGTTAACGGCTGTCATAACCTCCGCTTTCTTAATCTCGGCATGCGGTCTTATAGACGAATCTTCCCTAAACGACAACAGCGCAAAATTGCCGCTTTTTGGGCAAGATTTGTCGTTTTTTTCCAAATACGGGGTTAATGCAATTCTGCTAGGCGAAGGAGATTCTTTAATTGCGGTTTCCCCGCAGCTGCAGGGAAGGGTGTTGACTTCGACTTATGGCGGCGCTGAATCGCCAAGCCTAGGATGGATGAACAAACGCCTTATTACGGACACGAATGCCGACCGCCAGGTTTCAGACCTTGGCGGAGAAGATAGGCTATGGCTTGGTCCGCAAGGAGGAGATTTTTCCATATTCTTTCCAAACGGTTCCATTATGAACCAGGAAAATTGGAGGATTCCGGAGGCAATTTCGTCAGAGCCATGGACTCTCGTCGGAAGGAATAAAAATCAGGCAAAATTGGAAAAGGTAGCCGATATTGAAAACATAACGGGAACAAAGTTTAAAGTTCGTTTAGAACGCGAAATATCGGTATTGACGCGCCAAAATGTAGGGGAAATTCTGGGAATAGAAATTCCAGATTCATTGGAGATTGTGGCTTTCCAGTCCTTCAATAAAATAACGAATCTAGGCAGCGAAAAATGGAACGACAAAACTGGAATGCTGAATTTAAGCGTGCAATCCTGTTTTAATGCAAATAAAACCGTGAGGGTTTTTGTGCCTTACCGCCCGGGCGAGCCTTCAAAGCTTGGCGATATTGTGCGCGACAATTATTTTGAGTCGCTTGGAACCCAGACTTCGGGCAGGCTTGTCATTGCTCCGGATTATGTCCAGTTAAAATGCGACGGGCAAAACCGCTCCGGAATAGGAATTTCTCCTCGCCGCAGCGAGGGAATTATTCTCTCTTACGATGTCGCAAATAATCTTTTGACAGTGGTAATGTACATTAAGCCTTCCGGACTGCGCGGGTATTTGGCAAACTCTTGGCGCAGAAATTCGGAAATGTTTGATGGCGATGCGATAAGCCTTTATAACAACGGTCCTCTTGCCAGAACTTCCATGGTTGCTGCGCCGTTTTATGAAATATCGACATATTCACCCGCTCTTGAACTTGCCGCCGGCAAGAGCCAATTCCATCTTCAAAGGACATTCCACTTCCACGGTTCGGAATATGACTTGGGGTTGATATCATATAAATTGGCCGGAATTTCAATTACGCAGCTGCGCGGGGAGGCAGAATAATTAAAACAGCTAAAATTGTTTCGATATTGATATGGTTATGAATCATTTTGAAATGGACGAATTTCTTTTGGAGCTCTTGCGTTCGCGTTCCCCCACAGGGACAGAAAGGGAGGCTGCAGACATTGTTGAAAAATATATCGGGGGAGTCGCCGATGTCTCCCGCGATGTTTTGGGAAATAGAATCGCGGCTTTTGGCGGCGGCGACCGCACGCTTATGCTGGCGGGGCATATGGACGAAATCGGATTTATAGTCTCATACATAGACGACGACGGTTTCATATTTTTTGAACAGCTTGGAGGCCACGACAACATAATGCTTTCTGGCAGGCGGGTTGCCATAATGACAAAAAACGGTTATGTTTACGGCGTGACAGGAAAGCGCGCCGTCCATCTTATGGACGCCAAAGAAAGAAAAGAAGTGCCTGAAACCCATCAAGTTTGGATTGATATAGGAGTTTCAAGCGCAGACGAGGCGCGCGCTTTGGTTTCCATCGGAGATCCTGTCGTTTACGATACGGTGGTGCGCAAGCTTTCATCCTCGCGCTGCACTGCCAGGGCGTTTGATGATAGAGCCGGATGTTATTGCGCTTTTGAAGTTATACGCAGACTTGCTAAGTCGGCGTCAAAACCGGAATTCAAAGTTGTGTCAGTGGCTACTACCCAGGAGGAAATAGGAACCCGCGGAGCGTGGCCCGCCGCCTATGCGGTAAACCCGGATGTCGGAATTGCAATCGATGTAGACCACGCAACCGATTTCCCCAGCTGCGACAAACGTAGATTCGGTTCTATAAAACTTGGCGCGGGGCCTGTAATATCTAGAGGCCCAAATATAAATCCTAAAGTGTTTGAGCGCCTTGTCTCGTGCGCCGATTCTTTAAAAATATCTTACCAAATTAGCGCCGAGAGCCGCCCAACCGGAACGGACGCAAGAATAATGCAAATGGCGCGCGGGGGAGTGGCTACTGGCCTTGTCGGGATTCCCTTGAGATATATGCACACTCCCGGAGAAGTTGCAGACTTAAATGATATCGAATCGTGCGTAAAACTTTTGGAGAGTTTTGCTTTATCTTTAAGGAATAACGACGATTTTACATTCTAAAATGGACAAGCAAGCCACAAAAAAATTTCGCGTTGTTCTAACGCGCGAAAACAACTCTGCGGTTGCGGAGATTTTACGCTCAAAGGGGGGCATAGAGGTTGTTGAAATGCCTTTGATAAAAATTGAGCGCAATGTCGAGGACGCCGACTTTGCAGACATAATGGAGGAAATGGGCACCTATGATTGGATTACTTTTTCCAGCGCCAATGGGGTTCGCCATTTTTTCGAGCAGTTTCTGAAATCAGCCCAGGATATCCGCGCAATAGGCATTGCAAGATTGGCTTGCGTCGGCGAGGCTACCGCCCGCGAGTTGGCAAACTTCTATCTCCGCGCGGATGTAGTTCCCGATGAGTCCAACGCAATTGAAATGATTCGGAAGATGGGCGATTACGAGACCTTGGACAACTTGAAAATATTGTGCGTCCATGGAAATCTCGCCGCGCGCGACTACATAGAGATTCTTGAGAAAGAGCACCATGCGCTTGTTGATTCTGTCGAAGTTTACAAGACGAGCCGCGTAGAGTTGGATAAAGATTCTCCCGAAGCCAAAGAATTTCGCAAAAAAGGCGCGGACGCAGTTGTTTTTGCAAGCCCGTCGGCGGTAGACAGTTTCGCGAAAAATGCGGTGAACTTGTTGCTTGGGGATAAAGCGGTTCGTCCGAAGATTGTCGCTATAGGTTCAACCACCGCGGAAGCTGTTAAAAAATACGGCATGGCAGTCGCGGCACAGGCTGACTCCCCCTATCCGGAATCGGTTGCGGAGGCGGTTTTAAGCGTTCTCAAATAGGGTTGGCTTACTTTTATATTCGCAAAAAACAAATTTATGGATTGCCTGAAAAATTTTATTGCCGGCAAATATGCGAAGTATTTTTGCGTTTTGCTGTCGTGGATGTTTTATTCTCAGCTGTTTGCCAATTCTCAAATAGCGGGCTATTGGCTCGTGCCCGACGACGAAAATGGCGGCAAGATTCAAAGCGCCGTGCTGATGTATGAAAATGGCGGGAAATATTATTGCAGAATGTTGGTTATTTACGATGAGGATAGCGGAAAAATCATTGACACGATATCAAAACCCTCCGAACGTGCAAAAGCTATAGCAGGAAATCCTTATCTGTGCGGAAAAGATTTTATTTGGGGATTGACTTACAATAAGGCAAACAAAAGGTTTGCAGGGAAGGTTGTCGATCCTGACACGGGCAAAATATACAAGTGCGAAGTTTGGTATAATGAAGATAAAAATTGCCTGGTCGTAAGGGGTGAAATTTTTATTTTCGGGAAAAACGCCTATTGGCCTGAGGCCACCGAAAATATGCTGCCTAAGTCGGAGCGTTTAGATCCGCAAAAATTGGAGCCGGACTTGTTGCTAAAAAACGCCCAGTAGCGTTAATTTGTAGATTGTAAATGGCGGGAATTAGTAGGGCATCGGATATAAGAAAGCTCTACTTTATTTTTGTTAAAGTTTCCAAATTTTACAATTAGCAGTCCTTTGGCGGAGCTTGAATGCAGACATTTGTTTCAGATGCCTTGCGATGTTTTTTGCGCGGAAACTTGCAGGCTGCGGCAATCTAACGTCAATTTTTATCCAATCCTAACTTTGCAGGTTTATGCCGTCCAGTTTAATGTGCCATACATTTTTCTTGTACGGAGTGCCGTTTTTGCATTACGATGCCTTTGTATGAGAAGTTTGGCTTTTAAATCGTTTGTGTTTGCTGCCGCCATATGGGGGGCGCAGCTTTGTGCCGGGGAAGAAATCGCTGATATGCGAACTTTTATAGACGGAGAACTTGCCGCTGGCAAAAAAGAAATTGTCGTTCCCGCGGGGAGGTATTATACGACACCCAAAGACGGAACTCATTTGCAGTTTAAAAATCTTGAAGACGTCACTGTCAAGGCGTACGGAGCTGAACTTATATGCACGCAGACAATTGCAGCAATCCGCATTGAAAACTGCCGGAATTTAAAGATAGAAGGCCTTGTCATAGACTATGATCCTCTGCCTTACACCCAGGGTAAAATCGTATCTATGTCCGACGATAAAATGAGTTTTGAAGTTGAAATATTTGAAGGCTATGGCGACGTAAAAAATATCGAATGGGGAAACAGGCTTGAGATATTCGACCAAAATACCCGCCGTTTAAAAGTCAATACTTACGGGGGATATAAATTGGAGAAAATTTCAGATATGAAATTTAGGCTGGTAAAACCGGATTGGGCGCGCCAAATTCCGTTTCAAAACGAGGAAGTCGGCGATATCGTTGCCTTGTCGATGCCGTCGTCCAAGCACGCAGGAGGCCATGGGGTGTATTGCACCGACAGCAAGGCTGTCGTATTTAAGGATATTACTATGTATTCTGCACCGGCATTCGGATTTTGGGAGGGCGAATGCGATGGAAACATTTACGACAGCGTAAAAATAACGCGACGCGAAACCGGCGACTTTAAAAAACGCGCAAATCCCCGAATAAGAAGCCTAAATGCCGACGGGTTCCATTCTACTGCAGCTATAAAAGGTCCTGCTTTCTTAAATTGCGAAACCGGATGGAATGGAGACGATTCCATTGCGATAAACGGCCTGTATTATTTAGTGTATGGAGGAAATTCTTCTGCATTGAGAGTTGCGGCGCGCGGGGATAAATTCGGATTTTCCGTAGGGGATAGAGTTGAAATCTACCGTCCGGACGGGTCTGTTAAATACGCGAAAATAACTTCCATTAAGAAGTCGCATCCGGTCACAGAGGAGGAAATGGATTGGTTTAAGACACAAAAGGTCTATCCGGCTTTTATAGAGTGGAAAACTTTTTTTCAAGACGCCTACGAAATAGCATTGGATGCCTCCATTGAGATACCGCGCCGCAGTATGATTATGAATACAGCAAAAATGGGCAACGGATTTAAAATAAAGGGAGGAAAATTCGGGAATAACCGTTCAAGGGGGCTTATCATAAAAACCGGAAACGGCGTAATCGACGGAGTGACAATAGAGGCTGCGTGGATGGAAAGCATAAAGATAGCGCCTGAATGGTTCTGGTTTGAGGGCGGGCATACCGAAAACCTCACAATAAAGAACTGCAATATTTTGTGCGGAGCGGGACCGGCTATATCTATTAACTCCCCAGCAGCCGACGAGAAAACCTTCTCGGAGGCGGGAGCCAACAACAACATAAAGATAATCAACAATACTTTTAAGTATGTGAGCACACCAGTTGTGTTCGCCACATCCATAAAAGGGCTGAAAATGTCCAAAAATAGGTTTGATTTGATGGACGAAGGTTTTTATGTCTTTGTAAATCCTACCCACATGGGCGTTGAATGTCCCGAGCCTGTAAAATTGATAAATTGCCAACAAAAAGACTAACAGGGGAAATCTATGAAAATTTTATGCAAAAAAATGGCGCTGTCAGCGGTTTTGTTTTCCGCTCTCTTTTCCTTATGCGCCCAGGAAAAGAAAATTGAAAACCTGCGCGACTTTCTGGATTCGGAAATAGCGGCGGGGAAAAAAGAGATTATAGTTTCTGCCGGGCGCTATGAAGTCGAGGACAAAGGTGGAGCGCATTTGGTTTTCAGGGGCGTCGAGGGAGTGACTATAAAGGCTTACGATGTCGATCTTGTATGCAAGCAGACTTCATGCGCAATTTTAATTGTAGAATGCAAAAACTTTAAGATAGAGGGGTTGAGGGTCGACTACGATCCATTGCCGTTTACGCAAGGTAAAATCGTAGCGATGAGCGACGATAAAATGGTCCACGAAATAGAAATATTTGACGGCTATCCTGACACTTCGCGCATATCCGTAAATAAATACGAAATATTCGACCAAAATACCCGCCGTTTAAAAGTCGACACGTATTCAATGGAAAAGATAGAGCCTATTTCAAAGACTCGGTTTAAAGCCTACAAGGCGAAACATTGCATGTATAGAAAATTCCAAAACGAGGAGATCGGAGACATTGTTGTGACCGCAAGCTCAAGCGAAAAAGGTCGGGGAGGGCACGCTATATATATATCTTATTCAAAGGACGTAACCCTCAAAGATATTAATTTATATGCCTCTTGTTCTTTCGGGTTCTTTGATTATGCCAGCGAAGGCCTTGTTTATGATACCTGCAGAGTTCTGCGCCGGGAAACCGGCGATATCGCCAAGCGCGCAAATCCGCGCGTCCGCAGCCTAAATGCCGACGGGTTCCATTCTAAAATAGCTAAAAAAGGCCCAACGTATTTAAATTGCGAAACCGGATGGAATGGAGACGATTCCATTGCAATAAACGGAACGTACCATTTGGTCATTGGGTCAAAAGGCAACAAGCTAAGGGTTATTTCAAATCGCAATCCCCTAAATATCGACGAAGGCGATAGGGTTGAAATATTTAAAACCGACGGCTCTGTCGAGTATGCAACGGTAAAGAGCGTGCTTCCGGCCGCGAAGATAACGGAGGAAGAGGAAAAATGGCTTTATAGCCTGCCGATTTATCCCGGCTTTAAAGAGCACAAGACGTTTAAAAGCGGATTTGAAGTTGAGCTCGACAGAGAAATCGACGTTCCTCGCCGCAGTATGATTTTGAACGCCAATATGATTGGAAACGGATTTAAAATAAAAGGAGGCAAGTTTGGAAATAACCGTTCACGGGGATTGATTATAAAATGCGGACATGGCGTTATTGAAGGCGCAACGATAGAGGCTGCGTGGATGGAAAGCATAAAAATAGCGCCTGAATGGTTTTGGTTCGAAGGCGGGCATACGGAAAATCTTGTTATAAAAAACAATGTCATAAAATGCGGAGCGGGGCCAGCTATTACAATAAATTCACCAAAAGTTAACTTAAAGGAAGGATTTGGGCCTGCGGGAGCCCATAGAAATATCGCCATATTAAACAACAAGATATCTTATGTGTCGCTTCCCGTGATTTTTGCAACGTCTGTCCAGGACTTAAGGCTGTCAAAAAACAAACTTAACGTTATGGACGACGGATATTATATGCATGATTACGGCGGGCGCCATATGGGAACGGATTGTACGGAGCCGATTACTCTTATAAACTGTTCGCAGAAATAGCCCGTTGCTAGATTAGGGTAAAAGCTTAGAGCTTTAAATTTTTGCGCGCAATACCCAATAATTCATCATTATTGTGTGTATCGTGACTGCTTTGGGGGCGCGGATATGCATTATAGGTAGTGGCGCATGGGATAAAATTTAAAACTTTACCAAAAATACCGCGTTTACTATAATGAACTACATGAAAAAATTAGCATTAGCGTTTTCATTCTGCGCATTTTTATCGGCTTCGCTTTTAGGGGCGGATGCAAACAGGGAAACCGTGGCGGTTTTTGTTCGGAACGGAGGATCGGACAAATCTGTGGATGCTTGCCTCGGAGCCTTTGAGGGGGCATTATGCTCTAAAATAAATGAAGCCGGTTTTTCCTCAATGAACCGCAACGTCATTATAACGGAACTTTCAAAATATTCAAAGAATTCCTCTCCAGAAGCGGCGATTGCGGAGAAACTGCTAAAAGTGCTTAAGGGAGAATCGGGCGGCTCTGAAGATATATACAGTTCGGCGTCTATGCTAAACGTGGCAAAGATGTTGGGCGCAGACTATGTTTTAGACGCCCAAATATCATCTTTGGCTTCCGATACTCGCAGCTATTCCGATCTAAATTCAAATACATTGACTACCCGGACTGTAATGCGCGCCACCTACAGCCTTTATGAGGCCGGAATAGGCGCAGGAACGGCAGGCGGAAGCGTCAAGAGCGATACCGTAATACGCCAGACAAAAAACCTAGCCGTTGAAAACGCTGATATGGCAAACGAGCTTGTGGATTCTATCGCCGAGCAAATAGCCGACTCTCTAACAGCGGATAAACGCAAATCCGGCGGCTTTATTCCAAAGATAAAAAAGTCTTATCCTGTGCAAATTTACTGTTTCATAGAAGGCATGAGGTTCCCGCATATAATTGTGAACCAAAAGGGTGAATATACCGTTGGTGAAGGTTATATTCCAGCCGAGGCCGGAGGTGTGACGGTGATGCTTGACGGGGCGGTTATAGGAAACGCATCTTCGGCGTCCTCCGTCACCGACGAGCGCGGGTCTTTAAATGTATTTAATTTGCCGTCTGGCATCCATCAAATGCGGTTTGAGCGCGCCGATCTTAAACCTTTCGACAGAATGGTTAACGTCTCAGACAATATGAAAATGTTTTCAGTATATTTGCAAATGACAGACGACGCCAGAGAGCGGTGGAAGTCGGATTCAGTCTTCTTTGAGTCTCTCAAGCTCAACTCAAAATTAAGCGACGCGGAAGTCGAAAGGATAAAGGCTATGGCTCAGACATATAGAAATTCTGGATTTAAGATAGACTATAAAACCGATACAGACCAACCAATAACAATCCAACAAAATTCAAGCGTATTGCCGCCTGCGATTCGTTGAAAATTTTTTGAGTAGGAGCTTCTTCATGAAAAAGTTAGCAATTATCTTTACAGTTTGCATTGCGCATATATTGGCTTTTGCGCAAGCAGGCAAGGTTCCGTCAAAGGCTTCTGTGGCGATTTACGGTGTAAAGGCCATTCCGGCTTTGGAAAAGAAAATAAAGGCCGACGGGCGGGCGGAGTCTTTGGAGCGCATTGCGCAGGCCATGGATTCCCAACTTTCAAGCGCAATAGCAGACACGCGCAAATTTACTGTTTTAGCGCGCAGCGATTGGAGTTCAATTCTGCGCGAGCAGGATTTCGGGCAGTCGGGAAACGTGGATCCGGCAACGGCGGCAAAAATCGGCAAGATGCTTGGGGCAAAATACGTCTTGGAAACGACAATAGACGATTTCCAAGACTATGTTGAAATTGCGACGTTCCCCACGCTTGGAAAAACCGCCGAAAAGAGAGTGTTGCGCTACGGCGCTGTCGCCAAGCTTTACGACGCTACAACCGGAGCTCTGGTCGAATCCGCAAATTTGGTCTTGACCAATGACGATGTAGCGGAGCTGCCTTCCTATTCTACGCGTACAGGCAACTTAAACGACGCTCTAATAGGCGATATGGCAAGAATAATGGCTAAGAAAATCGCAGCCAGAATATCAGACGTCGCTTTTCCCGCAAAGATAATATCGGTAATCGGCAACCAGATAATAATAAACCGCGGCGACGGCACGGGAATTGCTGTCGGAGACACTTATAGAATCATGGCTATGGGCGAAGCAATGATAGATCCAGACACCGGAGAGAATCTTGGCAGCGCAGAGGCAGACGTTGGATTGGCGGTAATAACAGAAGTCACCCCAAAATTCTCCAAGGGAATTTTGCGCGAAAATTACGGCGTTGAGCGCGGCCAGACAGCGCGTAAAATTTCCGAGGTGCTGCCGTCCACCGCCGTTAAAAAAGACTCTGAAATTCCTCGGCAATCGTCCGGAGAGTCTGGTCGTTAGAGTCTTGCAACACAAAAATGCGGATATATTTCATACTATCGCTTTTGCCTGCGGCGGCACTTTGCTTGTCAGGGTGCGCTACCCACTTGGATGAAACAAGGCAGATGCGTTCATATTGGGAATCAGGCGATTACAAAGCAGCGGCTTTGTCCGCCGCCGAAATGGCAGAAGGCGCCGAGGATTCAGCCGACGAGCTCGTTTGGCTCTTGGATGAAGGCAGCGCCAGCCGCGCAGCCGGGCAAATATCCCAAAGCATTAAGGCTTTTGATAAGGCTTATGATCTTGTTCAAAAGTTCGATTCCGAGCCGGAGATAAATTTGGCCGCCGAATCCAAAGCCTTGCTTACAAATCTTTCATATCTTCCGTATACGGGATACAATTACGACAGGATAATGCTGGGGACTTACCAAGCTTTAAACTGCATGGAAACCGGTGATATAGACGGGGCGGCAGTGATGCTAAAACGCGTTGAAAACTTTCAACGGGATGCCGAGAGAAAGAACGCCGAAAGAATAAGCTATGGAATGGAAAGCGCGGCAAGAACATCCGGAAGCACAGTGGATGGCAAGCGCGTTTACGACGCAAACAGGGCAATGTCGGATGTTAGATTCCAGAATGCTTTGGCGGGGGTTTATGGAAGTGGAGCGTCGGTTTTTAAGGGGTCTCGCGGCAATTACGTTAATCCTTTTGCCTATTGGCTTGACGGGGTGTATTTTATGGCGTGCGCAAAGGATTCTGCTGACAGGCAAAGATCCGTCGATAGTTTCAGAATATTGTCTTCAATGGTTGAAAACAAGTACGTCGCCGAAGATTTAAGGCAGGCGAGAAAAGTGGCAGACGGAGAAAAAATGCCCGCCACAACTTATGTTATTTACGAGACGGGATGCGCTCCGCTGCGCGACCAGGTTCGCATAGATATTCCGGTGTTTCTGGCGACCAACGATGTGCCTTATGTAGGCGTAAATTTTCCGCGGCTGCGTTATGTCGGGAAATACTCTCCAAATTTAAGCGTTTCGGCGGGCGGCAAATCATATCCTCCGCTTATCGTTGCGGATATGGATAAAATAGTCGCAGAGGAGTTCAACAACGAACTCCCGCTTGTCATAGCCAAAACTCTGCTTTCGGCCGGGACAAAGGCGGCGCTTCAGTATGGATTGCAGGAGTCGGTCCGTGCCGCCTCTAACGGAGACAGCGCGCTGCTCCTTGCCGCCATGATAGTTGGGTCCATATATCAAGTTTCTATGAACGACGCCGATTTGCGGACTTGGAGCACCCTTCCAAAACAGATTAAAATTTCCCGCATGCCAACCCCAAAAGACGGAAAAATATTCATAGACGGTCGCGAAGTAAAAGTTGATGTTTCCGCTCGGGCAAATATCGTTTGCGTAAACAAGCCTTCCGCTTTTTCGCAGATTTCGATTAGATGCTTTGCAATAGGGAAACACTGAACGTTTTTATGTCTGGACACTTTTCAAATAAAATTTAAGATAAAGGTAAGATGAAAAATATTTTAAAGGTTTTTTGCTGCGGATTATTTTTTGCCGCCGTTGTTGGATGCTCTAGCGTGAATACGGTTGAGAATGCAGATTTCGGATCGGGGGCTAAAATGGTCTCGGATAAGCGCATAATCACCGACGATGGGCTTGACGATATAGCTTACATCGCAGGGGTGAACGAGTCCAACACTTCTGCTGGACTTCTAAAAATACAGGTGGAACTTGTGAACCGCACGGAATCAGCGCGCAATTTCAACTATTGCTTTGAATGGTTTGACGGCGACGGAATGCTGATTGCATCTCCCGAGCCGATATGGATTACATCGTCGATAGATGCGGGGGAAAGCAAGTATGTTTCCGCCGTTGCTCCCAGCGCCAAGGCGCGCGATTTCCGCTTGAAACTCTTGGGAAATGTGCGCGGCTACTAATTTCAACTTGATATGAAAATGAAAAAAACACTAGTTATTATTTCGTCGTTTCTATGCGCAGCTGCCGCAATACTTTCGTCCGGATGCGGTTCAAATGCAGAATATGTGGAAGCGGGAGGTTCCCGTTCCCTAATATCAACGGATAAAATAAATATAGCCGATTGGAATAAGGCGGCGGACGCACTTGTAAATTCAATGCTTTCGTCGTCGGCGTTTGAGAAGTTGAAAAAACCTGCCATCCTCCAAGTAAGCCGCATAATAAACCGCACTAGCCAGAGAATCGACACGGATTTGCTGACAAAGCGTATTACCATAACATTGAATAATTCCGGCCAGGCGATAGTAAAAAGTACAGACAAATATTCAACAGAGCTTGCCGAATACAAACGCTTCATGGGCGGAAAATCTACTCTCCCCACAGCCGACGTGACCCTCTCAGGAAAAATAATAGAGGACAGGGAGTCCGTCGGGCGCGACAGGGAGGTGACGTACACTTTTCAGATGTCTCTTAATGTCGATGGACTCCAAGTCTGGGAAGACCAAAAACAGATTGCAAAGCAGGAAACAAAATCGTTATTCTAACTTTGAGCGTTTAGAAAATATAAAGATAGTTTGAGGATATTTATTTTCTTATATAAAAAAGCGGAAAGCCTTTCGGGAACTTTCCGCTTTTTTGTTCGCGTACATTAGTTGAAATACAGCATCTTAAAGTTGCGCATTTCAACCGGGAATGTATTGCCTTTACCCCAGCGCAAAGTATGCGTTTTTTTCAGGTCGTCAAAATCTTCCACGGTTATGGATGCCCCTATGGACAAGTTTTTCTCAAAGGCGACAAGCCCCAAAGCCGCAGCGGGAATATCTATCTCATATGTGTATCCGCCTGTGGGTATCTCAAATTTGCCTTCTATATCGGCGGCAGATTGCCCGAATTGAGTTTTTACGGGTATGGATTTTAATCCTTGGGATTGGTGCGCTGCGACCGCAAATGTGGTGCATTCGCCAGGCGCGTTTTTGTCATCAACTTTAAACGATAGTTCAAGATGGTCAAAGTTGCGGTATTTTTTTATATCGTTTGTGAAATCGAAACCGTTGTCTTTTACAAACACCTTTACTTTTAGAATATCGCGCGTATACGAAAACTGGGCGGATGCGGAAAGATCGGATTCTTGAGGGAGGGGGCCGTCCCTTGTTTCGTCAATTTTTACAGTTTCCGGAGGAGTGTTCGGATTTTTTACGATTAAAACCTTTTCCGGAAGGAATAGATTTGTTTCATCCGGGCGCTTTGTTTCGTCAAATGAAATTATTTCCGCCTCAGAAATTTCTATATTTGAAAAGTCTCCCTCCAGTATGAGAGGCCGCTCGGTTGCCGAGAAAGATATGCTGTCTGGAATGAAATTGCCGTGAGACAACTTGTCTATCATTCCCCATCCCGATTTCAAAGGGGAGGAGCCCGCATGGTACAAAGTGAAGTTCGAGCGGTTCGGAGACTTGTTTTTTATTGTTATTTTAGCATGGTTTTTTGGATCGGAGTTCCATATTGCCAAAACGTCATTTTCATCTACCTTGAAGCGCAGCACATAAAGGTTTTTATTTTTAGAGCTGAACTTTCCGGCAAACTCTCCGTTCTTTATTATATGCGAAATGCTTTGGAGAGCGTAGTATGCGGGTTTTGGAGTCAAGTCGTACTTCACCAAGCCGAAATTGTCTTCAAGTTCGCTTTCATCAATTCCGTCGTCTTGGAAGTCGTACCACCAAATTCCTTTTATCCAAGGAATCGTGCGGGCCAATAAATAAAGCCGGGCCGCGTAATCTGCGCTTTGCGCGTAGGTGTATCCGTTTCTTCCGGTTCTGTTGTTGAATCCCATTTCGGTTATGAACAAATCTTTTGTCTTGCCGGAATTGTACTTCTTTACGATTTCGCCGACTCCCAACATGCGCTTATACCATGCTTCTGGCGTGCGGTTAAACTGGCTTTCGGAGTGGTTGTATGTGTGCAGGCTGAGAACATCGCAGTTTTGTATTACTCCGGTTTTCAGCAATTCTTCAAATTCTTTGTCACCTTTGCATATGCTGTTTAAGACCACGGTTGCATCGGCATCCGCGGCTTTTATCTTTTCATAGGACTTTTTCAGAAGTTCGGCATATCCTTTTGGGGTGCTGGTTCCGCGAAATTTTGGCATACCGCATCCTCCGTCCCATTCGTTCCAAACTTGGTAGAAAGCGTTTTTGCCTTTCAGCTTTTTTGCGACATCGGCTGCGAAGTTGGAGTATGCTTCGGCGGAGGCGTTGGTTTGGGGATAGGCGCCTCCGTCGTAAAGCGGGTTCCCGTACGCCAATACGGAAAGCTGGACAAGCCCGGCTTTTTGGGCTTCTGAAGGAGCTTCCAAAAACATTTTAGGATAGTCGTATTTGCCTTTTTCGCGCTCTACTTGCGACCAGTATATGTCGTCGCGTATAGAGTTGAAGCCGGCGTCTTTTATCATTTTGAGGTTTAATTTTAGGTCGCCTTTATATTGCGCAAAGTGCGTGCATACGCCCATATAAAACTTAGGCGTATTTACGGTTGGGCTTGTTGGCGTTTCGGCCTTTGCGAACATTGCCAGAATGCAGCAGAGCAGGGATGCAAAAATATTTTTTTTCATAAACGTTTTGTGGATTCGATTTATAGTGCGTCAGTCTAGAATTAATGCGTTTAACTTTGAGGTGTCAGTTGAATTTCTGCCCGGAGCATTAGACCATCTCAGCATAGGCTGATTTGAGAGAGGCTCGTTTTCGTTATCATTGTCGTTTACAAGTATTCCGCAGCCTATAGCCATTCCGCGCTCAAATGATTTCAGCCCGAATAGCTTGGGGCTTAAGGATATTTTGTAGATGGTTGTGTTTTGGTCTCTGGTAGCTTCGGATTTAATTAAAGATTTGTCTCTGGAGAATTTGTCTGAATCGCAAAGAATTTTAACTTCGCCATTGTCGAGAAGAACCGTTGCAGACAAGCTTTGCGCATGGGGTTCTGGGGTCTTTAAAAATATCTGGGCATAGTCGCTCAATTCAGGCTTTTTAGAATTTACAAAATGCGTCTGGTCGACAACTGATATTGTAAAATTAAGAGCGTCGGGTTGGTAAGAGGCCTTAAAATTTGCAGATAAATCGTCTTTTCCGCTAAAGACCTCTTTTACCGGTTGCCAGGGGAGTATTGTATTGTATGAAAAATCCTGCGCGTCCGACTCAAAAGGCGTGCGCGGGACAGAATACATTATTCGCGGAAGCTGTTTTTGAGTATGTAGCGCGTTGTAGGCCACCGGTTTTGTCGAGAGTATTTTTACGTTTGAAAAGTCTCCTTTTAATATGAGAGGCATCATTCCAACGCAAAAAGTTATTGTGTCGGTTTCTGATTTAACGTTCCTGTCTTTTAGAAAATCGCGCCTTCCCCATTGGCGTTTTTGGGAAATTCCTCCCGCGGTAAAAGCTTCGATGTCAGTTTTTACTTCAGCTGAGTTTTTTAAAGTGACCTGTATTTCAGTGTTTTCGTCTATATTCCAGAGGGCGTAAACATCTTTGCCGCGCAATTTGAATTTCAGTATTTTAAGCGAACTTACCGGCGTTTTTTCAAATCCCTCAAAATCGGCGTTTTTGACTATGTCGGAAATGCTTTTTAGCGCGTAATACGCGGGTTTGGGGGTGAAATCCGCCTTGATTATGCCGAAATTGTTTTCATTGTAATCGCTGTCCCATCCGTCGTCTTGGAAATCGTACCAATATATTCCTTTCAGCCACGGGAGCGTGCGCGCGAGCAAGTAAATTTTTGCGGCTTGTATTGCCGTTCTTTCGTAAGTTGAGCCGGCGTTCGAGGTTTGATTGGGATAGCCCATTTCTGTTATGATAAGCGGCTTTAACTGGCCGTCGTTGTATTTTTTTAACATATTTTCTATGTTTTGCATTCTGGCATACCAGGCTTCGGCAGTATTAAATGTTCTTTGTTCACCGTAATTGTAGGTGTGCAGGGTTGCGACATCGCAGTTTTTCAAGACTCCTGTGGCGAGAGATTCCTCAAAGAAGGAGTCTCCCTTGCATATTGAATTCAGCAAGACTAGTGCTTCTGAATCTTCGGCTTTTATTGCGGCATAAACTTTTTCCAATAGTTTTGCATATCCCGGTGCGGTGCTTTTACCCTTGAAGCCGGGCATACCGCATCCTCCGTCCCATTCGTTCCATACTTGGTAGAGCCTGATTTTGCCTTTGAGGTTTTTTGCCATAAAACCAGCATAGTTGGCAAACCCGTCTATTGCTTCGGGAGTCTCAGGATAGCCGCCGCCGTTGTAAAATATGTTTGCATAATCCAATATCAGAAGGGGATTCAGATTCTTTGACGAGGCGTACGACAGATATTTCTCGGCATGTGGAGGCATTGATAATACGCCTTTTTGTTTTTCCACCGAACTCCATGTCGCCTCGTCCCGAATTGAGTTGAATCCCGCCTGCAAGAGCATGTCCACATTCTTTTCGAGAATGCCTTTGCCTTGCCAAAAGTGCGTGCAGGCGCCCATTATAAACTTTGGCATTCCTGATTTCTCGTATTTTAACATCGACTCGGATTGTATTTCTTCAGACTGCTTGCCTTGGGGGGCGGAAGTTTTCTTTACGGCGTTTAAAATTTCGGTCTTGCAAGTTGTTGCCACGACGACGAGGCAAGCTAGGCATATTAGCGCGAAAAGTATTTTTTTCATATGGCTATTTTAGTGTGGTGGTGCGGTTATTTGTTTTTTTCCACTTTAAGGTTGTGTATATAATACGAGACTTCCGATACTCCATTTTTATTCCCGTCCAATATCAGAGACTGGAATTTTAGTGGGTAGTCCAACTTTTTATCGTTGTTTCCTCCCCAAGAATTGCGCACGGAATCCGGAGTAAGCAATAACTCCGCTTTTTGCCATTGACCGCTGCGCGGGGAGACTTTTTTCTGGAATTGAAATACTTCTCCTGTGGAATCCACAATCCTAACGGCAATCTGAGTCATAATTTCAGGAGTGTCGCAAAGGAACTCCCAAGATACTTTCAAATTGAGGTCTTCCGGGGATTTTGCGATTTGCGGAAGATTTTTTGGCGATATTTCCGCATACCATTGCTTTATCGGAAGCATGGTGACCTTTACGACTTTTAGTCGCGGGGAATAGTCTGTTATCCATTCTATAGACTGCTGGCTGCTTGGGTTGGACACTTTCCAAGCGCCCGGAGAATCGAAGTCTGCATAATCTGCTGCGGATATATTAGAGGCTGCTGCCAATGCAAGCGTCAAAGAGAGAACTTTAGCAATATATTTTGTCATAACGGTAGAACTAAATATAAATTAGTTTAGCATACAAACATTCTTGTTTCTAGTAAAAAGAAATTTTAAACGATTTTTAAAACTTGATAGCGGCGCGGGTTTTATTTCAAGATAGGCAAATGCAAAATAAATACCGGCGTCAGGTTTCATTGGATGGGTTTGGGGCTGTTGGGCAGGAGCGCCTTTCCAACGGAGTTGTCGCGCTTGTCGGAGTCGGTGGAGTCGGGTGCGCAGCTTTGCCACTTTTGATAGGCGCAGGAGTTGGGCGCATAATGGTGTTTGACTGCGATATCGTCAGCTTGCACAACCTTCATAGGCAGACAGTTTATTCAGAGTCCGAAGTCGGAAGGAAGAAAGCGCATTTGTCTGCTGAGAAATTTTCCGGCCTCAATTCTGATGTCCGAATAGAGGCATACGACATGAAAATTACTTCGGATTCGAGGTCTTCCAATTTGCTGTCCGAATGCGATTTTTGCATAGACGCCACGGATTCATTTCAGTCTCGCCTTTCGATTTCTTCCATTTGCCGGGCTCTGAAAATGCGGCTTGTAATGGCGTCCGCGGAAGGGTATGTTTCCCAGCGGATTTGTTTTGGGGGCGATTTTTACTTGGACGATATAATTTCCGATCCCGAAGCCATTGAAGAGCCTGCGAAATGCCGTTCAATTTTTCCTCCCGCAGCGCATTTAAGCGGCGTTTTGGCTGCTTCTTCCGCCTTGGAGGCCATCGTAAATCCCGCGAGCTACAAATGCGGAGACATGCTTTTATTCGACCATTTAAATTCTAAATTTCAGTCTTGCAGATTGGTGAATTAAAGGCTTGTAGATCGTTAAAAATTGGACACTATTTAAATATCTGGACGTCCGGTTTGCGCGGCCGCAAACTGTGAGGCTTGTGTACGACAAATGAAAATTACCGCAAATTCAAAAATATTCGAAGTAAGGGAAAACCTTAAAATTTCCGATTTTATATCCGAGCAGGGGTTTAATCCACGGCGGTGCGTGGTTGAATTAAATGGCGCGGCGATGAAGTTTTCAGATTTTGAAAATTTATCCCTCAAGGATGGAGACGTTCTTGAAATAATGCAAATTGTAGCGGGCGGATAAAGGTATGGTATACACTGATTTAAATACGGAAATCGACGTTGGTTCAAGCGGCCACCTTTTGGAATTTGGGCCGTTTAAAGCGCTTGTGGATTGCGGGATGCATCCCAAGCACATGGGAATTTCCGCCTTGCCGAATTTGTCAAAGATAATCCCGGAAAGTTTGGATTTCATAGCTGTCACGCATGCACATTTGGACCATTGCGGTGCGCTTCCGGTTGTCGCCCGCAATCAAAACCACGCGCATATTCTCGTCGCAAACGAAGGGCATGAGCTTCTTTACCGAATGATGCGCAACTCGAGAAGCGTAATGGCAAGACAGCGGGAGGAGTTTAACATAAAAGAGTATCCGCTATTTGAAAACTCCGCAATAGACTCTTTAAAAAACCGGGTTCTCCCGATGCAGTTCTTCCACGAAAGAAAATTCGAAATAGACGGAGATATTGCGACGGTTTCATTTTATCCCTCCGGCCATATTCCAGGAGCATCGTCGGTGATGTTCGAGCATAAAAAGCAAAAGGTTCTGTTTTCCGGCGATATATCTTTTCATTCGACAAGCATAGTCAAAGGAGCTGTTCCGCCTGCGGGGAGAGTGGATGTTTTGGTCGTGGAAACAACTCGAGGTTCATATTCGCGCCCGGCGGGAACTTCATATGAAAGCGAGGTTGACAGGCTTGTAATGTCGATATCCCGCGTAGTGCGCGACGGCGGCAGCGTCTTGATACCGGCTTTTGCATTGGGGCGGATGCAGGAAATACTTTGTCTAATAAAAAAAGCCAAGTCCCAAAAGAAGATACCCGACGTTCCTGTTTACGTGGGCGGATTAGGTTTGGACATAGCCGAATATCTTGTCAAGGCGTCGGCTTCAACATTCTCTTTTAACAAACAGGCAATGGACGGCGTAAAAGTGCTCCGTTCTGAAATTGTGCCTGGAAAAGATTTTGACGAGAAGGGAATTTACATTTTGGGAAGCGGGATGCTTGTGGAGCATACTCCCAGCTATCTTGCCGCCGCCGCAATGATTGATAACCGCGCCAATGCGATATTTTTTGTGGGATATGCGGACGTTGACACTCCCGCCTACAAGCTTCTCCGCACTCCAAACGGCGAACAGTTTGCTTTTCGTGATTTGTTTTTCGTCGGAAACGTCAACGCAAAAATAGACAAGTTTGATTTGACTTCCCATGCGGACCGCGAAGAAATTTTGAATTTCGTTTTGGAAAAGGACCCCAGAACTGTAATTCTTACGCACGGGTCTTACGAGTCCCGCGAGTGGTTTATGGATCAAATATTGGACATATCTCCCAAGACTTCTGTCATAATTCCAGAACCTTCGGAGACTATTGAATTTTGAATTTAATTAAATTCACGGGAGAGGTTGTATTTATAATAAATGGAGGGGGTATGAATATTCGATTTTTCCAAATTTTCTTGGCAATTGCGCTTTCTGCGGAGTGCAGCGCAGGGGATTTTAGATGCGGAGAGCCTATTCCGGTCGAGAAGTACGGGCAGATTGGTTCGGGGGGACTTATAAACAACGCGGTTGGGACGTTGGATTCAGACGGCAAAAAACTTCTTTTATGCTATTCGTCGGGATGTATGATGAATAAAAATATTTTTCATTCATACCTGGAAATAGGACGCGCTGAAGACGGAGCCCCGCTTTTTAAAAAGTCTGCTAGGTTCGATTCTCCCGAATGCGGATTCAACAACAGAACAAGAATATTCAAATCTCGCGACGGCAATACATACGCATTTTTTGCGACTCCACAGGGGCTTTTCCGCGCTAAAGTTGATTCTATTTCAGGAAAATTTTCATTTTTTGGAAAACTGCTTAAATGCGGGCAGTTTTGCGCGATAGTTGAAAATCCGGACGGGTCCTACTATATTTACACCAGCGCAAAGACGGTTCTGAAGGAGCCTGAAAAAAAAGAGGTACATCCGTGGAACGGGCAGCGCTATGTGCCGTTCGACGGCAGTTTAATTTGGCGCAAGGGCGAATACCGCTCGTATTTGCAAGTGCAAAAACTGGATTCCATAGATTCCGAAAATTTATCAGAACCCAAGCGCGCAACAACTTCTACTTCGGAGGTTATTTCCTATACATGCGGTGATTCTTACTCCGATTCTAGCGGAACTGTCCACATGTTTGTAGGGACGCGCGAGGGTGTAATAACTTATTATAATGTCAAAGGCGGCGGAATGCTTTCTCCGGTAAAACTTTGCAAGGTTGACGATGTTGCATTGCGCGCTCCTTTGGTCGACAATTCCCCGGTTGTAATGTTGCGCGGGGGCAATCCAGATTTGTATGCCGGCGGAGAGGGCGGAATATACTATTACGGATTCGACCGCTGGATGCCCGATGGTACCCCCGTTTTTAAGCGCGATTTGCGGGCGCGCGAAGTTAATACACGCCTGTTTTTCGGAAGCCTCCCGGTTGTCGAGGCTGTAGATTGGGACGGAGACGGGCTGACCGATATTGTAATAGGGAATTCACAAGGGCAAGTTGGCTGGGCTAAAAATGTAGGCTCGCCTGGAAACCCGAAGTTTCTAGAACCGGATTTATTCTTGAAGAACGGCGAGGAATTTATGGAAAAGGGCGGCTACTTGAATCTTCAAGGCCCTGAGGAGGCCCAATGGGGATATGTCGGTCCGGCGGCATTCGATTGGGATGAAGACGGCATTCTGGATTTGCTTACGGGAGATAATTCCTCCCATTTCGGCGTATATTTTAACCTGGCCGGGAAGGGCGGGGCTAATTTTGCGGAACGGAAAATGCTATATTGCAACGGACTTGAAGTCCACGGTACATGGCGCCAAAGGCCGGGGATTGCCCGAATGCAAAACGGGAAAATTGCTTATGTCATTCTTGATTGGGACGACCAGGTACGCCTATATTGGCGCATGGACAAGCTCAATCTCGTTGATGTCGGCAAGTTAAGGCTTGTAGACGGTTCTCCCATTACCGCAACGGGCACCCAAAACGGGGAGTGCGGGCGAATAAAATTCGATCTGGCGGACGTAGACGGCGACGGAAAAACCGATATTCTAATGGGGACAATCGGCTGCAATTCTGTTCCAAATTTGTCCGCCGGAATACCACGCAATTTGGCGGGCAGCATGATGGCTGCAAGCGTGCTTTGGCTTAGGAACGTCGGGTCTGAAGACAATCCTATTTTTGAATATCCGCGCCTTATGATGCTAAAAACTTCTTTGGAAGGCGATTCCCGCGGGGAGTCCGTTCCGACGAAATTTGGGTGGCATTCATGCTCCGTGTCAAAAGCGGATTTCGGCGGAGATTTACAGGGGCTTTTAGTCGGCATGGAAGACGGCAATATTTACTTCTATAAATTCTCCCAGATAGATTGGAGGGATTTCAACTCTCTGGAACGGAAAAAGGCAAAAAACAAAAAAAACGGTTAAGAACTTTTTGCTCCAAAAAGGAATTTCCGGCTTTCCGCCTCAGCATATTGCCCGCGGCGGCGGTAGAATCAAGAAGCGAAAATTTTTTCTCTGCGTCCGTCTTTGCGTTTTTTCCCAGATGGAATGCTTGAGTTTGCCTTCAACGCTTGCGCGTTTAATTTTTATCTTTCCTCTATCGCGCATCAAAGGGAAAATCCTTATTCAAGCAATTGCCGCTGAATCTTTGCGGGCGCATTATGCAGAGGCAAAAAAGCGGCGCACACAGTTTTTGTGCGCGCCGCTTTTTTCTTTTTAGGCGGGGGAGATTTTCCCCCATCTGCGTCCAATTCCGCAAACTTCGTTAAAATTCGAATTTGGACTGGCTCATTCTGCGGTTAATTTCCGCTATTACCGCCTTTTCGGCGTCTTCGCCATGGGCTTCAAATGTGACGGAAAACCGCACAAACGCACCGGCGTCGTCCCATGGGACAGTGCTAATCAAGTGTTCGGTTATCATCCATTGAGAGAAATCTTCCCCTGTTTTGAATTCTACTCGGCTTCCGTCTGGAAGTATTGCCGCCTTGGGGGCTGGCATGTAGAGGAAGAATCCGGCGTTGGGCTTGCGCGGTTTAAACCCTAAGTTTTCAAGCACCTTTACAAGCATATCCATGCGGCGCGAATATTTTGCGGCTATGGCGCGCGTTATATTCGGATTTTCCAATCCTTTTGCCGCTGCGAGTTGTATTCCTAAGAACTGTCCCGAGTCTGTATTGTCCTTAACGTCTCCGTAGGCTTTTACTATTAGCGGATTTCCGCATACCCAACCTATCCTCCATCCGGTCATATTATGGCTCTTTGAAAGAGAGTGCAATTCGACAGCCACATCTTTTGCGCCTTCCACTTGCAGAATTGAAAGTGCATTCCCGTCAAATGTAAGCGAAGCGTACGCGGCGTCGGAAACGACTATAAGATTGTTCTTTTTTGCAAAATCTACGAGCTTTTTGAAGAACTCTTTCGTGGCGCTTGCGCCGGTCGGATTGTTTGGATAATTTACGACGATTGCTTTTGCCCGTTTTAGAATATCTTGAGGAATAGAATCTAAATCTGGAAGGAAACTATTCGATTCTTCTAGCTTTAGATTGTAAACTTCGCCTCCGAGATATTTTGCGTGCGTACCGAAAATGGGATAGCCTGGAATAGTCATTATTACGACATCTCCGGGGTTTATGAAGCAATTTGGCAGAATGCTCAAAGCCGCTTTAGAGCCAATTGAATGTAAAATCTCCGTGTCTGGGTCGAGGTCGACGCCGAAGACTGCCTTCATATATCCGGCTGCTGCAACCTTGAAATCTCTGCCTCCGTTGTCCGCATAGCCGCGGTTGGCAGGGTCTTTTGCGGCTGCGTATAGGGCGTCAACAACTTCAGGGAAAGCCATGTCGTCGGGTTCTCCGACTCCCATGTCTATAATGGAGACATCGGGTTTTGCGGCTTTTGCGGCGCGCTTGGCCCGCTTTATCTTCTCGAATTTATAAATGGCATTGCTTTTGCCATAATTAATGCCGCCGATTCTTTCGGCAAATAGGCTTTGTATGTATGAATCGCTCATCTTTTTTGGCTTTATCGTTTATATGGGTTGATTTTTTTATAAAAGTGTTAAGGATATAAGAAATAAGAGAGTAGGATTAAAATCAATGAAAATAATAACTTCTCCAAAAGAAATGGCCGCATTTGCAAAACAGATGCGTTCCGAAAATAAAAAAATAGCCCTTGTCCCTACGATGGGAGCTCTGCATGATGGTCATCTCAGCCTTATTGACATAGCAAAGAGCAGGGCTGACGTGGTTGTAGTGTCGATATTTGTGAATCCTACTCAGTTCGGCCCAAATGAGGACTACGACAAGTATCCGCGGCAATTGGAGGCGGATGTTGCCGCATGCGAGTCCAGAGGGGCAACGGTTGTGTTTGCGCCGTCGCCGTCGGATATTTACGCTCCGGACGCTTCAACTTATGTAAACGAAGAACAGATTAGCCAGCATCTTTGCGGAAAATCCAGGCCAAAGCATTTCAGGGGAGTCACCACCGTAGTCGCCATTTTATTTAACATAGTAAAGCCCGATATCGCCGTTTTTGGCGAAAAGGACGCCCAGCAAATCTCAATTATAGAACGCATGGTCAGGGATTTGTTTATGGATGTTGAGATTGTGCGCGCGCCTATTGTCCGCGATGAAAACGGGTTGGCGCTTAGTTCGCGAAACAAGTATATGGACAAGCTTGAGAGAATCGGCGCGGCTCGCGTGCACGCCTCTCTTATGGCGGGAAAGAAACTTGTCGACGACGAGGGGTGCACAAATGTGGACAGGGTTAAGGCTTTGGTCATAAATACTGTCACAAATGCAAAGACGCGCGTTATATACGTTGAAATTGTAGATGCGAAGACTTCTTTGCCTGTTTCAGAGATAAAAATTGGGCACTGCCGCATCAGCATTGCGGTATGGTATGGGCAGACTCGCCTAATCGACAATATAGGCGTTTAACTAAACTTAAATTAAAAATAAAAAAATGAATTTCGACGTAGTAGTTGTCGGAAGCGGAATTGCGGGGCTTAGTTTCGCCCTAAAAACCGCTAAACTAGGGCATAAAGTAGCCATCGTTACTAAAAAGGAGCGTTCGGATACCAATACAAACCATGCGCAGGGCGGCATTGCCAGCGTCACTAGCTGTGCGGACGATTTTGAGTCGCATGTCCGCGATACTTTGATTGCCGGAGACGGCCTTTGCCGCGAAGATGTAGTTCGGGCAATCGTAAAATCGGGGCCCGCGCAAATAAAGGATTTAATCGCCGAAGGCGTAGAATTTACAAGCCTCGAAGATGGAACTCCGTCTTTGGGGAGGGAAGGCGGGCACTCCCAGAGGCGCATATTGCACGTAAAAGACTATACGGGAAGGGCGATAGAGGAGGCTCTTTTAAAATGCGTAGCTGAAAATAAGAATATCACCGTATTCGAGCATCATTTCGCGATAGACTTGATTACGCGCTCAAAGGCGAAATCGCTTGTGGAAAAAACCGGAGACAGCATTGTTGGAGTGTATGTTTACGACGTAAAAAATAGCTGCGTAAAAAGATTTAAGACTCCAGTCGTGATGCTTGCAACCGGAGGCACGGGATGCGTTTATCTTTATACCACCAATCCGGAGATAGCCACAGGGGACGGTATCGCCATGGCGTATCGCGCCGGCGCGGAAGTGGCTAATCTTGAATTCATACAATTCCATCCTACTGCCCTATATTCCCAGACAGGAGAGAGATTCCTTATATCCGAGGCTGTCCGCGGAGAAGGCGCAATTTTGCGCAATGGCAAAGGGGAGGCGTTTATGGAAAAGTACGACCCCAGAAAGGATTTGGCTCCGCGCGATATCGTTGCAAGGGCGATAGACAGCGAGATGAAGCGCTTGGGAACTCCGCATGTGTGGCTAGATATAACCCACCGCTCGGCTGAGGAGCTGCGAAACCGCTTTCCGCAAATTTACGAACATTGTTTGGAAAAAGGCATAGACATATCAAAAGACTACATGCCGGTGGTTCCCGCCGCCCATTATATGTGCGGCGGAGTCTTGACTAAGCTCGACGCTTCAACCTCAATCAAGGGCCTTTATGCGTGCGGGGAAGTTGCTTGCACAGGGCTTCACGGGGCGAATAGGCTGGCAAGCAATTCGCTTTTGGAGGCAGTTGTCTTGGCTAACAACGCTTCCATTGCGGTTGACGAATATTTGAAGTCGGCAGACTCGCGTGAACAGGATGTTCCGCTTTGGAAAGACGGAGACATGCGCGATCCCGATGAAAGGGTTGTGCTCCAACACAATATGGGAGAGCTGCAGCGAACCATGTGGGACTATGTGGGAATCGTCCGTTCGACAAAACGCCTTGAACGCGCGCTAAACCGCTTGGAAAACTTGCACAGGGAAATAGACGAGTATTATTGGAATTTCAAGATAGAGCCTGCTCTAATAGAATTGCGCAACGAGGTTCAGGTCGCAATTTTGATAATCCGTTCCGCCCTTTCCCGGCACGAGAGCCGCGGTTTGCATTGCACGTTGGATTATCCCGAGAAATTGCCGGCAGCGCGGGATACAATCCTAAAGAGGGAAACATTTTAACTAATCAGTCTGCGTATTCTCAAAATGAATTTTGAAAAGTATATTCTTGGTATTCCCGATTTCCCTAAAGAAGGGGTGCTTTTTTACGACATAACTCCGCTTATGGCAAATCCGGAAGCCTACCAACAGGTAATCGCGGAGCTTTCCGCCAAAATAGCCCAATACAAGCCTACAAAGATAATGGCTGCGGAATCGCGCGGATTTTTTTTCGGGCCAGCTGTCGCGCTTAATTTGCGCTTGCCTTTTATTCCTATACGAAAAAAAGGCAAACTTCCGCGCGAAACCATAGATGTGAGCTACCAGCTTGAATACGGCACAGACACGTTGTGCGTCCATAAGCAAGATATTGCAAAAGATGACAGTCTTGTGGTTCTTGACGATATTCTCGCAACCGGGGGAACGGCTGAAGCGATGTGTAAGATGGTGGAGCTTTCGGGTGCGAAAGTCGCCTGTTGCGCGTTTTTTATGGAGCTTGCATTTTTAAAAGGAAGAGACAGGCTGTCGGGCAGAAATGTTGTGTCGATGCTCGTAAAGTAAACATATTTTTTCCCGATATATAACCAGATGAAAGCTTTAATAAATTCGCTATTTTTATGCTTGATGCTGATTTTTTGCGGCTGCGCGTCGGAAGTTCAGTTTTATCCTATGTCTCAGGGCTATGCCGGAGAACCTGTCCCGCTTGAAGATGTCCAGCTTTTTATAACTCAAAAGCCTCCCTATAAATATAAGGAACTTGGAATGGTCACGTACAATACCAGCGGCGGATATCCCCAAAACGAAATCGATATATACCAGAAGTTAAGGGAAAAGGCTGCCCAAATTGGAGCCAGCGGAGTTATTATAATGAATTCGCAGTCTGCGGTTCAAAGTTTCCCCTCTTATTCTGTGGATATGTACGGAAATTTAGTGGAGACTTCTAATATATATTCAAATACGCTTTATCGCGGAATGGCAATAAAGCGGTTATAATACGCGAATGGCTGAAGTTTTTCTTTGCGCGGATTGGAGCTCTTTATTAAGATTATTATCGCTTGTGAATAAGCGTTTTTTAGTGGCTTGAGCTTCTTATCCGCCGGGGCGGTTAAGCCGCATTGCCGTTTTTTTCCGCCTTTTTAGTTGTGGGCGGAGATTGTTTTTGTGAAAGGCGGAGTTTTTTCTTGAGCGGCGCATTATAAGTTGTAATATCGCGCCTTTGTTTTTTTAAGATGAAGTACTTTTTGCCAATAGTTTTGCTTACGGCTTCAAATGTGTTTATGATGTTCGCATGGTACGGACATTTGAAATTTAAGTCGGCTTCATTGTGGATTGTTATCGTCGTAAGCTGGTTGATTGCCTTTTTCGAATATTGCCTTCAAGTTCCGGCAAACAGAATAGGGCATCAATATTTTTCCGCCGCGCAGCTAAAAACTATGCAGGAGGTTATAACTCTTGTTGTCTTTTGCGTATTTTCCGTCCTTTATTTAAAAGAGGAATTAAAGTGGAACTATTTTGTGGGATTCGCATTTATGGTTTTGGCGGTATTTTTTGTATTTAAAAAATGGTAGCAAAATTTTTTATGCATAGAATAATTGGCTGGTATGGAATGTAAAATATTGGAAAATAAAAAGCGCTGTTCGTGTTCTTACGGGTGCCCAAAATCTGGGTTCTGTTGCGAGTGCATCAAATACCATGTATCAAAACGCCAATTGCCGGCATGCTTTTTCCCGCCGGATGCGGAAAAAACATACGACCGCTCATTTGAGCATTTTGCGCGGTTGGTGGCAGAAAAAAAAGTCTAGATTGTGGCTGCGCTAGGTGGAAAGTCGTCAAAGGCGCGCGTGGAAATACTGTCTCCTGCGGGGGATTTCATATGTTTAGACGCGGCCTTGCAGGCAGGCGCAGACGCCGTGTATTTCGGTTTGAAGGGCAGCAATATGCGTGCCGGGGCTAAGAATTTTGAAACTAAGGATATGAAAAAAATAGTCCGCAAGTGTTCAAAATTCGGAGCTAAGGCTTATTTGACGCTAAACACAATCTACTATGAAGGCGAGGAAAAGATTCTGGCGCGCCAGCTTAAAGCCGCAAAATCCGCTGGAGTTTCGGCTGTGATAGCTTGGGATTTGGGCGCAATATCTCTGGCGAATGAAATAGGAATTCCCGTGCATCTTTCAACCCAGGCAAGCGCCGCAAATTCCGGTGCGGTAGCTTCGTACGCGCGCAATTATGCAATTAAACGCTTTGTGCTTGCGCGGGAATGCTCGTTGGAGTCAATTGCGCAAATAAAGAAATCGCTGGCAGCAAAACTTGGCAAGTCCGCGGCAAAAGATATCTCAATAGAAGTTTTCGCGCACGGGGCAATGTGCGTTTCAATTAGCGGCAGATGTTTTCTTTCACAATTTTCATGCGGGAAAAGCGCAAATAGGGGAGAATGTTTGCAGCCGTGCAGGAGAGAATATTTAATAAGCGACATTCGCGGGGGAGAGCCTTCGTTCAAGATAGGTTCCGGATATGTTATGAGCCCCAAGGACTTGTGCACGCTTGGATTTTTGGAAAAACTTATAGATGCCGGGGCGGATTCTCTTAAAATAGAGGGGCGGAACCGCAATGCTGAATACGTTTTTAACGTCACTTCGGCGTATGTTAAAGCCAGGGATTTTTACGCTGAAAACCGCAAGTCTCCGACTTTCGACAAGGATTTTTCGGAATTAAAAAATGCGCTGGTTTCTAATTTAGAGTCTGTTTTTAACAGGGGATTTTCAAGCGGATTTTTTATGGGTAAGCCAGTTGGCGATTGGACTTCCAAAGGGAATGCGGCAAAATCCAAAAAATGTATTTTGGGGCATGTGTTGAATTTTTACTCGCGCCTAGGCGTTGCGGAAATTTCAATTGACGACAACTCTGTTTCATTGGGCGAAGAAATTCAAATCGAAGGCGAAACAACAGGCTTTGTGAGAATGAAAATTGAAAGTATGCAGCTTGGCGGCAACCCAATCGATTTTGCGGGGAAGGGAATGAAGGTTTCGGTAAAAGTTCCAGTAAAGCTTAGGCGCGGAGATAGGATTTTTAAATTTCTATAGCCTGTGCGCTCTTGAAACAGCGGGAGAAAATTTTGTATTATTTTGCCTTTTGTGCGATAATTGCTGATGTGGAAAAGCCTCTATTGATTGACAATCATTATTATTTGTATTTTTATACAGTAAATCAATTGCAACTTGTTAAGGAGGATAAACCACAATGAAAAACATTTCTAGAAGGCAGTTTTTGGCAAATTCAACTGGCGCTCTTGCAATTTTTGCAGGTATGGGCGCATTGCTATCCGGATGCGGAAAAAAGCGCGCATTTCAAATAGGGGTGTGCGATTGGACGCTTGGTTGCGCTGGGTCGGATAAGGCTTTTGACATTGCGAAATCCATAGGGTTGGATGGAGTTCAGCTTTCTTCTCCAAAGAATAAGCCCGAGGGTGATTTTTTTACTCCGGACGACATTGCAAAATTTAAGGCTAAAATGGATGAAACAGGCTTAAAAGTTGCGTCAACTGCTCCCACATGCATGAATCCGTGCCCTTTCTATTCGACTGATGGGGCGGTGGAGTTCACATGCAAAGCCATAGATGCCGCTAATGCTTTGGGAGCCCATTCTATACTTCTGCCTTTCTATGGGCCTGCCAATATGCAGGACGCCAATAAAAAAATGGACGAGAAACACTTTGCTCCGCTAGTAAAGCGCTTAAAGGAAGTAGCTCCATATGCCAAAAAGAAAGATGTGCTTGTTTGCATGGAAAACTCTATTTCCGCGGAGGAAAACATTCGTGTCATAGAGGCCGTTGGCAGCGATTACATAAAGGTTTATTTCGATATATTTAACTCTCAGTATTACGGGCATAATACTGTCCGCGACTTAAATCTTTTGGGGAAGAGATACATAGGGGAAATTCATATGAAAGACAAGGGCCATCGCCTAGATTCAGGGTCAGGAATGCCCGAAAGTATGCAAGCCTGCATAGACGCAATTTGCGGTATAGGTTATGAAGGATGGCTAGTTATGGAATTGCACGGGCATAATCCCAAAAAAGACGGAAGCGTGGAGGAAGTATTGAAGCACAATTTGGAATATTTAAAGAAGAGCCGGTTATTTGCATAGTTGTCGTCCAATAATGGTTAAGCCGTTCTTTGGGCTGGCTGGCTCAATGCAAATGGAAACATGTTGGATGGGATGCAATTGTAATTAGATTGCCACTATGAACTTTAGAAATTCGATTTTTACGTTTGTACTATTGTTTTTATCGCTGTCCATCGTGCATTCGTCTTTCGCGGACACATCAAAGGACGGCATGGAAACAGTCCTTTTTAAAAAAGGTGATTTAGGGTACAATACGTTTAGAATCCCCGCCATTTTAGCCGCTAAAGACGGAACGTTATTGGTGTTTATCGAGGGAAGGCTAAATAGCGACGCCGACCATGGTAGGGTAGATATGTTTATGCGCCGATCTCTCGACGGTGGGAAAACGTGGGAACAACCCAGGCTAATTCTTTCCGACGGTAAAAATTCGTGCGGCAATCCCCAGCCGATTCTCGATAAGGCGACGGGCGACATTGTTTTATTCTATTATTGGGCAAACGCTTCGGATTCAGAGACAAAGATAATCTCCGGAAAATCCGCCGATAGGCGTAGGGCTTTTATAGTGCGCTCCTCTGACAATGGCAAAACGTGGGGAAATCCAAAAGAAATAACCGGAGATGTTTTAACTCCAGATATGACTTGGTATGTCGCAGGGCCCGGAGGCGGGATACAAATTGAGGGCGGAAAATACGACGGCCGAATGGTGTCGGCATTCGATACTTCTATCTTAAAAAAAGGCGGGAATATCGGAGAATATTACGCCGGGACAGCGTACAGCGACGACGGCGGAAAGACTTGGAAGCTTGGGGGAATTGTCGATTTTATAGGAGGCAATGAATGCCAGGTTGCGCAGATAGACGCGGATACTCTCGTTCTTAATATGCGTGTTCAAGCATCTCCAAGGAAAATTTTCAACCGTGTTGTGGCGGTAAGCAAAGACGGTGGCGAATCTTGGAGCCGGGCGTTTGAAGACGACGAACTCCCGGAGCCTATGTGCCAGGGAACTTTTATTTCCGTCAAAAACTCTCCGGAACTTTCAAAGTCGCGCGGGGAGAGAACATTGGTATTCTGCAATCCTGCGGACAAGCATCGCCGCGTGAACTTGACTGTGAAATTTTCAGATACGAATTCCTATAAAAAATGGCTGGACGAAACTTTGGAAAAAGGGAAATCGGATATTTCCCGCTGGCATTCTTCGTATTGTGTTTGTTCATCGGGATCCGGTTATTCGGATATGGCAATAATGGCAAACGGGGATATTGCTCTTGTCTACGAGCGCGGAGATTCAGACTATCCGGGGGAGAAAATAATTTTTAGAATAGTAAAGAATCCTTTATCGTATAGAAATTGAAACGCCTTCGCGAAAATTAATTTTTTCAGAAAAATTTGCCGCAAATGGGAAATAGAAGTATGCGCCTGCATTGAAACCTCAAGAGAAAATTTTTTCTTTTAAAGCCCGATATTTTCAATGGACATATATGCCGAAAGAAAACAAAGCTTGTAAAAAGGTTTTTGAGATCGTCGGCGAATGTTTTGAATAAACGCGCATGCCTTGCCATGTGCAAAGTAAAGCAAGGGCAAAGGGAAAACCGCCTGCAAGGTTTTGATTCTGTCTCTGCGCCGTGCGCAAGGCAATGACAATTGGGAAGCCTCCGAGAACTTGGTTTTGTTCCTGCGCCTAGAGTGGATTGCGCAAAATTTAGAGTTTTCCTAAAAAAACTTTCTCCATAAAAAGACTCTTGTTCTGTGCAAAAACATAGAGTTGGGCTAAGGGATATAAAACCTTTTTTGCGCGAAGATATTGGTTCAATTCCTAATTTGTCCATATATTAAATATGATATGCAGGAGGGGGGATACGGATGTCAAAACGCATCTTTCGCGCTTGATGCCGATTTGCGTTGCGCTTGGCAAATCCGACAAATCAATTGTCTATTCTCATTCTTTGGGTAGATCGGAGTTCCAAGATTCGGCTTGCAAAGAAATTTTTGCTGCGTACGATATCTTTTGAGGGAGACAATAATTACCATGAAGAAAAAATTTATTTTAGCGGCGGCTATTACGTCCGTTGCATTTTTTATACTGGCAGGATGCCGCGAAGATAAAATAGAGCTTAGCAAATCTGAGCTTGCCGATAAAATTAAAGGCGGCTGGGCAGGGCAGATTATTGGGTGTACCTACGGTGGACCAACTGAGTTTAAATATAGGCAAAAAATAATTCCCGACAATGTAAAAATAAATTGGGATGAAACTCGTCCGATTGTCGAAAACGTATTTGGCGGACTCTACGATGACTTGTATCTGGATATTACTTTTATGGATGTTTTCGAGCGATGCGGATTAAATGCGCCGAGAATTGAATTTCAGCGCGCAGTTGGCGAGTCGACATATGAACTTTGGGCCGCCAACAGGGCGTTGCGCTTTGCCTGGCTTGACAGTTTTCAGCGCGGCGAGCCTACTTCTTGGAAAGTAAACCCTGCATACAATGATATCGACTTTCAGATAGAGGCGGACTTCGCGGGATTGATGTCGCCCGCCATGCCGAATGCGGCCGTTGAATTTGCCGAAACTGTCGGCAGGTCTATTAATTCAAACGACGGCTTTTATTGTGGAGCGTACGTTGCGGCTATGTATTCTCTTGCGTTTGTTTCCGACGATATGGAGTTCGTAGCCAGCGAGGCCCTGAAAGTTATTCCTGCCGAAAGCCGCACCCGGAAGATGATGTTAGACATACTAGAATGGCACAAACAAAATCCGAACGATTGGAAATTCGCATGGAGGAAGTTTGAGGATGCATATGTAAAGAAACACGACGATAATTTTGGGGGATGCCACATCCACGCGCCGAACAACTGTGCATACATACTAATCGGGCTTCTGTACGGCGGCGGCGATTTCGAGAAAACCATAGACATATCCACGCGTTGCGGGCTGGATTCCGACTGCAATCCTGCGAGTTCTGGCGGAATACTCGCAACCGCCATCGGCTATTCGAAAATACCTTATAAGTTTAGAAAGCCGCTAGAAATGAGCGGCGGAAAACTTTTCTTGGGCACTTCTTATTCTCCCGAAAAAGTTTACGCAACCGGCTTTAAACAGGCGCTTGAAGTTCTTAGAGCCAACGGGGCGGAATTCAACGGAGATAAAATACGAGTGGCTTTGCGGCCGATATCGGAATTGCCGTTGGAAAGAGATGCCCCGTCGAAAGGCGAGGTTTTGTCAAAATATATACCTGTAAAATTTTCAGGTTCGGCAGTTGTTGAATTTGAGGGTTGCGGCGCCGTTCTATATCCGAGCCCCGAATTTTTAAAGGCGTTTAAAGCTTTCTCTGACGCGCAAAAGCAAAAGGGGTTTGCCGGAGAAATAGAGGTTGTTCTAGACGGGAAAAAGGTTCGTTCTGCAAAGTTCTTTACCGAAAAATATCGGAATGAACGCGACTTTATCTTTGCTGAACGCGGCATTGAAAATGGGAAGCATAAACTTGAATTGAAACTTTCAAACGCCCAAATAGGCTTCCCAGAATTTTCGGGAAATTTGAGAGTCTTATCCAATAAAGAGTAGCGCGCGCATGCTGTTTAAGCGCAAAGTTTTTGTATTTTTCCCCGGCATTTTTAGGCAGGGAAGGTGGGAAATATTTCGCATGCGTAAATTGCGACAAAAATCTCCAGAAAAAATTGCTGCTTATTAATTCTCCGCGAAAATCCGTCTAGCGCCCTTCTTGTCCCATATGCAGCAAAGCAAAAGATATACCGCCTTCCGCAATCGTAAAATGCCGCCCGCTATCTCTCGCGGACGAAACTTCTGTACCGCCGCCAAAACTATTTAAGCAGATTTATAAAAAAACTCTTTATCGGAAAGGGAAGCTATGAGCCTTTAGCTACTTTATTTACATTGTAGCAAAACGGTTTTTTATGGTTGAGAATAAACGCCGGAAAAATAGCGCGGAAGTCTGAGCAGGGCTTTTTTTTACCGGCGTAGGGGCAATTTTTTTTACCGGCGTTTGCCGCAATATGCTTTTGCCCGGGCGGCGAGAAGCGATGCAATCCCCATAATAAACGCAATAGAAGAAGGTTCGGGAATAGCGGAATTATTCAAGGCAAATAGCTGCATGGTTTCGTTCCAGTCTAAAGACCAATCTCCAAAAATTTGAGAATCGTCAGTTTCGCCGGCGTAAGCAGTCACACTTATGTACATATCCAAGTCTTTTAGATAAATTTTGTTTTCATCTATCGTCACTCCGTTTGAATCGCCTATGAATATGGTGTCGTTGGCGAAATTCTCAATTGCAATGCTTGCTCCAGATATGGATGCAACAGCATTCTTTGACGTTAATGATAAAATCGACAGATTGGAAGTTTCAGATCGGTCTGCGGACAAGTTTATGTTCAGCATGCAGTCGTCGCAGAAGGATAGCTTATTTATGGTGTTAGGGTAGTTGTCCACATTTAAGTTTAAAGTGACGTCGTTTGTATCCATAGACACGTCGCTTACGTTCCTTAGAACATCTTCTCCCTTTAAATTTATAGTTACGTTGCATGCGGTTGTATTTCCCACGCGCAGCGTTTTAAATGTGATATCGCCGCCGTAAATATTCCATACAGCGTTTGCACCTGTGCGAAAGTCTTGCGAGGAGCTTAGGTTTGCGCCTTCATAAAAGTTGAGATTTGATATTTGAATGTACGAAACCGAATTTTTAGACGCCGACACTGTAAACATTCCTTCAAGATTTAAATTTCTTATGTCTACAATTTCCGACCATTGGGATGGAATATAGCCGTTTATTGAAAGCAATCCGAGGGAATTTACATTTATTGTTCCCGAATAGTTCATTATTGTTTTATATTGCATTTCGGGGAAATCAGGGTTTGTGCCGGTTATATTTAAGTATCCGGATGTAGCATCAGTTCCGACATTTATGGTTCCGCTTCCATAAAATACGTTTGTAGTTGCGCTGGAATAGTTGATATTTAGCGTTCCAGTTCCTTGGGCATCTCTGCCTATGTTTAATGTTCCGGAACCAGCAATTTCGTACGGCGAGTCTGTTAGAGTTTCGGTGCCGGTTAGGGTGTATTCAGCGGTTAGCTGGGATTCAGGGAGTCCGGCGTACAGCTGAAGCGCAAATAATAGGGAAAAAGCAGTGCAGATTGTCTTCATTGATAAGCTCTCAAGAATTTTAAATTAACTTTTTTCAAAACACCAGTACATAACTGACGGTAGATGTTTTTAGATATTGTTGATTGTTTGTAAAGATTAAAGTTTAAGTTGTTGATTTATTTACTTATTGCCCCCTAGGGGGCGGCGCACTTTAGTTCGTGAAGATAATCGCTTGGACTTTTCCAATTTAGTGTCTTTCGGGGGCGAGAGTTGATCTCATTCAATGCAAATTTTAGTTCCCTTTCTGTCGCTTTTCGCAAATCCATTCCCTTCGGAAAGTACTGTCTCAACAATCTATTTGTGTATTCATTAAGACCTCTTTCGTAAGAAGTGTATGGGTGTGCAAAGTATATTTCACTCCTTAATTTTTTACTTATATCTTCGTGATAAGCAAACTCCTTGCCGTTATCAAAGGTTATCGTTTTCACATTCATTCCGCGCAACAACTTTATTACTCCATTTCTCGTAGCTTTCGCATCCTTCCCCGACAAGTAAGTTGCACATAGATAGTTGCTTCGCCGCTCTACCAGCGTCAGTATCGCACCCTTGTGATTTTT